>Ga0247808_10000187_pt1 | contig 37619 bp, 38 predicted proteins | sample UWRJL089202R1_FD_179914 | JGI IMG/M metagenome (GOLD analysis project Ga0247808, IMG submission 179914) | Plant litter microbial communities from Arlington Agricultural Research Station in Wisconsin, United States - UWRJ-L089-202R-1 | ecosystem: Environmental > Terrestrial > Plant litter >... | reverse complement strand
GTCAACGCAGTGAAAGTTACTGGGAAGACAGGCCATGCGCGCGGATGGCGGAATTGGTAGACGCGCTAGCTTGAGGTGCTAGTGCCCTAACGGGCGTGGGGGTTCAAGTCCCCCTTCGCGCACTGTGAGTGGTTCGGTGTATTGCCGGAATCAATCCGGTAAATTGAAACGAAAAGGGCTGGACGATCGGAAATCGATCGTCCAGCCCTTTTTTGTGCCCGTTTCGATCCTGTCTCGGCACTTGGCGGCGGGTCCGGCGGGGTGCTTAAAGCAAAATTGGCGTGTCTGGAGGATTCCAGGCACGCCGAAGGGCTCTACTTGCAGGTGTGTGATGTGGGTGGTGCGAAGCCGCTACGCGGCTGCGCGCGGATCTGGCGGAGCGGGAATCGCGGGCCCCTTGCTCTGCCAGAAGATCGTCGGTCGTTTTTTGTTCTTCGCGGTGACCTTCTTGATGCCGAGCTTCCGCTTATAGAAACTCAGCATCTGCCGGAGGTTCTCGACGATCGCGGCGAGGGCGACGACGATGTAGGTGAAGGTGTTGCCGCGCACCGCTCGCTTCTCGGGGTCGCCGATGTCTTCGTACTGCGGTCGCTTGAGGTTGGCGTTGACTGATTCGACACCGTTCCGCATTCCGTAGGCGGCCTTCCACTCCGGCGTGCCGTAGTGGAAATACTGCTCGTGCTTCAATCCTGAGGCGTTGGGCTTGTCGGCGTCCTTATCGCCGTCTTTGGGGGCCTTCATCATCACCGTCAGTCCCTGTGCAGCGTTAGGTTGAGCCTTCCAACGTGCGTAGTCCGGGGAGTCGATCGGGATCAAATAGCGCCGCGTCAGGTCGTCCGTCATGTGCCCCTTGTATAGGAGTCGGGACCTGGCACGTCGGTCGAGCTGCTGGGTGTAGAGCGACTCCGCCTGTGAGAGTGCGAGCTCGACGGCCTTGGTCTTCTCCGGCGCCTTCCTGTGCGCATTCCGTGCCGCGAGGATCTTCTTGTCCGCGTTCCGCAGCACGTCGGGCAGCGTGTCGAGGAACCACGAGCCAGATACTTGGACAAAGCCGCGGGGGTCGAATGCTTGGACGCCGAGTTGGTCATCCTTGTAGTCGAAGACATGCTTGGCACCGAGTAGGCGGATGGGAACCGCGTACTCGGGATACTTCCCGTTCGAGTAGGCCCGGTCCACGATGACGAAACTCATCTTGTGGTCTCGCTCCTTCAGCGACCTGACCATTCGCGTGCCCTCGCCGACGAGTGCGCCGGGGATATGGAAGCTCATCGCTACTGTGATGAGCGGGAACAGTTCCGCTTGTTCGAGATAATTGGCGGTTGCGCGGGCGATCTCGATCTCGATACCCCAGCTGAGCTTGCTTTTGGCCGTCCCCTTCTTCTTCTCCCCCGACGCTGATTTGTTGTGAGACGCGGCATCTGATGAGGTCATGGCCCCGTGGTCTCCTGAGCGGCGGTACCAGCCGGCATCGGGATTGACGGTGCGTCGGTCGCCCGTCCGGTTCCAGGACGCCGGATTGCCAAGCTTCCCACTCATCGCGGCGAATGTGGCGTCGATGGCGACGTTGCCGTCCATCCGGTCGATGAGCTCGGCCGGCAGGAGCTTGCGCGTGCCTTCGAGCAAGGCGTTCGTCAAGGTGAACATGCGTTCGCGTCGTGCCCGACAGCCCTCCTCGTCGCGAGCCTCCAGCATGGCGACGAAAGCCTCCTCAGATAGAACGCGACGACGAGCGCCCGGGAATTCGTCGACTAGCGCGATGAGCCGTTGGATGGCAGCGCCGATGCGGTCGTACGCGCGCTCATCTTCGCCATCGTGCGTCAGTCTGAGCACAGCCCGCTGACGCGGGCTGAGGTCGAGGAACGTCTCCGCTATCTCCGTGATGAGCGTTGGGCCTCCCAGTCTCAGCTGAAGCAGCATGAGGCTGAGTGCCCCCATCGCCGAGATATGTGACGGGCGACCGGCGGCCGACTTCACGTCCTCCTCGCGCCAACCGCGCAGGAGCCTCTCCACTCCAGCGGCTTTCAGAACGCGGTCGACTTCGACGACGGCGACGCTGAGCGGTGTGGTCTTTCGCGCGCGGAGGTAGTCAACCATTCGGAGGCCGAATGTGCTGGCCATCCATCCCTCGGCTTGGGCGAAGTTGGTCTCGTCGGCGGGGCGGCTCATTTCTTGCCTCGAAGCTGGGCGGTGCGGGTCTCGGCGTCTGGGCGCGGCACGTATGTTGCCAGGCGGGAGATCGATTCGAGGGACTGGAGCCCTGCCGCTTCCATGAGGGTGAATACGTCGACTCGGTCCGCAATGCGTTCGACGAGCCAGGTGTTTCGGAGCCCGCGGCCGGTGACGGCCGGGGTGCCGGAGGGTTTGAACGATCGGCCGACGAATGCGCTGACGACGTCGTTCACGGCGGCCTTGCGGTTGGGGAGGAAGACGAAGTCGTCAGCGGCGAGGTGCTTCATCGCTTTCGCGAGCCGCTTCTCGTGTTTGGCGGCGACCACCACGTCGCGGTCGGGGGCTCCGCCTGTGGCAGTGACGCGGATGGTGATGTGACGGTTGTCGTCCACTGCGACCGCGTCGCGTCGGAGGACGGCGATCTCGCCCGAGCTGAGTCCCGCGCCTGCGCCGAGCGCGATGAGTGTGTTCGCGCCCTGACGCATGTAGGCGGTGGTCTGTCCGTCGGCCCACCGGTCGAGTACGAACTGCTCGTCGTCGTCGTATGGTTCATCCATGGCGCGACTGGTGAGCGGCTTGGTGTTGCGTGGGTTGTTGTCGGGGTTGACGGCTTCCGCGACGCGAAGGATCCAAGCGCGGTAGTTTCGCAGCGTGCCGTCGGTCAGCGCGGTGCCGTCCTCGCGGGCGGGGCCGTCGGAGTGGATGTATTGCTCGATCAGGGCGCGCTCGAATACGACTCTCGCGTCGAGCGGGCAACCGACCACGAATACCGCCCAGTACACGAATGCCATGCACGGCCTGATGAGCGTCTCGACCGTGTAGCTAGTTAGAGGTAGGGCGATCGCGACGGCGTTCTCGACGAAGTTGCGGATGACCGCGACGTTGTCGGCCGGGAGCTCCGGCCGGTAGGCGGACATCTTCCGCTCAGCGTCAGGGGTGAGGTCCGCGCGGATAGATTCCATTGCGGCCTTGGCAGCGGGCGTTCCGCCTGTACCGTCAAATGTCATGCGACCCGCCGCGAATCTGGGGTCCTCGGCCGTTTCGGCATAGCGGAGCAACTCCGCCTTTGCATCGTAGAAGACGCCGGCTGCGGAGAGGTCGGGCGAGCTGGAGTTCGGGTTCTGGGGTGAGAGTGAGGTAGTCATCGCAAGCCCTACGCGCAGCGATGAAGACGAGCTGTGACCAATAACCGGTCGAATCGTCGCTGAGAATGTCGATAACTACCTCTATGCGGTGGATGCGCGGGTTGCAGCGGTGCATAATCAGTACACTGATGCCATGCCACGACCACCTAAACCGCGCGGAGCAGTATTCGAACCCCGCTCTATGAGCACAAACAAGAAGAAGTTCGGCAACTCGACCTCCCGCCTGACGACACGGGTGATCGATTCGCCACAGCAGGAGGCCGCCGAGCTGCAGCATGCACTGGCCAACAAGATCCGAGAGTTCCTGCTGGACCAGGACACGGATCTCAAACGATTCACAACCCCGCTCCCCAACGCGACAAGCGACTCGCTTCCGGACGGGCTCACCTACGACCGGTTCCAACGCATCCTGCGCGGCGCGACCATGATCACGACGACGGACCTGATGTTTTGGGCAGGAGTCGTCCCCGGGTTCTCCGAGTTCATGGCAGAAACCATGCAGGCGCTGTTGAGTGCAGAACACGTCGACGGCCGCTATTCCCATTCCCCCAGGAGCTGACTGAGCGTGCTCTCGCCTCTTCACGCGAGTGCGACGATCCACCCTTGTTACCGTCGCGCCTGGCACTTGGAGATCGCGAAGTCGGTGACGGTCCCCCATTCGCTCGACGGTAGACAATGTCCGCCCGCTACATTCCCGGCATGGAAGACGATGGGCTGATGAACAGCGCGCCTAGAGAATTTTGAAAGGCAGTTGACGAAGGAACGCGACGCGGTCTGCGGAAAGCGCCTGTCGCTGATACAGGTGCCGTTGTTTGTGCACCCAGGCACCCAACGCACGCTCCCCCGGTTCGTGAGACCGATACCGAGGCATCCTGTTCTCTGAATCGAGGAACGATCGCAGCTCGTCAATGTGCCACGCCCAACTGTCGTCTAGTGGTTCCCACTCGAACTGTTGAACCTCGTCAAGAAGAACGAACTGCCAGAGTGGCATCAGGCCACGCCGATACCGGCGACGTTGGTATCGGACCCAACCGGCCAATCGAAACTCGACGCTGCTCACACTGCGCACGAGATCCGTCTCGCGGGGCATCGAACCGACGGCGGCGAGATGCTTCAAGAATTCGCGGTACCTTGCATTCCATCTCAGTTCAGTTCGATTCGGTCTAGCCGGTGAAGAGTTGCCGATGTCAGCCACGTCCGTCCTTCCGGACGGTGGGTTGATCCGTCCGGAAGGTTCATGCGCGGCACAGCGCGCCCGCGGGGTGGGTACCCGCGGCAAACTTGACGGCGAAAGTTGGGTAGGTGTTCACCGGGTGTGTCCGGCCCCTCGCTTCAACTCCCACTCACCGCCGACGCCCACACCCTCGTGTGATGCACCGCGCCAGCCGGCGGCGTCCACTCGACCGCCATGGCCCGCGCCGTCCACGCCACCGTCCGGCCTTCGATACGTACCGACGTCTCGCTGCTGCAGCAGAGGCCCCATGCCGTCACCGGCCGCGTCTACGAATCACGTAGCTGCCGCAAGGACCGAACCGGTGCCGCGCATACCCCTGACGACGAAGACACTGTCCACGCCCGTCGGCATCCATGGACTGTCCGACGCTTCACGCACCCGTCACCGCCGACGCCCACACCCAGGCCCGGTGCACTTCTCCAGGCGGCGTCTTCCACTGCACCGCGACCGCCCGCGCCGTCCACGCCACAGCCCGACCCTCGACCTTCACCGAGGTGTCCCCGTACCGCACCCAAGCAGTCACCGGCAGCGCCCGCGGCGGCCTGGTGAGCGGCTGGACATCGAGCTCCAGCTCGTCGTCATTGAGCGAGCTAGGCGCGGTCTCGGCGACGACGCGTTCAAGGATCCGGTCGTTCATCTTCCGGTCGAAGTGGTCGGCGTACCGCCGGCTCGTGCCCAATCTGCCCCCAAGGTGTTCGGAGCGTCCGGCCTACGCGTGGTTCATCGTAGGGACATGCCACCGACATGCGGTGCGAATGAGGTCCGCGCTGCCAGCGAGCATCGAGCGCACCGCTCGGCTAACCGGTCACTTACGTCGCAGCAATCTACATGGTGACGCAGGAACGCGATCGAGGAGTCGGCGCTCGCACTCGAAGCGGAATCCGAGCGCCTCGCAGGGTGATCATGCCAAGTCGACTGTTCCGTTCTCGTCTCCCGCGAGGAACACGTCAAGTCGCACTTCCCGATCCCGGGTTATGACCTTTAGCGCTGTCGTCGCCCAGAGCATTAGGCGGACGAGCACGACGATCACAACTATGACGCCTCCGAAAACGATGAGATAACCGAGGGTGAAGAAACTGGAGGATTCGATGAGCATTATCGATGGTAGCGGTGCGGAGAGGGGCGGGCATCGGTGACGGGCGGGCGGCTCCGCTCTGGCGCGTTCACGATGCCGGTCAGGCATCGCTCTGGTGTCCGCAATCCCCTTTCCCGGTACGTCTCTGTGGTGTCGGCACAAGAGCGGGTGACACCTCGATCGTTTACGCACGCCCTGCGTTCAAGGCGGGAATCCAGTCGCTGCACACGGACGGCGATTCAGGGCCGCGGTCGCGGGCCGTCCAGTCCATTGAGAACCACCGCCAGCATCGAACGCATCAGCGTCGGGGTGAGGTGCGCCTGCTCGACGATCATCGCCACTCCCGTAACTAGCGCGCTGATTTCGAAAGAATCGGTGGGTGCCGTCACCACTCCCGCACGACGCGCGCGGTCGAAAACGCTTTCGTTCGCTGCAATGACGGCGTCGTGTGCTGAGCGCAGCGGCGAATCCTCATCGCCCGTGGTTGCGGCCATCGTGGAGGCCAGACCGCGGTAGATCATGGCATGGTTCGCCAAGCGTACGAGCCAATTGAGGACGTCGTCCCAACGGTCTGCCGCAGTGTTGTCGGCGTCGGCCTGGACGTCGGAAACCCAACTCACAAGCAGCGCGCTGATCAGATCTTCACGGGTCGGGAAGTGCCGGTAGAGGGTCCCCGCTCCCACCCCCGCCCGTTTGGCGACGTTGTCGAGTACGCACTCCGTGCCACCGAGCTCGACCTCGATGCGGGCGGCCTCTAGGATGCGGGCGCGGTTTTTCAGGGCATCGGCTCGCATGCGGCGCGGGGGAATCGTGTCAGTAGAGATGGCGTTCTCCCTCGGTGCTGCGGGATGCGGTGGGTTCAAGGATATGGCGGGAAGGCGTCGGTTCGCAGCGCAAAGCACGGCGCCACTTCACTAGCACGAAGCCGCACGACACCTGCATAGGTTTTCCCAACTCAGAGGTCTAAACTCTAGATCATGACCTTTATCGAAGATTTCAAGCCCACGCACCTCACGCTGACCGTCGAGTCGCCGACGTTCTGGCGCGTCACGTTCAACAACCCGCCCATCAACGTGATCAGCACCGAGATGATGCGTGACATCAAAGAGCTGCTTACCGAGCTGGAGCACAACGACACGGTCAACGTCGTCGTGTTCGACAGCGCCGACCCCGACTTCTACATCGCCCACTACGACGTCGAAATCGACGGCGAGGCCTCGGAGGCGCTCCCCGGCACCACCGGATACACGTCGTGGGTCGACATCACCGTGCGCCTCAGCAAGCTCAACGCCGTGACCATCGCCGCCATCCGCGGCATCACCCGTGGCGCCGGAAGCGAGCTCGTGCTCGCCCTGGACATGCGATTCGCAAGTCTGGAGAAGGCGAAGCTCGCGCAGGTCGAGATCGCACTGTCCGCTGTAACCGGCGGCGGGGCCAGCGGACGCCTTCCGTCGCTCGTCGGACGCGGACGCACCATGGAGATCCTCCTCGGCGCCGAAGACTTCGACGGCGCACTGGCCGAGAAGTACGGCTACGTCAACCGTGCGGTGCCCGACGCGGAGTTCGAGGAGTTCATCACCCGCTTCGCCACCCGTGTCTCCGGCTGGGACCACCAGGCGATCATCGAGGTGAAGGACTTCATCAACAAGTACACGCGTCTGCCCGACGCCGAGTACCCGCTGCACTCCGACGCCTACTGGGTCGGCGTCTCCCGCCCCGGCGTCGGCGACCGCGTCGGCCGCCTCATCGAAGCGGGCATGCAGAAGCGCAGCCCGCTGGAGTACAACCTCGCCGAGGACATCGCGGCGATCGCGCAAGACATCTAAGCGCGCAGCCGGCACCACGGGGCGGACCGGCGTCCGCCGGGTACCCTGAGGATGCAATCGAGAGGAAGGTCACGTCGATGCCCATTGCCAATCTCCGCGACAGCTCCTGCTCCGTCGCCCGCAGCCTCTCCGTGCTCGGCGAACGGTGGACATTGCTTATCGTGCGCGAAGCCCTGTCGGGCACAACGCGGTTCGAGGCCTTCCGTGAGAACCTCGGCGTCGCCTCCGACGTGCTGAGCGAACGACTGAACACCCTCGTCGAATGCGGTGTCATGCGTCGAGAGGCCTATCAGGAGGCGGGGCGTCGCACCCAGTACCAGTACTCGCTGACCGAGACCGGACTCGAATTGCACGTCGTCGTCGGCGCGCTGCAGCAATGGGGCGATCAGAACCTGCCGCTGCCCGAGGGCCCCAGTGTCGTCCGCCAGTCGAAGAAGACAGCGACCCCGGTCCGAGTCGCATTCGTCGACGCGTCCGGACACGAAGTCTCGGAGGGCGACGTCGCGATCGTCGACACCGACAGCGACTCCGGTGCGCGCATTGCTGTGACCGCAGTCTGAGTGTCGACGAGAGTTCGAGAACATGACCGCCACGATCGGTCCGGTCGTCGTCTATGACGTGACGCGAGATGCCGCGAACCGGGTTGCAGCGGTCCACGCGACCCGCGTGATTATTGGCGGCGCAGGATATTCGGAATGTGACCCGCACGGCGCTAGTTGCCGACGCGGCCCAACGCTGCCTGCTACCCGGCGTCGAGTGTGGCGGTGATCCGCTCCGGCTGCCTGGGGCACCGCTGACCAGTGCACCGTCCGAAAGCATCGCGAGCTCTCTGCGGCGACCGAGAGGTTGCCCATGCCGCTGAAGAAGTCGCTGTGCTCGCTGGGGCGCGCTGACTATTGGGCCCGGCTCGTGCACGGTCGCGAGCGCGTGGTCGGGCTGATTGTCCGACGCGATGGCGCTCCGCCAACGGAGCGACCGCTCCAAGATGTCGTGAAGTCTCATTGCCTGATTGGCGAGCTCGAAAAGCTCCTCCGTCAGGTACGGTCGATCTCCGGCTGATGCGACCCGAGGAACTCGAAATGCAGCGATACCGCCAAGGAAATCCACATTGCATGCCGACCAAAACCGCCCGACAACGGGTTCTCCCACGAAGGCGTGTGTAGCGGCGTCTGCGACGAATGCAGCCGCGAAACGAATGTCCCCCGAACGCAGAGACCTGCGCTCGGGGGACGAAACGATCAGGCAACCGGGTCTCTGAGGATCGTGCGGAGGGTGTCCTGCGGGGTTGTTCGGGTGAAGCCGTCGAGGTGGATCTCGTGGTGTGGTCCGGCTCGGTGCAGGTCCCGTCGTCGCGCGTAGTCGCCAAGGCGTTCGAGAGTTCCGAACTCCTCCGAGAACGGCCCGTGATGCATGACCTGGACGACATTCTGCGCGGGAATCGTGAACGGCGTCACGTCGTCGGAGGCGGTGTCCGCGGTGCTCTCGGCACGGGTGCGTGCGTCGGCGATCTCAGCCTCGGTCATGGCGTCCGGGACCTGGGCGAGCACCCGGTAGAGCAGCGAAGGGATCGGGTTCACGCTGTAGAAGTCCGCGATCTCCACCGGCGTGGAGTTCTCCGGGTACCAGAACTGGATCTCCACGACAGGGGTCTCGTCGCTCTGGTTGAGGATCCGGGCGATGTCGGAGACCAGGATTTTCTTGCGGTAGAACTCGTCGCTGCCGGGTGCGCCGTCGCCAAGGACGGCGACGTAGTGCACGTCAGGGGTCTGCACGTGCTCGGGGGAATCGGACGCGTGCAGGTGCTCGGTCAGCTGAATGGTGGTCATGGGGTGCTCCTTAACATTGGGTTTGGTGGTGCGGGGTGGTGTCGGTCAGGTCTGGTTCGGCCCGGTGGGTTCGGTGCGGGCGATGGTGGACTCAAGGCCTGCGCGGATGCTGGCCATCGTGTCGGTGTAGGCCTCGTCGAGATCGATGTCGAGCTTGTCGGCGAGAACGAATGTCCACCACATGGATTCGGCGAGTTTGTGCTTCAACTCAGCGCGCGGGTCGCCGTCGATGTCCCAGGTGCCGTCGTGGGCGAGCAGAAGACGTCCGATGTGGCCGACGTCGTTGGAGAATCCGATCATCAGCTCGTGCAGCGACCAGGTCTTGCCGTTGAAGCGCTGTTCCAGGACCTCGTACTGCGAGCGGACGGCCAAGGCCTGCTCTCGGGCGGCGGACAGCGACGATGTGGGCTCAGACATGGGTGTGCTCCTTCGAATTGTCGGATCCGGGATCCGCGTGGGTGGAAGTCGGGGCGCTCGCCGGGAAGACGGCCATGGCGCGACGCACCATGGCCAGCAGCGAGTCGCGGGACGCACCGTCGGCTGCACGGATCGCGAAGCCGCTGGAGATAGTGATCAGGAACGTTGCGAGCTCGTCCGGGGCGTCGTCCGCGGCGAGGTCGCCTTCGTCCACGGCGCGGCGGAATCGGTCGGCGAAGAGAGCCTGGATCGTCGCTCGGTTCTCCGAGAGCAATACCGACTGCGACGATCCTTCCGTCGCCACGGCGCCCTGCACCGACAGGCATCCGGCGGGAAGTCCGGGCCGGGTGACAGCAACTGCGTTGCCGAGGAGGAACGCTGACGCCACCTCGTGAGCGGTAGGTAGCGCGAGGGCGGTCGTGACGTAGCCCATGTTGCGGTCCACGTAGCGGCGAAGCGCCGTGTGGAACAGTTGCGCCTTGTCACCGTATGCCGCGTAGAGGCTCGGCCGGTTGATGCCCATCGCCGCGGTCAGTTCGGACAGGCTCGCCCCGTCGTAGCCGCGGCGCCAGAACACATCGACGGCGGCGTCCAAAGCCAGGTCGACGTCGAAGCCGCGGGGTCTTCCTGAAACAGTCACAGTCAGCCACCTTCCTCTTTTTTACCGATTGGTACAGAAACCAATAGTGCCACAAGATCCCACCGATGGATAGATTGTTTTGGGATTATTTGAAGCTCCCATCCGGGCTCGCCTGAACCTTAAGGCGTCATGTTCAGGTGCGCTCTCGTGGGCGAAGGCGCTGATATGCGTTGAGCCCCAGGGTTAGTAGCAAGACAGCTCCGATTGCTGCGACGGGCGGAGCGACCGACAGGGCCGGGGTCAAGGCGAGCGCTATCGCTGCCGCGACCATGCCTGACCATCGGAGCCGGCTGGACGTGCGCCACGCGTATGCAGCGGCAGAGGCGAAGAACAGTGCCAGCCCACCGGTCATCGCGATCGCGCTGAACGTTCCCAGCTGGTCGGCTTCCCCGATATGTTCGATGGCGCCTCCCATTCCCAGAGAAGCGAACAGGATCCCGGCGACGATCCCGAAATGAAGGTAGGTGCCGGCGGTGGCGACCGCGGTGCGTCGCGTGCCCGCTAACGCATCGATCCGATGCTCGGCGTCTGCGGAGAGCCGGTCGAAGTAGTGCCACCACATTCCCAGCGCTACGGCTACGGCGAGGAGCGAGCCGAGGATCACGAGCGGGGAGAGGGTTACGTGGGCGGCCCCGAGTCCGATGGAGATGATGGATTCGCCGAGGGCGAGGATGACGACGAGGCCGTGTCTCTCGGCGTAGTGGGCGGCTGAGGGGAGCTGCCATCGGCCGTTGCGGGACGTGAGATAGACGGTGAGGCCCTCGATCGCGACTGCCGACAGCCAGAGGATGAGCTGCGCAGTCCCGCCGAGAAACGCCCCGACGATCAGGGCGGCGGAGACGGGCACGATCGTGACCCCCATCGTTCGGAGCACCTGCCGGCGAAGCGGGACGTCGCGGCCGGCTACGACGACGTTGACTGCCGTGTATGCCAGCGACAACAGGACGAAGCCGACCGCGAAAAGCATTGCCCCGAAGCGGCTCTCGCCTGCGCCGGTGTAGACCTCGGGAATAGAGATCGAGAGCACGAGAACGATTGCGATCGCGATGAGTATCCCCACCCGCGCCACACCGCGGTCGGCCGGGCTCTGGTTCGCCAGCCAGGCGTGGGAGGCCCACGACCACCACAGCACACCGAGGACCGCGACTCCGCCGAGCACGCTCGTCAGGCTCGCTCCTTCAGCCATCAGGTGGGTCACTTGGGTGAACGCGAAGACGTAGACCAGGTCGAAGAACAGTTCCAGCGATGTTGCGCGCTGATCCGGAACGGGCTGCGTGCCGGATGGGGAAGGGTCGCGGGGTTCGACGGACGTGCTCATGCGCGGGCGAACGCAGTGGAGTCGAGGTCGTTGATCGTGGTGTCGCCCTGCAGGAAGCCCGTGGCGAAGCTGCGGATCACGTTCATCGGGTATTCGAGCGCGGGCTCGGTGAGCGCTGACAGCCGCACGATCTGCTCGGGGGACAGCACGACATCGGCCGAGGCCAGATTGGCGTGGAGTTGCTCGACGGTTCGGGCGCCGATCAGCGTCGATGTCACTTCGGCCTGCTGCCTGACCCACGCGAGCGACACCGCGGCTACGGATGCGGCGTGCTCGTCGGCGATCTCCGCGAGTGCGTCGAGGAGCACGAAGGTGTCTTCGGTCAGGTTGGGCGCGGCATAACCGGACCGGCTGGAACCCTCGACCGTCCGTACAGCGCGGGAGTACTTGCCGGAGAGCACTCCGGATGCGAGAGGGCTCCACGGCGTGACGCCGAGGCCGAGCGCCCGGGCTGCGCCGAACTGCTCGCCTTCGGGGGTGCGTGCCAGCAGCGAGTATTCGACCTGGAGTGCTGCGATGCTCTCCCAGCCGCGTGCGCCGGAGAGTCCGACGGCTTGCCCCACCCACCAGGCCGGCACGTTCGAGACGCCGATCGCCCTGATCTTCCCCGCCCGGACCAGGTCGTCGAGCGTCGAAAGTGTCTCCTCGATGGGGGTGTGCCTGTCCCACTGGTGCATCCAGTAGAGGTCGATGTAGTCGGTCTTGAGCCGGCGCAGCGACTCGTCGAGTTGCGTGTAGATGGCCTTCCGGCCTGCGCCGCCGGCGTTGGGGTCGGTCGGGTGCAGTGTGCCGCCGAACTTCGTCGCGAGCACCGCACGGTCGCGGCGGCCCGGGCGCTGTTCGAAGTAATCGCCGAGTGTCCGTTCGGACTTCCCGGCGTTGTACTGGTTGGCGGTATCGATGAAGTTGCCGCCGGCGTCCAGATAGTGGTCGAGGATGTCGAAAGACGTCTCGGGGGCGGAGCCCCAGGTGCCGTCGTCGAAGTTCATGGCGCCGAGTGCCAAGGGGCTGACGCGCAGCCCCGACGTGCCGAGGGTGCGATAGGAGGTGATGGTCATGATGTCTCCGAAGTAGAAGGGTGGATGTCGAATACGTCCAGTCTTCGGCGGGACTCCGGCCGGAAGAAGGTTGAGCCACCCGGGGTGCCACACACCCACTCAGCGGCGCCTCGGGCCCGAGCCGAGGGTGGGTGCCTCACACCCTGGCAACCACACCCTTCCAGCGGTCGACGGGCTGGACCACGCTCGACACATGACTACTTCTACGAACGACCTCGTTATCACCACTGAGACCGTCACCGCCTGGGTCGACCGCTACCTCACCGCATGGAAGACCAACGACCCGGAGGACATCGCCGGACTATTCGCCGAGGACGGCGAATACCACGAAGGCCCCTATGAAACCGACTGGGTCGGCCGAGACGACATCGTCGCGGGCTGGCGCAGCCGCTGGGACTGGCAGGAAGGGGGCTGGGACTTCGACTGGCAGATCGACTCGATCGACGGCCCCACCGCCGTCATCACCGGAGTCGGCAAGTACACGAAGCTCGGCAACTTCGACAACCACTGGACCGTCACCTTCAGCACGCCGGAGCAGTGCGAAAGCTTCACAATGATCAACACCGAGCGGGAAGACGGCTGATGCCGCACCCACGCCCGGTTGCCACGCAAGATGCGCGAGAGCCTGCCGCCCTCCGAGGTCGGCTAACGTGAAGTCCATGCCTGTCCAGCCCAGCCCTCTCGGTGAGTTCCTCCGGGCGCAGCGCGCCCGCGTCGCCCCCGCGGATGTGGGGCTCCCCCATGTCGTCGGTCGCCGCGTCGCCGGACTCCGCCGCGAGGAGGTCGCTGTGCTGGCCGGCGTAAGCGTCGACTACTACACCCGGCTCGAACAGGGGCGCGAGCGCACACCGTCGGCGCAAGTCGTCGACGCGATATGCGGAGCGCTCCGACTGAGCCCCGATGCACGTCAGCACGCGTATCGACTCGCGAAGCTCGCCCCGACCTTCCAGCCGCCGTCCGCCACCGTCAGCCCTGAGCTGCTGCAGCTGATGGACGCGTTCCCGGGCGCCGCCGCCTACGTGGTCGACCCGGCCTTCCGGGTGATCGCCGCCAACGCCACCGCGAGAGCACTGCTCGGCCCCACGCAGCTAGAGGCTGGCGGGCTGGAATACATCTTCCTGGAGCCCGGCGCCCGAGACTACTTCGTCGAGTGGGACGTCGTCGCCCGCGCCTCCGTCAGCGCCATCCGGCTCGCCGCCGGGTTTGCCACCCCGTACCCCGCCGTTCCGCCGCTCGTCGAACGGCTGCTGCGGGAGAGCAGCGACTTCGCCGCGCTCTGGGCGGACCACACCGTGTCCGGGCTGAACATCACCTACAAGGTCATCAACCACCCCGACATCGGACGGGTGGAACTGACCTATCAGACCCTCGACGTCCGAGATGCGCCGGGCCAGCAACTCACCGTTGCCACCGCTCCAGTCGGGTCGCCGAGCGCCGACGCGCTCGCGCTGCTCGGGACCATCGACGCCACGCGACGGGCGCGGAGCTAGCGCCGAGGAACGGTGCACCGAAGCCCCGGCCGGCGACGCTCGCACCGGCTCGCCGAGCGCTCGCGTCAGGCGGAAAGCCGCTGCGCCGCCGACGGCGTTACGACCGGGTCGTGCCCGCCGACGGCCAACCGGCGGGTCCGATACCCGACCGTCGCGATGTGAACGGGCCAATCCGGGCCGCCGCTCGGTGAGAGCCGCGCCGATGGCGATCGCCGATCCCCGCTTCGGCCCGGATTCGTCCGGGCTTAGCCGCTGAAGCCACCGTCGATGTTCAGGGAAGCCCCGGTCATAAAGGCGGCCTCTGACGAGGTGAGGTACGACACGAGGGCTGCGATCTCCGAGGCCGAACCGAACCGATCCATGGCGATGCGAGAACGAAGCATCTCCCCACCGGGACCGTCGGCGGGGTTCGCCTCGGTGTGGGTCGGCCCGGGCTGCACGTTGTTGACAGTCACTTCGCGCGGAGCAAGTTCCCGAGCGAGCGCCTTGGTGAAGCTGGCGACCGCTCCTTTGGTCATCGAGTAGACCGAACCTCCGACGAATCCCGTGTAATCAGCATTTACGCTGCCGATATTGACGATACGTCCGCCCTTCCGCAGGTGCGGGATGACGGCCCTCGTCGCCAGGACCAGGGCTCGGACGTTTATCGCAATCATCGAGTCGATCTCCGACACGGGCAACTCGGTGAGGTGACCCCAAGTGCCACCGCCGGCATTGTTTACGAGCACATCCAGCCCCCCGCCGCGGTTCACCACGGACTCGACGACCGATGCGAACGCCGCCTCGTCTGTCCCGTCGGCCTGATAGGCGATCGCCGTCCCGCCGGCATCCCGGACAGTGTCAACCAACGCGTCGGCTGCCGTGCGCGATGACGCATAGGTGAAGGCCACGGTATAGCCGTCTGCGGCGAGGCGTTCCACGATTGCGGCGCCGATTCCTCGGGACCCGCCGGTCACAAGAGCAACCCTTTCAGATGATGACTCCATCACAATCTCCCTTAATCTCAGTAACCAGATGTGTCTGGAGGCTTGCTCCAGTTACACTCAATGGGCAACCGGAGAGGTCCTCCGTTCCTTCCCATGGCCCCAGCATTCGCTGTCGTGCCTTTCAAGCAGAGAGTTGAACCACCGTGCGTGCTGCCCGTTACCACTCCTACGGAACCCCCGATGTCCTGGTCGTCGAGGACGCACCGGAGCCCCACGCCGGTGAGAACTCGATCCGCATCGCAGTTCGCGCCACGAGCGTCAATCAGATCGACGTCTTTCTGCGCGCCGGTCAGCTCGCGCAGGTTCTGCCGCTGGACCTCCCCGCCGTGCCGGGCATGGACGCGGCCGGCGTCGTCGACGAAGTCGGCCCGGGCGTGACCGACACAGAGGTCGGTGACGTCGTCTTCGGGCTCGGCGGCGGGGTCAGCGACACAACCGCCGAGTTCGCCGTTCTGACTGCATGGAGCGCCGTGCCGGAACAGTGGACGATGGCGCAGGCCGCGGCAGCGGGCCTCGCAGGAGCTGCCGCGGCCACAGCCATCGAAGCGCTCGGCGACCTGGAGGGCGCGACGGTTCTCATCGAGGGCGCTTCCGGGGCCGTGGGCAACGCAGCCGCAGCGTTCGCTCTCGCCGCAGGAGCCACCGTCATCGGCACGGGCCGCCCGAGAAGCTTCCCTAACCTCGTGGCGATGGGCGTCCTCCCGACAACCTACGGCCCGGGGCTGGCCGAGCGAGTCGCGGCCCTCGCGCCGAACGGCGTCGACGCCGCGCTGCACGCCGCTCCCGCCCCATCCGACTCGCTGCCCGACATCGTGGCCATCGTCGGGAACGCCGCCCGGGTCGTCACTGTCCTCGGCTCGCAGGAAGCCGCCCAGCTGGGCGCGACCAGTGTCGCCGCCCGCCATGACTCGGCACTCCTCCGGGACGCGGCCGCACTTGGACGAGCCGGTCTCTGGGCGCCCCGAGTCGCCCACGAATTTCCCCTAGCCGACATCATCGACGCGCACACCGCCGCCGAGAGCGGCAACGGCAAGGTCATCGTCACACAGCCCTGACCGCGCGACCGCGCCCCCGACAGTTTCGGCGCAGCAGTCGACTTGTCGTTCGCGGAGTTGACGCGCGAGCCCAACATCAGTGGGATCTAGTGAGGACGGGACCGCGGCAGGGCACGGTTTCGTCATCGCAGCCCGCCCTATGCTTCCCTGCCGCGGTGTTGGCGTCCCGCGGGTCCCGTCGCCGACGCGAGACGCGTGCCCTCGGTCTTCGCAACTCTTGAGCGCGAACCTCGCCCCTACGCGTGATCGGCGTGCGCGACGCGGAAGCTTCGCAGGTTCCGGGCTGCTCCGCAGGCCTGCCGCCTGCCGCCTGCCGCCTGCCGCCTGGCGCCCGGCCTGTGGTCGAGGTGACCGGGAGGTTGGCGAGTGCGGCGGCAGGCCCGGCCACATCGATGGCGAGAGCGAGAGCGAGAGCGTTCGCGGTACGAGTTCCGGTGCGTTCGTCGGCGAAGGGCATCGGCCGTCTTTTCGTCGGGCGCGACGTCACACTTAGGTCTTCTTTTGGGTCGCAGGGAATAAATGGAGAGGTTCTCCGTATTCACTACAGTAAACGGAGAAAGCCTCCGAACATTCCCGTAAGGAGATCTTGATGTCGCTTATCTCGGACCGACCCCGCGTAGCAGCCCTCGCCCTGTCAGCGGTGCTGGCATTGCAGCTGATGCTGCAACTCGACGCTCAGGTGATGACTGTGGCCCTGCCCGAGGTACAGGCAGAACTAGGATTCACGGCCTCGTCACTGTCGTGGGTACCCAATGCCTACGCGCTCGCCTTCGGCGGCCTCATCCTGCTCGGCGGGCGACTGGGCGACTCCTTCGGTCGAGTGCGGGTGTTCTCGGTCGGCACCGGCGTCTTCATGCTCGGCTCACTGATCGGGGGTATTGCAGTCGACCCGATCACGCTCGTCGGCGCTCGTGTCTTGCAGGGGATCGGCGCCGCGGTCGCCGCGCCCAGCGTGCTCGCCCTGATCGCCACGATGGCGCGGGACGAAGCGGCTCGCGCGAAGGGGCTCGCGCTGTTCACTGCGGTCTCCGCGATCGGTTCATCGGTCGGCCTGATCCTCGGCGGACTGCTGACGGACCTGTTCTCCTGGCGGTGGGGACTTCTCATCAACGTGCCTATCGGCATCGTGGTCATCGCGACCGTGATCAAACTCGTCAACGAGAGCGAACGGCGCCGGTCGCGAGCCTTCGACGTCCCGGGAGCGATCTTCGCCAGCCTCGCATCGGCCGGGATCGTCTGGGCCTTCATCTATGCCGGGGAAAACGGTTGGGGCGCAATCGGCACCATGCTCTTCTTCGTGCTGGCCGCGGCCCTCACCGCCGTGCTCGTCGTCATCGAACGCCGCTCGGCGAATCCGCTGGTCGCCGTCCACCTGCTCAAAGACACGCCCCGCGTCGGCGCACTCATCAACATGGCACTGATCGTCGGCTCCAACGCCGCCATGTTGTTCTTCATCGTCCAGTTCCTGCAGCGCGTGCTCGACTTCGGCCCGCTCCTCGCGGGGCTCGCGTTCCTACCTCTCACCGCAACGGTATTCATCGTGACCCGATGGGTGCCGGGCATAGTCGTCCGCTTCGGCGCACGCATCCCACTCGTCGTCGGAGGGGCGTTGGTCGCAGTGAGCTTCCTACTGTGGGCAGCGCTCGACGAAGACGCCACGTATGCGGCCGTCGTCATCCCGTTGATCGTCCACGCCCTCGGCGTCGCCCTGATCTTCACCGCTGGCACCCTCACGGCGATGGACGCCGTACCCGATGCAGACACCGGGTCAGCGTCGGGAATGCTGCAGATGGCGCAGCAGGTCGGCGGATCGGTCGGTATCGCGGTCGCGGTCAGCGTCTACGCGTCCGGTGCCGTCGAGGGGCAGTTCCTGCCGGGCTTCGCTGGAGCCATGTTCGCCGGCGCCGGACTGGCTGTCGTAGCGACTATCGTCGCGATCTTCACCGTCCGAACCACCAAATCCCGGGCCGCGGAGCGTCCTGCGGGCGGTACGCATGTCTAGCGCTCCGAGCCATAGCGCAATGAGCGCATCCTTCGACGCAGGCCAGCCTGCGACAGGAAGCGGAGACGAGATCGCGACGAACACGAATCGTCCCCGTCGTATGCGAGCTGATGCGGTCAAGAACCGGGCGCGGATCCTCGAAGCGGGCCGCATCGAAGTCGAACTCGGCGGCACAGAGTGCTCTCTCGACAACATCGCGAAGCGGGCAGGTGTCGGTCCCGGAACGCTCTACCGGCATTTCCCGACGCGCGAGAACCTCGTCAGCGAGCTGCTTCTCACCTGGGTCGCCGACGTCCAAGCTGATGCCGATGCCACAACAGCCGACCGGTGGGACGACGTGCTCGACTGGCTCGTGCGCCTGGTAGATCACGCCAGGCTCTACCGAGGGCTCGCCTCCACCATGGCTGCCACCGAGGGTGATGAGACATCCCCCCTGCGCGCGGCCTACGCTGCCGTCGTCCAAGCAAACGGTCAGGTTTTCGACCGCGCCCGCAAGGCGGGGGTTATGGCCGCGCCGATCGACTCTGGCGAGGTCATCCGGCTCGTGACGGGAGTTGCAATGGGTGCAGAACAAGCCCAGCTCGCCCCGGCCCAGGTGCGGTCCATGCTCGCGATCGTCCTCCACGGACTGATCCCGCAGCGCTCGCATCCCTGAATCGCCGCTCGGCGGCACAGCCGCAAGCCCGGTCGTAAATTCCCTAAGAAATTTTTCGGCTAGCGGGAATTAGTCCGTCGCCATTGGCCTTGACTCTCTCATAACCGGAGAGACTCTCCGGCTGAGAACAGAGAGGGTCATCATGACTGACACAACTACCAAGCCGACCATCGTCATCGTTCACGGAGCGTGGACCGACGCGAGCTCGTTCGCCGGAGTGCAGCAGCTGCTCACCGAGCGCGGGTACGACGTGCTCGAATTCGCGAACCCGCTGCGCTCGCTCGCCGGAGACGCCGACTACCTGGCCACGTTCCTTCAGAGCCGCACCAGCCGCCCCGTGGTCCTCGTCGGGCACTCGTACGGGGGAGCCGTCATCGGAGCCGCCGTCGCAGCGGTCCCCGCAGTGACCGGCGTGGTTTACGTCAACGCATTCGTGCCGGCCGAGGGTGAAAGCCTGCTGGACCTGCTGAACAGCGCGGGCCCCGTAGATCCCTCCCAGCTCTTCGACATGGCTCCGTACCCCGGCGCCCCTGAGGGAGATGTGGACCTCTACATCCAGCGCGGCCCGTTCGAGCCGGCGTTCGCGACCGGGCTCTCAGAGGAACTGCAGGCCGAGTTCTACGCCAAGCAGCGCCCCATCACGTTCAGCGCTGTCGGCACGCCGGCAGTCGCAGGTCAGGGCTGGGAGAAGCTCCCCTCCTGGTACGTGGCGGGAACGATCGACGGCAGCATCCCGCTGTCGCTGCAGCTCCGCATGGCCGAGCGTGCCGGATCGACCGTCACCCAGCTGGAGACGGGCCACCTCTCGATGGTGACCCACCCGCGCGAGGTCGCCGACGTCATCGTCGCCGCAGCAACGAGCGCAGGCCGCGCATAACGGTCGTCGACGAGCCCGAGTCCACCTGGCTAGGGCTCGCCGTCGAATCGAACACCGGGGCCAACCGCGGCAGTAAACGCCGCCCGCGGCCCCATCCAACCTGATACGAACCGCTTCAACACCGAACAAAGGAAAGAAATCATGGCTGAAACCATCACCACCGGACGCAGCGCCAAGCGCCGCATCTTCACCATCGCAGCCGGCATCGCTACAGCCGCGAGCGTCGTCCTGGCCGGCACCGCCGGCGCCGGCGCCGCAACGGCCGCAAAGCCGGACAAGCCCACCGTCGTCATCGTGCACGGAGCCTGGACCGACGCCAGCTCGTTCACCGACGTGGAGAAGATCCTCACCAAGGACGGCTACCCGGTCCTCGACTTCGCCAACCCGCTCCGCTCGCTCAGTGGCGACTCCGAATACCTGGCGTCGTTCCTGGCCGCGCGGACCACCGGACCGGTCGTCCTCGTGGGCCACTCCTACGGAGGAGCCGTCATCAGCGAAGCCGCGCTCAGCGACCCCGACGTGAAGAGCCTCGTGTACGTGGACGCTTTCGTGCCCGCCGAAGGCGAGAGCCTGCTCGACCTGCTCAACAGCGCCGGTCCCGTAGACCCGACCCAGCTGTTCGACACGATCCCCTACCCCGGAGCGCCCGAGGGTGACGTCGACCTGTACCTGAAGAAGGAGGCGTTCGGACCCGGCTTCGCCAACGGACTCTCCAAGACCGAGCAGGCGTCGTTCTACGCGAAGCAGCGCCCGATCACCTTCAGCGCTGTGAACGAGAAGGCGTCCGCGACCCAGTCGTGGAAGTCGCTCCCGTCCTGGTATGTGGCCGGCACGCAGGACGCCAGCATCCCGCTCGACCTGCAGCTGAAGATGGCCGACCGTGCAGGATCGACCGTCACAGAGGTGAAGGCCGGGCACCTCGCAATGGTCAAGGAGGCGAAGAAGGTCGCCAAGGTCATCGAGACCGCAGCAACCAGCACCAAGTAGCATCGCAACACGGGTGAAGACGAGGGTCGCGCGAAGGCGCGGCCCTCGTCTTTTGGCTTTGACCAGTCCCGCTTCCGCATCACCAAGCAGGGCCAGCCCCGAGGCCGCGTGGGCAGCCGCGGCCCGCCGAGTAGGGTCCAGTACCAACAGGAGGCAGCGGTGATGCGGCTGGCCAAGCAGGAGCGAAAAGATGCAGCGGCGCGTCACCGGTCGGCACGGAATCGCTTCACGAGGGTCGCTCAGTAGCACATTTGAGCAAATTTTTGCAGAGTCCCGGCCGCACAGAAATCCGATGTCAAGATTCGAGTGCGACTCATCAGACCCGAAGTGAAGAGCCCAATTCCGAACAACGAAATTGGAGGAAGTCCGATGTATAACAACGAAGTTATCGCAACCCGCCACCTGCGGGAGAAGTCCCGGAGCCGTGCATACATCGTCATGGCCACCGCGCTCATGGTGGCGTCGACGGCTCTGACAGCGCAGACCGCCCAAGCGGCCGAACCGCTGGATCCCGCAGCAATCGAGCAGACTCTCCGAGATGTCGGAGCAGTCTACGACGCAGCTGCTGCAGAGCAGAAGATGGCGACACCGGATGCTGCGGCGCCGGATAGTGTGGTCGCCGAATCGACCGCGGCGGTCAGTCTGAAGAGCGGGCTCACGGTCGGCACCGGAGCCGATGCTGTCCAGGTGATGCCCGTCGGGGCCAAGGGCCAGAAAGCACTCAGCCCGTCGGGCCTCGCCGTATTCGCCAGCGGCAAGGACTCGGCCTACGCGTTCAGCACCGCGGCCACTGGCGGCAACGCCGGTTACGCCGTGGTCCAGAACGCGAACGCGCCGACGTCGTACCAGTTCCAGGTGTCTGTGGCCGGTAAGCCCGCGAAGCTGCAGCTCGACGGCAATGGCGGAGTGAATGTGCTGAACGGAGCTGGCACCATCGTGAACATGATCGCCCCGGCCTGGGCACTCGACGCGAACGGAACAGCCGTACCGTCGTCCTACTCGGTGAAGGGCAACATCGTCACCCAGACGGTGGAGCACGCCGGAGCCGCATACCCGGTGGTTGCGGACCCGCGGCTCCGCTGTGACCAGATCTGGTGCACGATGGAACTGACCCGTCGCGAGACCGGGCAGATGGCCGACAGTGCCCTCAACGCAGGCCTCGTCTGCGGAGCGTTCGGTGGTGGATTCGTCCCGTGCGCGGCGGTGGTCGCCGGTGGTTGGGCTCAGGCGAACATCGCCCGGAACACCGGTCAGTGCATCGGTGTCCGGGTGTGGAGGAACTTCATCTCCTACCTGCACCTTGCCTACATTCCCTGCTACGCATAACGTCGAGGGCAAGGAGGGGATGATGACCAAGAACAGAAGCGCCTTCTCAGAGGCCGTCGCCAAGGGGCCGTTCGCCGTAATCTACTGGGTCACCTTCGGGCTCGCCGCCGTCGCCGTGATCGCCGGAATTTTCGGATCACAGGAGCAGCGTATCGTCACCGGAGCGATCGTGTTCTCGGTCGTCGTCTCCCTCGCCATTGCGCGATATGTCATCGCCGCGCGCATCGAGAAGCAGCGGAGAACCAGCCAGTCGGCCTAGCGACCGGCGAAGGGCGGCATCCGACTATTCGGATGCCGCCCTTTCATGTTCCCAGACCTGCACTTCGATGCTGCGGATAACATTTCCACTGATTGGCGTGAGCCTGGTTCAACGAGTATGAGATCGACCCGGGCTTGGGCGGATCGAGCTCTCTGCCGATTACGCTCCGTCAGCAGCAAGTGTTGCCATGAGTGAGAGGTCGAAGCGGAAACGAGTGGCTGGCCTATCGCCCGATGTTCTCCTTCGCAAGCTCAACAATCCACTCTGGCGTCTTCACCCGAGGTCGCCTCTGCTGCTTGTCGATCCTGACCCTGATCCGTGCGGCCAACACCCGCTCCTCGTACGTCGGCTGTGTGCCGGGATCCTCGCGCTGCGGAATCGACGACGCGGCCGTCCGGGCGCCGCGCCGCCGCATCCCGGTCATCGCCCCGATGAGCCCCACGGCGTCGAGAGCGCCGGCGTCCACCTTCAAATAGAGGATGTACTCACCGGTCTGACCGCCGACATCGACTGCTATGGTCCGACCCTCGAACAGCGCGGTGACTTCCGCGGCCGAGAGCGTCACCGACTGGCCGGCGTACCGGCGGCCGAACAAGTAGAGTCCGTCCCGATCGAACCGTGGGCGCCGGATTCGCAGGCGCTTAGCCTCGCCTTCGAACCGGAGCCACGCCGATTCCTTGTCGTCATCGGTTGGCATCGTCTGCGTTCTCCTTCTCGATTGACCGGATGTTGCTCGTGTTCTGCCAGAGATACTCGACGTCCGGGTCACCGTCGACCGGCCACATGGTCCAGTAGCCTCGCGACCCCACACGGCACAAGCTGATGTCGCGGATCCGTCGCCGCACGTCGTTGGCGCCAGGGTTCGATATGGGGCCGGCGAATCTCTGGACGGTGCCTTCGTCGAGGTCTAGGAGGTAGCGACTATCCCGCGTAAACACGGTCCACGCGCCGCCCTCACCGCCGAGCAGTTCCCCAGCTCTGATCGGCTCTCGTGCCACGACGTCAACGCGGTTCACGACCGCCGGCCGAACGACGACAACGGCTTGGGGCGGATCGGTGTCTGCGCCGTCGACGCGCGTGATGTCGACGATCGGCGTCGTGTCCTGCCGACGAATAACGGAGTCAGATCCCAGCACGTCTCGGTCTGTCGTCCAGTCTCCTAGGTGACCGGTCTCACAGCACCGGATGCCCAGCAGGCTGTCCCACGCATCCATGATCAGCGCATCGGGGTCTGGACCGATGAACCGACAGACGAGCATCCGGTCGAGGTCGAATATATAGGCCACGGCTTCGCTGCGGACTGCCCATGTACCGCCCTCGTTGCCGACGAGCTTGCGCACTGAATCGGTAGTCACATCTCTGCCTCTCTCTCGATTTTGTCCACGACCGACGTAGAGAACACGTCCTGATACGGCCTGTATTCGTCGAGCGGGTCCAGCGTGTAGATGGCCACAGCTCCCACGTAGAGAATGCGGATGTCCAAGAGCGGCATCGGCCGGTCCATACGAGGCGACGGCCGTGAGCCAGGCAGCGGCCGCCGCTCCACCGTTCGAGCATCCAGGTCGAATGCGAGATCCGCGTCGGACGTGCGCACGACCCACCGGCCCTGGTCCCGCATCGTGAGTCGCTCAACCCGGGTGTTGCCGAGGGTCAAGAGCTCCAGCTGCAGCGTCCATGTGTCGAGCACCGCGAGGCTGATGGCCTTGGGCGTGACCTGGTCGAGGACGACGACGCGGCAGCGGAAGGAGCCAGCGGTGTCCGAGTAGGTGAGGGTCTGGTCGACATGCCGGTGGTAGTGGGCTCCGACGTAGAGCTTGGGCCGCACTGCCATGAATCCGCGGTGGAACATGCGGCGCCCCTGCTCTGCGTAGGCGACGGCCTCCGGTGGCCAGCCGCTGCTGTCGTTCGCGAGCGCACGGTCGAGGTCCGGGACGTCGAGCGGGGCGTCGTGGCCGATGAGCACGTCGGCGTGCTCGCAGCCGAGCGCCGCGAGGTCTGCTTCCTTCAGTGATTCTTCTGGCCACCAGTCCTCGCCCGCGGTTCGGTGGTGCCGGTCGATGGAATTGGCGCCACCGAGCACGGTAAGGACCTTGCCGGGGAAAACGGCATTCGCCGGCCAGCCAGAGCCGTAGGGCCGGAGCGTCGTGCGGTAGCCCCGGGGTAGATGCGCAATATTGGGGCGCAGGCGGCGGAGACCATCCGCGTCCAGCGGGAACTCGGCCTCGATTCTGGGCAACCAGTCGTGGTTCCCGTCAATGAACAGAAGGTCCATGTCCTTGGCGGCGAGGCGTCGGCTGATCTTGTTCAGAGCCCGATTCCAGTCCTCGTGCGGCCACGGGTAGCCGAAGTCTCCCAGGACGATCATTGTCCGGATGTTCCTGGCGGCGAACGAATGCATTGAGGTGATCAGTACAGAGAGATCCCCATGGACATCACCTAGCAAGCCGATCTTCCGGTCCGTCTGCAGCGGGTTCCTCAGCGCCTCGCTCACAACAGAGCCGCCTCATCCTCGTCGGACAGCCGCTCGATCGACAGGACTGGCATCGAGCGGCGCAGCGTGAACGGAACGAATGGCAGGTGGAGGTCGACGATGAGTTCCATGGATTTGCCGACGGTGCACTCGTAGACCGCGAGCAGGTCGATCTGATCGTGATCGCGTCGAAGCGCGGCGACCTCGGTCGGCGGGCCGGTGTCTGGGAAGCGGCTGACGACGTTGAGGTCGAGGCTGATGATGTAGCGGGAGGCTGTTGTTCGGATGAGATACGCGCCTCGCGATTCGTCCATCAGCGTGTCCACGAGTCTCCCTTGGTCAATTGCCGGCGCCGTCGAAGCTGCGCTTGTCGGCGCCGGCCGATGTCACTTCACTCACGCTATGGTCAGATGGCTCCCCCGACGCTGTCACGTTAATCTGTGTCGATGAGTCGGCGTTTCACTGATCCCGCTGCGCCGTCGAAACGAGTCTCGCGATTGCCTCTTCACGAACAGTGGGCAGCGCTCCGGTCTGGAAGAGTCGGAACTGTCGGGCAAGCCAGCGCGCCAGCGCGAATTGGTCGCGGTCGGTCGTGTCGAGCCTAGGGAGTGAGCCTGTTCGTTCGAGAAACGACAGGCAAGCGGTCATGTTCTTTCGCCATGAGGCTTTTTGTGGGTCCCAGTCGAATGCGGGTGACACGTCGAGCCGAAGGCGCTGGTACTCGCTGAGTTCAGCCTCGAAGCGGCGCTGATAGCGCGCCCACTCCCCCAATCGCCGTTCGTCCGCGGGCAAGGTCGCGCGGTTACGGGTGTTCTCCCTCGCCGATCTGCCGTCTACAGCCCAAAATTCTTCATACGCATGGAGGCGCCGGATCCAACGCAACTGCCGTGCCGGAACAGGCGCTCCGCTGTCTCGGGTCGTTTTCTCCTCGGCCGCTTCGTAGAGCACGGACCGCTGGTCTTCATCGGCGGTCTCGGCCCAAAGAGCGCTGGCAAACATGTAGAGGGTGCGGGGGCTGTGCGGCATTGGGGCCTTCCTGAATCACGACTGTCGTGATCCAGAAGGTCTGTGCGCGGCAAGAGGGAGGCCCTGTGATCCTTCGCCGTTCGATAGGGACTCGTCAGTCCGTTCCAGGCGTACGGGCGACGCCCCGTCTAAAGCGAATGTCGGTGAACCGGAAGCGCCACTAGCCGTCGCTCGCTACGTGCGCGACACAAGAGCAGATCGAAACCACCGAATTATCGCCAAACCAAAAAAACTTAGAAAAAGTTTTATACGCCTGATCAGGCGTTTCCTTGTGATGGGCGACTCTTGCAAGAAAAACTTCGTCGAAACCGCGAAAGTTCCACGATCCGCCGTACTCATAGCGGGCATGAACACAAAACACCGACTCATTGCACCCAACTCACCCGCAGCTATGCAGCACGAACAGAAACGAACCCACAACGCCATGCCAACCGACACCGCCACTAATCCCACACGACCCGTCGCGCTGGAAGTCGTGACAGCAATGAACGACCGCGTCCTCACAAGCGATGTCCTCCGTAAGCTCCACGCCTGGCGCCGGGAAGACAAACGCCGAAACACCTCAACTAACACCGCTGTCTCGGACCGAGCAGTACTCGTCGGCCTCCTCATCCTCTCGGCCGAAGGCATCCCGATGTCCATGACGCGCCTTGCCGAGCTGTTCGAGTCCCGGATCGACGCGGCATCCAAGGAGCTTCTCGGACTTCCAACCGGCTTACCGGCAGACGCCACATCCCCCCGCACCACAGCACGATGGATCGGCAACACCACCCGCGCCTTCCATCGCCTCGTGACGGTCATGGACCCATTCGCCGAAGCGATGAATCGAGCATCGACGCCAGCGGATCCCTCCGGCGACTTCGCTGCGAACGACGTCCCTCACGAAGAATCGATGAAAACCCGCCTAGACGCCTTTACGCAGGCGCTCCTCCAGATGACGTTCGCCGAACAGCCCGCACAGTTCCGGGACTCCAGACAGCGCATCAACATTGCGATCGCCGACCACATGATTCCAGACACGCGTCGGATCAAAACCATGGACCAGAACCCATCTGAAGTGACGATGGCCGGCGCAACGTCGTCAGCCACCGCTGGCACGACCGACACCTCTGGAGACTCGTATCTACCCAAGGGAACAGCGCGTCGCGCGCAGCCGGGAACCCGGCAGCCGGCAACACGGAAGTGGGGCCGGGAAGCCAGCATCGCTGTACGCGTCGATCCCGACGGGGCGGACGGATATTCTGTGCCCCGACTCGCAGTCAGCGCCACGCTCCACCTGCCGATGCAAAACACAGCCCACACTGCGATCACACTCATGCGCGGCGCCCTCGACACGGGCCTCATCCCCGGCATCATCGACACCGACCTCGGCTACTTCGCCAGCAACTCCGTCGACAGGCTCCACGTGCCGACGTTCGAATTCGGTTTCACCCCATGCACCGACTACAAGAAGCACCAGCTCGGAGTCAGCAACGCCTCTGCCGGAGTCCTCTGGGTCGAAGGAAACGCCTACTGCCCACTCCTACCCGCCAGGCTCATCACCGCGAGCACCGACTTCCGAGAGCGCAGAATCGACACGAACGCCTACAACCACATGATCAGCGAGCGGAACGAGTACATGCTGCGCGCCGTCGGGAAGCCCAACCAGTCGGGAGCGGTACGGATGGTCTGTGCTGCAAGAACTCACGACCGCCCCGCGCAGCCAAGGCTCCACGGCGCCTCCGGTGTATCCCACCAGGAAGACGCCAACAGCGGGTGCTCCAAAGTAAACGTCTCCGCCTGCGCAGCAGACCTGCTTCGTCGCCAAGCCTTCACCTACGGAACGCCTGCTTGGCAGCAGTTTCACTCCCGCTCACGAACTGCCGCAGAAATCTTCAATGCGACGATGCACCGAACGTCCACCGCATCACACGAGCACGTTTCCGGGTTCGCCGCAGCCCAGATCCTCCTCACGATGACACTCGTCTCCTACAACCTGAGAGAAATCACCCGGATCTCAAGACGAGAGCGCATGCCCAGCGGCGGCGCCGGCACGACAACGATCGGGGAAAGCACCGCAACGAAGCTGACGATCAGAACCGACAAGGCCAGAGGCACGGCTGACCTTCTCTTCCACCCGCGGACTGAGGAGCAGCGACTCCTCGCGGACCTCCACGACACCATCGTCGCGGAAGTCGACGGAACCCGCCCATGCGGAGGAGTGCGCGACGCGCTCGTCGCCATTCGCAAGCGTGACTACGGTCGCATCGTCGACAAGCTCGCCGAGGCTTACCTCAGGCGCGGATTCCAGGTCGTCGTCGAGTAGAGCTCTTGCTTGAGCCAGTGGCGGAGGTCGCCGCTGGCTCAAGCCGGCGGGCTCCCGACGCCAATGTCCTGTCTCGTCGTCGACCTCACGGCGAAAATCGGCGCGCTGGTGCGCACGGGGTGCGCGGCGGCAGCCGACACGCCGCTAAATGCGCGATTGATGCGTGAAACTGAAGTTTGATGCTAGTTTCAGACCACAGCTCATTGGAGGCACCATGATCGTCGACCTTTCAGCACGACCCTGGCACAAGGAGTTCTCGCCCGAGGACCTCGCTATTCTTCAGCAGGCAATCCCTACTTCGATCCACAATGCACAGACGCGCAGTGCGCGCGCCCACGTCGCTTGGGAAGACCCCGACGGTGATCAACACGTATACGGCGCTGGCATGGCTCGCGCCGTACAGAAGGAACTGAAGTCACTCATCGGCGGACTCGACAGCTTCCGCGAGGTTTCGGTCGAGGGCACGAGCCGCAAGCTCCTCTTCGTCGGCGACATTTTGGTGTTTCCGATTCGGATCGGTCCGAAGATGCCGCGCAACATCCGACACGTCCGCATCCCGTATATGCCTGACGCCCGGCGCGATATGTTCAAGGTCGCCGGGATCAGCAAGTACGACGGCCCGACTCTCTTCGACGATCTGACCGCAGACGAGGTCGAGGAAGCGGCGAAGATCGGAGACGCCCTGGCGCGTCTCGCAGATGAAATCGGGCGCGAATCGCTCGTCGTCGTCTACTACAGCAGCTCGTCTCACGGAGTCGGCTCGATCTATTGGGCTCCGGCCAAGCTCTCCGGACGCAACTACCTCGACTTCGCCGAGCCCGAAAGCCTAACGTTCGTTGCCCAGCCATCTGCACGCGCTGCACAACCCGCCGAAACTTCCACGACCGCCAAGACGTTTGCCGACGGGAAACGCCCTCGCACCGTCGCTAAACTCCGCATCCCGACGAAAGATTCTCCCTAACAATGAAGCCAGTCGATTCCGGCTACTACCCCAACGTCGATCCGCAGGATGTCGCACGCGCATTCGACCCCGCTCGCCTTGTCCAAGCTCGCCGACTCTCCCGCATGACAAAGACCGACCTGCATCGGCTGGTCGGAGTTTCGGCCGCAGCAATTGGTCAGTACGAGCGCGGGGAGGTGACCCCACGGGGCGACACGATCACCGCACTCGCACGAGAACTCGATGTCCCCGTGGGGTTCTTCGCCCACGGGCGTCGACGCGCTCCAGTAGACATCGCGCAAGCATCCTTCCGCCGACTCCGTGCCACCACGATCGCCCAACAACATCAGGCTGTGTCCTACGTCGAACAAGTATGGGAGCTGAGCTCCTACCTGGAGGAGAGCGTCGAATTTCCTGCGCTCGATCTGCCACCGTGGTCGCTCGCAGACGAGAGCAACACCGCCCCCGCCCCCGACCCGATCACGGCCGCGCGCGCCATCCGCCAACATTGGAATCTAGGATCTGAGCCGATCAGCTTCCTCGTCTACGAACTCGAACAACATGGCATCCTGACCGTTCTCTTCTCTCTGAAAGAAGAAGAGAACATCGATGAAAAGGGGCACATCGACGCGTTCTCCACGACCGCGCTCCCCCGCCCCACCATCGTCCTCACGCCGGACAAAGCCAACGACGTCATGCGCCACCGATTCTCCGCAGCACACGAACTGGGGCACATCGTGCTACATCACGGGCGACAGGGCTCGGACTCCGTTATGGAACGCCAAGCAGACGCATTCGCGGCAGAATTCCTGACACCGCGAGACGTACTCGTCGATCAACTCCCCAGGCGGTTCAACATGAACCGGCTGCAAGAACTCAGCCAACAATGGGGCACGTCCGTCCACTCTCTGGTGTTCCGCTCGAAGGAGCTGGAACTCATTTCAGAGGCAACAGCACGTCGTGCCTACATCACCTTGGCCGGCCTCGCGAAGAGCGGTGCGACGCGCGCTCAACCTATTTGGGACTTTCCCGGTGAGCGCCCCGAACTGTTGAAGAACGCCCTGGAGCTGCTTGATGAAGCCGGAGTCCCAATGTTGGAAGTCGCTTCCAGCCTGCAAATGACGCCGCAAAGGGTGCGCCGTCTTGCTGGGATCGATGATCAACCGCCCAAGCTGCGACTGGTTCGAGCAACTGAATGATTTTGACGGATAGCGAGCGATTTCTCGGGTCACCCTTATGTGCAAGCGGCCTCGCTGTTTCATGTGAATTACTGCCGATACGCACCTGCGATGATTGCTCATGCTGTTTTCGACGCTTCACCGCCTCCTCGGAGTATTGCCTGGACCTATAACCAATGACATGGTGGACGCTGCCGTGGCCGTAGGAATCGCTGAGACGGACGATCTGGATTGGAAGTCCGAGCTCCCACCGACAAAGGCGCTCGTGGACTCGGATTTCCCGAAAGACATCGCCGCCATGGCTAATAGTGGCGGTGGAGTCATCGTGTACGGGGTCGAGGAAGTCCAGAAACACGCCGCGGCGCGCATCGATTGCGGGCCGCTCGACGAAACTCATGAGCGTGCGTTGCGGGCCGTTGCATGGAGCGCCATTTCGCCGCCGGTGTTCGGACTGGAAATCCATCGAGTCGGCGAGCCAGGAAATCGAGCCGTAGCGATCGTCATCCCGCACTCGGTGGACGGACCTCATCTGATCTACAGGAACCACTTCTTCGGAGCACCGATTCGCAACGATGCTGACACGGCCTGGATGAAAGAAAGGGAGATCGAGGCCCAGTATCGTGCACGGTTCGACGATCGTCGGCAAACGAACTCGGACTTACGAGAGCTCTACGCCGAAGCAACAGTCAATTGGTTCGATAGCGATCGCGCGACGCTTATTGCGGTGGCCCGTCCACGCGTGCTGTCTAATGGTGCGATCCGGCCGACACGCGAAACCGCACGGGGAACCGCTGTGGAGGCTGAACGCCTGGGACTGGCTTTCGCTCCTCACGGCATCCATCCGCTCGCAAGCGTCGCCCGCAATCTTCGTCCGGGGTTGAGGCGCTGGAACGCCATCAATGCGCAGACCGGGGAGAAGACTCGATGGAAGGCGGCTAACGCAGCACTGCATCATGACGGGACCGTAAGCCTCGGATTCGCCGTTGGTGGCCACCGTGCGCCGGATGGAAGATATGCGGACGGCGACCGCATTGACTCCGCCGCCATCGAGTGTGCGGTAGCGGACCTCATGGCACTAATTCGCGTAGTTAGCCGCGAGGTTGGGACAACTGAGTACGAGGTTCTGGTGGGTGTTGAATGGCGTGGACCGAGGGCGTTGGTCATTCACACGGTAGACCAGAGCGGCCATCGATACGACGGGACCTCAATCCCGCTCCTCCGCTACTCACCCGTCAGTGCTACGGTCGCCGCCGATGCGTCCGACGCCGACTATCGCCAACGCGTATTCGAAATAGCTGAGGACTGCATCAACCAAGGTGGAATCTCCAACGTCCGAATGATTGTCACAAGTGATCCGACTTAGCGGAACACGGTCTCATTGCACTGTCCCCAGAAACAAGCCCCACTCTCCGTGCAGGAAGCTGACGACCCTGAAGTACGTGGCCAAGCGAAGGGTTCGTTTACCGCTTTCGCGCAGGGCGACAGTCTCGCGCCCCGTGAGGAACCGTCGGCAGATGATCTTGCGTCAGTAGCCATCGACTGGCTCGTCTTCGCGCCCGAAGCGACGCGTCGGTGATGGCAGGGCGGGCGAACGACCAGTCCGAAGCAGGGAAATCCCCAAACGAATCGAGGAATCTCATTGGGCACCGACGGAATGTGGATATGGCGCGAGCAGCAGTACCCCTACAACCGAGCAGTCTCGGACTACTTGGATCAACGGAACACCAATATCACGGACTTGGGGTGGCAGGAGTGGCAGAGAGAGCACCCGTATTACCAAGAGATGCTGGACTGGCAACAAGCGCAGCAAAAGCGCGACCGCGAACTCTGGGAAGAGTTTGAAGAGTCCGAGCACGCAGTGTTCCGCCAATCACTTCCGCCGAACTGGAACTCGCCCGAGGTGGATTTTCCAAGCCTCGCGGACCTTGCCGACCTCCAATTGAAGGAAGGCCTGCCGCTCGCATGGGTCCCGCCAAACCACGTGCTCGTGCAAATACTGTCGCGAAAGACGAGTGCAGCCCGGCTCCAGGTGATCGCGCGGGAATCAACGTCGATTCTGGAAGCGTGCCTACGCGAACTGAGGCGACTTCGTTCGACTGAGACACGAGAGTGGAAGGCGAATGCTCGTGAAGCCGTACTCGTAATGCAAGCTGGTCATTGGCGCGCTGGCCAGGCGCTCGCGGCGATTGCACTTGACACAGCGACCGAGAGCTTTGTGCGCTCTTCCTATAGCAGTGCCACGCGTCACTACAACAGGAAAAGGGAGCCGACGCCACCAGGATCATCGGAGTCCAGCCTGCCCACGTGGTCCGACGTGGATTATCCGAGAGCTCTCCTGGTACTCCACAGTCTCTACGGCGCTTTTTCTGTTTATGACGGCAACGGCGGCGAGCCGGTGCCGACGCAGTTCACAAGACACGGCACGGTTCACTCGATAAGCCGTCGGCAATATACGAAAGCAAACGCGTTGATCGCACTGATGCACCTTGTGGGGCTCCTCTGCCTCGTTGAGGACGAGTAAGCGGCCTGTGTCTACGCTGGCGACCAGCGATCGATTCGCTCGGCAGCAAACGAGTAAGAGTCATCATGGCATTAGCGGACCCACCACCGCCGCCAATGTACCCGGCTGAATTACCGAGGGGCCTCTGGCGCTACCATCCACGCATTGAGCCCGTCGGCGAGATGGCGAAGGTTCCGGTTTGTCAGCTCGACCAGATCGTCCAACCTTTCGGGTACTTCCGCGATCGCGACGATTCCCGCTAGAAGATGGTCGCGGTTGAAACGTGAGAAGTCTGATCTCACGTTGGGCTCGTAGTGCACGAGCAAGTTTCGCAGCCATGGGCGTTCGGTCGACACCACGGAAGGAACGTTGCCGAGCAGGTCAACTAGGTGATTCGCCGAGGTCTCAGGCAGCTGTCTGTCCCCCTCAGATAGCTTCTTCAAGGAGCCGAGGACGTGAGAAGTGACGAGATACCTGATTTTGAAGATCGTGTATTCGTCACTTTCAAGATCGAACACAAGCGGGAAGAGTACATCGGCCGAATTGACCATGCCGAGGTAGTGAAGAAGTACGGCATTCAAGTGAGGGTGCTCCGGACCGCTGAATATCTTTGGGTAGTACTTGTGCGACTTGAAATCTTCAGTGCTGAATTGGTCGTCCTGCCACGTCTGTACGAGTGAAGGAGGCGGGCCGTCGCCTGCTAGCGCCGCGAACGCGAAGGACCCGCCCGCTTCTGTCCAAAGCCGCTTGAGCCGCAAGCCCATATCCTCGTCCAGGACTGCCTCCGGCTCCAGGCCGGTGGCGAACGCGACACCATGCGTCGTGGTGACCACCCGTCCCGAGTAAGTTGTCACCCCGAGATCGTCAGCCATCCAGCGGAAACCGGGGCGAACTCTCTCGACGAACCTCTCTCGATGCGCAGCCTGGATCTTGGCGAAGTAGTCCTCATAGGCGGTGATGTCGCGCTTAGTGTCTAGGAACATCTTCAGACCGTGACGGGATTGTTCGAAGGTAGTTGTTGCCTCCTCGCTCATCGCCGGGTGTAACTCGGGCAGTCGGCGGCGAAGCACATCGCGTCCTTCATGAAGATACAGCGACCACCACGGGGCCATGATGTGAGCAATATACCCGCCGGATTTTTGGAATCGTTCGAGCTGCCGCACAACGCGAACGGAAAAATACGCATCTGCCTGAATACCTCTCAGGCTGATTCCCTTTACGGAAGATTCGGTATCGCTCACATGTGCTCCAGTCTCTGTTATCCGGAGAATACTTGAAAGGCAGTCGCGCGCAGTGCCGAATGCCTTCCTCTGAGCGGTTGCTGCGCAGTTCCAGCTCAGGAACGGTGCATTGATGGTCGCCTAAAAAGTACTCGCGACTGTCGGGTGAAGTCAGCTCGACAAGCGATCAACGCGACTCCAGTCTCGAACGTCGATTCATCTGAGCGGGTCCGTGATAGCAGAAGACGCCTAGGGCTCATTGCGGGCTGGGCATCCGGCCTAGAGACTGGCTTCGTGAATACTCCGCGTCAGCTCGCGTTATGGAAGTCAAAATATGAGGTTGTCGGAGAGTGGTGGCCGAAGGATGAGCCCCACCTTAAATATCCCGGCACCCTCTATGTAGAGGATGGAATCTACCGACTCACCATAACGGCACCTCCGATTGGACAAGAAGTCTTCGCGCTTGGATCCGCGGCAACTCTTCACGGGATAGTTTCGTCGGGCACTGAAACTATCGAAGTGACCCTCTGGGATCGTTCTGGCCATTATCTTGATCATCACAAAAACGGCACAGACCACTCGCGCCGCTTTACCCACGTTCTGCACGGTACCCACATCGACGACTACGTGACGTCAGAGTTCCGGACTTCAGCCGTAATGATGAACGACCTCGGGATCTGGAGTCGATTTCGGTCTCCCATCTCCGATGCGGAACTAGACGAGGACCTGCCAAATCACACGATCGCGACGCTTCATCCATATCGGGATTTATTCGACACTCAGCACTCTGTTTCGGTCCAACTTGAATATCCTGGTCGTGTCGAGATCACCGAGCGATTCCCCCATGGTGCGATGGTCAACCACCAAGACCAGAACGCAAGAGTTGTCTTCAACGTTTCGCCGCCTGCGCCCGCTCTTTTTCACGAGTTGCTCGTGAACGACTTCCAAGCGCTCTTGACGTTTTGTTTTCAGTCTGGCGCCCCTCTCCGCGGAGAATGGATCGGGTCAGATGCGCGCAATTTGATCCCTCTCCATCGGCGGGATTCGTTCCGAGACCGATCAGTTCGCCATCTGGGCGACTTTCAGATGATCCTCACCCCTGACCAGCTTCCATTCGGTGAAATGGTCGAAAGTTGGTGGAAGGTATTGGATGACGCGTTCCCAGCGCCGCAAGTCCTCACGTCCTACCTTCATGCCGCCCGCGGACTTCTAGAGCAGTCGACAGCATCGGTGCTCGCCGCTACGGAGCACATCCACACGCTGATTGGAGCCACGCAAAATCGGTTCGCTCCGGAGATAATCACGCAAAACAAACGAGTCATCAAAGAGGCGTTGCCAGGAGCGTCTAACGCTTCTTTTAGGTCATTCATTGGTGAGAAGCTCCAGGAAAATCGGCCAACACTCGAAACTCGACTACAAGAGCTGGTCGACATAGTCACACTTCGCCGATTCGAAATGCTGTCCATCGACGCAAGTGAATGGGTGGCACGTTTCAAGGCAGTGCGAAACAAGCTCGCACACACAGGTGCGCACGTTTCGCGTCGCGGCGATTCCAGCGCAGAACTTGAACTAGCCAATTCACAGACGCGACCAATACTTGCTCTGTTGTTGCTCTCGGGGATGGGACTGAGCCCAGACACGATCGACCGCGCAGCACGAACGCTAGGTTCTTTTCCTCACCGAAATTGGTAGACACCAGAGATGCAAAGAATGGTCCGAGTGTATCGACGGTTGTGGGCGAGGGTCGGTTCAAGAACGCGACTTGTATTGGAAGGCGCTTGACGCGCAGACAGGTTGTCGGATTCAGCGCCGGGAGCAAGGAGGATGGACCGGCGTCGTCCCGGACGGCAATCGCTAACCCGGGAACGCTATGTCCACTGACGCCTCACCATATCGGCGGGTCTATCTCAGCGAATCCGCAAAGCGTGGTGACAGCGACCTGAATCAGACGACGTTGATCATCGATGAGATCCACGTCGGCACTTTCTGGAGTTCGGCTTGTTCGGATCGAGGGCGCGAGGATCCGACTAATGCGATGACTAGCTTGATAGATGGTGGTTAGGTGCTCGTCAAATGGCGCTTTGAACGTCGATCTCGGACGTGTGACCGGATGCCCTAGGTCGTCCACCCCTTGCGCGAGTAGGCGCCTTATTCCTTTCATCGCTTCGTTCATTTCCGTCCAGTCGGCTTCGACCGAGCGGTTGTCACGAACCGCGGGTCTATCAAGCCAACCGACGATCGTGCGGATCTCGGCCGCGTCGCTATGCAGTGGGCGACCCCAGTTGTGCACGAAGCCTTGGACGACATCATCGACTCTCATCAGTTCTTCGTCGCCCACACGCGAGAGGTCGATCAAAGCGAACAGTCCGATCGTTCTTATGCGCGGTGTGTGCGAAGGGTCAACCGGGGACCAGCGACGAATCTCCTTGTTGTCGACACAAGTCAGGCCAACTACGAGAACGTCGCGTAGACCGTCCAGTCTGCTGTCTGCCTTCGAAAGTTCTGTGATGAGAGAACGTTTGGTGAGATCGTATTTCTGTTTTGTGGCATGTCGCGTGACTTGGTACCCGACCGTCTCGTCAGCAGAACGAAGGTCAATACCAGGGAAGTTATTCAACTCGGTATTCAGGTTGACGACGTCTTGGTTCGTGACTGTGTTCAAAGTCCGTTGAACGAGTTCTTCAGTGAAACGCGGCCGGTAAAGGCCTTGTCGCCCAAGGTCTTCGAGCTGGTATCTGATGATGGCGAGATTTTGTGTGACCCGCGCTAGCGCGTCGATTCGGCTCACAACCGCCCATTTCTCGCACCGCCGACGTAGCGCGAAGTTGCGCTGGATTTATCAGGCGGTTCCGCGGTGACATTCTTCGATTTGAGTACCTTGCCTGCGACGATTAGAAACTGCCACCTTGCCGCGCTCAGCGCACTCTCTTCAACGTCCGCCTTTGACGTCGCGTACTCGCTTGCAGCCCATACCCCCTTTTGCCCGGCTGCGTTAACTCGTCGAGGTCCCAGCAAGGAAACCGCCTCGAAGGCTGCGGAAGCCCGCTCCGAGTGGTCCTCGATGCGAGCCATTATTTTCGACGCGTTTTCCGCTGAAGGTTTCGTATTTATGAGCGTCGTCATCGTGCTCATGTCCACCATGAACGCGACGTACCCTTCATCACGGCGCTCCCTCAACCATTTCGCGTGTTCCCCCCTTCGCGCCAGCAGCGCGGTGAGGAGGCCGACAGAAAGTCCCGCGAGCAAGGTCAGTGAGACACTCACAACTGCAACGACCAAAGGGTCGGTAGGCGCTGTCTGAGGCATGCTTGAATCGTAGCGCGACCATGGACACAGCCTGCCTTTGCGGTATCACGCAGCGGGCGTGCTGTTTTTGCGGGCGCTTGACTCCTCACGAGAGACACCCGCAGCCCACTGTGGATTTTGAAGAGTTACTGCGTGGAACGCATTATGGCGCGCCACCAAACTGCCCAGCGTTGGCGGGCCAGAATCAATTTCCCGAACCAGTCACTGTGGCTGTTTCAGTGAAAACAGCAGATGAGAGGCCCGTCGCACAGAAATGTGCGGCGGGCCTTTTTCTTTGGGCTGCTATGCTGGCCTTTCTGCTCTTGAGACAGCAGGACCCCGACAGTGTC
>Ga0247808_10000186_pt1 | contig 37810 bp, 36 predicted proteins | sample UWRJL089202R1_FD_179914 | JGI IMG/M metagenome (GOLD analysis project Ga0247808, IMG submission 179914) | Plant litter microbial communities from Arlington Agricultural Research Station in Wisconsin, United States - UWRJ-L089-202R-1 | ecosystem: Environmental > Terrestrial > Plant litter >... | reverse complement strand
CATCGGTGACGAGCTGCCCTACGCAACGGTCAAGCAGAACTACGGTTCGTACTACGGCAGCGGTCACACGCTGACGTCGCTCGTCGGCGACACCATCGAGGAAGACATCACGACCGAGCAGATCTTCGCGGATCTGCAGGAGCAGTACGAGGTGTTCTTCCTCTTCCAGCAGCAGGGCGCGTACGACCAGTCGGAGATCCTTCCGGCATGGAAGAAGCTGCTCGGCGAGCGGGCTCTCGTGCTTGAGGACCCGAACGCTGTCTGCGAGTTCATCGCAGGACTGCTCGGCATGATGGAGGGTGGACTCGATCTCGATGAGATCGAAGCTGACCTCCAGGCAATCGGTGCTGATTCGTCGGCCATCCGGGCCGCCGGCAAGGCGCTCGCCACGGTTGGTGGAGGAGGCGGAGGCGCGGTCGCCAAGACCGACGGCACGCTGCCCACCACCGACGACTCGACGGCCACCGGTCGCCTGTAGTCGCAACACCCGAAGGGTGGCGGAGGATTCGTTTCTCCGCCACCCACAACCTCCCTAAGGAGAACCATGGACAAGGTACATATCGTAACTGATATAAGTTACGGTGATGCAGGCAAGGGAACAACTGTTGATTACCTGGCTCGCCAGGCTGATTCGGCGGTTGTTATTCGCCACAGCGGTGGTGCCCAGGCTGCACACAACGTGGTGACTCCCGATGGGAGACATCACACCTTTGCGCAGTTCGGAAGCGGTAGTTTTGTGCCGCAGGTACGGACGCACCTTTCGCAGTTTATGATGGTCAGTCCGACCAACATGCTGTGGGAGGCGGATCATCTGATTGGTCTTGGCGTTTTTGATATTTGGAACCGCCTGACTATCGATAAAGATGCTCCAGTCATCCTTCCGTGGCACAAGAGTGCTAACAAGTTGCGCGAACTCTCTCGAGGGGACGCGCCGCATGGTAGCACCGGTATGGGTATCGGTGAAGTACAGATGGATCTACTTGAGCGTCCGGAAACGGCGGTTCATGTGAGAGATCTGCTTTCGCCGAAAACCCTGCGCGACCAACTGCTTGCGCACCAAGCCGCAAAGTTTGAACAACTTCGCGTCGATCTGCACGTACCCGATAGTGATGATGCGCGTAAGGTCTGGGGGCAACTCCAGGACACGAGCGTCGTCGATGATCTACTGGGTGATCTCAAGATCTGGCTTCGCAGCGGACTCGAGATCGTCGATGGATCGCAGCTTCAAGAGTTGGCTGACTCGCATGAGTCGCTGATCTTTGAAGGATCACAGGGTGTGTTGCTCGACGAATGGTATGGGTTCCACCCGTACACGACGTGGAGCACGACAACATCGGAGAATGCGCTGAAGTTGCTCGACGGCATCACACATGACGCGTCGGTAACTCGACTCGGTGTGATGCGCGCCTATACGACACGACATGGCTATGGCCCTTTCGTATCTGAAGATGCAACGCTCGCTACCACCCTTACCGAAGATCATAACGGGACAGGGAAGTGGATGGGTGCTTTCCGCTACGGACATCTTGACCTCGTAGCTCACGAGTACGCGATTGCCGCCAACGGTGGTGTCGACGAACTCGTGGTGACGGGAATGGATCGTTCGAATGCATGGAAGTACTGCACCGAATACGATGTTCCTCCTGCTGCTGATCTTGCAACCTTCTTTCGCCTGACGGCCGAGAAGAGAGTAAATAGCATTCAGGTTGGTGTGCAAGGTGATCTCGATTACCAAGCGCGCCTGACGGAACTTCTGTTCTCATGTACACCTCGTTACCAGACACCTTGCACGGTGGATGGTGATACCTTGTTAAGCGTGATCGAGGGAACACTTGGTGTTTCAGTTGGTCTCGCCTCATACGGTCCCACAGCGATCGACAAACGAGTGCTAAGCGTTTGATGAGGCAAAACCCCCATTCCAATGGAACGGGGGTTTCTCACATACCATGTGTCGCGTATTTTTTAGTGTATTAGTTCGTAGGCAGCACAGGCAGCAGCGACTTGGTGTTCACGAACAGTTGTACTGCCATCTCGGGTTTGCCACAGACTATGAGCAAGCCAAAATCCTATAAGGACAAGTGCCTGATCTTGGTTCATTCGATCAAAGTATTTGAATACGTTGTGGCCAGATTTTCGTAGGTCGATCAAGAACATTGTGACATCGGCGTCTTTTGGTGCGAGGTCGCCCCAACTCCAATCGACGAGTTTTGCGCCGTCTTCTTCTCGCCATCCGATGTTTGATTGGCGGGCATCGTTGTGTGACATATAGAGCGGGACATCGCGTTCAAGTGTCGCGGCTTTGTCTTTAAGGTTCTTGAGGTTAAGCATCAAGTAAGCGGCAACGTATTTTTGACTCGGTTTCCAGTTGGCGGAAAGTTCTTTGATCTTATCAGTAATAAGTTCGAGTTTTTCATCGGTGATATCATCCCAACCTTCTTTCCAGAACGTCGTATAGGTATCCTCAATGCCTTCGTGATAACGGGCGTCTGCAGGTTCGGCTTTTGTTTGTAATACATCGAATGCATCAATAACGTCGGTTACATATGCATCGAAGGCATCAGCTTCTTTTGGTGCTTCCCATAGCCACCCGTCGTCTTCGTGGAGGGCATCCATCGCAAGGATGGTTGAATCATCAAGCAAGTCGATACGATTAGGGACTGCCGCGTAGCCTTGTCTCTTCAAATCGTTCATTATTGTATTTTCTTTATCTAAGTACGCACGAGAGTGAGCTTCGCGGAAAGGGTCAGTAAAGCGAGTAGCGTCGTGGGCTTTGACGAATAGGCGAGTCTGTCCATCAGAAACAAACAGGTGGTCGTAGGCCATGTGACCGGCATCGATGACCGTTACTTCAAGTTCTTCTTTTGGTTTGTGAATAATGTCACTGATAGTTGTGTCTTTTTCTCGCTCGAGGGCAAGTTTGATAAGTTCTAAATGTGAGCCGTGAAGTCCTTCGGGAAGGGCGTTTTCTGGCCACCACCTTGCTTCAGTCGCATCGTCACCACCGATTACTTCGATCGGTTCATCAATAACGAATTTGTAGGCCGAAGTCTCAGGCCAGGCATTGGCAGTTGCACGACTATCTCCCACGAGGCCGCGGTAGAGCAGTATTCCTTCTGATTGGATAGCAAGGCCGGCCTCTTCTTTGAGTTCACGTTTTGCGCTATCGTAGGCGTCTTCATTGCCATCCACAAAGCCACCGGGTAATGCCCAGTTGCCAGTATCGCCGCGACGAATTAATAAAACCTTGCGAACAGCTTCATCTGTAATCACTACAGGATCGGCAGTAAAGTTTGGTCCCCATTGGTAGTATTTACCTTTACCAACAACAACACCAATTTCTGGATCTGTAATCATGTCTTTAATAAGCGGGTGAATAGGACGACCTTGGGTGTCAACCTGATAGCCGGCCTCGATGAACTGCTGCGACTCATCAGTCGAAGGAAGTCCGATATTCTTCATAGTCCAAGGGCCCTCAGGAAGCTCAAGCAGTGCACTTGTTTCAAATGCCTCTTTGTCCATTACGAACCGTTCGGTAGGGTAGCCAGGATAGACGTTCTTATTCTTTAGGGATTCCCGTGCTACTCCAACGAGGGGATTGCTCATACAAATGCTCCATCTTGCCATGCGGTCGCAAGGAGTACTTGGTGGGCCGCGTCACGTTGGTATCGTTCTACGAGAGATTGCGGCCCAGTATGCTTTCCTTCGTCGTCACTTAATTTTACTGTATCACTTTCACCGGCGTGTGTCGCCTTCATGACGAAGTTGTTAGCTTTGAAGCCAAGGTCGTTCATAAGGCTCGTGCCCCATCCGAACATTAGGTTAACGCGACCTTTGAAGTGATCGGCAAGCTTTACGATAGTGTCGATATCAAGTCCATCGCTAAAGATGATTGTCTTTGTTGTTGGATCGATATTGTACTGTTCGTAGAAGGCGATTGCTTGTTCACCGAAGGCAATTGGGTCGCCAGAGTCGTGGCGGAGGCCACGCCATGCTTCGGCTTGCTCTGCCGTGAAGTCTGCAAAGAAGAAATCACTAGTGAATGTATCAGTAAGAGCGATTGAGAGGTCTTCGCCGTAGCGTTCGTACCAATCTTTCATCATGTGGGTGTGACCGGTCATCGGGGTACCGGTTTCGCTATCTTGCATTGCCGCGTAGACCATTGGCATTTCGTGCGCATAGGTGCCGATTGGTTTGAGTTCGTATTTGTACGCGAACCATGGGTTGCTTGTGCCGACAAAGTTTTCAGGAAGCTCAGTTGCAAGGCGGCCGATAACGTGATCGTGCCACTCGGCGCTAAAGCGTCGACGAGTACCGAAGTCTGAGAACTTAATGTCAGGGCGATCTTTGAGAATAGCGATCTTTTCATCAAGACGACGATTGCCTTCAGCGAAGACTGCTTCTTTTGTTAAACCTTGTTCGATCATGAGGTTCTTGTAGTACTGTTCGTTGACTTCGCTCATGACGATTGTTTCCCAAAGACTGACGTTTGCCCATGGACCAGTTGATGAGATTGAAAGATCTTGTGTATCTGGGTTGGTTGCAATGTTTACTTCACTTAATTTAAGATCAGCGAGGAAATCGAGGTAGGGTTCGTCAAATCGAGCGCTACCGTCTTGGGCTTTGAGACCCGCGAAGTAAGCGATCTCTTCTGGTGTAAAACCTGTTGCGCGTATTTCGTCAAACCGAGCGCTGAGTTCAGGAATATTTACATACTCGCTAAGTGGACGTTCGGTTGCACGGTTTTTCATAGTAAAGGTGACTTCGGTGTCAGGGAATCGTTCAAGCGCGAGTTGCCCCATAGTGAGCTTGTAGTAATCAAGTCCTTCGCTGAGGCGGATTTCTCGTTCGGGTGTCTGAGAGAGGAATTCAGTCATGATGTTAGGCCTTTGCAAGCTCAATCGCTTGTCCTGTTAAAATGTCGATACTGTCGATGATAGTAGCTCCGGCTTCTTCCATTTGTTTGATAGCGTCTGCACCATCTTCGGGGTTGATGTTGACGGCACGGATAGCGTCGCGAATCACGAAGACGCTGAGTGTTCCATCTTTTTCGGCCTTTGCCTGACGAGCGGCATCGAGGGTGGTATTGAGGACGCAGTAATCAGTCGCAAGGCCACCAATAAGAAGGGCAACGCGCTCGCGTGGAGCAGGGGAGACGATTTGTTCGATAGTTCGGCCGTCTGTAGTGACTCCTTCATAGCCAGAGTAGCCATCTGTTTGCCCCATACCTTTGTTGATAATGATATCTTCTGGAAGGATCTCTAGGTCTGCTCGAAGTGCTGCACCTTCAGTGCCGGCAATACAGTGAACGGGCCAGATGTCAAAGTGGGGAGTAGTGGCAGGGTGTTGGTCGCCAGTTGCGATGACTATGCCACCATTTTCTCGGGTAAAGCGATTCAGTTCATTAAGAGGAGCGACCACCTGGTCGCCTTCAGTAACGCCAAGTGCACCACCTGGCGTAAAGTCGTTTTGTACATCAACGTTAATTGTAACGATTCGATCTGCTGTCATTCTTTCCATTGCTGTTCTCCTTAATCATTAAGTGTACTTTATACACTATCTACTATGATTGTATGCCCTACTTATTGTAATGTCAACACTAATTGATTTAAAATGTGAAAGACTGTATACTGCAGGTATAAGAGAAAGGTTGCGCTCATGCCAATGCCAAATGAAATTGTATTTATTCGTCACGGATTATCCGAGGCTAATGTCATACATAAGTTAGATAAATCTGGCGAAGCGCCTCATGTAAAGGCCCAAGAAATCCAAGATCGACCAGACTGGCAGCAACGGCTATCAGCGCGGGGAGTCGAGCAAGCAAAAGCTGCGGGTGAGTGGGTAGAGAAAAATCTTGGCGGTATCGCCTCTTTTGATGCGCTATACGTCTCCCCTTTTCTCCGTACTAGAGAAACTGCAGCACATATTGCTGGAAGTGCCGACGTTGAATGGACGGTTGATGACCGCATTGCTGAACGAAGCTGGGGAGTCTATGGGACTGTGGCTAAGGCTGAACAACGTGCGTTGTATCCAAAAACTGCTCTCTTGCAGGAACTCACTCCTTGGTATGTTCGCTTTGACGGTGGCGAAAGTATGCCCGATGTCTATGGGCGCTTTAGGGATTTCCAGGGGACATTGCACCGCGAACAAGATGGTCGCAAGGTAATGGTTGTATCTCACGGTGACTTTATGAATGTTGCGCGCTATGGTATTGAACGAATGCTCCCCGAGCAATGGGAAGCTATGGATCGTGATTCTCGCTATACAATCCGTAACTGTAGCGTCATTCACTATTCCCGTGTTAATCCAGAAGATCCGCATGATGTTCGTGACAAGATTTCGTGGCGTCGGATGATTTATACAGATTCGATTGATACGTCTCCGGATGAGGGCTCATGGATTGAACTACCTGGTCGTCAACGATTCCGTGGTACTGATTTATTAAAGCAAGTTGAAATGGCACCAAAGATCATCGAAGAATAATATGAGCTATAAATATCTTTTAATTCCTGGTCGGCATCAAGCAATTACGCGCTTTCAAGCAGAGCATCTTAAAGAAATCCGCGGTCGCGATGATGTCGACGCCGATTCACACGCTATTTGGGCGATTACCAGTGCTAACCATGCCGGTACGCATCGCAATCCCCTGTCGGGAAGTCGCCGAGTTGGTTTTATCGAAGAAGTGGTAACGAGAGAGTCGATTCCGTCTCAGGTGTATCGCATCACTAACATGACGCAAAAGCATGACTTTGCACACTACCTTATTGAAGATATCCGTTTGCAAAGTACCGGGCGGGCGAATATGGCACCGGATAATACATTGGTGATTTGTTCGACAAAAGAAGTAGCTGAACAGTATAAGGCGCTTGGTTTTGCTGTCGATACCGCCGAACTTGATGAAAACTTTGAGAAACAATTACACCCACGACCATGGGACGTTGTCGAAGAGATTATTCGGAGCGGTGCGCAGTGGCGATCAAATGCGATCGTCCGTGACGAGATGCACCCTGCGTGTTTTGAGTACTATGAACGCTATGGGCTTGGTGACGATATTGTTGAGATATTTCAAGATCCTTTAATCGATAGTGAAGATGGCGATATTACTACGACACGTGATTATGCCGTGTATCGCCAGGCTTTTGAAGATGGGGCAAAACGCAAAGTTGCTGAGTTTGCGGAGTTCGTACAACCGGGCAAGATACTTGATGTTGGGTGTGCGACCGGTGAGACATTAAAGATTCTATCGAAGCTTCCCGAGCATTTTGAATCTGATTTTTATGGCATCGAAGCAGCCCGACCGCTGTATCAGATTTGCCAACAACGAAAAGACGGCGGGGAATTTGGTCAGGCGAATATCTTCTTTTATCAACGTAATATTATGCGCGGCTCGCTCTTCCCTCGTAATTCATTGAATACGATTATTACTATGGCGTTAACGCATGAGATCGAGTCGTACCTGGGGCGTGATGAACTGATCTCGTTCTTAAAACGCATGTACGATATTCTTGCACCGGGTGGCGTCTATATTAACTACGATGTGGTTGGACCTGACAATAAAGACGCGATTGTCCACGCATTACTGACTGACGACGACGGTGAAAATCCTGAAAATGTTCACCCGGATATTGAGCCCGAAGCTGTGCCGGAATTCATAAAAACTTTATCAACCAAGGCTCGTTTCCGACGCTTCGTTACAGATTTCCGTGCGGTTGAAGGTGATACGATCACGGTTGATTACAAAGAGGTTGATGGCAAAGTCTATGCAGTGCTGCGCTATGGGGATTTGTGCGATTTCTTGGCAAAGAAAGATTACACCCAAAGTTGGATGAGCGAAATGCATGAACGATTCTGTTTCTGGGAATTTAGCGATTGGAAAACCGCACTACTTGAAGTAGGGTTTGAAATTGCGAACGGCACGGAAGCGAAGCGAAATGACTGGCTGATCGAAAACCGGTTTGCTCCGGCTGCAAAAATCTTTACGTATGACAATGGTGAGTTTGTGCCTGTTGAACCGCCAATTACTAATGTGTTGCTTGTTGCGAAGAAGCCACAGTAGATTGACAAAAACTCATTTCGAAATTATAATATATCTCAATACCCGTATGTAACAGGTGTTAAAAATAGACGGATGAAATGCCGTTTGCCCCTATCGAAGGAGATCAATGAGCGCACCCAGTGCTCCTGTTGTTGCGGAGTGCACCGATAACTCGGTGTGGCCGAACATCAAGGAGATCAATTCGTCCGATACCAACGTGAAGAAGTTCGTGTTTTCGTCGGACAAGGTCGTCGCCGAGTCGGTGCTGTACAAGTACCCGACCTACAACGAGCGAACGGTCATCTGTTGTTCGACGCAGAGCGGCTGCCCGGTGGGCTGTCGGTTCTGCGGCGCAGGTGACTACTTCGTTCGCAACCTCACCGCTGAGGAGATCGTCGCACAGCCGGTCCATCTCCTGGAGTCTCAGGGGGTGAACGCCGACGAGGTCGATCGCATGCAGATCATGTTCATGTCGATGGGGGAGCCGCTGCTCAACAGCAAGCACCTCTTCGACGCGATCCGTCAGCTGTACGCGCTCTACCCGCGGGCCGCGCTGCTCATCTCGACGTCGGCACCTGCCGTCAACTACGAGCCGCTTCGTCTTCTGAGCCAGGAAGTGCCGACCATCGGTCTGCAGTTCTCGGTTCATGAGAGCACGGACGCGGCGCGCGATGCGTTGGTGCCTTTCAAAGCAAAGCTCGATCTCGCCGGCATGGCAAGGGAGGGTCAGCTGTGGTTCGAGGCGACTGGCCGTCACCCGTTCTTCAACTACTGTGTTCACGACAAGAACAACAGTGCGGAGGACGTGGCGCGCCTGCTTGCGCTGTTCGACCCCATGGTCTGGCAGTCAACCATCTCGGTGATCTGTGAGCGTGATGAGTCAATCGCTGCCGCCAACGTGCGTCAGCGACAGCTCGCTTCGGACTTCATGGACAAGATGATGGCCGTCGGCTACAGCACGCGCATGTTCGATCCTGCCGGTCAGGACGACATCGGCGGCGGCTGCGGCCAGCTCTGGTACGTCCAGGACTGGATGCGTCAGCACCCCGAACAGGCTCGCCCGTCAATCGGTAACGGACTGAACGTCGTTCACACGCCGTTGCCGCTTCGGGTTCTCGAGCACACCTAGCTCCACCTGTTACAACGAGTGAGGGAGCGAGACAATTCTGTTTAGCTCCCTCACTAAAGTATCATCGCCTTCGGGCGATTTTTTAATATCAGTCGAAGCTGCGCGATAGGACTTCGAGTGTTTGCGAATTGAACTTGTGGAGTCGAGCCGGACGGTGTGCCCCTTCGCGGCGCATTTCTTCAGTTTCAGTTGTGAGTCCAAGGCTTAAGAATTTTTTACGGAAGTTGCGTTTGTCGAGCTCGTAGCCAAAGACCGCTTCGTAGGCTGACTGCAATTCAGCAAGCGAGAAGCGTGGTGGCAAGAACGCGTAAACGGCATTTGTGTAACTCAATTTTGCGATAAGTCGTTGGTGGGCATAATCAATAATTGCCGCGTGGTCGTAGGCGAGTTCGGGAAGATTATCGACAGGATAAAAATCAGCTGCAGCTTCGGATGAGGCGATAAGATCACGGCCGCAGCCCATGTACGTAACGGACACTGCGTGACCGCGGGGATCACGAGCCACTGTATCGAACGTGTAGAGCTGTTCAATGTAGCTGAGGTCCTTAATGATACTAATGCCTGTTTTTTGTTCAACGATACGTTCGAGGGCAACGCTTGTTGTCTCTCCTTGAGGATTATAGCCACCTGGAAGCGCCCATGCGCCTTTAAAAGGTTCGTTTGGCCGCTGCATAAGGAGTACGCTTAGTTTGCCCTCTACGAGCTGAAAGATAACGGCGTCAACAACAAGTGTCGGAGCAACATACGGGGTGGTGTATTTCATACAGTTAGTATATCACTTTGAGCGATTAAAATCCTTGTGGCAGTCGAGCTTCGGCTGGCATTCGCCAGTCGCCCTTAGGGCTCAGGCTAATACCTACTTTTGCACCATCGGGCATCGCTTGTCGCTTCCATTGGTTTTTGTAGAATCTCTCAGTGAATACATCAAGCCATTTGTGCACCTCTTGTTCAGTACGGCGACCTTCAAAGGCTTTGACTGCTAAGTAGCCAATTTTTTCTTTCGGTTCCATCCATCGCAAGAAGTGGTAAAGGTAAAAGTCGTGGAGTTCGTAAGGGCCAATGAGGTCTTCTGTTTCTTGGCTGATTGAGTTGCCGTCACCAGTCAGTTCTGGCGAAACCGGAGTAGCGAGGATATCCTCGACGATTGTCTGGGCATCATCTGGGAGTGCTCTACTTGCGTGGCGAACAAGTGAGCGAACAAGTGTCTTTGGAATAGAGGCATTTACATTGTAGTGAGACATGTGGTCACCGTTGTAAGTGCTCCATCCCAGGGCGATTTCACTCAGGTCACCGGTTCCCATCGCAAGGCCATTAATTTGGTTAGCTTTATTAAATACTAATGCTTGGCGGATGCGTGCTTGAGTGTTTTCATAGGTGACGTCTTCGTTGCCGGTGTGACCGATGGCAGCAAGCTGTTCGCTCGCAAGGTCTTTGATGGCAATCTCGTCATTTGTAATACCAAGGGTGTCAGCGAGGCGCATCGCATTGTTTTGGGTGCGATCAGAACTGGCGACGCCCGGCATCGTGAGGGTATGAATCAGATTAGCCGGCGTTGTGTCGAGAAAGTCTGCAGCACGAATGGCAACAAGCAGAGCAAGTGTTGAGTCGAGTCCGCCAGAAAGTCCGAGGACTGCTTTTTTAATTCCGGCACTCTTCATGCGCATTGCCAGGCCAGTTGCTTGGATGTTAAGAATCGTATCGAGTCGTTCGGCAATTTCTTCAGGGCTCCCTTTCGGAATAAATGGTTCGGCATCAATAGTACGCAGTAAGTCTGTCTGCGCAGCCCTTACTTCTGTGTCAACAGGGGTGATGGCAAAATCAGTAGGGAAGTTTGTTGTCTTACGACGGTCGTTGGCGATGTGTTGCATATCGATGTCGGCAACCATTAATGGCTGTGGTTTTGTGAACGGTGCGCGTTCGGCAAGCATTGTGCCGAGCTCGTTAATCATTGCGTGTCCACCCATGACAATCTCGGCGGTTGATTCGGTTTGATCGGCGCTGGCGTAGACATAGCCGGTGACGTTTCGTGCGGCAGTGCCGGCGACAAGTCCGCGGCGGTACTGAGGTTTTGCGACAGCTTCAGGTGACGCTGACGGGTTGGCGATAATTGTTGCACCATTCTTTACAAGTTTTGTGCTCGGTTGCTCGGGCACCCATAGGTCCTCGCAGATTTCGATCCCAACGAGTTGATCACCGATTGCGAACAGTTGATCACGGCCAAAAGGAACTGTTTCGCCGTTTATTATGACAGTTGTATTAGGGCGGTTGTCCCATGTCTGGAACCATCGCTTTTCGTAGAATTCATTATAGGTAGGAAGATTTTGCTTGGGGACTATACCGCGAATCTTACCTTCAGAGATAACAGCAGCTGTATTGTAGATGGCGTTATTGACGACAAGAGGAAGTCCTACGACGGCGGCAGTATTGCGTCCTTCGCTGTAGAGGGCAAGTTCAGTCAATGCTTGGCGAGCTGTATTGAGGATTGCCGGTTGTTGAACGAGATCTTGAATGGTGTAGCCAGTGAGGGAAAGCTCAGGGAAGACAACAAGAGATACCTTTTGCTCGGCTGCCTGATCGTAAAGGTCGCAGATGCGTGAAAGGTTAGTAGGGATATCGCCAATTGCAACTTCTGGCGTAGCAGTTGCTACCCGCAGATAGTCGGCTTTTGGCTCGTATTGCGCATTAAATTTTACGGTTTCCATAGTTATATTCCTTTTTACACTAACTTGGTATATACTCAGGTTAGAACATAGTTAGTGTAAAGTCAACAATAACGAAAGAAACGATCATGAGAACACCTGAAACCAGAGAAACAATCATCTACGGCGGCGCATTTAACCCCCCTACCCTAGCCCACGAAATGATTCTTCAGGCCTGTGTTGATCACGCTCGTGAAACTGGCGCTGAAGTATGGGTAATGCCAAGTGGCAATAGGGCGGATAAGACAATTCCGGTCGAGCGTTCGACGCGGCTTGGCTATATCGCGGCAATGCTTGATGATCTTAACACCGACGGCGTACCTGTTCAGGTGATTACCAATGAGCTCGATAGAACAGTTGCTGTTGAAACGTTTGATACGGTCGTTGAACTACAAGATCATAACCCTGATCGTGAACTTGTATGGGTTTTTGGAGCCGACTCAACTGAGACTATGGGTGAATGGAAAAATGGCGATTGGCTACTTGAGAACATTCGTATGCTCGTCATTGAGCGCGAAGGCAGTACCATCAATCCGCTTGCCAAGCGAGCGTTGGCGATGACGGTGATTACTCCGCCAATCAGCTCGACGAATGTTCGTGAGCGCTTAATTATTGGTGAACCTATTGATGAGTATGTCGGCAGTTCTGTCGCCGCACTTTTGGCCTATCAGTAGTTTGAGTTTATTCCTCGTCGAGCTTTTTACCAAACGCTTGAGTCGCTTCGTATAAAAGACGTTCGTCTTCGATGGCTTCGTTGATGATCGGTGCAGCGAGTTGCATAGTGTCCATATACTCGTCAGCAACAATGTCAGGTCGGGTGTGGATGTCATTCTTAACGTAGAATATATAACATTCCAACTCTGATTCATCTGCATACTCACAGATATTTTCTGAAGCTTTGTCGGTGTTAACGATCGGGTCTGTTGAGATATCACTGTTTGCGATGTAGATAAGAAGAGGACGACGACCCGCTTCAGATGCTTCGCCGATTTTATTGATGATTGATTCAAGATTTATGTTGGTGACAACACTTGCTTGGTCGACGAGCAATGCCATAGCAGGGAGTTGTTTGTTGGCGAGTCCTTGTTGGACATCCTCTTGAACTTTGAAGAACCTATCAATCCGTTCTTGAAGCGTGCCGTGATCGTAGTAATCATGCCGTGCAATAATCTCACCAATCTCACGAATATAGCTTGAGTATTGAGCACCAGGAATGGCCGTCACGATATCGAGTGCGCCAAACTGTTCTCTTTTTTCGGGCTGTAGGGTTTCGATACCGTCGGGTGTAAGGTTGAAGATAATTTTATCAACAAATGGCCCGCCGGCTTCAATGAGACCGAGCAGTACTTCTGCGCCGATTTTTCCACCGATACTTCTGCCGTAGATCGAGAATGTTTCGATACCCCGCTCTTCAGCCATATCGAGGAGGCGATTCACGATACTCTGGGGGTTAAGGACGGCATCTCCGTAGTTAACTGTCCATCGCTCGCTATCTTCGAGAAGTTGTGTTGAAGGTCCTTGGTACTTTTCAATCGGATCGGCATCAATAGTTCCAAAGCCATTAAGGAATATCATCGCAGAGTCAGTATCTTCTTCGGGTTCGTAGGCAACATCGATATCAATATAGGCGCTTGCTTGCTCTGTTTTATTTTCCTGGACATCACCCCAGTAGCCGCTGAGCAATCCTGCAGCGATAGCGAGTGCACCAACTTTTGTAAAATAGCGGCGATCGCGAGTTTCAATTTTCCACATTAATTTGCGTTCGTATTTTGTCAGTACGGGTTCGGCAATTGTTTCGGGATTGAATCGTGGACTGGGCATTAACATTGTTGCAAGTATACGCCTGAATAACCAAATGTGCAGGTTTAAAAAGTTATTTTCAGTCGGCCTACAGCTATGGTTTTTGAGTTCGAGGTATAATAGAAACAGAAATGTTTGACTATCCTGTTGTCTTTGTAGATATTGAAACGACCGGAGGGAGTTACCGCACGAGCCGTGTCTTAGAGGTAGCCGCAATTCGCTATGAAAATGGAAAGATCACCAAAGAATTTACGACACTGCTCAATCCTGAAACGTATATTCCGGCAAGTATCACCTCACTGACGGGCATTAGTGCATCGGACGTTGTCGGTGCTCCGATTTTCACAGATATTGCCGATGAATTATTTGAAGTGATGGACGGTGCAGTATTTGTCGCTCATAACGTACGCTTTGATTATTCGTTTTTGAAAAATGAATTTGCACTAATCGGCGTTGATTGGTCGCCAAAATTATTATGCACAGTCCGCCTGTCGCGGGCGCTCTATGCGCAGCACAAAGGCCACAGCTTGGCGAAATTGATCGAGCGGCATGAAATACCTGTACTTGATCGTCACCGTGCACTGGCCGATGCTCAGGCGATTCTATTCTTTACAAAACTAGCCTTTGAAGATCATGGTGCCGAGCTATTTAATCAGGCGATTGCCCGGCAGCTAAAAACACAATCATTGCCGCCGAATCTCAATGTAGAAGAAATAAATGCTATCGGCAATGTCCCAGGCGTCTATATATTTAAAGACGAAAATAGCCAACCGATTTATGTTGGTAAAAGTATCAGTCTGAAAAAAAGAGTCCTTTCACATTTTAGCGACAACAGCAGTAAGGAATTAAAAATCAGTCAGCAAGTGCATCATATAGAAACCATACCAACCGGGAGTGAATTAGCTGCCTTGATACTAGAATCAAGAATGATTAAAGAATTGAAACCCTTGTATAACCGAATGCTGCGGAGAGTGTCTTTGTACGCGATGCTTTATAAAGATGAAGTTGACGGCTATTCAACACTGCAGGTGAAATCGGGAAGTGTCGATGAAACGACTGATCTCGATCATATTTACGGTATGTATCCGAACCGTATGAAGGCCAAGAATAAAGTGATTGAATTAACGCATCTGTTTCAGCTCTGTCCAAAGTTAATGGGGTATGAGAAGACGGATGGCGCGTGTTTCTCATATCAATTAGGTAAGTGTAAGGGTGCCTGTATCGGGAAAGAATCACCAGATACGTATAATCGACGATTTGAGCTTGCTCTTATTCATACGCGAATTGCGACGTGGCCGTATGATACGCCGATAGTGATTCCTATTAATGAATCAGGCGAAAGCGTCATTATCAACAACTGGATTATTCGCGGTTACGTTGATCAGAGTGGTGAAGTGGTCATTGATGCTGATGAGCCAACCTTCGACGTTGATGAATATAAGATTACTCGCCGGTTTATACGGGAGAATCAAGCAGCGATTCAACCGTTCCGCAACAATTGGGCGCTGTAGTTACTGAGCGCCGATCTTTAAGACGTCACCATTAATCTTGTCGCGGAAGTAGCCATCGTGGCTGACGTAAATGATTGCACCTGAGTAGCGACCAAGCGCTGTTTCAAGCTCTTCAATGCTCGGAAGATCAAGGTGGTTTGTTGGTTCATCGAGGATAAGGAGTTGTGGGTCATTTGCAAGCATGGCAATCAGTTGGAAACGAGCCTTTTGTCCACCGCTGAGGCGTTTAACGGGAATCTTGCCGTCACCTTCAGTGAAGAGATAGTCACTCATCAGTGCTCGAACTTTTGTAATAGTGATTGGAAGTCCACGGTTGAGATACATTCGTTCGATCGCTTCTTCAAGCGGGATATCAAAGTAGGTAGGAGAAACTTCTTGTTCGTAAATACCAACGCGCACTTGCTTGTCGAGCGTTAGTTCACCGCCGAATGTCGTGACTGATTCGTCACTAAGGATCGCTTTAATAAGCGTTGTTTTACCGGCACCGTTTCGTCCGCGGAACTCAATTGGTTCACCTTCACGAAGGTCGATGTTTATGCCCGTAAAGAGTGGTTTGTCATAGCCAAGACTGAGGTCGCGAGCTGACACGAGGATGTGCTTGCTACGAGATTCTTCGCTCCGTAGATTGATACGCACATTCTTGGCTTTGAACTTGTCGTACTGGGCGGCGACTTTGTAGTTAAGATCTGAGACTGATTCTTTATCAATCCAGAATGTTGGCTTTGTACGAGTTTGAAGCTCTGCTAGTTCTTTGCGTCCTTCTTCTTCGAGGCGCTTAAAGCGTTGAATCGTGCCACCGTGACGAGACTTTTCCTTGAATCGTTGGTATTCAATCACTTTTTGTTTGAGGTTAACAATACGTTTTTCAACCATTTCAAAGTCATTCATTTGAGCACCAGTAGAGACTGCATTTTGTTTCAAGTACGCGTCGTAATTGCCCTTGAATGTTGCCGAGCCACCGTCTTTAAGTTCAACGATGCGGTCGACCTCACGCAGGACATCACGGTCATGAGTAATCACTAGGACTGATTCACGAGCATTCTTTAACCATTCAACAAACTGCGCTTTCGCAACGTAGTCCATGTGGTTGGTTGGTTCGTCGATAAGGGCAAGGTGAGCATCGGAGTGCATAATTTTTACGACTTCAACCAGGCGTTTTTGACCACCGGAGAGCGTCGAGAATGGGCGATGGGCGATATCGGGAAGTTGGAAATTCGTCAGTTCGCGTTCGATCTGTTCCTCGATTTGGTAGAAGCCTTTGTCGTCAAAACGCATAAGAGCATTCGTATACTCATCAATCTTCTTCATGTTTTCACCCATTGTTTCAGGGTAGGTCTCGATGATGTGGCTGAGTTTTGAGTATTCAGGCAGCCCTTGGAGGACGTACTGAAGGACTGTCTTGTCGCCGACGTCGTGGTATTCCTGTTGTGTCGCAACGACCACAGTACCAGGCTTGTAGATGATGTCTCCTGTGAAATCTTTATCCATACCGGCAAGTACGCCGAAGAGAGTTGATTTACCAACACCGTTTCGTCCAATAACACCAATCTTTTCACCATCGTTAATAGTGAACCTGACGTTAGTCATCAGTGATTTTGGTCCAAAAGATTTTTCGGAAATAGTAATATCGGCGATCATAGCTTATCCATGATAACACCTTAGGGGATATATAGCTAAGGGGTGGCTATGAATCGATATATGATTTGCTGAGATATTTGTACGATTTTGTTCGGAAAGCGAGGATGGCAACGATGATACCTATGAAACCAGCGATAAGGAAAACGAGTGCGATACCGCGGGCGCTTCCGTCGCCTAGCAGCCAACCGAGGGTTGCTTTTCCTTCAGGACTGTTCATGTAAGGAATAAGACCAAACTGAGCAATGGGGCCAATAAGGAATGCGGTGATCGGTGCAGCAGCGGCTTCGATACTTTGAGCAAATCCAAAGACACGACCTTGACGTTTGAATGGTACTACTCGTTGAATAATTGTTTGCTCGGCAGCTTCGGCGAACGGCATAAGGATCATAAAGAGAAGAATCCCGACTACGTACAGTAGCCAAAACTCGCGGATCGTAAATAGCATTCCGAGTGCACCGACTCCAACGTTTGCCGAAAGAAGTGTCCGGAGTGGGTTCTTGCCGAGGCCTTTCTTGGCAATAATTGCACCACCGATAATAAATCCAGTACTGGTGATACCAAGAACGATTCCCCAGATTTGAACACTAAAGAGCGTAAGACCGTACGGATCCATTAGTGCCATAAATACGCCGCCGATAAGGTTATTGAATGTCGAGAAAATAATCAGTGCCATGAGGCCAGGTACTGCACGGATAGCTTTGATACTGCCTTTAATATCGATCTTCTTGTTGCCAAGTTCGGGGTCGTGAAGAATTTTTTCCTCAGGAATAGGCACGAAGAGAAGGTGGATAAATGCAATTGCGGTAAGAGTGATAGCAATCGCGAGTGTCCACCCCATGCCGAGAAAGCCAATTGAAAGACCACTAAAGACTGAGGTTACGAGAAACGCGACGCCTTGGACGGCACCAACCATACCATTAGCTTTTGCCCGACCTTCTTTTGGAACAAGCAGTGTCACGGTTGTTGAGAGGGCGATATTGCGCATGTTTTCGACGACACCGCCGATGAGAATAATCATTCCGAACAGCCAGAAAGCTACCGACGTCCAGTCGGTGAGCTGTGCCTTTGAGAAACTCAGGAATATGATACCGGCAATGAGATAGGCGACAAGTGTAATGCCGCTTGAAATGAGCATTACTTTCTTTTTCTTGTTGTGGTCAACGATAGTTCCAAAAACAAGGCTAAAGATCGCAACAAAGAGCATGTAGCTCCCACCGATAATTGCGGTTGCGAGCACGGACTTTGTCTCAAGGTATACCCAGAATGTCAGTGCAAACCATAAAAAGCTCGTCGTGACGTTAGCGATAAGGGTGTTGATAAGAACGTTGTAAAACTTATTCATTTGAATTTATTCTATACTAAGAGGGGGTAACTTCCTACATTAAAATTAAATAATAACTAGTTGTAAAATAAGCTAATTTATAGTATAATATCTCGGTGCAAAGAGCACCTGAGAGAAAGTGAGATCACGTGAGCGAATCGTTCCGTGTTGTCGGTCCCGACGGCAAGCAGATCAAGGTCAACCCCAAGAAGGGGAAGTACCAGCCCAAGCCCGAGGAGACCAAGAAGCGCAAGCACTACTACGACGGTGGCGACGTCAACGGTGTCACCTTCCCGGCCGGGTTCTACATCTGGCCGTTCTGGGATGCACCCGTCGTCAGTGATGACGACAAGCCGGCGCAGCCCGACAACGGCTCGGATGCCAGTCAGGCGCCCGCGCCCGACTCGTCACCCAGCTACGAGCCGAGCAGTCCGTCCTCGGACGACTCGTCCTCCGGCGGTGGCTACAGCAGTTCGTCGTACGACTCGGGATCCTCCAGCTCCGACTCCGGCAGCAGCGGCGGTTCCGACGGTGGCGGTGGCGGCGGAGGCGGCGACTAGCCCTTCTCTCGCAGGGCACGTAGATCGAAAGACCTACGTGCCCTGCGCACACAACAACCGATTGGTTGTTATTTTTTTACCTCCTCGTTCTGTTATAATTACCCAAGATGGCGCGTTGGCGGAGCAGTTACGCAGCGGTCTGCAAAACCGCGTAGACGGGTGCGACTCCCGTACGTGCCTCCATTTATATACATCTATTCGATTGCGCGGATGATGGAATTGGTAGACATGAGAGACTTAAAATCTCTTGGCCGCAAGGCCGTGCGGGTTCAATTCCCGCTCTGCGCACCAAGATTATCAACTACTCGGCTTTTAGCCGAGTTTTTGTTATACTGAGAACACTAGTTAAATGAGGTAAAGAGCATGATAGTTTTATGGATAATTCTTGGAGTCGTTGCACTCATCGGTATATTCGTTGCAGCAACATACAACGGCTTGGTAAAGCTACGCGTACAAGTTGACGAAGCATGGAGCGACATCACCGTACAACTAAAACGTCGTATTGACTTGATTCCAAATCTTGTGGAAACAGTTAAGGGTTACGCAAAGCACGAAAAGGGTGTATTTGAAGCAGTGACCGAAGCGCGTTCAAGCATGATGAACGCTCAAGGTGTAAAAGAAACTGCCGCAGCTGAAAACCAACTCGAAAGTGCCCTCAAGAGCATCTTCGCTGTTGCGGAAGCGTACCCAGACCTAAAGGCAAGTCAGAACTTTGTTGAACTTCAACAAGAACTTGTTGACACAGAAGACAAGATTCAAGCATCACGCCGATTCTATAACGGTGGTGTACGTGCGTTGAACACAAAGATCCAAACGTTCCCAGATAACATTATTGCTGCAATCTTTAAGTTCAAGAACCGTGTGTTCTTCGAACTTGATGCTGCTGAACAAGCCGTTGCTGAAAAGCCAACTGAAGTTAAATTCTAGGTATCTAAGTAACTCATCTCAAACCACCCTTTTCGCAAACTGCGGCGAGGGTGGTTTTATTAGGGGCTAAAGAGTAGTTTTTTATCTGTAAAAACGCTATAATAGCAGCAGTATTATGTATAAAGCTATTGCTGCAAATAAAAGAAACACAGTATTTATCATGGCTATCTTTATAGCTATTATTAGCGCTATCGGTTGGTTGGCGAGTGTCTATGCAGGCAACACTTCGATTACTTATATTGTTATTGCCGGCGCAATTATTTATGCGCTAATTCAATACTTTATTGCGAGTAAGCTCGCCCTTGCCGTCACCGGTGCTAAGGAAATTGAAAAGCGTGATAATCCACGTCTGTACCGAATCGTTGAAAATCTTGCAATCACTCTTGGTATGCCAACCCCAAAGGTATATATGATTGAAGACGCTGCGCCGAATGCCTTCGCAACTGGTCGCGACCCAAAGCACGCTGTCGTCGCTGCGACAACTGGACTACTTGCAATCATGGACGACCGTGAGCTAGAAGCGGTGATGGCGCACGAAATGGGACACGTTCAAAATTATGATATCCGTGTCAGTATGATTGCCTTTGGACTGGTGAGCGCGATTGCGATTCTTTCCGACTTTGTCGCACGCATGTTGTTCTGGGGAAGTGGCGATCGACGTGACGTTCACCCGGTTGTGCTTGTCATTGGTCTTGTGGTTGTTATCCTCGCTCCTATTATTGCAACGATTGTGCAACTCGCCATTAGTCGCCAACGCGAATATCTTGCTGATGCGTCAGGTGCGCTAACGACTCGTGATCCAGATGCACTTGCTAACGCACTGGGCAAGCTCGAAGCATATGGTCAGCCAATGAAACGTCAAAATACTTCAACCGCACACCTCTTTTTCAGTAATCCTCTCAAGGGGGGCGGTATTTCAAAACTATTCAGTACCCACCCTCCGCTTGCAGACCGAATAAGTAGGCTCCGACATAATGCCGACAAATTCTAAAAAGACTCAGAAAAAATCTTCACGCAAAGTCAGCCTTTTTAGTAAGGTAAAAGTTAGTACTGGAAAAAGAATAGCCGGTTATTTAGCACGACGACCGCACCGTAGTTTTAGACTCACCAAACGTCGAGATTATAAACGATCACTCGCACTTCCTGGGATTTTTGCTTTTACCGCGCAAGTTAATAAAACTGCCTGGAAGCATCGCAAACCATTCATGGGCTTGGCTATCGTGTATGCATTCCTAACAGCATTGTTTATTGGTATCGGATCACAGGATTTGTATGCGCAACTGACTGGTACGCTACAGGAAACTGGTTCAGAGATCTTTCAAGGAAACCTCGGAGAACTAGGAAAAGCGGCGCTGTTGCTTGCATCGATTGGAACGAGTGGACTAACTGGTGAATTGAATGAAGGCCAACAAGCCTACACTGCACTACTTGGCGTTTTGATTTGGCTGACGACTATTTGGTTACTCAGAAACTTTGTTGCGAATAATGCAGTAAAGCTCCGTGACGGTCTGTATAACGGTGGTGCGCCGATTATCTCAAGCCTCGTTGTCGTTCTTGTGTTGATCGTTCAGCTCCTTCCTGTAGCTATTGCAACAATTGGGTATTCGGCGGCGTTACAAACAGGTTTGCTTGAGGGCGGGGTCGTGACGATGCTGTTCTGGATCATCGCCATCCTTCTTGGTGTTGTTTCACTGTACTGGGTGACGGCGACATTCTTTGCGCTGATTATCGTAACATTGCCAGGTATGTATCCAATGCAAGCGCTCCGCACTGCCGGCGATATGCTGATTGGCCGTCGAGTCAGGGTACTGCTACGAATACTATGGATGTTTGTGCCGATAGTACTCGCATGGATAGTTGTGATGATTCCGTTTATTTTGTTTGATTCATGGATAAAATCGGTTATACCGCAAATTGCCGCCGCTCCAATTATCCCCGTAATTTTATTGGTAATTTCAACACTAACGATTATTTGGTCGGCGAGCTATATTTATTTGTTATATCGAAGGGTAGTTGATGATGACGCAAAACCAGCCTAAAGATCGAGCTGCTCAACTTCGCGAGCTACTATCTACCTACAGTTATAACTATCATGTCCTTGACACACCGTCGGTATCCGATGCTATCTACGATAGTCTTTTTGGTGAGCTAAAAGAAATAGAAGCAACACACCCTGAACTCGTGACACCTGATAGCCCGACACAACGAGTAGGTAGTGAACTGCTTGGTGGATTTCAAAAAGTCACGCACAGTGCCCGCATGCTCAGTCTCAATGATGTGTTTGATCGTTCTGAAGTCGAAGCATGGGTAGTGCGAATGGATAAACTGCTTCCTGGTAAGCAACATGAATTCTTTGCTGATATTAAAATGGATGGCCTTGCCTGCGCACTTATCTACCAAGATGGGTTGTTTGTGCAGGCAATTACTCGGGGCGATAGTTATGTGGGCGAAGATATTACGCACAATGTTCGTACTATCAAGAATGTCCCACTTCGCCTCAGAGAATCTAAAGTAGCCGAAACATTCCTCGCTGGTCGTACTGAAATTCGTGGTGAGATTGTGATGCTCAAGAAAGATTTTGAAGCTTTGAACGCACAGCGACGCGCAATTGGTGAGCCTGAGTTTGCCAATCCGCGTAATCTCGCAGCAGGGACAATTCGGCAGCTTGATCCTAAACTTGTCGCCAAACGACCACTTTCGTTTAGAGCATACGATCTTCTGCGTGACGATCCGTCTGAAGTCCCAACAAATATGGCTGCTTATGAAACGCTTTCAGAATTAGGGATTACCCGTAACCAACAGGCATCTGTCTTTACGACGCTTGATGATGTCATGAAGTTTGTTGATAGTTGGGACAAAAAACGGCACGACCTACCATTTAATACAGATGGGCTGGTTATTAAAGTTAATGACCGCGCGAAGTACGTAGAACTCGGTGTTGTCGGCAAGCAACCACGCGCAGCCGTTGCATACAAATACGCCGCTGAACAAGCAACGACCGTCGTTAAGGATATTGTCATTAGTATTGGACGAACTGGTGCGGCAACGCCGGTTGCTGTCTTTGATCCCGTCGTTGTCGCCGGGTCAACCGTTCAACATGCCAGTCTTCACAATGCAGATGAAATTGCCCGACTAGATGTTCGTGTTGGTGATACTGTTGTGATTTACAAAGCCGGTGATATTATTCCAAAGATTGAAAGCGTGGTAACAGAGCTCCGCCCTAAAAATTCCGAAGCATTTGATTTTAAGAAAGCATTGGCTACGCAGTATCCTGACCTTGCCTTCATTCGCCTTGATAGTGAAGTTGTTTACCGAGTAGAGGGCGCAACTGGTCCATTACTACTCAAAAAAGCTCTTGAGCACTTCGCATCAAAAGGTGCGCTTGATATCGATACGCTTGGTGAGAAAAATGTCGTAGCATTGATTGATGCCGGACTTGTGAAAGATCTTGCCGATATCTATTCGCTTACAAAAGAGCAGGTACTGTCACTTGATCGCTTTGCGGAAATATCCGCGAAGAAGCTTATTGATGCGATTAATGACAAACGATCACCGCAGCTTGAACGGTTTGTTTACGGGCTAGGAATTCGACATGTCGGCACGCAGACGGCAATAGATATCGTGAACGCTCTTGGATCACTTGATGCCCTTCGTCATGCTACCATCGATCAGCTACGTGCGATTAGTGGGATAGGTGATGTTGTTGCTGAGAGTATCGCCGCATGGTTTGCCGATCCCGATAACGAAGCCTTACTTGAAAAGTTTGCAGCACTAGGAGTAAACCCTCATTTTGAAAAGAAATCAGGCAAACTTGTGGGTATAAATTTCGTTGTGACAGGATCTCTTGAGTCGCTTTCTCGTGATGAGGTTGCCGATAAGGTTCGTGCGCTTGGCGGTGGGTTCCAGACAGCTGTCGCAAAGGATACGACTTATCTTGTAGCCGGCGGAAAAGTTGGTGCGAGTAAGCTCAAGAAAGCCACTGATTATGGTACGAAAATCATTAATGAAGCTGAGCTCCTAACGTTATTAGGGTGATCGAAAGGTACGTATGCCAAAGTTTAGATTGAATAAATTAGTTCGTGACAAGCTTCGGGATGAGTATACCTCCCTGAATCAAAAGGCGAGCTATCGACAACTAACAACCGCCGAACATGGCGAGGCGTTGAAGCATAAAATTATAGAGGAAGTGAATGAAATATCACTTGACGCTTCGAGTGAGGCGATTGCATCTGAGCTCGCGGATGTTCAGCAAGTCCTACAAGATCTCATGGATGCGTACGGTATCCTAGCGAGTGATGTCGAGGAACTGCGAAAGAAGAAATTCGATAAAAAGGGCGGGTTTTCTGAAGCAACTTTTGTCGAAACACTTGAACTTGAGAGTAGTGATGAATGGGTAGAGTATTACCGTAAAGATCCAGAACGATTCAAGGAAGAGGCGTAATGAAACATCACATCCGTCGCCTTGGAAAATATAGTAAACGTATTCTCACGGCGGTGACGGGTGGCGCAGTAGTGATTATTGGCGCAGTCCTTATTCCTTATCCTGGTCCTGGATGGTTAATCGTCTTTGCCGGGTTTGCGATTCTTGCAACAGAGTTCGAATTTGCTCAAAAAACACTTGAATGGCTTAAAGATAAATACGAAACATGGGCTCAATGGTTACGTCGTCAACACGCGGGCGTGCAACTTGCGGTCCTTGCCCTTACTGGTCTCGTTGTCCTGACGACGGTTTGGCTACTTAATGGATTTGGAATGCTTAATTCATTCTTTAATCTTAATTACGACTGGGTGATCTCTCCCTTCTTTCGTTAATCTTGCTTTCGAGAGATAGTTTACATACAATGAGCGCACTAGCATAAGGAGAACACATATGGATCCAAATCAAGCACCCGCCCCATTGACGCCCCCACCAGTAGACGCACCAGTAATGCCTGGAACCGAAAACCCAGGAAAGACACTCGGTATCGTGAGTCTTGTCACCTCACTTGTAGGTCTTGGGCCTGTCGGTATCGTCACTGGTGCCATCGGTATCAGTAAATCAAAGAAGGGTGGCCAGAGTAATCCTCTTGCACTCGCAGGTATCATTGTTGGTGTTATTAGCACGATCCTTGGAACGCTACTTATCGTTGCGATCGTTAGTGCTGCAACAATGCTTGTACAGAAATGTTCAGAGCTAGGCAACGGTACTCACGTTGTCGATGGTATTACATACAACTGTGGAACTATTAACCAACAGTAGTATTCATCCCTAATAAAATAACCCCTCGTGAGAGGGGTTATTTTTAAGTCGATGACTGTTGATTACCAGCTACGTTGGCGGAATGATCCACCGTCGTTGCTTCGTGGGCGATCTTCTTTAGGGCGAGCTAGGCTGACGTTAATTGGACGTCCGTCTAGTTCTTTACCGTTAAGTTGATCAACAGCTTTGTTGTTGTTTGCTTCATCAGCAAATTCAACAAAACCGAATCCCTTTGAACGACCACTTTCGCGGTCCATGACGACACGTGCACTAGTCACTTCGCCAATTTCTTCAAAGAAAGCTTTCAAACTGTCATCAGTAGTAGCGTAAGCTAGGCTACCGATAAATAGGTTTTGAGACATATTGTTGTATAGATTCTTTTCTTCTTCTTTACTTCGTTGTCAGATCGACCATAACGACAGTATTTCTGCGAAGAAGAGAGGTTATCTTGGTGAGGATAAGCGCCCGCCTTCTAGCTTTGTACGCGTGTGCTTCTGAACTCCCTTAGTTAAGCATAGTATGCACGAAAATACTAGTGGTAGCCTTCAAAGCTCTTGTGCTTTGCTGAGGTATCGGGCATAATAATACACAAGCTGATGCGCAACGGGGCGACCCTTGCGCTGGTAAAATAAACACACCACAAACAAATGTGCCCCGGGTGGGCGCGCAGCAGCGAAAAAGACCGTCTCTGGAAACAGGGGCGATTTTTTTACTTCTATGTCATAATGGCAGTAATGTTTAAGCTATTCATCCAGAAAAAACTCGAAAAATATGTCAAAAAATACTTCAAGAAACACCCAGAAGTAAAATTAGTGATTGTTGTGGGAAGTGTTGGTAAAACGACTACCAAGGTTGCGATCGGTACGGTCCTTAATGAACGTTATCGTGTTCGAATGCATGAGGGGAATCACAACGCAGAGCTCAGTGCGCCACTTGCGATTCTTGGTATTGAATATCCTGATAACGTAAAAAATATCGGTATTTGGCTGAATGTCTTTAAAGCTGCGAAGAAGAGAATTAACGATCCAACTGATGTTGACGTGATCGTTCAGGAAGTAGGAAGCGATCGAATCGGGCAAGTACCACACTTTGGGACCTACGCACATCCAGACATCGCAGTTGTAACAGCCGTGTCACCAGAACATATGGAATATTTCAAAACTGTTGACGCTGTTGCCGCAGAAGAATTATCGGCTGCTAACTTTAGTAAAACAGCCCTTATTAACCGCGATGATATTAACGGTGCATACGCAGCTGATTTAACTAATCCGAATATCAATACGTACGGAACAACAAAAGCCGCTGAGTATTACTTTATTCAGCAAGATTTCACAGTTAAAGATGGATTTATCGGTGCGTTTATCTCACCTGACTGGGAAGAAAAACTTGATGTGAAAGTGAAGCTCGTCGGTGAACATAGCCTGCGCGCAGCGGTTGCGGCTGGTACTGTCGGATTGAAGCTCGGGCTTACGTCAACGGAAGTGCAAAAAGGGTTGAATCGCATTACTGCAGTGAGTGGTCGCATGAATTTGCTTCGCGGGGTAGAGAAGACGATGATTATCGACGACAGCTACAACTCAAGTCCTCTTGCGGTAGCGTCTGCAATCAAAGCACTCTATGGACTGTCTGTTTCTCAACGTATTGCTGTACTGGGGACTATGAATGAACTCGGTGTCACGTCACCGCAAGAACATGAGAATATTGGAAAACTGTGTACTCCAAACGAGCTTGCACATGTTATTACTGTCGGTGAAGAAGCGGAAAAATATCTTGCACCTGCCGCTCGGGCTAATGGCTGTCACGTCGTAAGCTTTAAAAGTCCGCTTGAAGCGGGCGCTTACGTCCATAAAGTACTTGAGCCTGGCGCAGCGATTCTCTTTAAGGGATCGCAGGGGAATGTTTTCCTCGAAGAAGCTATTAAGATCGTTCTGCATTCTGCTGAAGATGCCGACAAACTTGTCCGACAATCTCCGTATTGGCTAGCAACAAAGCAGAAATTCTACGACAGCCTTACCAAGTAATCCATCTCTGTTATACTAGAGGTACTATGCAGCGCTACAATCCATCAGAAATCGAACCGAAATGGCAGCAAGTCTGGGAAGACCAAAAAGCCAATCAAGCCGATGACAGTACATCGAAAGTAAAAACCTACGTTTCAGGCATGTTCCCGTACCCAAGCGGTGCCGGTATGCACACCGGACATGCTTTTAGCTATTCGATTGTCGATGCGATTGCGCGCTTTAATCGTCAGCACGGTCATAACGTCCTCAATCCAATGGGATGGGATACGTTTGGGCTACCGGCTGAGAACTATGCAATCAAGACGGGAACTGCCCCTGCAGTTGTGACGGCCGAAAATATCGCTAACTTCAAAAAGCAGTTCAAGCGAATGGGCGTCAGTATCGATTGGTCTCGTGAAATTAATACCAGTGATCCCGAATACTATAAATGGACGCAGTGGGTATTTACGAAATTATTTGAACGCGGTCTTGCGTATCAAAAAGAAAGCCTCCAGTGGTGGTGTCCTGTCGATAAGACAGTCCTTGCTAATGAACAGGTAGAAGGTGGTCACTGTTGGCGCTGTGGTAGCCTCGTTGAAAAGAAATCGATGAAGCAGTGGTTCTTTAAGATTACCGAATACGCTGATGCATTACTTGATGAAATCGAAGACCTTGATTGGCCTCAAAAAATTAAGACTGCTCAAACTAATTGGATTGGAAAATCTGATGGTGCTGAAATTATCTTCAGGCTTGATGGTCGTGACGATGCAATTACTGTTTTCTCGACCCGTCCAGATACGATTTATGGTGCGAGCTTTTTAGTACTTGCTCCTGAGCACCCACTCGCAACACAGCTTGGTGTTGGGGATTTTGTTGAAGCTACCACTGACTATATTAAAACGGCGGTAAAGAAATCTGAAATCGATCGTATGAATGACACTAAGGAAAAGACTGGTGTCTTTACGGGATCATATGCACTCAATCCCGCAAGTGGCGAAAAGGTGCCTGTATGGATTGCCGACTACGTACTTGGCGGCTATGGAACCGGCGCAGTTATGGGCGTCCCTGGACACGACGAACGGGACTTTGCGTTTGCTACAAAATACCGATTGCCAATTGTCGAAGTGATTGAACCCGAGACTGGAGTTGTCCAAGAAAATCCTGAACACAGACGAAGTATTGTTGCGATTGTTCGCAATCCAGAAACAAACGAATACCTCTCAATTAATTGGGGTGCGCAAGGTGGAAATCTCTTTATCGGTGGAGGACTTGAAGGTGATGAAGACATCATCGAAACTGCCCGCCGAGAAATCACCGAAGAGACCGGCTATACTGACTTTGAGCTCGTCAGTCAGACTGGCAAAATTCACCACAATTATTTTGCCCACAGCAAAAATGTCGCCCGCCGTATCGAGGCCCAGGCCTTATTGTTTGATTTAAAGAGTGACGCTCGAACTGATACTGCACTTGAAGCTGATGAACAGGGTAAGTTTACTGTTGAATGGTTGGGCGAAAACGACGTTCTTTCAAAAGTGAAAGACGAACTACATGCTACAAGTTTCGGCATTCTCTTGCAGGGTGCTATTTATCACGGCGAAGGCGTATTGATTAACTCTGATCGATTCAATGGTATGAACAGTGCTGATGCGCGTGAGTCAATTGTGCAGTGGCTTTCAGAGCAACAACTTGGTGAATCAAAAACTACCTACCGAATGCGTGATTGGCTGATTAGCCGTCAGCGCTACTGGGGTGCGCCAATTCCTGTTATTCATTGTGCAGAGCACGGTGCGGTTGCGGTCCCGGAAGACCAACTGCCTGTTGTACTTCCTGAAATTGAAGACTTCGCGCCAAAGGGCGATGGCAAGTCTGCGCTAGCTCGAGCTGAAGACTGGGTAAATACTACCTGTCCTGAGTGTGGTGGTCCGGCGCTCCGTGAGACTGACACTATGGACGGCTATGCATGTAGTAGTTGGTACTTGCTTCGATATGCAGATCCACACAACGCTGAAAAAGCGTGGGATCCTGAACTCGCAAACTATTGGAATCCAATTGATTATTACGTCGGTGGTGATCACGCAGTTGCTCACTTATTGTACGTTCGTTTCTGGACGCATGTCTTCCACGACATGGGACTTGTTGATTTTAAAGAACCGGTGAAGAAGCTTGTTTATCATGGCTACATTAACGCCGAAGATGGTACCAAGATGAGTAAGAGTAAGGGCAATGTTATTGACCCGCTTGACGTTATCGATCAAGGCTATGGCGCTGATGCACTTCGTACTTATGTCCTCTTCATGGGTCCAATCGAACTTGATGCTGCCTGGAGCTCAAAAGGAATTGCAGGCATCTACCGATTCCTTAACCGTGTTTGGACAGTGTCACAACAATACCTCGAATCGGATAAATCCGTAACGAAAAATGACGCAGCGATTCGTACACTCCAACACAAAACGATTCGTAAAGTCACTGATGATTTCCGACGCCTAAGTTTCAATACTGCCATTGCCGGCATGATGGAATACGTTAACGAACTATATAAGTACAAGATTGACGGATTTTCTGATGAAGTGTGGCGCGAGGCGTTGCAGACACTGATGCAATTACTTGCTCCACTTGCGCCCCACATGACCGAAGAATTATGGAATCAACTTGGTAATGAGGGATTAATCCAGTTTACGCAGTGGCCTGTATGGGATGATGCGCTTATTGTCGAAGACACTATCTCAATTGCCGTTCAGGTAAACGGAAAACTTCGCGGTGATATTCAGGTTTCGAAAGATACAACGAAAGAAGAAATTGAAACGCTTTCACTTGAACATGAGAATGTTGCCAAGTTTGTCGGAGAACAAAAACCGGCCAAGATCATTTATGTCCCTGGCCGATTAGTAAATATCGTTCTTTAGTTCTGAGATTGATCGGGAAGTGTTGGAAGTTGTTGTTCAGGAAAATCATCAACGATACCAGAATTAACATCTGATGGCTTGTCACCAACATATGATGGGATTACCAGTACTTCACCCGGTTGGAGGCCGTCACTGAGGACATCGATGTTCGCAGGATCAACTGAGATATGGTGAATTGCTTCACGGATATCAATTTTTTCACTTCCGATGATTGCTTCGGCCGCGTTTTGGACACCATCACCATCTTGGACGACATATTCTTGGGTCGTCTCTGAGAATTGAGGGGCTGTAAAAGCTTCAATTGCGGCAGGTCCTGTCACGATAGCAGCTCCGGCTGCAAGGAGCGCTCCGGTTTTTATCGCAAGATTAGTCGCCGTCTTCGAGCCTTCTAAAAGTGGCTCTGATGCATTAATTTGAGTTTGAACTGAGCGCGCCATGCGCGTATCAGCATTGGCGTCGCTGAGCTCTTGGGCTTCGCGTCCGGCTCGTTCGAGCATTTCTGCATCTGTTTCCGGTGCTACTTCTGGAATAGTAAAAATGCTTTCTTGGGCGATTTTTCCTGCTTCGTTAATAAAAGGATTGCCTTCGCTTGGATCAAATTCTTTTTGTGGTTGTGGTGTTTGTGTTTCGACGCTCATATACATATACGATACCATATCTGTGAAAATAAGCACAACCACTTGAGATCTGAGGTGATAAATAGTATAATAACGACAAGTTTTAATAATTACCTACAAAAGGAGTACTTTAAATGGGACAACCAAAGAAACAGAGTAGCCCGCGAAAAACCGGTCTACGTCGCAGCCACTTACGGCTTATTCTTGCACGTCGTGTGAATGGAACATCACCAGTCAAGGCGAAAGCAACTCGTAAAGAAACTGGAAAAGCACTTGCCACCAAAGCAACACTAGCTCCAAAAGCAGCACCAGTCAAAAAAGCAGCACCAGCGAAAAAATAGTTTCGCTTACACCTTAAATTACAATAAAAAGAGAACCAACGCATTATGGCATCTAATCGTCATCTCGGTCGCATCGTCGCACTACAGACACTCTATGAGTTCGAATTTCGTACTCAGTCTGACGACACAACAGTAGACGTCAAGGAAATCCTTGAACGTAATCTTAGTCGTTATGAAACAGCAATTGACGATACAAAATTCGTCGAGCAACTTGTCAATGGTGTGCTGAAAGAGCAAAACGACCTAGACGACAAGATTCGTCCGATTGCACCTGATTGGCCAATCGAGCAAATTGCTCGTATTGATCGCAATATTCTTCGCATTGGCGTGTACGAACTGCTGCATCAAGCAGACGTTGTGCCACCAAAGGTCGCGATTAACGAAGCAGTTGAGCTTGCAAAAGCGTTTGGTTCGGATAACTCGAGTAAGTTTGTGAATGGTGTACTCGGTACAGCTTTCCGCACACTTATAGAGGGAGCCGACAATGGCAGCGCCACAGTTTGATAAATTTAAGAAGTATTTTTCTCGTAAGAAACCTTCTATTCAAGAAATAGTCCGCGAACCAACAGCCGGTGGTATTGTTTTTCGTCGCGACGAAAAAAATGGGATTGAAATCCTGCTTATTCAAGATGCCAAAGACCGATGGACAATACCTAAAGGTCACATCGAAGAAGGTGAAACAGCACAACAAACAGCAAAACGTGAGATCGGCGAAGAAGCCGGTCTTAAAGACGTTGAAGTACTTGGTTGGCTTGGCAAGATCCACTTCCGTTACCGACGTATCGATAAATTAGTTCTGATGACAACTCAGATCTATCTCGTTCGCGCAAAAGGCGATACTGACGCTATTCAAAAAGAAGAATGGATGAATGGGATTCAGTGGTTTAAGTTCCATGACGCGCTTGATGCTATTGAGTATGAAGACATCGGTAAACTAATGCTTCTTGCAATGAAGCGGATTCGAATGGAGAACTTATAGTGAGTGGGATGCTAACTGCGCCATATCAAGATTTTGCTCGAGAGACACTTGGGTATGAGTTTAAAGATATCGATTTGCTGATCACTGCATTTACTCACCGTAGCTATGTCAATGAACACCGAAAAAGTGTCAGTGTTCATAACGAACGGCTTGAATTCCTTGGCGACGCAGTCCTTGAACTTGTCGTGACTGACTTTTTATTCAATAACTATTCCGAACCAGAAGGTATCCTGACAAGTTGGCGTGCAGCGCTTGTTCGTACCGAAAGTATCGGTGATGCTGGACAAAAACTCGGCTACGAACCACTTATCCGTATGAGTCGTGGTGAAAAGCAGGGAAGTGATCGTGCACGTTCGCAAATTCTTGCCAATGCTTTCGAAGCACTCATCGGAGCGATTTATCTTGAACGTGGCTATGATGATGCCGCAGTCTTTATTTCTAAGAATATTTCATCGAAACTCGACGAAATCCTTAGCTCTGGTAGTTGGCGCGATCCTAAATCACACCTTCAAGAAGTCATGCAACGAAAAGATGGCGTGACGCCAAAGTATGTAGTAATTGAAGAAGTTGGTCCTGATCACGATAAAATCTTTACGCTTGGCGTGTATTCTGGGTCTCGACTTGTCAGTAAAGGCACCGGTCCTAGTAAACAAGCTGCTCAACAAGAAGCTGCCAAAGAAGCGCTTGCTCAGTACGAGTAAATTCTTACGGTAAAATTGACTGTCTGATAGCGGTTATGCTAATCTAATTACATAGTTCTCTAAAAATAAAAAAACAATTCGACAAAAACAAAAAGGATTAGCCACAATGACTAAGACACAAGCTGCACTTCGCTACGGAATATACATTGCAATCGCACTGTGTCTTTCGTTATTTTTGAGCATTATCACTACGCATCAATCAGCTAAGGCGGGTGCACCAGTGTGTACCTGGACTGACGCCGGTGTAAACACCAACTGGTCAACTGCAGGTAACTGGAGTTGTGACGCCGGTACGGTTCCTACTGATGGAACTCAACTCGTGTTCCCTTATGACGTCGCAACGACTGATCCAACTATTTCAAACAACGACCTTTCGGCTGCACTTGTATACGCAGGAATTGAATTTAGCGGAACATGTAATGCTATAAATCAGTACCAATACTATTCGTACAATCTTACAGGAAACACAATTCGTGTTGCAGGTGATGTTATCGCGAACATATCAGATCACGTAGGTGCAGAGATGTACCAGTGTCGCCCGAGAATCTCCGCAGCGCTCACTGCGAATTCAGACATGATGATCGATAGGCTTTCGGTGGAAGGTACGTTTACTACCGGTGGACACGCAATTACACTTATGGATGGATTCCTATCAGTTATTAGCGGTGCTGGATCGATCGCTGTGACTAACAGTGGGTTCGAGGCTAATAGCCCGGCATACACAGGCACTACCACGATAATCGGTGGTTCTTTGCTCGTGTATGCGACAGGAGCTCTTGGTGCATCATCAGCCCCTCTCATTATCGGTACTGGTGGACAACTACAGTATGCAACCGCTGTAACTATTGCTAATAACATAACTGTAGAAGCCGGTGCGACGGTCCCCTCGATCATTAGCGCACCACAATCAGGAGAGACCCTTCAAATCCCTGCATATGCAAAGAACTGTTCGTCGAATGGTGATTGTGGATCGTTAGGATCAGGGATGACTACTTTGTCTGGAACCCTAACACTCAATACTGATCTCGTTATTCGAACAGGCGGCGGGGGAGTGACCGTCAGCGGCCCAATCGTCGGCAATAGTCACGGAGTGCTGCTTCACAACCCAACTGCTGTTAACAATGCTGGACTCGGAAACCTAATTATTAACTCGTCATCAAACGCGAGCACCAGTGCCAACGGAACATACGCTCCGGTACAGGCGTTGACTACACTTGGAGATAGTATCGCGACTGACATCTATATCGGTATCGGCAACCGAGTGATCATCAATGGACAACGCTCTAACATTATTATAAGTAACGGCGGTATTCTTTCTGGATCAGGTACTGTTGGAAATATTCAGTCATACGGTGGGCGGATTGCTATCGGTAATAGCCCAGGTCAAATGAGTACTGGTTCAATTAACTATGACAATGCAACTAATGTTGATGTTGAAATTGGTGGGACTGCGCTTGGCGACTATGACCGGATGAATGTTACAGGTACGGTCAGCCTCGGTAACTCAATCCTTACCACGACCCACTTTAATAGCTATATTCCGGTACAAGGTGATGTCTTTACGATTATCAATAATGATGGTTCAGACGCAATAACAGGAACCTTTAACGGCCTCGCCCAAGGTGCAACGTTTACTGTTGATACAGTGACCTACACAATTAGTTATACAGGTGGAACAGGCAACGACGTCACTATTACTGCCACAACTTCGCCTGGCCCTCCAAACACAGCCGGTATCCTCGCGCTCCCAACAAACCTTCTGCTTCCTGCCGGAGCCATCATCGTAGCACTCGGTGTTCTCATGCTTCGTCGCGCTGTTATCACTTCACGTCGTCGCTCACTCGGAGCAAAGTAGTTTCCTATGCAGTCTTCTGACCGCTATTATAATCCGCGTCCTACCACTACTGGTGGACGTGATTATGATGCGCGGCAAAGAGTGGCTGCTCGCAATATTCTCGAAGAAGTCGTCGAAAACACTGAACCTGAAGCTGTTACCGAAACGTATACGGTTCCGTCTTTTGATGAAGTTATTGCCGTGCCAATGTTTGACAAAGAACACACGGTTCCTAACCGATCGTTCAGTGAATCTTTTAGGCAGAGTAAGGCCCGTGCCGTCTCGATAGTAAGTATCAATGAAAAATGGCTAAAATATGGCGTTCCCGTATTTGCTGCCTTGTTAATCGGAGTTGGGTTGGGTCTTACCGCACTTTCACTGTATAACAACCAAAAGGTACAGGAGCAGCTCAGTACCTATGCGACTGAAGCTAATGATTCAGGTGAGCAAAGTAGTGCGGTTGTTGCTGCAGGAGATGATGATGAAGAGTCAAACCCTGAAAGTACTATCACTGATCCTCGTCAACCACGGCATATCTCTATTACCAAAGCCGGCGTATCGGCGAGTATGACTGTTGTCGGAGTTAATTCAAAGGGTAATATTGGATCACCTGCAAGTATAAAGCAAGCCTCTTGGTATAGCGGCAGTAGCTCACCACTTGATGCCGGTGGGTCGGCGCTGATTGTTGCGCACGTGGGAACTGATAGGCTGCCGGGAGCATTTTCAAAGGTTCATACACTTGAAAAAGGGGATACGATAACACTTACTATGGGCGATAACGCTAAAGTGACCTACACTGTTTCGTCGCTTGAAAGTGTGCCAACAAGTAATATGGACATGGCTGACTATCTTCGAAAACCCGGCGGATCAGCACACGAGCTTCATTTAATTACCTGCGACGGTGATTATAACGCTCGTTCACATACTTATAGCGACCGACTTGTCGTCACAGCAACACGATAGACTGACGTTGACTTACAGATCAAAACAGTGTAAAATCATTCGAGAGTTAAACAATATTTTAAAGAGTTAAGTTAAAGGAAGTTTCATTTTATGCTCGCAATTCGTTTGCAACGCGTTGGACGCGCAGGATACCCAACCTACCGTCTTGCCGTACAAGAGTCACAACGTCACCCATCTAGCGGTCGTGTTGTTGCCTATGTCGGTAGCTATAACCCACACACTAAAGACGCAACAGTTCAAGTTGAGCTCGCTCAAAAGTACCTTGATAACGGTGCGCAACCTACTCCTCGTGTGGTTCGTCTCCTCAAAGACGCTGGCGTCGCACTTCCTAAATGGGTTGTTGAACCTGCTACTTCAAAGCAAAAGACTATTCGTCACGCTGACAAGCTACGTCGTAACCAACCGGCTGCTGAAGTTGAAGAAACTCCAGTAGAAGAAGCTCCGGCTGAAGCTGAAGCAACAACTGAATCAGAAGCATAATTCGATTCACCCCTTAAAAAGCTCCGAGTGATTCGGAGCTTTTTGTTTTCAGGATAGGCCATCACGCTTGTGCTACAATTAAATTACGATATCAACTGAGCGACCAAAGGGGGAATCATGTCGACCATTGACCAGCAATTCATAGAATATATCGTAAAGTCTGTAGTAGGAAATCCTGACGATGTTATTGTCGAAAGAATCATTGATGAAAAGGGAGTGTTACTGACACTGACCGTTAACCCTGAAGACCTTGGACGGGTGATTGGTAAGCGTGGGGTAACTGCGCAGAGCCTTCGAACGCTGCTTCGTGCACTAGGTACAAAGAATGATGCACGTTACAACCTAAAGATCGTTAACAATGACGGCGACGAAGGTGCGACTATTTCATCTCATGACGACAATCGTGCACCAATTGATGCCCCGGTTTCTGATGTTCCGGCCGATGAATCTGCCGAGATTGACGTGCCTGTGGATAGTCCATCAGAGACACCTGTGGATAACGCTAGTGATTACTCAAAAAAGACTCGTGCAGAGCTTGCTGAACTCGACGATCTTGATATATAATACCTCTCAGTTCAACAACAATCTTTGAACTGCGAGATCAGCTCATGCGAGCGACAAATCACCACATTTGTTGAGAGCCTATGTGTATAAGAAACCATCCTTTCGGGTGGTTTTTTTATATACTATCAATATCGCAATATAATATATTTACTAATAAGTCAATGTACTGTACACTGGTGGGAGATGAAAATTCTACAAGTAATTACTCTATTCCCAGAGATGTTTGACGGTGTGTTGAATAGCTCGATGATGTGGAAGGCGCAGCAAGCCGGAGCTGCTCGTTTTGAGTTGATTAATCTTCGTGATTTTGGGATTGGTCCACGCCAACAAGTTGATGACACGCCTTATGGTGGGGGCGACGGCATGCTACTCAAGCCTGAACCGCTATTTGCGGCTGTAGCAAAGGCAAAAGAGAATGACCCGACGGCTAAAGTAGTCCTTATGACGCCACGAGGGCAGCGCTGGAAGCAGTCTCTTGCTCAAAGTTGGTCAGAGGCCGATCAGGGCTACATCTTTATCTGTGGACGCTATGAAGGCTATGACGAGCGAATCGTGAGTCTTGTTGACGAACAGGTGAGTGTTGGTGATTATGTCCTCACTGGCGGTGAGCTACCGGCAATGACGATTATTGATAGTATCGTCCGACTTATCCCAGGGGTGCTCGGTGGTGAGAATAGTGCTGCGATTGAAAGCTTCTCTGATGGTGAGACACTTGAGTTCCCGCAATATACAAAACCGTCTGAGTTCCAAGGTATGAAAGTTCCTGACGTACTTCTGAGTGGGCATCATGCTGCGATTGATAAGTGGCGCAAAGAGAACTCACTTAAAGCTGAATAAAATAAAACCCCGCCGAGTAGGCGGGATTTCAATGTTGTGGTGGAACATCGTAGAGCGAGGTAGTCACAACATATGAGCTTTTGCTTTTTGGAGTTATGTTTGTTTTTGTAACTTTCGCTTGTTAGTACTGTAATGGAGAGGGTGAGAAAGCGCAAGCATAATGTTAAAAATAACAACAATTTGCGCACAACTGGGGTGAGTATTATACTGCAAGCATGAGTATATTACCTTCACCAACCCACGCGCCCGAAGCTCGCACCAAAGACGCCAAGCATGTCGCGATATTTTATGCATTGATTCTCGTCATTCTCGTCGTAGCGCAGCTCTTTACCTATGACACTTTCTTACAACTTGTCACTACCTTTGAACTGCCTGGTGGTCGCCAGGTTGCCTATTTCCTTACTTCATTCCTTGTGGCGGCTGAAGTATTCGCGCTGCCATTCTTGCTACGAATGTCACTGAGTCGAGCATTCCGATGGGTGAGTATGGTGTGCGGATGGTTGGTGGCGCTAATTTGGGTATTTATCACTGTATGGATCGCCATTACGGAACCGGCTGTTAGCTCGGTTGGGCTACTAGGAACGGTCACCGAGATTATGCCGGGATGGTGGAACGTGTTCATTAGTCTGTCGTTTGTGATTTTAGCTGCATGGGCTGCTTGGGGATTATGGCCGGGCAAACGCAAGAAATAGTTGTCGAAACTGTAGTTGAGAAGTATTATTAAGATAATTAATC
>Ga0247808_10000184_pt1 | contig 38343 bp, 68 predicted proteins | sample UWRJL089202R1_FD_179914 | JGI IMG/M metagenome (GOLD analysis project Ga0247808, IMG submission 179914) | Plant litter microbial communities from Arlington Agricultural Research Station in Wisconsin, United States - UWRJ-L089-202R-1 | ecosystem: Environmental > Terrestrial > Plant litter >... | reverse complement strand
GTAGGATTCATCGTGCAAGCTCCATTAATCACAACAGGGGCGATGATTTACATTAAGAATTCAGAGGCTGGAAGTTCAGACGTATGGCTTTCTGTAGTAGCAACAGTAACACCTTAATTTTATAAAAATGGATAAATTGACAAAAGTTTTAGTAGCATTTTTAGGCTTGATTGCTATTTCGTGTTTCTTCGCTTCTTATAATGAAAAGAAAACAGACGGACCAATCGGAACAAATCCTGTTTCCTACTTCTTTACCGATGCAACTATTGAAAGCTTGAAAGTGAATTATTTAGGCGTTGGCACGAGTGCCGATAGTATCGTAGTCCACAATAACACGACTAAGCAACTGAACAGAATTGCCGCGCCAAAAAAGTCAACACCGTATTCGGGAACGACAAACGCATCAGGTATTTACACCGTTACATTTCCTACGGCTTACGCAGTGGCCCCGAATATTCAGGCGAATATGGTAAACCAATCGGCAACGAATCAATTCTTGCGAATATCTTCTATCACAACTACCGGATTTACCGTAAATACTTTCGCACGCGCATCACTGACCGTGTTAGGATTGGAATTATTGGCGGCGGCTACAGTCGTTGTTCCCAGCGCGCCTGTTGACGTATTAATCACTGAAAAATAACCCTTAAATAAATAAAAATGGCAGACATTGTAATTATCAGGACCAAGGCACCAAAGAACTCAACTGAAGCCGCTGACTTGTTGGCGATGGTCGAAGCGGAAGAAGCCGCTGGAAATTTAGTTCAGACGGTGGATATGGCTCGTTTAGGCATACATCCAAGACCAACAAGACCCGTACAACCTGCGTAATGCATTTCATTTACAAACAAGTAATAGCTGTGTTCTTATGGAATGCAGCTATTTTGTATTTAGACTACATTCAATTGTACTATTACTTTCAAGGATTAATTTACTCAATTGAATGGATTTATGCGTTGATGGTTATTACTTATTTCTATTTGAAAGTTCCGCGCCAAACATTAATAAGCATACCGTTGGCTGCTATGTATGGATATGCTATAACGGGACTACTCCAAAACACAACTGCAACCGTAATATACCTATCAAACAGAACCCGATCATTATCAATGGTGGAGCGGTTTATTGATAATACCCAAATCGAATGGCTGTCAGTTCACTACTTCATTTCAGGGCTATTTGCATTATTCGTTTTTTTTTATTTTGTAATTAATTGGGATAAATGGCTTGAGGTTTGAAATATAATTTGTAGTTTTACCTTACTGTTAAATGGCTCGAAACGTCTAACGGTCGATTATCAAACTATTTAATTTGATAGGGAAAACCCGTAGCATTCGAGTGTTGCGGGTTTTTTCGGTTTAATACTTTTATGTTATGCAAGGTAAATATTTAATTACTACAGACAATTGGTTTTTTGCCCCGGACGGAAAACAGTACAGAGGTGTTTGGGGCGAGGTAGAGATAGTTTCAGATGCTATTTTAGGAATAAAAACCAACGTACGCTCATCAAATTGGTTTGCTAAAGTAGGAAGTGAAAATAACCATGTTATAGTTGCTGGCTGCCAAATCCATTACGCTGTTAAGTGTGAAGAAAAACCAAATGACGGAAAAACAATTCAAGACAATTTTCATGAGGGCGAAAAAAAATATGTCGAATCTGAAAGAGCGGGGCAAATTTATGTAGCTGAATAAATTTTTTATTATATTTGAATTATGAGCCAATTCGGAAAACCATCATACCTATACATCTTCTGCGAGTTCGCATTTAAGACCGTGTACATTGTATCGGAAGATATGACTATGTATGATAAGTTACCAAATTCAGGCTTTGACATTGACACTAAGCGAAAACTTAATGCTGTTTTAAGCAGCTTACCGGAATCGGACAATTGGCAAACCAGCATCATAAGAAAATCAGCGGTTAACCATACTCTACGCTGATAAAAACTAAATTTAACAATCGGTTGGGGAATCGGTTTTAATAGCGTTTTTGAATCCTTGACTTGTTGTTGAGGATTTTTTTTGATTATTCCGAAATAAATTATTATGTTTGCATCTATGAAAACGATTAAAAATACACTTCGCCACCCGCAACAACCTATTAAATTAATGGGAAGTACTTGGTATGGCTAATTTTAAAATATATGCACAGCGCTAAAGTCTTCCAATTTGGAGGACTTTTTTTATTTACGGGGTTTGACAAAATTGGTTACGCGCTCGCCTTGGAAGCGAGAGACTGTAGGTTCGAGTCCTGCAACCCCGACAAAACAGAAAAGGTCTGTTTATTCACATTTGGAGTCGAGAAATAAACCGGTAAGCGCAGCCGTTCCAAAAGCGCACATTTCAGATTGATGTAACGGTAGCATCGCAGACTTTGACTCTGCTTGAATTGGTTCGAATCCAGTATCTGAAACAAATGGTGTTTTTAGTTCATTCGGTTAGAACGTCGGACTGTGAACCCGAAAAGCAGGGTTCGAATCCCGAAAACACCCAAACGCGCCTGTGGGTTCATTGCGAATTGGCACAGCTTGGCGGCTTAGACCCGTTACCTTTGGAGCTTCAAATCCTCTCAGGCGTACAACGCGATTATAGGCTAACGGATAAACCTTTCGGTTACGACCCGAACGTTCCAAGTTCGAATCTTGGTAGTCGCACAATCTTAAATCCTTACTTTTAACCGAGTAAGGATTTTTTTATTACATTTACATTCTAAACATTTAACTATGAAAACAATCCACAAATACCCATTGCAATTTGAAGAGTCGGTTTGCAAATTAAAAATGCCAATTAATGCAAAAGTTCTAACAGTTCAATTCCAGGACGACAAACTTTGTCTTTGGGCCCGTGTAAATGACGACGAACAACAAGTCGAAGAACGCGAGTTTAGAGCTTACGGAACAGGCGAGGAAGTTAACGAGTATGACCTTGAGTATATCAAAACAGTACAAGAGCATAACGGTGCATTAGTTTGGCATATCTTTGAAAACAAATCGTGATGAAAATAAAACTACACGGCTTTAAGAACTTCGTAAATATGTTCTTCAGCACATCGGACTTTACCAACGGCTCAATAGCAGAATGGTTGTTGAAAAACCGGCATAAACATTTCTTTGGAACTATGTTAATTGGCGCGATATTGATGCACTTGCTGATTAGAGTTTCTAAATGGTATGGGCTTGGGTTCGGAACGTATGCCGCTTCAATTGTATTAATCACTTTCTTTGGGTGGCTTATTAGTGCCGTTGTCGAGCATTTACAAGATATGCGCTCGTTTAAAATCGACGGAATCAATATATTCGATTGGGGCGACGTTAGATGGGGCGATTATGGCGCATTTATCGGAAGTTTGCTATCTTTGTGGCTAACATTAAAATATTTTGGAGTATGAAAAATTGGAGAACAAGTTTAGCGTCGATTGTTACCGCGTTGGGTTTAGTCCCTGGCGCCATTGAATATTTGAATTTAACCGAAGTTCCAGAGTGGCTTAAAATCGTAGGAGGGGCTAGTTCGTTCTTTGCATTTATCGGGATGGGATTGCTTGCAAAAGATAAAGTAGTTACAGGCGTTGGTCCAGAAGCCGAAACAAAAGCCGAAATAAATAATCGCTATGAACATCGCGGAATTAGCGAGAAAGACAGGACTGAAATATTGAAACAAAACAAGTTAAATAATGAATAACTACAAAAAAGGGAGCAGCTGGTTCGGAGACATAATCTTATACGACATTATAATTGGATAATATGGACCTAAAAAGACTTGCCAAAAAATTAGATGAAGTTTTAGAGTCTATAACGCCTGAGGATATCATTGACTACTTTAACTACGAACCAACACCAGCCGAACAAATATTAATCAACGACATTGAAGTAAAATAGATGCCTAACCTTTCCGATTTATTCGATTTTGCAAATTTTAGTGATCGGAAAAAATATACTATCCTAACGGTTGGAATGGTTTTATATTTCGGATGGTCAAACGACCGTTCAGCGACTAAAATACAGGAATCTGCCGATAAAAGATATAACAGTTTAAAGATATTGTATAATGAACAAAGGAATGATAATAAGGAACTTCGAAAAGAAAATAAATCGCTCCTTATTGAAAATGGCAGTTTCTACAAAAATGGAACTCCAAGACTCGACAGTATCAATTTTGACCTTAAAATCATCAAAGAGAAATTAAATATCAAATGATGAAACTATACGAAATATTATTAATGGGGTTGGTTTTAGTGGTTTGTACAAGCGAAACACCGCACAACATTAAGCCAGCAAAAGAATACGTTTCAATAGTTGATCCTTTGGACGCGATACGCATCGAATATCGCTGTTCTAAGAATGAATGGGATAAAAAAGCACAAGAAGCATATATCTCTACTTCCGAAATAAAACAAGCCTTTAAATGATAACCCTCCCGATATTTCCATTCACAATAATTTGCATTTTTGCACTCATTGGATTTGCTTTAGTTGTGTTGGTGGTTAAGGGGATAATTGAAAGTTTATGAAATTAGATCAAAACGGTTACGACTTAATCGCTTCGTTCGAGGGATTGTCGTTAGTGCCTTACAAAGACAGCATAGGCATACCTACAATAGGTTACGGAAACACTTATTATCCGGATGGTAGAAAGGTTAAAATGTCCGACCCGAAAATTACTAAGGCTTACGCAATGGAGTTGCTTAAAGTGACTGCTGATAAGTTTGCGGCAAAAGTTAGCGCGCAAACGTTGGTTATAAATCAAGACCGTTTCAACGCTTTAGTTTCATTCGCTTATAATGTAGGATTAGGGAATTATTCAAAATCTACATTAAAGAAAAAAGTAAACGCAAACAGCCTTGATCCAACAATTCGAACCGAGTTTCTCAAATGGAACAAAGCTGGCGGTAAAGTTATTCCAGGATTAACCAATCGCAGAAAAAAAGAAGCTGATATTTACTTCGGTTAATCGAAATAAATCAGTACGTTCCAAAATGGAACTATCTCAAACGCTCCTTAATTGGGGCGTTTTTGTTTTTAGTATGTTAAAGTTTTAATATTACTTGTATACGTATACATTTTATATTACATTTGATAAACTTAAAAACTAAATAATGGAAAATAAATTTATAGAGCTGCATTTAGATAATGGCAATTCAATTTTAGTAAATGTTCAAAAAATAAGGAGCATTACAAAATGGCAGGATGGATGTTGCGCTGTTTCTTTTTCTGAAGATGATTTCTTTAAACCGAAAGAAACTTACGTAGAAGTTGCAAGTTTACTAAATATTGAGGTCGGAATATAATAATAAAAATTATGGGAAGAAAAAAGTCAGAAAACAAAGTAATGTCTATTCGTGTGAACAAACACAACGAACCTGAGCTAAAAAAAATAGTCAGGGAAAAAGACAAAGAAATGAATGAACTCCGGGATAAACAAATTAAATAAAGGGATATAGAAAAGGAATGGTGGGAGAAATTAGATCCTTCTGAAAAGACGAGATTAGGTTTAAAATACAGGAATACTCTCGCTTACGGAATTTTCAAAGATTCAGTAATTATTGAAATTTATAACGCAGAAGTTTTAACCGATGCTTTGCCATCACAAAAATTATAGGGGATATGGAAAATAATTTAGAGAATAAAGCAAATAAATACGCTGAATATATGAGGGCATTAATAAAAGACGAAGAAAGGCAAAAGAAAAACTATCGATCAATTTTACATTTAATCAGGAACTTGTTAGGATTACCGTTAAAAGACCAGTTTGAATTATCCTGGTTAAACAATGAAATAGGGCTTCTCAAAGTCAATCTTGATTATGCTAATAGCGAAATATTTAAATTAGAACAAGCTATTGTAGAATGTTAACCAACCTTATGCTACATAAATGAGCATTTAAAATTAAATATTATGACAAAATTAGAAGTTATTGAAAAGGCTTATGGAGAAGTCGGATTGCCTTTAAACGAAAACACATCGTTAGATTCTGGTTGGACTAAAATTAAGCCAGGGCAATACAGTTCAAAATACGATAAAGTTGACTTGCTGAAAACTAATTCAAAAATTCATAGAATTCGCCCAAAATCACTTTCCGGCATCGAAAACAACAACGGTTGGATTAAAATTGAATCGGAAGCGGATTTGCCGAAAGAAATTGATAAGTGGAAACTATTCAGAATGGCAGAATTAAAGCTAAACGGAGATTTTGAAATATACGGATTCTCTGACGCGACTTACGGAAGTACTGTTGTGATGCACTGGAAAAACAAGTTTGGCAGAACTCCTACGCATTACAGGCCTGTAGTCGAGTTCTCAAAACCACTTTACTAACCACTCCCTTAACGGGTAAAATTAAATAGATATGAACTTAGTAGATTGTTATGTTGTCGAGTTGTTGTCAAAACCATTTTTTGAAGAATCATCGGGTTGTTGGGGAGTGGAAGTTAGCTTTAATTCTTACGGAACCATATCTAAATCGAAAATATTTTTTGATACTGAAAAAGAAGCCAACAAAGTTAAAAAAGGATATAAATTTTTGAATTAAATAGATATGAAACGACTAACCAGAAAGCAAGTTTTCGCCGCGTGTTTAAATTATGATTTTTTAAAGTTTCGCACTCCTGATGGTTGCCAAGTGTCTATAAATGCAAAGATTGCTTTTTTTAAACGATTTACAAGTTTCAGAAACTCAGGAGCGCCAACACGCTTCATTTCATATGAGCCAATTGATTTCATGGAATATTTACGAACCAAAGACACTTTTTTCAGCCACGATAAAGCTACCGGACAGCCAATCAAACCGCAACCAAAAATTAAATAGATATGACAGCAGAGGAAAGACAAGAAGTCAGGAAAATGAACGCAGAGACAACACTAACCAAGCATATTTTAATATTAAACGATTATGAAGAATCATTGATTGTAAAAGCAATGAAAGAATACGCAAACAATAAAATATTAGAATATAAGGATTTATTGCTTTCTAAAAAAGAATATAACAATGCGATACCTGAATTATTAGAGGGAGTTTTTGTTGTTCAAGAATTACATTTCGACCAACCAATAACCCTAGACTAAAATGAAAAAACAAAGCGAATATGATTGGTTATTATCTGTTATTTTCGGAGATAACCAAGACAAAAAAGACAAGTTCGAGTTATGGCTAGAGATGGAACTTAAAAAGCCAAGGCAATTAGAACTAGACTTTGAATTTGAAGACTAAAATAACACCCGCCTCCGATTTAACTTAAAACATAGGGGTATGAATTGTGAGTAGCATCGATAGGGCGGGTTAATTTAAAAGTATTAACCAATTAAATTAAGAGAGAAATGTACGCAATTGACGACAGATTTTTTAAAGAAGTTCAAGAGATAGCAGAACACCTTGAATATGAATTTTTAGTAGCGCAAAGCGATGATTTTACAGTCGAAGCCCACGAATGCGATTTACAATTTATCGTACAATTAGACGGTAATCACATTTCAGAAACTGCCATAGAAGATGAAAGGCTAAGCGAATCAGGTGATGAAAGAGAGGATGTTGCAAAAATCCTAAACGAAAACATTGATTTTGATAAGATAAATGCTTTGATGCCTAAATTGTGGTATCCGAGTAATAGAAAAGTGATTTTTACCAAAGCTGAATTAATTGCTGAAATAATTGATTACCAATAAAAAACCTACGGACGGGGTTAATTTAAAACAATAGAAAAGATGAAGTCATATACAACAAATAAAAATTGCTGCAAACCACATAAAAGCCTAATTACAATTAGCAAAACAGGATTGTTTTATAAAGCAAAATGCAATGATTGCCAAAAAGAAGTTTGTGGTAAAAATAACGTTACTAATTTTTTAATAAAAACTAATCGATTATGAAAATCACAACAACAGACAAACTACCTAAATGGCAAATCTACCTTTGCATTTTCTTTGCATTGGTAGCCATTGGTTTTGCAATTACTGCGCACTATTACAAATCCCGCCTAAATGAATCGCAAACAAAAGAAGTTCAATCGAAAATAGAAACCGAAATTAACTCGTCTAAAGCATCAAATCAAACCGCAGCAGAACAAAGCGCGTCAGATGCACAAAAAGCCGTTAAATGGCAAAACAAAGGTAATAATGTTCGTCCTGTCGCTAAAGAAGTGGATAGTGTAATTTGGAAATGGTATAATTTTAGGTAGTATGGAAAGAGAAATTAAGTTTAGGTTGTGGGATTCATATTTTAACGAATACAGTGAGTATCATTTAAGCAGAACAATGGTAAGAGATATTAATACATATACTCGTTTTTTGTTCGAGCAATTCACGGGATTAAAAGATAAAAACGGGAAAGAAATTTATGAAGGCGATATTTTAAGAACTCCTCAGGCTTTCTCTGATTTGATTATTGTGTATAATAATGAAAGTGCTGGTTTTGGATATCGTTACATAGATAAGCCAGAACTTCCTACAAGTGGTAGTATGCAAACTTTAGATCCTAATTTGATTTCCATATTAGGAAACATTCATCAAAACCCAGAACTGATATGAAAACCCTAATTCTCCTAATCCTAACAATCCCCACATTCGCGCAAAGCACACTAAGCCCCGAAGATTGGGAACTTGTAAAACGCCATTACTACATCGATAAGCAAAAAGACCAGCAAATAGCCGATTTGAAAGAAGCGCGGGATTCGTTGTTTGAAATTGCCGTTCGGATGGATGAGCGACTGCAAAATGTCGCGACGATGAATGACAATGCGATTAAGAATATTGTTAAACTCAAAGACCAGGAATGCAAATTAAAAATGGATAAGCCAACGCCTTGGTACAAACATCCGTTGTTTTATGGCGGATTGGGTTTGGTTGGCGGGGTTTGGTTGGCGCGAAACTGATTATTTACCACATTGATTCTTTAATTAAGCCAGCTTAAAAACTGGCTTTTTTCTTACAACACAATTAACTTAGTCGATATTTATTGCATTTGGTCGGATTTATTAAGTTTTATTTGCGCACTATTAAAACATAGTGTAATATTGTTGTATAGAAATTTAAATAATAGGAATTATGGCTAACACATACGCAAAATACGCACCAAATGTTTTTGTTGCAAAATGCGCTGAAATGCAGGAAAAGGGATCAAAGATTTTAGTTGAAACCAAATACGGAAAAGAAAACGAGTGCATTGTTTTCAATCTTGTTGGTAAAGATAAAGACGGGAATTTCTACTACTCAATCGTAAGGGCTGACGGCTACAATGTTCAGGAAAGAGCGAAAGCAAAATCAGAGCGTTATCAGCGTTGGGCCGCTGGCGCGGAACTCAAATCAAATGAGTATTGGGAAGCATCGAAAGAAGGCGCGGACTTTTTAGCACTAGGCGAGCCGATAAAAGTTGGTCACCATTCAGAGAAAAGACACCGCGCCCTAATAGACAGAAATTGGAACAGAATTGGAAAGGCAGTAGCGGAAATGGATAAAGTAGAGCATCACGAAGGTAAAGCGGAATACTGGGCGCGAAAAGCAAACGACATTAATTTGTCAATGCCAGAAAGTTTAGAGTTTTACGAGTACAAAGTCGAAGAGGCCAAAGAGCTTCACGAGGGCTTAAAATCCGGCAAGTATGAACGATCGCATTCCTTTTCTTTAACCTACGCTAAGAAAGCGGTAAACGAGGCAGAAAAAAATTTAGCAACGGCAAAAAAACTTTGGAAATAAATGAACTACAAAGACCACATCCTACAATTAATCCAAGACGCGAAAATATCCGACAAAACCGCTGCCGATGCAATGGGGATAAAGCCGCAAACATTTGCAGACAATAAAAGCGATACTCGTAAAAGAAACAACTTCACTGAAAAGAACTATAACGACTTACGCACTTATCTTGTCGAGCACGGAGATAAACTAATGGCGTTACTAAGGGAAGAATCATTTAATCAATCAGCTAATTTAAAATAGAAACTATGAATACACTACAACAACAATTACCGAAAAGATTTACAGATGCAGTTAGTAAATTGTATAATGCTTTTCACGAGAACAGATTGAATGCACTCGATTGTAAAGCTTGCGCAGTTGGGAATATTTTGTCGAATAAAAATGAATGGCAAGATGTTTTTTGCGCCGGCGTAATCAAGCCTTTCCCTACCTCAAACGGAATTTCACTAATTAGAGATAGTGGATACTCAATTAAAGAATTATTTGAAGTTGAGCATATTTTTGTTTTTGGAATGATGTCTCACGAAAATAAAGATTCTCCCAGATGGGCCGCGTGGGGTTTGAACGACATCAATAATAAAGAATATCAATTCAAAGGTCTATGCGCCGTAATCGAATACCTATGCGAACTCGACAACATTCCAAACATTATGGATTTTACTTCATTGTTTGAAACTGAAAACGACAAACCGGTTAAGGAACTTCAATTTGTGTGATATGAACTACAAGCAAGAAATATTAAGCCTAATCCAAGATTCTAAAATTACGAATGAGGCGGCTTGTAAAGCTATGGGTATTTCAAAAAATACTTTTAAGTTCAATAAAAGCGATGGAAACCCGAGAAACAACTTCACGGAAAAGCACCTAACCGCGTTAAAGTCTTTTTTAATTCAGCACGCTAAGACGATAACATTCGCGGTAAAATCCAACCAACTCGAAACCTACTCAAAAGAGGATTCAAGATTAATTAACGCGGTGCAGAACAACGCACTTACAAATTCAGAATTAGGAAAAACTAAATAATTAAGATTATGAAGACAGAACCAGCATTTCCATTTACCGACGCAGACGGCACGGTTTGGCCAGGAATGACGTTAAGAGATTATTTCGCAAATTCCGCAAGTGACTTTGATATCGCAAATTATTCAAAAGAAATTATTCAAAAACTAATGGGTGTAGACGATATACCTACGGGCATTGATGGGATTATGTTTTGGTATTCAGTAGAGTCAAAGCTTCAATATATGAAAGCCGACGCAATGTTAATAGAAAGAGAAAAGCCATGCCAAATCCAACCCTAACACCCGACCCAACACCGCTAAAATCAGCCAATCTATTCGAAGCGATTGAAGCGATTAAATACGAGTTTCCGAAACATTGCGACTGGTCAGAGGTGGATTATTACTTTGACGAAATGCACGCGGATAGTGAGCGGAATCGGAAAGCGTTTGCGAACCTTAAAATATTCATTCAAGGAATGGACGACGAATCAGGAATGAAAGTCATTCTTTTAAACCAATTAAAACAGATTAGATTATGAAGACAGAACCAGCATTTCCATTTACCGACGCAGACGGCACGGTTTGGCCAGGAATGACATTAAGAGATTATTTCGCGGCAAAAGCGATGCAAGCAATACTGTCTAATCCTAATTGGATGAAAGACTATAATGGCGAGAAATATCTAATGCAAAACAGTATTGTTTCTGATGTTTCATATAGCTGTGCCGACGCAATGTTAACCGAAAGAGAAAAACCAGAACAATTATGAAATACTTCATCCAACTATTCAAAACCCTAGAGCTAAAAAATAAAGAAACCTTTGTTTTAGAACTGCTGACAAAAGACCGAACTATCGAAGAAAGCATTGCTCTTTTCGAAAATGTAAAAATGAGGTTCAATGCCGAAATGCTTCTTAAAAAAGAGCAAATCAAAAAAGAGGCGGCATTAATTGAAAAGCATTGTTCAGCCCCTAAAAGAGAATACGACCCGGCATTTGATGAAAAAATACCTGATGTGAACTTCGAAATTATCAGTCCAAATGGCGTGGCAGAAAATCAAAACGGAACACCTAAATATTCAACTAACCAATAATAAATTAAGATTATGAGTACAAAATTGAATCTTTACCAAAAGTTAGCTAAAATCCAGGAAGAAGTCAAAGGACTTGGAAAAGATAAAGACGGTCAAAACTATAAGTATGTTACCGGCTCGAAAGTCTTGGACCACGTTAAGCCATTAATGATTAAGCACGGTCTACTTTTAAAGCAGGAAGTAACTTCTATTGAAAACGTTAGGCAAGATTATTCAACATCTTTAAATCAAAATCAGGAAACGAAAGTTTGGGGTGGAAAACCAAAAACAGAGATTTTATCTAAGGTAATGATGAAGTTTACGTGGATTGACTGCGATACCGGAGATAAAGACGAAAACACTTTCGGGGCTAATGGTCAAAACGATTGGGATAAAGGGGTAGGAAGCGCTCTGACTTATGCTGAAAGGTATTTTTTGCTAAAGTACTTCCACATCAACACCGACGAAGATGACATTGATAATCCCGAACGAAAAGCTGAAGAACTTGAAGCCGAAAGATTACGTGTTGAGGCCGAAGCAAAAGAGACTGCACGCAGAATAGGCATACAGCGAGTTTTGGATGCTACAAAATCCACTGATGAACTTGGACAAAAATACAAAGAATTGTCTAAAGAGGATCAAGTTTTGTTCAAAGAATACGTAGTGTCATTAAAAAATAAACTAACACCAAAGAAATAATGGGAGCATCAAAAGAATTACTTTTAAGAATGACCGAAGAACATTATCTTAGCGTTCCAGAAGAAATAAGAACCACGTTTTTAAGTTCAAAACGTGTTGATTCAGTTAACGACGATTGGGCGGAAAATATGAAAGATATTCATTTTCAAAAGCTATACAACGAAATTAAACGAATTAAAAAAGATTTGGAAGAACGCCAATATCAATTAAGAGAAGAGCGAAGGAAATTAAAATAATATTATTATATTTGTTGTAAATCCGCCAAGATTAAGAATTTAAAACGATTCCCTTTCTTGTTTTGCTTGGCGGTAAACTTGAGAGGGAATTTTTAATTATGACAAGATTAGAAAAATGTGAGTTAGCAATTAAAAAAGGTTTTTCTTATGAAAAAGAAACTGGATCAATCACAACTCCAACAGGCAAAACAGCCTCAAAGGTTTCTAAAAACGGTTACATTATGCTAACTATAAGAAATAAAACAGGAACTTTTTATTTGTACGGACATCAATTTGCTTGGTATTTTGAGTTTAAGGAGTGTGTAAATTTAATTGATCACAAAAATCGAATAAAAACTGACAATAAAATATTAAATCTACGATCAATTACAAAACAGCAAAACGCGTTTAATACTGATTTTAAAGGAACATGTTTCGATAAAAGAAATCTAAAATATTCAGCCTCTATTATGATAAATGGAAAAAATAAATTCTTAGGTTACTTTAAAACCGAAGCAGAAGCCAACGAAGCGTATAAGGAAGGAAAAAATAAATATCATTTAATAAATTAAATTATGGAAATCACAGGAAAAATTAAAGAGCTAAAACCTACACAACAAGTATCTTCTTCGTTTCAAAAAAGAGAATTAGTGGTAACAACCGAAGAAACTTATCCTCAGCATATTTTGATTGAGTTCGCTCAAGACAAATGCGATTTATTGAACAATTATCAGCCGGGAGAACCTGTAAAAGTGTCAATCAACTTGAGAGGCCGCGAATGGGTAAATCCACAGGGCGAAACCAAATATTTCAACAGCATCCAAGGTTGGAGGATTGAAAAAGAACAAGGACAAGCCCCTGCGAAGCCACAAGCGGCAGCTCCGGCAAAACCTTTATTCCAGCCAGCGCCAAGTTTTAAAGAAGAAGAGTACGACGATTTGCCTTTCTGATGCAGATAAGTATTAAATCCCTGTCAAAAAAGATAGGAATATCGGAAAGACTGCTTAACGAGCGCATTCGTTATTGGAAAATCACTCGAGTAAAAAAAGGTCAAAATTGCTTTATAAGTCTTGAAGATTCTAAATTTTTAAATTATAAAATATTCAGCAATAACAATGGTCAACGAACCTCGTTTGATAAAATTGAAAGTGTCGTAAACGCGTTAGGTGTTGATTTAAAAATAAAAGAAATATCTAAATTGTCAGGAATATCCTTATCGCAAACCTACCTTTACACCAATCAATTAAAAAAAGATGGATGTATAACGTTAGAAAGTAAAGTTAATCGTTTTCGTTATTAATTTTTTTTCCTACCTTTCCACTTTCATAATTTGTTTTGGTTGGTTAAGGCCGGAGTTTTGGTAATTTCTCCGGCTTTTTTTATTGATTATTGAAATAATATTACTATATTTGCATAACTCACTACGTTATCTAAAAGCATTATAAAAGTCCTATAATGAACCTGAAGTAGTGAGCAGGGGATTTATGGGACTTTAACTTTTTACTCACTATACAATGGCAAAAAACTTTCCTTACTTCAAGTTTATTGTTACAGAATGGATGACCGGAAATATCGTTTACGAATCATTCGCTGTACAAGGTTTATTTATTAATATTTGCGCTTTATATTGGCAAAGGGATGGTGTTCTTTCGCTATCTGAAATAAATAAACGATATAAAAATCCTGTCGAATTACCTGATTTAATTGATCACTTTTTTAAAGTAGAAAATGATTTTATTTCTATAAAGTTTTTAGACGAACAGCTTATTGATGCCAATCATATTTCAGTAACAAATTCTGCTAATGGATCGAAAGGAGGGCGTCCAAAAAAAACCGACCGCTTTACGACCGCTTTACGACCGTTAACCGAATCGAAAGCGAAAGAAAGCAAAGAAGAAGTAAATAAGAATAAAAGAAAAGAAGAATATAACGCCGAAAACGGCTTTGATAGTTTTTGGTTGCTTTATCCTAAAAAAGTCGCCAAAGAAAAGTGCAGAGGTCTGTATAATAAAATGGCGGTAACTGATAAGCAAAAAATATCTGAGACTTTGGAGGCGTTTATTTCTTACAAACCATTCGATAAATACACGCATCCTAATCCATACACATACCTAAGTCAAAAAAGGTTTAATGATCCTATACCTGCTTTAGAACCGAAACAAAATATTATAGGTAAAACTAACCAACTAACCCAAAAGTACGATGATTAACGAATTTATAGCAAAAGGGATAGAGCCCAAAGGGAATAGAAAGGATCAAAAGGTTGCTTGCCCAAATTGCGTATCTTTAGGTAAAACACACATAAAAGACACTTGCCTTTCTATAAACATAGAAACCGGATTATATAACTGTTTTAAATGTGGTTGGAAAGGATGCGTTGCGCCACAGGATTATGTTAAAAAACCTTATGATATTGCTCCGGTTTACAAAAAACCTACAAAGCAAAATCTTACCGAATTAAGCGCGGTAGGTTTGACTTATTTCGAAAGTCGCGGAATCACTCAGGAAGTAATAAAAGAAAACAAAATCGTGATGACTAAAGACGGCAACGGTATTGTCTTTCCTTACCTGCGTGACGGCAAACTTGTCAATTACAAAATACGTATGATTGCCGAAAAGAAATTCTTTCAAGCAAAAGAAGCTGAGCCGATAATGTTTAACCTTGACCGGATCAAAGGACAAAAAGAAATTATAGTTTGTGAAGGCGAATTCGATTCTATGAGTTGGGAAGTGGCCGGACACTCAAATCACACAACCGTAAATCAGGGCGCACCAAATGAAAACGATACAAACATCGATAAAAAGTTAGAATGTATTACAAACTGCTTTGATGTTTTTGAGCAGGCAGAATTAATTTATATTGCTGTTGATTCTGATAATAACGGTATTCGGCTGCAAAAAGAGTTGATTCGTAGGTTTGGTGCAGAAAAATGTAAGTTGGTCGATTTTAAAGAGTGCAAGGACGCAAACGAATACCTGATTAAACACGGTACTTTCGAATTAAACTTACTTCTGAAAGATGCAAAAGATGTGAAAGTAGAAGGAGTTTTCACGCTTCAGGATAGTTTTTCGTCAATGATGGACGGTTTTAAAAATGGTCAGAAGCGTGGAGAAAGTACCCATATTGAAGCTGTTGATAAGGCTTGGAAATGGAGAACCGGAGAAGTTAATCTTTGGACTGGGTATCAAAATGAAGGAAAGTCTCTGTTTCTGAATCAGTTAGCCGTAATAAAATCATATTGGGACGGTGACAAGTTTGCTGTATTTAGTCCTGAAAATATGCCGATGGACGATTTTTGGAATGATTTAGCAGAAATGTATATCGGAACGACTACGGACCCGCACTATGGTAACTTGCAAATGTCAGAAGGCGATTATCTTGAAGCTATGGGATTTATTGATAAAAGATTTTTTGTCATCTATCCTGAAAACGATTTTAAGATCGAAAGCATATTTAAGCGGGTTTTGTATTTGATTCGAAAACAAGGGATTCGCCATTTGATAATTGATCCTTACAACACGATCGAGCATTTAATGAATCCAGGAGAACGCGAAGATTTATATATTTCGCGCTTTATATCACAGTTAAAAAGATTTGCGGTAGAAAACGAAATAAGCATACACCTTGTGGCGCATCAATTGACGGCACGACCAAACGATAAAGACGGAGGTAGGTACTTTAAACCGGATCTAAACAAAGTTAAAGGCGGCGGAACGTTTGCCGATAAAGTTGATAACGTTTTGTTTGTATGGCGACCAAACCGAGCAATTGATTTTCGGGACAATGAAGTTATTTTCGGTAGTCAGAAAATTAAAAAACAAAAACTTGTTGCGCGTCCCTGCGAAGTAGACCGGATTACTTTCGAGTTTAAAGAAAATCGATATTATTTTAATGGCGTCTGCGGATTTAGTCCAATTGACAGAGATAGAAAAAAAACATCACCGGAGCCAGAATTGTCAAAAGAATTGCCGAGAATCGAATTAGTAGATGCTTTTGGAGAACCATATATCGACGATGAAGATGAAAACATTCCTTTCTAAAATGAAATATTCAGACCAACTAAAAACATCGGCGTGGATGCGTAAAAAATACGAAATACTCGAAAGGGATAATTTCGTTTGTAGCAAATGCCTTTGTGATAATTTCGAAAGACAGTTAGAAGTTCATCACGTTGTTTATTTGAAAGGGCGTAAGGCGTGGGAGTATGAAGATTATTATTTAGTTACGCTTTGCCGAGATTGTCACCAAGCTGAACACAATGCAAGACAAACCGAGTATTTAGATTCTATAATGAATTGGGTGCGTAAAAACTTAAAAATTAGACCATGAACACACAACAAGACATATTCGGAGGCTTACCACAGCCAAAGACCAACACTGAAGAAATACTGCTAACTTTGATTAACACCGGCTCAGTTTCAATTATGGAATTTCCGTGGTTGTCAGGATTCAGAACGCGAGTAAGCGAACTCAACCGAAAGGGATTGAAATTAGTTTCGGAGCGCAGAACCAAAAAGAACAAGTTCGGAAATACTTTTACCTATGTGGTTCATAAGCTTCCGGATTCGGAAATAAGAAAAGCAAAGGATATGTATTTAGAAATACCTTTTTAAAAAAATAGAAATTATGCCAATAGATTATAAAAAATATCCGCCAAATTGGAAATCCGAAATTCGGCCCAGAATATTAGAACGTGCAAAGAATGAATGTGAATGCTGTAATGCTGAAAATTATTCTACAATGCTGTCGTATAAAGAAAACGGAAAAATTTTTTGGGTAAACCAAGCTTTTGAAGACTTAATAACTGAGTCGTTCAAAAAAGTAAAAGTCATTCTTACGATTGCACACCTCGATCACGATGAAACAAATCAAAATGTTTCTGATGATCGTTTAAAAGCGATGTGCCAACTATGCCATTTACGGTATGATTCCAAAGAAAAAGCGAGAAGAAAAAAATTAAAATGAAAATTCTAGTAGCCAAAACAATAAACGGATTCTTAAAACCCGCTTATGATTCCGATCACGAGCAGTTTGGTAAAATGCCATTAAACGAGGTTTTTGAAATCGAATATAAGAAAGTACGAAACCCTAAATTTCATCGCTTGTTTTTCGCAATGTTAAAATTGTGTTTTGAAAATCAGGACAGTTACCGTAACTTAGAGGACTTGCGCCACGATGTTACAATTGAAGCCGGATTTTATACCGAAGTCGTAAATGTAATTACAGGCGAGATTAGGAAAAAACCAAATTCAATATCCTTTTCCACTATGGATGATACCGAATTTGCAGAAGTTTACACCGCGGTTCGCGATGTGATTATAAATTTTTTAGGGATTGAAAGCGAAACGTTAGAAGAAGAACTACAACAATATTTTTAAAATTATGAAAAAGATTAAAGACGCAATTAAAAGATTCCTATGGAAACATTTTTCAGAGTATATTATAAAAGCTACAAAGCCAAAAAATATAATTTTAAGCGAACAAGGTTTTGAGGTTATAAAACTTAAATATGTTTTACAAAATGACCATGACGTTTATTTGCACCTTAGACCAGAGTTAGCAGATAAACATGTTGAACATAACATTGAAAAAGCAAAAGACGAATTGTTAAAAGAAGCGAGAAATTTTATCAATTTTTACCGAGAAGATTACGACGAAACAAGAATACATTTTGAATTTTATTTAGCAAAAAGGAAATGATTAAACAAAAGAAATGTTTTGGGCAGGGACTTGCAAAAGGTCACGGCTGCGGAAAATTAACCAGTATTGAAAACCGGGTTTACGGATTGGGGAAAATGTGTGGTTGCTATTCTGATTGGCTGCTTAATTCAGAAAACGGAAAGATAAAGATGCAGAAGTCTATTTTTAAGGTTCAGAAGCCAAGAATTGCAGAAGGCAAAGCAAAAGATAAAACAACAAAAATAAGTTTAATGTCAAATGATGAATACCGTAAAACTTACATACAACCCGTAATAAACAAAATAGCGAGGTTAATCGATTATGGTCAGCCTTGCATCGCGACTAAAAGATTTGGCAAGATGGCTGGAGGTCATTTCTTTTCCGTGGGTTCAAACCGAACGACCGCGTACAACCTGCACAACATACACATACAAAATTTTGAAAGCAATGGAATGTCAGGAGGTGATCCTTTACTTTACATCGAAGGATTAAAAGAGATTTACGGTAATGATTATTTTGAGTTTGTTTCATCACTTAAAAAAACACCTGATTTAAAGCTAAATAAATCGGAAATGATACAAATATACGCCAGAGCAAAAACAATCGCTCTTAGGCTTGAAAAAAGCGTTAATGAGTTAAATCCTGAGCAAAGAATAAAACTCAGAAATGAATGTAATGCAGAATTGAATATTTACGAAGAAAATTTTTGCGTTTTTAAATATTAAAGTTACATTTGCTTATTATGTAACTTTAATATTATGAGCAAAAGATTGAGTGTAAGTCGGGGGGACGTTTTTAATATGTTAACCGTTATAAAAGAACAACCTTCTAAAAGATTGCCTAGCGGTCAAATAAATAGAATATTTAACTGTAAGTGCGAATGCGGCATCGAAACCAACGTAAGGATTGGACATTTGGTAAGAGGAAAAATATCTAGTTGCGGTTGCATTCAAAAAAAACAAAAAGGTAAAGGAGGCACATTACTTTGCAAGGTATGGAGGCAAATGAAAAGCAGGTGTTTGGACACTTATCGGGCTAGACATTTATATTTCGATAAAGGGATAAAAGTATGTGATGAATGGATGATTAGTTACGAATCGTTTATGAAGTGGTCTATAAAAAATGGCTACAAAGAAGGTTTGCAAATTGATAGGAGGGACAACTCAAAAGGTTATTGTCCTAAAAATTGCAGATGGGTAGTTCCTAGAGTAAATTGCAATAATCGCGATAACACGTTCATGATTAATTACAACCAAGAAAAGCAATCTCTATCAATGGTTTTGTTTAATCTAGGAAAACTAAATAGTTATGCTTCAATAAGAGGCAGAATCTTAAGGGGATGGGATCATCAAAAAGCTGTAGATCATCCAATTAAAATAGGTAATTACTCTAAAAAGAAGTAAGAAAAAACCTAAAATCATAACACAATGACAAACCAAGAAAAAGACCTGAAAAACGCAAGGGAGTATTGGGAGGATCACTATAGCCTACCGGAATACATCCCAACATACGGTAATGCAAGTAAAGATATAAACACAATAGAGCTACTCGCGGAATACGTCCAACACCTAGAACAAAAAGGAATAATAAAATTTACAGCAAACCGGAATGAGCCGGAGGGAAAGTTTAAGCCAACTGAATGCGTTAGATGCAGGCAAGAATTATGGTTAAAAGATTCAGACGCGGGAACAGATAAAGAACTTCTCAGATTGTGTCACGTCTGTATTGATAAACACGAAGACAAAACGCCATGAAGCATATCGGATTATTTGAAGGCATCGGCGGCTTTTCATTGGCAGCACGTTGGGCAGGATGGGAAACAACCGCTTGGTGCGAATGGATTCCTTATAAACAAGAAAAATTAAAACAAAACTTTCCAAATGCAAAAGGACACGGAGATATTTCAACAACAGACTTTAGGATTTACAGAGGAAAATGCGATGTTCTTACCGGCGGATTCCCTTGTCAGGACGCAAGTATTGCGAAACAACACGGTAAAGGTCAACAGGGGTTACAAGGCGAAAGAACTGGACTATTCTATGAATTCTGTAGAGCTATTCGAGAAATCCAACCAAAGTGGATTGTTGCCGAAAACGTGGCTAATATTCTTAAAACTAACGGCGGGGCAGACTTTAGCGCAATTCTCACCGAATTATCCGCAATGGGGTACAATGCAGAATGGCGAGTTTGTCGTGCTTCAGAAGTCGGTGCAGTCCATCACCGCGCCCGGTTGTATATCGTTGCTTACCCCGACAGCATCAGAATGCAACAGGGACAGACTTTCTTTTCCTATGTACGGGAGAAGGCATCACAGAAGCCCTGGTGGCACTTCGGAACACTTGTACAGACTTTTCGGGGCGGTTTCTGGTCGAGTGAACCCCCAACTATATGCGTGGATAATGGGTTATCCGGAAAATTGGCTAGGGAGCAACTCCACGGATACGGAAACGCAATCGTACCACAAATAGCAGAAAAGATTTTCAAAGCGATTAACGAATATGAAGCATTATGAGCCGCGCCGGATCAAAAAACAACATCCCAATAAACGAAACGCCTTTCACTTACCAAGGCAAGCAAGTATACATTTCAGGACGCGACACAACACATTGGATCCTACGCGTAATTGGAAGCGATGAATTTATTAGGGTGGTAACAATAAATAAATGATTATGTTTGAAGATTTTAATATAGATAATTACGAAAAAAAGTTCTTAGAAAAAGGATTTACGAAAGTAGGTTCTGAATTTGATTTTGAGTATGAATGTGATGCTTGTGAAGACACACACACCGCTCAAGTCTTTCAAAAAGATGGGTTAAAATATTATTTCAACTACGAATACAAAGATGTTATACAAGTTTTGTAAATAATTGTTATATTTGACAAATGATCGTGCAGCTTTCAAAAAATCAAAGTCTATGGATTAAATACGCAAAATCAATTTGCAAAGATTCAGAATTGTCAAAAGACTTGGTTCAGGATATGTATCTAAAGCTGCACGATTGCAAGAAAGAAATAAGCAACAGTTATGTTTTTTCAGTGATAAAAAACATCTACATCGATCAGTTGTCCAAAAAAGAAAGTTTACCAAACGATGTAGAGTATTCGGACAGCGACAAAGATTTGTTATCTGAATTAGGTTTTGAGTCAATATCCGCTAAAATGATATTCGATAAACAAAAAACTTATAAGAAAATAATAATTGTCGAAAGCCATAAGCAAGGAATCAGAAAGTTTTCATTAAAATCAGGAATATCAAGATGTCAGATCCAAAAAATAATAAACGAGTTTCGTCAGGAAGTAAGAAAAAAACATCAGGACTTGGAGATGTTATCCAAAATATCACCGACGCAATTGGAGTTAATCCTTGCCAAGGATGTAATGAAAGAAAGGATTATCTAAATATCCTATTCCCGTTTCACCGAGTCAAAGAAATGACAACGGATCAAAAAGAAGTATTCGGAAAAATCAACCAAGAAAAAATTGAATCAAAAGATTGGCACGATATTTATGAAGTGTATAATTCCACATTTCAAACACAGATAAATTATTGCGCCGGATGTGAAGGACAAAATAAAATCGTGTTAGGTAAACTAAACAAACTTTTTAATTATGAAAAATAAAATACTATTACTCGGAATCGCAACTATTTTAATTTCGTGTTCCGCAGATGAAGTTAACGATCAGGTAACAGCAGAATTAAACTGCAACTGCGGAACCGTTCAAAATTGGCAATCGTTCAACGTGGCCGGAACAATCGAAACGAGTTTTGATTTAAAGAACGATTGCACCGGAGTAATTAAGCATTACGAAAATGCAGGTACTTATCGTAATGGCGATAAAAAATGTAAGTAATGGATGTTCAAAAGTTTAATCTAATTTTAAGTAAAATTGAATCAGGTAGTTCTTTGCGTCAATCTTTAAAAGACGAGGGAATGAGTTCTAAAACATTTTATGAATGGATTAAAGACGAAGAGCTCAGAAAACAATACGCGCACGCGTGCGAGGAAAGAGAAAACTTCCTGTTGGATGAAATCATAAAAATATCAGACGACGGCAGTAATGACTTTATGACTGTAACAAAAGGCGATATGGAGTATAATGTCGTTAATCCCGAAGTCGTGCAAAGAAGCCGATTAAGAGTAGATGTTCGTAAATGGGCCCTTTCTAAAATGAACCCTAAAAAGTACGGCGACAAAATCATTCACTCTGGAGACGAAGATGCCCCGATACACATTTCATTTGAAGATTAAATGAACATTGTAATAAAAAAACCAAACCTAACGTCTTACCAAAAAGACTTTCTCTATAACTCTTGCCGGTTCACAATAACAGAAGCGTCTACCAAAGTTGGTAAGACGTTTTCTCATATATGGTGGATTTACGAACGCGCCCACGAAACGTGGAATAAACCAAACTATAATCATTGGTGGGTTGCCCCGGTTTATGATCAGGCTAAAATTGCCTTCAACAGATTGCGAGCCAAAGTTGGAAAGACCGGGCTGTATAAGATAAATGCTAGTGAACTTATAATAACCTGTCCGAACGGGGTTCACATCAGATTCAAGTCAGCAGACAAGCCAGACAATCTTTACGGAGAGGATGTATACTCGGTAGTATTTGATGAAGCACCACGCGCCAAGGTGGCTGCGTTCTACGCGTTACGATCTACAATAACAGCGACAGGAGGTATAATGAAGTTGATTGGCAACTTTGGCGGCACGGCTAACTGGATGCACCAATTAAAAGAAAAGTCGAAAACGGATTCGACGCAGTACGCGTACTTTAAAATTACGGCTTGGGACGCGGTCCGGGAAGGTATTCTTTCTGAGGATGAAATACTGCAAGCCCAAAAAGATTTACCTAAAAGAATATTCAATCAGCTTTATCTAGCTGAAGAAATGGAGGTCGACGACCAATTATGCAGCTTTGACAATATTAATTCTTTATGGACCAACACTCACGCAGTCAAAGGAAAGAAATACATCACCGCCGACATTGCTTTGCACGGTTCCGACAAGTTCATTGTGTGTGTTTGGGATGGTTTACAATTGGTAAATTATCAAGAGGTTGACAAATGCGATGCGCCTGAAGTAGAGAAGTTGTTAAAAGAAAAAGCAGAAAAATATTCTGTAATGCGAAACAATATCGCCTATGATGCTGATGGTTTAGGTTCGTTTTTAAGAGGATATTTACAGGGGGCAAAGCCATTCAACAACGGCGCAACACCGAAAAAAGATAAGCGCTACAAGAATTTAAAGTCGGAGTGCGGATATAAATTAGCAGAAAAGATAAACAAAGGAGAAATTTTCATAAATTGCGACGTTCCAAAGACTGAGTTTATAAAAGAATTTGAGTGCCTACAGTCCTACAAACTAGACGATGAAGGGAAGATACAGCTTCTTCCTAAAGCAAAAGTTAAGGAGCAAATAGGACATTCCCCTGACAGGCTTGACGCTTTTATTATGAGGATGTTTTTTGAAATGGACGCATCAGGAATATACAATATCGATTAATTATGAAAATAACAGTACCGACATCGTTGTCAGAAATGACGTTAAGGCAATGGCAAAACTACCATCGCGTTATAAAAGAAAGTCAAGAACCGGCTTTCGTTCAGTTGGCCTTAGTTACAATATTCTGTAATATTACCGTCGCAGAGGCGAAATCAATTTCATCGAAAGACCTTAAAGAAACTGCTGACCAAATTGCCGCGGTATTAAACGAGCCGGCAAGGCACATCCAAAGATTCGTAAAAGACGGTGTCGAGTACGGATTTATCCCGAATCTTGACGGAATGAGTGCGGGTGAATACATCGACCTTGACGATAAATTTACCGAAGAAGAAGAACTGCATAACGCAATGGCTATTCTTTACCGGCCAATAATCCAAGGCAAAACGTTTAAAAACCTATATCAAATTGAGCCATACGAATCAGCGGAAAAGTATTCCGATATAATGAAAGAATGTCCTCTGAGTGTTGCTTTAGGCGCAAAGGTTTTTTTTTACAATTTAGGCTCGGAATTATTGAACGCTACAATTCACTTTATACAACAACCGACACCGGAAGCGGAAGAAATGAAAGCGGGTTTAATGAAAAGTGGGGTTGGTACAGCTCAATTTATACAGTTGCTGACGGAAAGCAGGCAGGATTTGAAACGGCTGTTAAACTTAACGTCCACGAGTTTATGACGTTTTTAGAGTACAAAGTCGATCTGGCGGCAGAAGAAAAAAGACAATTAAAATTAATGCGAAATGAATGAGTTTTACACGGTGGCCTATTATTTAAAAGATGCGCTGTTGTCTGATGTCGATGTGAATACAGTCACACACGAATCCGTGCAAGGAATTGATTTGTTTAAAAAAGCCACTTATCCGTTGGCGAACGTCCTTATCACATCAGCACTTATCCAGCAGGGACAGGTAGTATTCAATTTCAAGATTCACGTACTCGACCAAAGGAACGTTTCGAAGGAATCTGTGCTGGATAAATGGCTGCGAAACGATAACGAACTCGACAATCTAAACACGTGCTTTGCGGTTATAAACCGATTGATCACAAGATTGAGATTACAGGATAACGAATCTGATATTGAAATGGTAAATGATCCCACGCCTTTACCGGTAGAATTGGAATTTTTAAACGGTCTTGACGGGTGGGAAATTGATGTTTCGTTGTCAATTCCAAATAATCAAATCGAAGTATGTTAAACCGTGAAGAAACAAAGAAAAGCCTTGACGCGTTCAATGCGTACATCGTTCAGCAGTCAAGGTCGATACTGACGAAGTCGGATTCTAACGTTTCGAAGGATCTTTACAACAGCATCAAGGGAACGGTTTTAGTAAACCCGAATAGCCTGGAGCTGTCTTTTGAAATGGCGGAGTACGGACCATATCAAGATCAGGGGGTTAAAGGGTCTGTATCGAATTTAAAAGCCCCGAACAGTCCGTTTAAATTCGGAAGTGGCACAGGCAGAAAAGGCGGATTGACTTCTGGCATAAATCAATGGGTAAGAGCAAGGGGCTTTCAGTTCAGAAATAAAAAGAACGGTAAATTTATGAGCTTTGATGATACCGCTGATTTAATAACTCGGTCGGTTTATCAAAAAGGAATGAAGCCTAAAAATTTCTTTTCTAAACCATTTGAAAAATCATTTGAAAGATTGCCTGACGATATAGTTGAAGCGTTTGGATTAGATGTTGAAACATTTTTAAAAACCACATTAGAAAATGGTAAGAGAAATTAAAATTGTACTAAATAGTTTATTAACAACCGGGCAAGGATTTAAATTATCATTAGGGTTTGTCAGTGAGTTGCAGACCGTAGAAAGCCAATTCACTTTTGTGGGCGGACCAGTGTCGGATATTGGGGGCGAATTTGTTTCTAGCCAAATATCGCTGGCTCAGACTAGGATAAATCTTTACAACAACATTGTTGCTAGATATGCCGAGTATTCATTCGTTACGGGACAGCAAAATGTTGATGGCGCAAGCATTTTGATTAACTTAGATATAGCCACGTCTTCAACCTTAACAACTAATTTCAATCCAGGAGAGGTTGTGATCACTCACACAACCACAATTGAGCCAACGCCTCCAGAAACATTTACGCGCGATAAAATAATCCTGTCAAGATCGCCAAGATTCGTGAACATATCACCAAGCGTTCCGTTTGACCAAGCGATAATGAATTTAAAAATATGGCGTGGCGATTTCGTTAACGACAAGCCTGCAGTGCCCGTTTATTCTCTTTCAAAATTGGCGGTACAGGCCGGACAGCCCTACATTGTTTTTGATATTCATAATTTAGTCAACGATTACGTAAAAAATTCAATAGGAATATTTGGAGCAGAAGGGTCTTTTACGACTTCATCATTTGATTCGGTCTGGATAGAGGCTGAAATAACCGCTAAATATTTAGGAATTGACGTCGGCACCGTAAACAAATCTTTTATGGCGGTCGATGGATTTGGATATCACACAGAATTAGCTAATCCTATACTGCAAAAAAACGTTTTAAGCTCCATAAATTCACATATTTTTTATGCTGGATCGGACTATCCATTATATTTCGTTACCGATAAACTCGTTTCGATCACTATAAACGGCGAAAACGTACCGTTTACATTCAATAATGACTTCAACAATCAGGTAATCGGGTATGTAAATGCTGCAAATTATGCTGTGGACGAAAACATATACCAAGCTATTTTTGTTTATGAGGACGAAGTTACAGAAGCGCATAGCTTTCAAATGAAAACGGAGTGCCGTTTCGATGTTGTCAATTGCTTTTTCAAAAATAAGTTTGGTTTTTGGCAAAGCATACCGTTTTCGAAATCTTCGAAAAGAAACATTGATGTAGACAGCGAGGATTACAGCCCGATAGTTTCAAACTTTGGAAGCTACTCTTTGCAGTCGCACAACAAAAAACAATATTTATTCAACGGAAAAGAGCGCATAACTGTTAATACCGATTTTATATCCGAGAACTACAACGCGCTTTTTCAAGAGTTGCTATTGAGCGAATTCGTTTACATTCAACAAAACGACGGCATATTTTATCCGGTTAACCTGATTAAAAAAACATTCGAAAAGAAAACCAAATTGGTAAACAAACTGATTCAGTATTCTATGGATTTTGAATTCTCGTATAACCTAATGAATACTGTAGTCTGATGGATGTTGCTATTTACATAAAAGAAACAAGGCTCGACCTTTTCAAAGACGAAAAAATATCAATCAATCTTTCGATTAAAAATCTATCAGATATCGGAAAGGTGCTGTCTGACTTCACACAGTCTTTTTCTGTTCCAGCTTCACCAACCAATAATGAAATATTCACACATTGGTACGACGCGACTGTAGACGGAACATTTAACGCAAACATCAGGATCGATGCGTACATCGAATTGAAGTCTTTGCCTTTTAGATTTGGCTGCATTCAATTGGATTCTGCTAAATTAAAAAATGGACTCCCATCGTCTTACAGCATTACCTTTTATTCAAAAGCCGTTAATCTAACGGACTTGTTTAAAGATGATCAATTATCATCACTAGAGTTTTCAGAGTACGATCATGAATATAATGACGATATAGTTTTCGAAGCGATGCGTTCGCCTAGCATCGGCAACGGCGATATTTACTACCCACTTATAACATCTACTGATGAAATAAGTATAGGTACCGGCGGTGGCAGGGATTTATTAAATCCATCTAATGAAATATCCTGGCGTGAATTTAAACCGGCGCTTAGAATTATACGCATTGTTGAGGCAATAGAATTAAAATACGGGGTTGTTTTTTCCAGAGACTTTTTCGATAGGTCAGTATTTTATAATATTTTTATGTGGCTGCATCGAGACGCTGAACAGTTAAAAGCATTCGGAAATCCTGTTTATGTCGATTTGACAAACTCCGGTAATCTTGCAAGTGTAGGCGTTTCGATTGACACCGTAAACGACACCATTAGCTACGTTCCTAAAGGATCTGGGTTAAATAAAAGATATTTGTATGTGTTTATCGTGCCGTCTGTTGGTTTCGAAAATGTTGGCTATAAAATAGATATTGAATTAGACGGAGAAGTTGTAGCGTCAAAAGAGGGATCCGGCGGACTAGCTTTGTTATACGAATCAGAAAGCACAACATCTATAACAATAAAAGCTAAGGTAACATCGTCAGCGTCTTTTGATTTTACATCCAAGATATATGTTCGCTTAAGAACTAATTTAGGAAATACGGCTGGGGAAGAATCTAACCCAGAGCAATCGATAACATCGAGTGTCGTTGTGTCTCAACAGATGCCTGAAATGACAGTAAGGGATTTTATAAATTCCTGTATTGCATTGTCAAATTTAATAATTAAACCCAATGGATCGACAGACTTTACAGTTGACACACTCGATAGCTTTTACGATAAAGGCGTAGCTTTTGATATCACGAAATACGTTGATATTAAAGAAATGACTGTTAAAAGACCTGATGTAAAAAAACAAATCGAGTTTGCTTATCAAAAATCCGGAGCGATATTGGGCGCAAAATATTTTGAAAACAACGGCATTGGTTACGGCGATCTAAAAGCTAATTTCGAAACAGATGGAACCGACTTAAAGATACAGCCACAACTTGAAAATATGTTGTTCGAAAGGTTGCAGGACGAATCGACAGAAGAACTTACAGATTATCAGGTCGGTTTTTCTATTAATGCAGAGCTAAAACCGTACAAAGGAAAGCCATATTTCTTTTACAGAAATTCTTTTTCTGATGGGCCCGAAATAACGATACAGCCAGCGCATCAAACTACGCGAATTTATCATACGGCAACAGAAGATAACATTGAGTTTGGCCAGGTTACAAATTCGTTAAACTATGGCAGTGACATTTCAAGTTATTTCTATTCGCCTATTGAAAAAGGATTATATTTTAATTTTTGGAAAACATTTATATCTGATTTGTATAACAGGAAAACGAGGATTTACAATATAAAAGCCGTTCTTCCGGTAAGCGTGTTATATGCAATTTCCCTGAACGACATATTCATTATATCGGATAAGAAATATAAAATTTCAATTATAAAAGCGGACCTAACGACCGGACAATGCGACCTTGAAATATTTACAGATTTTTCTTCGCCAATTGATTCGGCTGCAAACGTAATTCCATTGACTGTTGACAATACATTCATAACAGTAGACTCTGAACAGTACACGGTTGATCAGGTTTCCGTACACGAGCCGGTAACATCGTACATTCAAAACGGAATTAGTTTGGATAATTACGCATCGACCGCGTCGGCCGAAAACTTTGAGATTAAAGTAACCGCTAATACGGTATGGACTGTTTCTAAAGTAGATACAGGGGATGGTACCGGATGGTTTAATTCTAATAAAGTAAACGGCTTCAGGTCCGATTATGTCAGAGCGTCCACAAATTACAATTCAGGTTCGGTTCGTTCGGGCGTATTAAGAGTAACAATAGGCGCAGATAATTTTGATATTCTAATAACACAAAATGTATGATAAAGCAAATTATAGATTTGTTGCAGTCTCAGGATTGGACAAACATAAAATCCGAAGAAATTGAAATCGCAAAAGGAAAGTTTGAACTACCTAAAAATGTAAGTGGAGCAATCAAAAAAGCAAAAAGACAATGGCAATTGAAAAAATAGTCAATATAATCGTAAATGAATCCGGAACCGACAAGGCAATAGCTGATGTTAATCGTTTGGAAAGCTCGTTGGATAATTTAGAGTCGGCAAATAAAAACATTTCCGGCTCGTTTAAAGAGTCTGGTCAGTCTATTTTAGACAATGGCGGAGCAATGGGAATCCTTAACGAAGTGACCGGAGGCTACGCTATGACTGTTAAAGACGCGGTCGAAGCGTCTGGACTGTTCACAAAGGGAACTACCATAGCTACTTTAGGGCAAAAAATCTATACCGCTGTAGTTGGTACATCAACAGGCGCATTAAAAGCGTTTAAAATCGCGTTAGCCTCCACAGGGGTTGGTCTTTTAGTAGTCGCGTTAGGTTATTTGGTTACGGTAATGGCAGAGTCCGGAGAAGTGACCGAAGAAGCTAAGAAACAACAAGAGGATTATGCAAAGGCACTCGAAAGATCAACCGCGCTACTTAAAGAAAACACGGCAGAATTAGACCGAAACACAAAATTAGCATTAGCCAGAGCCAAAGAACGAGGGGCTTCTGTCGATGAATTACGTAAAATCGAAACGGATGCGCATTTCGAAAAACTCGCCCAAATAAGCGCCGAACAGGAAGCATTAACCAAACAATTCGAATTAGAAAACTTAACAGGAGAAGCAGCCGAAAAAAACATCAAGAGACGGCAAGAACTTTCTAAAGAATACAGTCAGGTTTTTACCGAAGGACTACAACGTCAGGCAGACGAAAGAGCAGAGGACGCGCAACGCGTAAGGGACGAAGAAAAAGCGGCCGCTGAAAAACTTGCGGAAGCCAATAAAAAAAGACTTGAAGAAAAACTTGCAAAACAACGCGAATATCAAAAACAATTACTCGAAGATTTAAAGGCTTTTAATCTTGCCGTCTTAGCCGCTGAAGACAATCAATTTGCTTTGGAGTTGGAAAGACAAAATGAAAAAGATGCGGTTCTAAAATCGCTGCGTGCCGAAAACGCACTGACTAAATTATCTGAAGACTACAAAACGGCGCGTGCCACATTAGATCAAGCGAACGCAACGCAGCAGGAGTTGTTGGATTTGGAAGTAACTTTTGAGGGACGCAGACAAGAAATATTATCCAGCCAACAATCGACAGAAATAGAAGCAAGGAACGCAGCTATTGAAAATCAAAAGCTAGAATTCGAAACAAGATATGCTGTTTTAGAAGAGCAAAGACAGATGATTCTTGACGCTGATAATTTATCCGAAGAACAGCGGACCGAAGCATTAGCAAAAAACACAGAAGCGAGAAAGCAATTGTTCAAAGAAGAAGTTGCTGCTAAATTAGAAATGTCTGGGCAGCTAGCTAATGGCTTAGCCACCGCGTCTAAATTGGCTGGAGAATCAACAGCTGCGGGTAAAGCGTTAGCAGTTGCGGCCACTACCATAGACACGATTAGAGGCGGTATATCTGCGTTTACCGGAATGGTTCAATCTATACCGGGTCCTGTAGGAATAGCTTTAGGCGCCGTAGCTGCTGCCGGAGTTGTTGCTTCGGGCTATGCATCTGTTAAAAAAATATTAGCAGTTAAAACGCCAGGAGGTGGAGGTGGCGCGGGTGGCGTTCCAAGTCCACCGACAATCGCCGCGCCTCCACAGTTTAACGTAGTTGGTCAGAGCGGAACCAATCAATTGGCTGAGACTATCAATAACCAGCAGAAACAGGATCCAATTCAAGCGTTTGTAGTTTCAACGGAAGTTTCGAATGCGCAGGCGTTGGATAGAAACAGGATCGCAACCGCTACATTCAATTAAAAAAAATAGTCCAAAAATAAACTTTTCAGTTATATATAAAATGGAAACATACAACGTAATTTTTAAGAAGGGAGAAACAACCGGAGTTTATGGAATATCACTCGTTGATAGCCCAGCAATGGAATCGATGTTTATTGCTTTGAAAAAAGAAGAAAGTATAACTTTAAAAGCGGTTGATACCGAAAAAAGAATTTTATTAGGCGCTGTTTTGATTCCAGACAAACCGGTTTACAGAAAAACAGACAATAAAGAATTTAATATTATTTTCCCTGCTGAAACAATCAGATTGGCAAGTGAGAATTTTTTAAAAGAAAGTTATCAAAGTAGTTCAACGATTAACCACGACGAAAGTTTGAAGTTATCGCAGGTTACATTTGTGGAGAGTTGGATCAAGGAAGATATGGTAAATGATAAATCGGTAAAGTACGGGTTTGACGAGCCTATTGGGACTTGGTTTGCGAGTATGAAAGTTGACAACGATGAAGTTTGGAATGACTTTGTAAAAACCGGTAAAGTAAAAGGATTTTCAATTGATGGTTTTTTTGACCTTGAAAAAATAAATTTAAACAAACAAGAAATGACTAAAGAAGACGAAAAAGTAAGTTTAGGCGCTCAGATCATCACAGCAATTAAAGACGGTTTTGCATTGCTTACTTCAAAGAAAATTGAACTCGGAAAAGTAATGACTGCCGACTTGGGACACGGATCAATAACTATTAATTTTGAAGGCGAAACCATTTCGCCAAAAACACAGTTGACAATGACCGGGCCGGACGGCGATCAGTTGCCTGTCCCTGATGGAGAATACACTTTAGAAGATGGTAAAGTGTTGAAAGTTGTAGGCTCGTTAGCTGAAGAAGTCAGAGAAGCCGCGCCGGAAGAAAATGCACCGGCTGAGTTAGAAGCTGCTCCCGAAGCACCAGCAGCACCATTGCCAACTGTTAAAAGCGAAAAGCACACGCAGGAAGTTTTTTATCAACTTTCAAAAGAAGATTTCAACGCAATGGTTTTGGAGTTCGGAAAACAAGCCGAAAAACTTGTTGATGAAAAAATCAAGGCTTTCAAGGCTGAGTTTTCAAAAGAATCTACTGAGGAAATTGTCAGCTTAACGAAAGCAAAGAAAGTTGAAAAAAAGTATGAAGAAATGACTGCTTTGGAAAAAAGAAGGTTTAACAAACAAAACGAGTTATGAAAACGGAACACTTAACAATCGATAAAAACAAAGAATCTGAAGATCAGGACAATAAACCCGAAACAACGCTAATTGTCGAGCAGGGAGCGACCGATCCAAAAGAAGCCGCTAAGAAACCAACAGCGAAGAAGTCTGAACCAAAAGAAGCGGCGGCTAAATTCAAATCAGGTGTAGAAATCAGACCGTTCGGACAAAGCAGCCTTATTGGTCCTAAAGACCTGACTGACGAAATCGCGACTTGGTTATTGGATTCTGAAAGAGCAACAAAAGAAGATTTCGAGACGCTTCCAAAGGGATGGAAAGAAAAAACAAAAACAACTAAATAAAAAATAAACAATGGCAATTACTTACAACTCAGTAGATATTCGCGGAGTAGCCGCAGAGCCTATTTTCGAAGAAATTTTCTACGACAACGAAACCATTTCTGACAACCTTGTGCGTTTGGAGGACGACATCAAAGCCGAAACTATTTTCACCGAAGCAACCGTTGATATCGCTTTACAGCCATACACGTGCGGAGTTCCTACGGCGGACGGAGACATTACAATGTTTGACACGGTGGTGACACCTGTTAAATTTATGTTCTTCGCTAAATTCTGCCCAGACAATCTGCGATTTTCACGTTTCAAAAGAGATATGAAGCCCGGAGCATGGAACGTAATGAGTTCCGAGTTTGAGAAACTTATGATGCAGATGTACGGCAGTGACATTTCAGAGCAGATGCAAAATCTTTTCTGGAGCAACGTTACAGCGGCCACAAAAACAGCAGTTGCAGCGCTTACCGCAGGGACAGCCCAAAACCAAGTTTCTACCGCAGAAAAAGCTTTGGTAGCAGCTACACCAACAGGGACAACAAACGCGGCTTGGGACGGTATCGTTCAGAGAATGATTTACAATTCATCAAACCAAGCGCAAACCGCTGGTGTTGGCGGTAGAATCAAAGTTGCAGGAACAACCATCACAACCGCGAACATCAAGGCTGAATACGACAAATTGTACGCAGCGATTCCGTCAAGGATTTTGAAAGGTAAAAAAAGAACTCCGGTAATTTACGCGCCTTACAGCCACCAGCAAATGATCAGCATTTACAACAATGATCCGGCGCAATTCAAAACAGCGTTTTCCGTAACGGGAGAAAAGTATTTCTTCAACGGAATTGAAATCGTATTCGTGCCGATTCCTGAAAACGTGATGATCGCTGCGCCAAAAGAACATTTGGTTTGGGCCACAGATTTAGCTTCAGATTACAACCGTGTTGAAATGAAACAATTTGCAGACGGTTCTGACGAATGGTGGATCAAAGTTGTTGCTACGCTTACGACTCACGTTGTAGGCCAAAGATTTAACGTTCTTTACGTAGGATAAAAATAACAAGGGGATGAAATTTCCCCTTTTTTAAATTAAAAAGATATGCCTTGTGATATTACAAAAGGACGTAAAAATACGTGTAAAGACCAGCGCGGCGGAATCAAGATGATTGATTTTGCTGTTTATAAAGATTACGGATTTGTTGTTGCTTCGGAATTGATTACTACTCTACCTGTTTCTTTGGAAGAAGTGTTTAGATACGAAGTCAAAGCAACCGTAAACACTTTGACTGAAACAGCAACCGTAAGCGCGGATAACAGAACAACCGAAATTGTACAGGCTTTAGCGGTTACGCTCCCAAAATTAGGCGCGGAATCACAGGTAGAAGTCCAGGCTCTTTTAGCCGGTCAAGTGATTGCGTTTGTTTGGGACTACAACGGGAACGTCAATGTAGTCGGAATTGACAGCGGCGCGGACGCTACAACCGGCACGAAAGTAACCGGAGGCGCGGGAACGGATTTGTCGGGATATACCGTAGCTTTACAGGCAATGGATAGTAAGTTTAGTCCGTTTTTAAGCCCCGCAGCAAAAACAGCCTTAACAGCGTTAGTTTCTGACGAAGTCGTTACGCCTTAAGGAAAAGTTCGGGAAACCGAATCGAACAAAAAAGCCTTGCTCGATAAAGTAAGGCTTTTTTTATAAAACGCATTTATGAAAATATTCAATCCTGAAATCACAACGCATCCACTTTTGGTAATACCAAGATATTACGTAGATTCTGCGGTAATGACGGTTAGATATGAGTTACAGGATAAAACCACGACGCACAATCTTGTTTGTTTAAAAACAAATGGTTATCTTTCGACTTCTTTTGACCTTGAAATGGAGGAAGGACAATCCTTTGAATTGGAAATTAAAGATGATCAAGGGACTGTCATTTACAGAGGAAAAGGATACGCCACAACAGAACCACAGCAACAATGAATTTTGACGTAATACAATTATCGAGTTATGTTAGGCCGAAAGTCCAAGAAACTTCCGGCGATAGCTACGTTTTCAATGGTCCTAAAAACTCTTTTTACAAGTACATTATTGACCGGTATAATGGTTCGCCTACAAACAGAGCAATCATAGACAGTTACACGCAATTCATTTACGGAAAGGGATTGACTTCTAAACAACAATCTTTTAAGCCGATTCAATTCGCAATGGTCAATAAATTGTTGTCTAAAAAAGATTTGAAAGCCTACATTAAAGATAAGTATATGTTTGGCCAGGGTGCGCTTGAATTGATTTACCAAAAAGGCAATTTAGTGATGATCAAGCACGTGCCAAAGAATCAGGTGTTGCCATCTAAAATGGACGATAACGGAGATGTCTATTCTTATTGGTGGTCTTTGGACTTCGATAACATTCGTAAATACCCGCCTGTAGAAATCGATTCGTTTTACTTTTCAGAAACGAAATCCGGCTCACTTTTATATGTTTCCGAAGAGTACCAAGCAGGGAAAACGTATTTCAATGATCCGTCATACACGTCAGGACTTCCTTACGCTGAACTAGAAGAAGAAATCGCTAACTACTGTATCAATCATATTAAGAACGGACTTTCTTTTGGCCATGTTTGGAATATGAACAATGGAGAACCTGCCAGTAAAGAAGTTAAAAGAAAAATTATTGCCGATATTAAACGAGAAGGGACCGGAAGCACAAATGCAAACCGGACTTACATAAATTGGAACTCAGATAAAGAAACGGCTATTACTATTGAAGCTCTTGAAGTATCGGACGCGCACGAACAGTATAACTTTTTATCAGGAGAAAGCGTTCAAAAGCTACTTATTGCGCACAGGGTGACATCGCCTATTCTTTTTGGCATAAAAGACAGCACAGGGCTTGGAAACAACGCTAACGAAATGGAAAGCGCTTTTAATGAGTTGATGATTAATGTAATCCAGCCGATTCAGGAAGAAGTGCTAGATAATCTTGGTGAAATATTCGGAAAGGCCGGATATACCATTGATTTGGACTTCATTCCATTAAGAACAATTAATGCCAATGGAGAGGCAGTAAAAACAAACCTTAGCAGCCACGAAAATACCGATGATTTAATTGCGGACGCGCTAATCGGATTAGGCGAAGTGGTTGATTTATCAGAATGGGAGTGCATTTCAGAGAAAAAACAAGAAGGAGAACCCGATTTAACTGAAATATCGCTGCATTTGGCTTACGTTCCTAGTAATTTTCCTGAAAGAAACAGTGATCAGGACACTACTTTGTTCAAAATTCGATACGAATACAAAGGAAGTTTAGCCCCGCAAAGGCAGTTTTGCGCAAAAATGATGTCTGCCGGTTTAGTTTACCGAAAAGAAGACATCGAAGCGGCGAGTAAAAAGGCCGTCAATCCCGGATTAGGCCCATACGGATCAGACAAATACAACCTTTTTCTATACAAAGGCGGTGCGAATTGTCAGCATTTTTGGCAAAGAAACATCTATTTGAAGTCGAATCAAGACAAAATAACAACCGCAAAGGCCAGAGAGTTGCTTAATTCGCTTGATCCGTCCGAAAGAAAGGCAGCAAATTATGAACAAAACGATCCTTTAGTCGCTAAAATGCCTACAGATATGCCTAATCACGGATATTTAAACTAAGTTATGGATAAGATTATATTAAAAGACAACGACCTTACCAAAAACACGCCTATGGGCGGGAATATTGACGTTGACAGATATAAGTTTTGCATCATTGATGCTCAGCAGTCGGCTTTGGAGGAAATTTTAGGCAGCGAATTAAAAGAAAAGATGGTTACTGATTTTCCAAATTTTTCGGGAGAATACGAACTGCTTTATCCTTATGTCAGATTGTTTTTAATACACCAGTCGACTGCGGAATATTTGTTGGTGGGAGCTTACCAAATATCAAACGCCGGAATTTACAAAGCAACGCCGGTTAATGGAAATCCAAACGACAAAACCGAGAATGATTTGTTATTGAAAAATCAGCAGTATAAAGCACAAATGTATCGGATCAGATTAGAAAAATACCTTTGTAAAAACGGCTCTAAAATGCCGGAATACAAATGCAGTACAGAAAATTCAGTTAACCCAATCCGAGACTTCGGAGAATCTTATGATTTTGTATGAAAGAAAAGCCAAAAAAAGTAAAAGACAAAAACATCATTGAAAAAGTAAGAATTTATTTAAAAAAGAATCCAGATGTCGCAAGAACATATAAACTACGGAACAGCGCCAAATGACGGAACCGGGGACACACTTCGGGAAAGTCAAAGGAAAGCGGAAAGCAATTTTAATGAGCTTTACGCGGCGATTGACGAAGAAGCGTCTGCCACTATAATCATTGACGGCGAAAACACAACCGTAACCGGAACAGGAACGGCTATTGACCCTTATCAAATAAACACAGAGGCTGGCGGTTCTCAAAACTTACAGCAGACTTTAGAGAATGGGAATGAAACTAATTTAGATATAAAATTCCCTTTTGACGAAGGCAAAGGTGTTGTGTACGATGATGAAAATAGGCGTTTTGGATTTGCTATAACAGATATTCCTCGGATGATTGATCTTAATAAAGACGAAAACATCTTCACATCTTTAGGCCTGTATAATTCTTATTTAGAATTATATACTGAAAACACAGAATTTACAGGATTTAAAGCTAATCAAGAATTCGATTTAACAGGATTGTCAGAAGAACGAATGTACTTTACGCAAAAGGGATACGTAGATGATGCTATTGCGGCAGCTATTCCCGGAGGCGGTGCGGTTGATTCAGTAAACGGACAAACCGGAACGGTTGTTTTAGACGCGGATGATATTTCAGATTCTGGAACTACAAACAAATGGACAAACGCATCGGAAAAAGCAACTTGGAACGCCAAAGGAAACGGAACCGTCACAAGCGTTACAGGCGTATCAGGAGAAACAACCGTAGCGAGTGGGACAACAACACCGGTAATTGGTATTGCATCGGCTTACACGACTGCAAGAACCAATTATGCTGATAGCAAAGTACTAAACACGCTATCAGGTTCTGAAACGGACAAAGCTCCAAGCGTATCGGCAAGTAAGGCATATTTTCAAACATTGCTGACCAACTCAGACGGATTAGCTGCTGCATTATCTGACGAAACAGGATATTCTGCCGGTGCGGTCGCGGTTTTTAACAATGGGCCTACGATTACAGGCAGTATGAAAGTGATGAACTTGGAGAACTCGACGAGCGCAGCTTTGGGGCAATTCTCTTTTGGTTCCGGTTCGGCCGCTCCTAGAATCCAATCAAATCAGCCAGGAAGAGCTGTTTTTGATTTAAGGCAATTGGCAGCAAGTGGCGATATGCAAACCTGGCAGCAAAATGGCGCGGTGATTGTTGCAAGAATGAATTATTCAGGGCAATTAGAAATACAGAATGCAACGGCTTCAAATCACGCAGTAGCATTAGGACAATTAGGCGCGGTTAATAATAGCACGGTCGCGCTTACAAAAGCCGCATTGAATTCCGCATATCCAAATGTAAACGTAGGATTCA
>Ga0247808_10000180_pt1 | contig 38839 bp, 33 predicted proteins | sample UWRJL089202R1_FD_179914 | JGI IMG/M metagenome (GOLD analysis project Ga0247808, IMG submission 179914) | Plant litter microbial communities from Arlington Agricultural Research Station in Wisconsin, United States - UWRJ-L089-202R-1 | ecosystem: Environmental > Terrestrial > Plant litter >... | reverse complement strand
ACGCTGAAGAAAAGTTCGACGTCAAGATCCCCGACGAAGAGGTCAAGAACCTCAAGACCGTCGGCGATGCCGTCGAGTTCATCGTCAAGGCCCAGGACTAGGTCCACGCCCGAACGGGCCGGCTGGCACCAGCCGGCCGGCCCGTTTTCCAGGGACGCTCCATCCGGGGTCGTTGCCTCGTTTCGCGCACGTTCTCACTCGCGCTCGTTCTGACGGAGAGTCGTTGTTATGACCAAGAAAATCGTTGTCACCGGTCTCGGTGCCACCTCCCCCCTCGGCGGGACCGCCACAGATACCTGGAACGCCCTCCTCGCCGGCGAGTCCGGCGCATCCACCCTCGACTATGAGTGGGTCGAGCGCACCGCGCTCCCCATCACCTTCGCCGCCCAGGCGCGCGTCAAGCCCATCGACGTCCTCGCACGCCACGAGACCAAGCGCCTCGACCCGTCCAGCCAGTTCGCCCTCATCGCCGGCCGTGAGGCCTGGGCCGATGCGGGCATGCCCGCCGTTGAGCCCGAGCGGCTCGCCGTGGACTGGGCCACCGGAATCGGTGGGGTCTGGACTCTGCTGGACGCCTGGGACACCCTGCGCGAACGCGGCCCGCGCCGGGTCCTGCCGATGACGGTTCCCATGCTCATGCCCAACGGACCTGGAGCGGCGATCGGCATGGACCTGCACGCACGGGCCGGCATCACCACCGTGGTATCCGCCTGCGCCTCGAGCACCGAGTCCCTCGTGAACGCGTACAACCGCCTCCAGGCCGGCCTCGCCGACGTCGTCATCGCCGGGGGTTCGGAGGCGGCCATCCACCCGCTGCCCATCGCCTCCTTTGCGGCCATGCAGGCTCTGTCCAAGCGCAACGACGACCCCGCGACGGCCTCCCGCCCCTACGACGTCAGCCGGGACGGCTTCGTGCTCGGTGAGGGCGCCGCGGCGCTCGTCGTGGAGACGGAGGAGCACGCCTTGGCCCGCGGCGCACACATCTACGCCGAACTGCTGGGCGGCTCGATCACGAGTGACGCATACCACATCACCGCGCCGGACCCCGAGGGCTCCGCTGCGGCACGCGCCATGATCCAGACCATCCGGAATGCCGGCGCCGACCTGGCCGACGTCATGCACATCAATGCGCACGCCACCAGCACGCCCGTGGGCGATATCGCCGAGTACAACGCGCTGCGCCGCGTTTTCGGCGACCTGCTCGAAGGCATCCCCGTGTCGGCCACCAAGGCCTCGACCGGGCACCTGCTCGGCGGCGCCGGAGCGATCGAGGCACTGTTCACGGTCAAGGCCCTGTCCGAACGGATGCTTCCGCCGACCATCAACCTGACCGAGCAGGATGCCGCCATCCCGCTGGATGTCGTCACTTCGCCCCGGTCCCTGGGCGCCGGGGACCTGCTCGCGATCAGCAACTCGTTCGGGTTCGGCGGCCACAACGCCGTCGTCGCCTTCCGGTCGGTCTAAGCCGCGCGACGGTCGCCGAAGCCGGCCACCCGACCATGGTCGGGTGGCCGGCTTCCGTCGTACCGGGACGGTCCCACCCTGTGTCGTCTCAACCCGCGCGGTGCAGCCAGACGACGCTCGAGAAGTCGCCGGCGTGCCGGAAGGCCTCCAACTCGTCGTCCCAGGCTTGCCCGAGCACGCGCTGCAGCTCCTGCTGGAGCTGGACCGGGTCCGTGCCAGCTGTGGACATGGCGGCACGCAGCCGGTCTTCGGGCAGCACGACGTTGCCCGCCGTGTCGGTCTGGGCGAAATGGATGCCAAGGGTCGGGGTGTGCACCCACCGTCCGCCGTCGCGGCCCGGGCCAGGGTCCTCGGTGACCTCGAAACGCAGGTGCTCCCAACCCAGCAGTTCGGAGGCTATCGCCGCGCCACTTCCCGGCGCCCCCTCCCAGTAGAACTCGGCCCGCTGAGCACCGGGAAGCACGGGCTGCGCACTCCACTCGAAACTCACCGCCTCGTCGAGGGCACGGCTGGCCGCCCACTCCACGTGCGGGCACAGGGCACGCGGTGCCGAATGCACATACAAAACTCCCCGTGCAGTCGGTGACTGACGAGCATGGGGTGCCGTCATCGTGTTCTCCGTTCCCTGGTTGTTGTTCGAGGTGCGTCTTCCCCAACGAACTCGACGACAACAACTGTGGAACCGGGACCTGACCGATGAATGCAGGCTCTGGGCGGTGCTCTTAGCTGAATTATGCCTCACTCACCCGGGAAATCACAACGAAGTGCCCACGCGTTATGTATATTCGGTATAGCTTTAGTGGATTTCGGAGGCATGGTGTCGGTACGCAACTCGCTCCTGGCCGTCCTGACCATGGGCCCTGCCTACGGCTTCCAGCTACACGGGGAGCTCGCCCGACGCACCGGCGGCCGTCGCTCAGTGAATGTCGGCCAGATCTACGGCACCCTGGAGCGCCTCATTGCCCAGGACGCCGTCGAATCCGCCGGTTCGACGGCGGACGGCCTGCCCCTGTACAGGCTCACCGAGACGGGCCGCACCGAGGCCCTCAGCTGGCTGCACGACACCCGCAGCAGCTCCGGAGACGAGTGGAACGACATGCTCGAGCGGGTCATGATCGCCTCGTCGCTCCCCCACGTCGATCTTGCGTCCGTTCTGGACGGCTATCGGTCGGCCTGGCAGTCCCGGCTGGCCGCCCGCACAGCGGAACCGGACTCCGGTCAGGGTTTGTTGGCCGATGCCGCGGCCGCCGCGCAGGGGCGTGCCGCGCTCGCGTGGCTGTCCGTGGTCGCCGGCCTGGCCGGGGACCAGGGCGCCGGCCCTTCATTGCACCGTGAACTCAGTGCCCTGCGCCCGAAACGAGGCCGGCGCCCGGCTCCGGCCGTCTCGGCACGCCCGCACCGCTGAGCGCGCTACTTCGCGTCGGCGTAGCTGTCCACCACCACGCAGGTCAAGGGGAAATCGACCGGGAAGTCGCCGAAGAGCAGCCGCCCCGCCGTCGCCGCCGCCTCCCCCACGATGCGCGCCACATCGTCGGCCAGAGCCGCCGGGGTATGCACGATGACCTCGTCGTGTAGGAAGAAGACCAGGTGCGGTACGGAGGCGAAAGGGCCGGGGGCTGAGCGCGTCGTGCCGGCCTCAGGCGACGCCGGTGCGGAGAGTGCCCACAGGCCCTTCCGGATCTCGGCCATCCAGCACAGCGCCCACTCCGCTGCGGTCCCCTGAACTATGAAATTGCGGGTGAACCGCCCCCAGTCCCCGGCCTGACTGCGTGCCCGCCGCTGGGCGGCCGAGCCGGCGCCGCCCTCGCTCCCCCGTGCCTGATCGTCCTGCCAGTCCGGGCCTGGGCGGGGCGAGGACCGTCCCAGCCTGGTGCTCACGATGTCGCCGCGCTCCCCGGCCCGTGCCGCGGATTCCGTGAGAGCCAGGGCCCGCGGGTACGCTCGGGCCAGCCTGGGCAGTAGTCGCCCGCTCTCGCCGGAGGTGGCGCCGTACATGGCGCCGAGCATCGCGACCTTCGCGTGGGCGCGCGTCTCCACCACACCGCTGGCCACGATGCCGGCGTAGAGGTCTGTTCCGCGGCCCGCCGCGGCCATGGCCGTGTCTGCCGACAGTGCCGCCAGGATGCGGGGCTCCAACTGGGCGGCGTCGGCGACCACGAAGCGCCACCCCGGGTCGGCCACCACGGCTCCCCGGATCTGCCGGGGCAGCTGCAGCGCTCCGCCGCCACGGGTGGCCCAGCGGCCGGTCACCACGCCGCCCGGCAGGTACTCGGGGTGGAACCTGTCGTCGACGATCCAGGTCTGCATCCAGTACCACCCGTTGGCGCTTTGTAGCCTGGCCAGCTTCTTATAGCGCAGCAGCGGTTCGATCACCGGGTGCGACAGCTTCTCCAACTCCCAGGCCCTGGTCGTCGTGACCTGCACCCCGGCCCGGTTGAGCGCGCGGAGCAGCTCGGGGGGCGAATCGGGGTTGACCGTCGGGTCGCCCAGTTCCTCGCGGATGCGCCCGGCTAGACTCTCCAGACGAACCGGGCGCTGGCCGGGTGCCGCCCTCGGGCCGAGTTCCGCAGTCAGCAGGCTGTCATGGATGCCCGTGCGCCACGGCAGCCCGGCGAACTGCATCTCCGCGGCGATCAGGGCGCCCACCGATTCCGCAGCCAGGAGCAGCCGGAGCCGGCCGGGTTCGGTGCTGCCAGCGACGGCGGCCAACTGCGCCAGGAACTCCGTGAGAATGTCCTCGCCCGGCGTCTCGCCGGCGGTGTCCACGGCGCCGCCCAGGTCCATGTCGAAAAGCGTCGACCCCGCAGTCTCCGGGCGCGGAACGGCGGGCGGCGCATCCCACCGGCCCGCCGCCGCATTCGCCAGGACGCTCGCACCGGTCAGGGCGGAGTTCCGCAGGATGGCGTGGCAGAGCCGGAGGTCGTGGCACCGCTGCACGCGAACGTGGGCGCGCAACAACAGCGGATAGATGTCGGCGGTGTCCTCCCAGACCCACCGGACGCCACCGCCCTCCCTGGCACGGGCATGGGCCGCGAAAGCCGCGTCAGAGAGCGTCACGTCGGCACCGGCATCGGCTGGTTCCGCCGGGCCGCCGTCGGCGTCGAGTTCCCTGAGCCGCACCCGATCGGGGCGCGTTCGGGTCACCAGAATGTACACACTCCATTGTCCCGCACGGGAACCGGCCCCGCCGCAGGTCAGGCCCGGGGGAAGATGGCGACAGGCACCGGCACGTGCACGATTTGCTTGGTGTAGCCACCGGCGCCCGCGGAGGACTCGGCCGAGATCGTCATCGCGAAGTCGAGGATGACACCGTAGGTGTCCGCGCTCAGCGTGCCGATCTGGTTGGATTCCAACTGGAAGCCGCCCTTGGGCGAGGTGATGAGCAACCCATCCGCCGAGCGGAGCGCCTCAGGGTCGAGGGTGACCAGAAGCGGGTCGGTGTCCAGGACGAACGGCGAGACGGATGCACCGCCGGTGGTGGAGGTCGTGGCGGTCACGGAGATGTTGGACATGTAGACCAGTCGCTTAGCCGCGAACGGCGCGTCGGCCGGGACCGAACGGTCGAAGACGTTGATGACGAAGGAGAACAGCTTCTCGCTGTCCGTGTACCACTCGTGGGTCTTCTGCTCCGTCCACATGTCCAGCTGTAGCTCGAGGTCGTCGCCGATCATGAGGGTGGGGTGCACAGACCCCATGTCGGTGAAGACCGAGTCGAAGACGAGGTCGGGTGTTGCGGACGGCGTCGGCGTCGCTGCGGCGACGTTCTGGACCGGTTGCGCGCCGATCAACGGGGTGAATGTGCTGCACCCCGTGAACCCGAGGGCCATCAGGGTCAGGCCGCCCGCCAGAACGGTGCGGGAGGTGCGAGTACGAAGGAGGAACCGTCCGGGCATGCTGGGTACTTTCGGGAGGAGGCTGAAGGCAATTCCTCATATAGTGGCACAGATCTTCGCCCCACCCGGCCATTCGGGGGGAGCGACTGCCTCGGTAGGGTGGACGGGACTTGAACCCGTGACCGTGCGGTTATGAGCCGCGTGCTCTAACCAGCTGAGCTACCACCCCGTGTGTGACGTCTATCGTATCGTCCGGGCGCCGAGCCCGGCGTCAGTCGTGCGCTGGCGTGCCGTCCAGCACTTGCCGGGAGGAGGCCGACTCGGTCGTGGCCGTGGCCGGGCTGTCGATCGGTTCGCCGCGGTAGAGGTGCTCGAAGGTCGTCAGGGTGCGCTTGATGTCGTGGGCCTCGATGAGCTTGAGCGATTCGTTCTTGAGCGCGTCGAGTTCGTCGGGCGCCGCCGTGAGCACCACGGTCAGCTTGTCCGCAAGGTCCCTGGCACTGCCCGGCTCGAAGAGATAGCCGTTCTGTCCGTCGTGCACGAGGTGCGGGAGAGCCATGGCGTTGGCGGCCACGACAGGAAGGCCGGAGGCCATGGCTTCCATGGTCGCGATGCTCTGCAGCTCGGCGATGGACGGCATCGCGAAGACCGTGGCCCGTGAGTAGGCCTGGCGAAGCTCCTCATCGGTGACGTAACCCGTGAAAGTGAAGCGCGAGCTGAGACCCAGGCTCTCGACGAGGAGTTCCAGATTGCGGCGCTGGTCCCCACCGCCGACGATCTCGACCTGGGCATCCAGGCTTGCGTCGAGCAGGGCTACGGCCTGCACCAGCACATCGATCTGCTTCTCGCCGGTGACCCGACCCACGAAGAGGATCCGGTTCTCGGTGCGCGGCGCGAAACTGGGCGAATAGTTGTCCGCGTCGATACCGCAGGAGATGGCGTGCACTCCCGTGAGTCCGGTGTACTTCTCCAGGAACTCGGCGGCCCGTCGGGTCGGGGTCGTGACGGCTTCGGCCCGCCTGAAGGTGTGCTCGGCGGCCTTCCAGAGCGCCTTGACCACCTGGTGCTGGAAGCCCTTGGGAACGAGGGAGAACTGCAGCATGTTCTCGGGCATGAAGTGGTTGGTACCCACGATTCGGATCCCGCGCTTCTGGGCCTCGATGGCCACACCGCGGCCCACGACGATATGGGACTGGAAGTGCACGACATCGGGCTGGAAGGAGTCGAGGATGGCGCGGCTGTGCCGGCGTACGATCCAGGGCAGAGCGAACCGCAGCCAGTCGTGCGGGTACCAGCGCCAGCTGTGCAGGCGGTGCACCGTCATGGACTCGCCCTCGTGCACCTCCGTCCAGGTGCCGTGCTTGCGTGTGGCGGCCGGGGCCATGATGGCGACGACGTGGCCGCGGGAGACCAGGCCCGCCGCGAGGCGTTCAGCGAACCGGGCGGCACCGTTCACGTCCGGCGCGAACGTGTCCGCGGCGATGAGGACGCGGATGGGCCTCGTCGCCGGGGTCACCCGGTCAGACGATTGTTCCGGTAAATCTGATGAAGCGCACAAGTGGCGTAGTCCCTACGTAGGTGGGCCGGGGATGAGCGTCCGGCACGAAGTCTGGGTCTCGACGGAACACGCCGTCGAGGTGTGTTAGCACCCTATTCTAAACCGGCTGGGCGATGGCAGCCCCCCAGTCGCGGCGCGTTGATAAAAATCACTGATCAGCTCGCGGATTGCGGGTGGTACTTTGCGAGCCGGAAGACTCCCCAGATCGCGACGGCACCGGCGAGGGCGAAGAGCACCCCGGCCCACGCGGGAGCCTGGGAGGCCTCCCCCAGGACGATGATCCCGATTCCCACTGCGATCATCGGGTCGATCACGGTGAGCCCCGCGATCACCAGGTCTGGCGGGCCGGAGGAGTAGGCGTTCTGCACGAAGTAGGCCCCTGCACCCGCGGCGAGCAGCAGCCCGGCGACGCAGACGAGAGTGAGCCACTCGAAGTTGCCGTTCTGGATGCGGTTGATGATCACCTTCGCGAGCGTGGCGACGAAGCCGTACAGCACGCCGGCGCCGATGATGTAGAAAATGGCCTGGAACCGGGTACGGAGCATCACGAAGGCTGCGGCGAAGGCGCAGAGCACCACGGCGAGCACGATGAGGATCGTGATGAGGTTGGCGTCGGTCACGGGCTTGTCCACGGCCGTGAAGGCCGCGACCGTCACGAACAGGCCCACACCGCCCACACACATGGCGATCGCGATGATCGAGGCCCTGTTGAGTTTGAGCCGGCTCACCCGGGCATTGAGGATCGCCGTGATGACCAGGGCCACCGCACCGAGCGGCTGGACCACGATGAGAGGAGCGAAGGCGAGGCTGGTGAGCTGGAACGCGATTGCCATGCCCAGCATGAGGGTGCCGAAGACCCAAGACGGCCGGGACAGCAGCAGAATCAGCTGGCGGGTGTTCAGGCCGCCGGTGACCTCGACCGTGGATGCCTCGACCTTGGTCACCCCGCGGTGCTGGAATTGTGCGCCCAACGAGAGGAACACCGCCCCGATCAACGCGAGCGGAATGCCAATTGCCTGACGAGGATCGATGGCGATCTCCCCAGCCAGGTCTGTCAGGTCGGGAGTCACTCAACGAGACTATCGAGATCCATGCCGATATCCTTGCTGAATGGCCGTACGACCGATAGTAATTTCAGGCGAACCCGTCCTGCACTCCCCCGCAGCCCCCGTCGTCGTCTTCGACGACGCGTTGCGCGAGCTGGTGCAGGACATGTTCGAGACCATGGACGCCGCCCCCGGCGTCGGTCTCGCCGGACCCCAGGTGGGCGTGGGGCTGCGGCTCTTCACGTTCAGTTACCTGGACGATGACGAGATCGAGACTCGCGGGGTCGCCATCAACCCGGAGCTGTGGATCACCCCGGTCCCGGCCTCAGAGGCCGATGAGGACGAGGACGTCGAGGGCTGCCTGTCCTTCCCGGGTGAGCGGTTCCCGCTCTGCCGCGCGGAATCGGCGATCCTGCGCGCCGTCGACCTGGAGCAGAACCCGTTCGAGATCCGCGCGGACGGCTGGCTGGCCAGAATCTTCCAGCACGAGTTCGACCACCTCGACGGAACCCTGTACGTGGACCGGCTGGAGCACCAGTACGCGAAAATCGCTGCCAAGGTGGGCCGCAAGCGCGGGTGGGGGTGCCCGGCGTGAGCTGGCTGCCCGGCGTCGACGATCTCGAGAGTTGACCGCCTCGTAGGCTGCTGAGCCTCAGCGGGAGAGGTTGACTCCGTGTACACCGTTGTGGAACCGGAGTGACGGGAACACCGCGGAGACGGAGAATCCGACGCCGGGAACCGTGCCGGCGTTGAAGATGCCGCCGAAGAGCTGAGCGCGCTCCCGCATCTGCGTGATGTCCGCTCCGGAGATGCTCTCGCTGAGCGCCTTGAGGTCGTCGTCGATCGTGTACGTCGTCCGAGCCGCGAAATCGGATGCGGACGCGCTCTCCCGCCGAGCGGCGGCACGGATGCCGTCGTCGTCGATGAGCAGCTGCAGGCCGTCCTGGGTCCAGGTGAAGGACACTCTCGCCTCGGTGCCGATGCCGCCGTGCTTGAGCGCATTGGCCAGGGCGCTCTGCAGAATTCGGTAGATGGCCAGCTCCGCGCCGGGCTTGAGGGGGAACCGTTCGCCCGATTCGGTGAAGCCCACGGCCAGGCCGGCATCGCGCATCACACCGAAGAGGTTGTGGGCCGATTGCAGTCCAGGCTGCCTGGCCTGGATCGACTCGCCTTCGTGGGCGATGGTGAGAACGCGCCGGAGGTCCGCCAGGGTGATCCTGCCGTCGTCGACGAGCGCTGTGGCCGCCCGCACAGCGGTGGACGGGTCGCTCTCGGCGGCATAGCGCGCGCCCTCTGCCCGGGTGATCAGACGCGCAAGAGAGAGCACCGCGATGTCCTGCAGCTCGCGGATGATCGCCAGCCTGCCGTGCTGTTCGGCCAGCGAGAGTTCGAGGTCGATCCGCACCCGTTCGGCGGCAGAGCGGTCGAACCGGCTGCGGCGCTGCCGCACGGCCGAGCGCAGCCAGAGCACGAGGAAGACCACGGCCAGCCCCGCGAGGACGGCGCTCACACTCTGCCAGAGAGACACATCGGCCACCTTTCGGTACATTCGGGATCAGACTAGCGGCCGGCGCCCGCATGGGCACCCGCGTGGGCACTAAAAAAGGCCACCGGGGGTGGAGCCCCTAGTGACCTTTTCGCTCCCCGACTTGGACTCGAACCAAGAACCTGCGCATTAACAGTGCGCTGCTCTGCCAATTGAGCTATCGAGGAATGTGTGCTCGGCGAGAGTTTCCCTCGCCTTGAACAGCGTAGCTACTTTACCAAAAGATCGCCGTGTGCCAAATCGAGGGTGCCGTTCAGTAGCCAGACTCGGTGTCGACGACCCCGATGAACGGCCCGTTTCCTAGGAAAGCGGCCACATTCAGGCGAATTCGTTCGGCCAACAGCGGAGCGGTCATCTCGGGCGTGTCGGCCATGTGCGGGGTGATCAGACACCGGGGCTCGGTCCAGAGCGGATGCCCCTGCGGGAGCGGTTCGGGATCCGTGACGTCGAGCGCGGCGCCGGCTATCGTGCCGGAGCGCAGGGCTGCCACGAGCGCGTCGGTGTCGACGAGTGGTCCCCTGGCGATGTTGACCAGATGCGCCGTCTTCTTCATCAGGCCGAGTTCGGCCGCTCCGAGCAGATGGCGGGTGTCGCCGGTGAGGGCGGCGGCGACCACCACCACATCGGCCAGGGGAAGCTCGTCCCGCAGAGCCGGGGTGGTGACGGTGCGGGCGGCGCCCGGAACCGGCTCGGCACTGCGACGTACCACCACGTTCTCAGTGCCGAACGGGGCGAGCAGCCGGATGAGCTCACGGGCGATGCCGCCGGCCCCGATGATCAGCACGGTCCGGCCGTACAGCGACTCGCCGGACGGCACCGCGTTCCAGGATCGGGCCCTGGCGCGCTCGGGAAGCACCCGGAGAGACGCCAGGGCCAGGGCCAGCGCGTGTTCGGCGACGGGTTGAGCGAACGCCCCTTTGGCGCTGGTGACGAGCAGGCCGGGCCGCCGGTGGGCGGTGAGCACGTCGCTGAAGGCGTCGATACCCGCCCACGGCAGCTGCACCCAGTCCAGCTGCGGATGCGCGGCCAGGACATCGCCCAGCTCGCCAGCCCTGGCGTAGGAGAGCCAGATGAGACCCCGGGTGCGCTCGGACAGCGGAGCAACCTCGCCGCCGGCCTCGACCACGGCCGCAGCGAACACCGCGGAGCCCTCCGGGAGGATCGCGATGGGGGCGGGGCGGGCGCCTGGCATCCGCACGGTGGCCGCTTCGGGGGCCAGGACGGCGCGATGTTGGGCCACGGTTCAGTCCCGCGTCTCGACGTCGGCTGGGGGCAGGGCGTCCGGGTCGGTCGGGCCGGCCGGCTCCCCCTCACCCGTGTCGGCGCTGCCGAGGGTGAGCGCCGCCGCGAGTTCGACCACGTAGGGGTGCCAGGGGTTGTCGAACACCTCGTCGATCCGGCCGAGTCCCACCAGCACCCCCTCGTGCATCACCCCGATCCGGTCAGCGACCCGCCGGAGCACCCCGAGATCGTTGCTGATCAGGATGGCGGAGAACGCCCGCTCGCGCTGGAGCTCACCAATGAGGTCGATGACATCGTCGCGCACGAGCGCGTCGACGCCGGCGGTCGGCTCGTCGGCGATGAGCAGGGCTGGCCCGAAGACGAGCGCCCGCGCCAGGGCCACCCGCTGGCGTTGCCCGCTGCTGAGTTCGTAGGGGTACTTGCCAAGAAGTGACAGGGGCAGCCGCACGGCGTCGACCATGGTGGCCACCAGCGTCGCCAGCTCGACCTTGTCGTACCTGCGGTCGCGTTCGAGCACGGGCTCGCCGACGATGTCGGCCACCGTCAGGCTGGCAGGGAGCGTGCTCGCGGCGTCCTGAGCGAGCATCCCCACGCCGAAGGTCAGCTTGCTGAGTTTTCGCCGACCGATGCGGCGCAGCGGGTAGCCCAGCACAGTGGCCTCCCCGCCGGTGATCTGCGCGCGCACGTCTCCGTGCCCGGCCGTCGCCTCGGCCCCCGACAGCACCCGGGCCAGGGTGCTCTTCCCTGATCCGCTTTCGCCGAGCAGGCCGAGGACCTCGCCGCGGCCCAGGGTCAGGGTGAAGCCGTGCACCGCCACGAAGGACGAACTCGCTCCGTGCGCCGGATATTCGACCGTGAGGTCACTGGCTACGATCGGATACGGATCTGCTTCGGCGCGTCTCATGGGTTCTATCCTGCCGCACGCAACCTCGCGAGTTCTTCCCGGCGGAGCGCCTGCGCGGCCGGATCGGGCACAGGGAGGGACGCCAGCAGCCGTCGGGTGTACGGGTCGTTCGGGGCTCCGAGCACCTCCGCGCCCGTTCCCTCCTCGACGAGACGGCCGTGGTAGAGCACGGCGATCCGGTCGGCCAGGATGTCGACCACGGCGAGGTCGTGGCTGATGAACAGTGCGGCGAAACCGAACTCGCGCTGCAGTTCGGCGAAGAGTTCGAGCACCCGCGCCTGCACGGACACGTCAAGAGCCGATGTCGGTTCGTCGGCGATGAGCAGCGTGGGTTCGAGCGCCAGCGCCCGCGCCAGGCTCGCCCGCTGGCGCTGGCCACCACTGAGCTCGTGCGGATACCGATCGCCGAAGGCGCGCGGCAGCTGAACGGCTTCGAGGAGCTCATCGACCCGGGCCCTCGCAGCACGCGGGCTCGACGCCCGGCCGTGCACGACGAGCGGCTCGGCGACGCAGTCGGCGATGGTCAGCAGCGGGTTGAAGCTGGACGCCGGGTCCTGGAACACGAATCCGATGTCGCTGCGCAGGTGCTTGAACCGGCGTTCCTTGAATCCGTTCATCTCGTGGCCGAGTACGCGCAGCGACCCGTCGGTGACCTTGGTGAGACCGGCGATGGCGCGGCCGATCGTCGTCTTGCCCGAGCCGCTCTCCCCGACCAGGCCGAGCACCTCACCGGGGCGGATCGAGAAGCTGACCCCGTCGACGGCGACGAAGCCGGCCCGTCCGAGCCTGCCGGGGTACTGGATGCGCAGGTTGTCTGCCACGACGACGGGCGCCTGCTCCGACCATTCCGGCGTGCGGGCCGCGGCGCGTTCCGCCGCCCTGACCACTCCCTGGCCCACGTAGGGAACCGCGGCGAGCAGCCGCTGGGTGTATGGGTCCTTCGGGGCGGTGAACAAGGTGACGGCGTCGGCTTCCTCGACCACCTTGCCCTGGTACATCACGGCGACCCGGTCGGCGAGGTCGGCGACGACGCCCATATTGTGTGTGATGAGCACGATGGCGGTGCCGAATTCGTCGCGGCAGCGTCGCAGCAGGTCGAGGATCTCCGCCTGCACGGTGACGTCGAGGGCCGTGGTGGGCTCGTCGGCGACGATGAGGCCCGGTTCGAGGACCAGGGCCATGGCGATGACCACACGCTGTTTCTGGCCGCCGGAGAACTGGTGCGGGTAGTAGTTGACGCGCACCTCGGGGTCGGGGATGCCCACTCGTCCGAGGATCTCGATGGCCTTGGCCTTGGCGTCGGCGCGGCTGACCGCGCCGTGCGCCCTGATGCCCTCCATGATCTGCCAGCCGACCGTGTAGACGGGGTTCAGCGCTGTGGACGGCTCCTGGAACACCATGGACACGTCGGTGCCGCGGACCTGGCGCAGCCGTTGCTTGCTCAGGGCGATGACGTTGTTCTCGCTGGCCCCGTCGCGGCTGCTGAGGATGACGGCGCCCTCGGACACCGCCGTCTCCGGCAGCAGCCCGAGGATGGTCTTGGCGGTGACGGTCTTGCCACTGCCGCTTTCCCCGACGATGGCGAGCACCTCGCCGCGGCGGACGCTCAGGGAGACCCCGTCGACGGCGCGTACGGAGCCGGCATCGGTGGAGAAGGCCACACCGAGGTCGTCGATGCGCAGCACCGTCGGCTGGTTGAGGGTGTCGCTCATCGGGTGGCCTCGCTGTCGTCAAGGGGAAGGATGTTGGTCGGCGGGGCGTCGGTGGGTGACCCCGAGCCGGTTTCGAGCCCGGCCAGGCCGCCCGGGCCGGCGTCCAGGGTGCCGCCGGGCACCACGGAGGTCTCGGCGACGAGGCCGGAGGACGAAGCGACCCGGCGGCGTCCGCGCAGGCGCGGGTCGGCCAGGTCGTTCAGGCTCTCGCCGACCAGGGTGATGCCCATCACGACGAGCACAATCGCCAGGCCGGGGAACAGCGAGGTCCACCAGATGCCGCTCGTGACGTCGGAGAGGGACTTGTTGAGGTCGTAGCCCCACTCGGAGGCCGCGGTGGGTTCGATGCCGAAGCCGAGGAAGCCCAGGCCGGCCAGGGTGAGGATCGCCTCGGAGGAGTTCAGCGTGAAGATCAGCGGCAGGGTGCGGGTGGCGTTGCGCAGCACGTGCCGGAACATGATCCGGGTGTTCCCGGCGCCAAGCACCCGCGCGGACTCCACGTAGGCCTCGGACTTGATCCGCACGGTCTCGGCCCTGATCACCCGGAAATACTGCGGGATGAAGACGACCGTGATGGAGATGGCCGCGGCGAACACACCGCCGACGAGATTGGACTTACCCCCGGAGATGACGATGGACATGACGATGGCCAGCAGGAGCGACGGGAAGGCGTAGACGGCGTCGCAGACGACGACGAGTACCCGGTCGAGCCAGCCGCCGAAGTACCCGGAGACGAGGCCGAGGAACACGCCGGCGAAGATCGACAACAGCACGGCGACGACGATCACGAACAGCGCGGTCTGGGCCCCCCAGAGCACCCGGGAGAGCACGTCGTAGCCGCCGACGGTGGTGCCGAACAGGTGCGAGCCTCCCGGGGGCTGCTGGGCGCCGAAGACCCCGTCGGCGTCCCGAAGCTGGCTGTACCCGTAGGGCGCGATCACGGGAGCGAAAATCGCCGTGAGGATGAACACCGCGGTGATCACCAGGCCGGCCACCAGCATGCCGCGCTGGAGGCCGACGCTCTGCTGCAGCTGGTGGACGATGGGCAGACGGGAGAGCCCGTTCGGTTTGCGTGTCATGGCTAGTACCGCACTCTCGGGTCGATCAGCGCGGCGATGATGTCCACGATGAAGTTGGACAGGGCCACGATCACAGCGAGGAGGGCGACGATGCCCTGCACGGCCACGAAGTCGCGGGCCTTGAGGAACTCGGAGAGCATGAAGCCGAGGCCCTTCCACTCGAAGGTGGTCTCGGTGAGCACCGCTCCGCCGAGAAGCAGGGCGATCTGCAGGCCGATCACGGTGATGATCGGGATCAGCGCCGGACGGTAGGCGTGCTTGCGCACCAACCGGAATTCGCTCACGCCGCGGGACCTGGCGGCATCGACGTAGTCGGTACCGAGAGTGCCGATGACATTCGTGCGTACCAGGCGGAGGAACACGCCCGCGGTGAGCAGCCCGAGGGCGAGAGCCGGCAGCACCGCGTGCGAGAGCACGTCGGTGAGCACGGCAGGGTTGCCGGTCTGGATGGCGTCGATCGTGTAGAAGCCTGTCTTATTCGGCAGGAGCTGCATCTGCAGCTCCGACCCCGTCGAGGCGCGCCCGGCGACGGGGAGCACCTTGAGCCAGACCGCAAAGATGAGCTTGAACAGCAGGCCGGAGAAGAACACCGGGGTGGCGTAGCAGAGGATCGCGAAGATGCGCAGGGACGCATCCGGCGACTTGTCGCGCCAGTAGGCGGCGACCATGCCCAGCGGGATGCCGACGATGAAGGCGACGAGGAGGGCGTAGAAGGCCAGCTCGGCCGTGGCGGCACCGTAGGTGAGCAGCACCTCGGAGACCGGACGGTTGGTGCTGATGGTGGTGCCGAAGTTGCCCGTGAAGATCTGGCCGAGGTACTCGAAGTACTGAACGAGGATGGGCCTGTCGTAGCCCGCGGCCGCGACGCGTTCGGCGAGTTGGTCGGCGCTGAGCCGGCCGCCGAGGGCCGCCGTGATCGGGTCGCCCGTGGTGCGCATGAGCCAGAACACCATGGAGACCAGGATGAAGATGGTGGGGAAGATCAGCAGGAAGCGCACCACGATGTAGCGCACGATGCCGCCGCCGGCGGGTTTCCTGGTCGCCGCCTTGGGCGTGGGTTCCGGCCCGGCCGCCGGGGCCTGGGGGGTGGTCGCTACAGTCGTCATTCCTACCTCACTCGTGCAAAACGAAAGACGGGGACGTTCGGCGATGTGCCGCCCGAACGCCCCCGTCGTCTAGCCAGGTGTGACCGGGTTCCTAGCCCTTGGCGAGGGCCGCGTAACGGAACTTGAACGACGCGTCGAGCGTGTCGCTGGTTCCGGTCACGGTGGTGCCGGTGACGGCGACCTGGGCACCCTGGAGCAACGGCACGGTCGACAGCTGGGCCGCGACCTTGTCCTGGATCTCCTCGATGAGCGTGGTGCGCTCGGCGGGGTCGACGGTCACGGCCTGCTGCAGGATCAGGTCGTTGACCTCCTGGTCGGCGTAGTGGTTCTTCAGGAAGTTCTCCGTGAGGAAGAACGGCGTCAGGTAGTTGTCGGCGTCGGAGTAGTCCGGGAACCAGCCCAGCTGGTAGGCCGGGTAGACGTCGCTGGAGCGGTCCTTGGAGTACTGGACCCACTCGGTCGTCTGCAGGTTGACGGTGAACAGGCCCGAGGACTCCAGCTGGTCCTTGATGAGCGCGTACTCGTCGCCCGACGAGGGGCCGTAGTGGTCATTGCTGTACTGCAGGTTCAGTTCCACGGGCCCGGTGATACCGGCCGCGGTCAGAGTGGCCTTCGCCTTGTCGGCATCCGGGGCACCGGAGCCGTCGCCGTAGAGGCCCTTGAGGGACTCGGTGGCACCGGTCAGACCGGCCGGCACGTAGGAGTACAGCGGGGTGTAGGTGCCCTTGTAGACCTGGTCGGCGATCTCTTCACGGTCGACGAGGTCTGCCACGGCCTGACGCACGGCGAGGGCCTTGGTGGCGTCAGCATCCGCGGTGGTCGCGCCGAACGGCTGGGTGTCGAAGTTGAACGTGATGTAGCGGATCTCGCCACCCGGGCCGTCGATGACCTGTACCTTGTCGTTGCCGCGGAGGTCTTCGACGTCGGTCGCTGAGAGGCTGCGGAAGGCGACGTCGATAGCCCCCTCCTGCACGTCCAGCTTGAGGTTGGAGGAGTCGGCGTAGTACTTCACGTTGACGACGTCGGTCTTCGCCGGGCCGAGGAGGCCGGCGTAGTCCGGGTTCGCCTTGTAGCCGATGAGGGAGTTGAAGTTGTAGCTGGTGATGACGTACTGGCCGGCGAACGCGTTGGCCTTGACGATGTCGTCGTCGCTCGTGAGCTCGGTGGCCGAGAAGGACTCCTCGTCGACGATCGGGCCGGCAGGGCTGGACAGGATCTGCGGGAAGATCTGGTCGTCGGGCGCCTTGAGGGTGAAGACGACGGTGGTGTCGTCCGGCGCGGCGACGCTCTCCAGGTTGTAGAGCAGCGAGGAGGGGCCGTTGTCGGCCGCGATGGCCAGCTGGCGGTCGAAGCTGAACTTGACGTCGGAGGAGGTCAGGTCGTTGCCGTTGGCCCAGACCAGGTCGGGCTTGAGGGTGACCGTGTACTCGGTCGGAGCGGTGAATTCGGCGGAGGCCGCGATGTCGGGCTGGACGTCGGGGCTGCCATAGGGCGTGTTCATGAGGAACGGGAAGACCTGGTTCTGCACGGCAAACGAACCGTTGTCGTACGAACCGGCCGGGTCGAGAGTGGTGACCTTGTCGGTGGTGCCGATGGTGAGCGGTGCGCCGGAGCCGGAATCCTCGGCCGGGCTGCTCGAGCAGCCGGCGAGAACGAGTGCCGCGGCGGCGAGACCGGCGGTGACGCCGATTGCGCGGCCACGCCTGGTGGGTGCAAAAGCCATAGTCGAATGCCTCTTCCTCAAGGTGAATGTGTCGTGGTGACGTTCGCACTTCTGCAGACAGGCGCAGAAATGCGTTGCTGTAATCCAAGAATTAGCACACAATGCGCGATTGACGGCCACTAAGCGGAGCATCTTAATAGACCCGCAATATTTGGTGCACCCGCACACAGGTCACTCGACCCGGAGATTGCGCCGTTCTGCTTCGACCCGCACGAGCTCGCGCTGGATGGCGACGTAGACCTCGCGGTCGGTGGCGTCCGCGCGCTGCAGCCGGCCCAGGAGCTCGGCCTTCTGGCGCAGCAGGTCCTTTTCGATCAGCACGATGGTGATGTCGCGGACGTACCGGGTCACCTCGCGTTCGGTGCGCTCCGGCAGGGGCGCCATGGCCAGTTCAGTCACCAGGTTGGCCATCGGGGCCGGGGTCTCCCCCACCACCCTGTCGAGCCAGTCCGGGGCCGCGGCATGCGGGAGGGCAGCGGCCAGGGCGTCGCGCACGACGGCCAGGGTGGAGTTGGTCATGCCGGTCAGGACGGCCCGCTGCACGAGCTCGAGACCCACCAGGGTGGGATGTTGCAGCATCGCCATCAGGGCATCACGCTCGATGCGGGTGACCGGGTCTGCAGGGAGGTCGGCGAGGGAGAACAGGCGCTCGCGCGGGGCCGGGGCCGGCTCGCCCGAGCGGCGCGGCGCCTCGACAGGAGCGGTGCGGGACCGCGACTGGGCCTGGCTGACGGCGCGCGACACCTCGCCGAGATCCATGCCGAGCATCCGGGACAGTTCGTGCGTGTAGCCGGGCCGAAGGGAGGGGTCGCGGATGTCGCTCACGATGGGGGCGGCCGCCCGGAGCGCCGAGACCCTGCCCTCGACGGTGTCGAGGTTGTACTGGCCGAGCAGTTGACGGATCATGAATTCGAACATCGGCTTCTTGGCGTCGATGAGCCGGCGCACGGCGTCGTCGCCGCGGTGCAGGCGGAGATCGCACGGGTCGAGCCCTTCGGGGGCGACGGCGACGAATGTCTGGGCGGAGAAGCGCTGTTCCTCGGCGAAGGCCCGCATGGCGGCCTTCTGGCCGGCGGCATCCGGGTCGAAGGTGAAGACGACCTCGCCGACGCCGCTGTCGTCGCCGAGCACCCGGCGCAGTACCTTGATGTGGTCCACGCCGAAGGAGGTACCGCAGGTGGCAACGGCCGTGGTCACGCCGGCCAGGTGGCAGGCCATGACGTCGGTGTACCCCTCGACGACGACAACCTGGTGGCCGCGGGAGATGTCCCGTTTGGCCAGGTCGAGACCGTAGAGCACCTGGGCCTTGTGGTAGATCGGGGTCTCGGGGGTGTTGAGGTACTTGGGCCCTTTGTCGTCGTCGAGCAGCTTGCGCGCGCCGAAGCCGATGGTCTGCCCGGTGATGTCGCGGATCGGCCAGACCAGCCGGCCGCGGAACCTGTCGTAGACGCCGGAGGACCCTTCCCGGCTCGACACGAGGCCGGCGAGCGTGAGTTCCTCGGTGGAGAACCCGCGGCCTCGGAGGTGGTTGGTCAGTTCGTCCCAGCTCTGCGGGGCGAAGCCGATGCCGAACCGGGCAGCGGCCTGGGCGTCGAAGCCGCGCTCGCCGAGGAAGGTACGGCCGACCTGAGCGCCCGGGCTGCCCAGCCTGTCGACGAAGAAGTCGGCGGCGGCCTGGTTGGCCGCGTACAGGCGCGCCCGGTTGGTGTGGTCGGGGGCCCCGCCCTCACCGCCCTCGTAGTGCAGTTCGATGCCCACCCGGGCGGCCAGGCGTTCGACGGCCTCGCTGAAGCTGACGTGGTCCATTTTCTGCAGGAACGAGTAGACGTCGCCGCTCTCGCCGCAGCCGAAGCAGTGGTAGAAGCCCACCTGCGGGCGCACGTGGAAGCTCGGGCTGCGCTCGTCGTGGAAGGGGCAGAGACCCTTCATCGACCCCACGCCGGCGGATTTGAGAGTGACGTAGTCGCCCACGATGTCGGCGATGTTGGTGCGTGCCTTGACCTCTTCGATGTCGCCTTGACGGATCAGCCCTGCCATGCGTCACCGCTCGTCCGTGCCGGTTCCCGGGTGAGTTGCAGCCGGCGGTGCAGGGCGATGGCGCTCTGGTCGGTGAGGCTGGCCACCTGGTCGACGATGACCCGCTTGCGGGCGGAGTCGTCGGACGCCTCCGCCCAGTCCTCGCGGAAGCCGGGGTCGAGGTGCTCGTCGCCCGTGGCCAGCAGGGTGTCGGCGAGGTAGACCAGCGTCTCACGCTGTTCGACGTAGATCGGTTGGCGGACGTGGGTGGACATCACGAAGGCCGCGACGATGCCCTTGAGCACGCCGATCTCGGCCTGCACCTCACGAGGAACGACCACGTGCGCGTTGAACCGGATCAGGTGCCGGTCGGGGTAGCTGGCCTGGGTGGCCGCGACTGCTGCACCGCTGAACCGGCCGATGAGCTGGCTGGTCAGATTCTTCAGGCGGCCCTGGTCCCGGCGTCCTGCGCTGTAGGTGTGCAGCCATACGTCGAGGGCGTCGAGCCTGTCGAAGGCGGCCCGCAGCTCGTCGGGGCTGAACTGGCCACCTGTCCACTCGTACATCGAGGCGACGAGCGCGTCGTGGTCGGCGCGGTTGCCGAGTAGTTCCACGTCGAGGTAGCCGCTGACCACGGCGTCCTCGAAGTCGTGCACCGAGTAGGCGATGTCGTCGGAGAGGTCCATGACCTGCGCCTCGACGCAGAGCCGCCGGTCGGGGGCGCCCTGGCGCAACCATTCGAACGCGGCCCGGTCGTCCTCGTAGAAGCCGAACTTGGCGCGGCCGCTGGGGTCGGCGACCGAGGAGTCGGCAGCCCAGGGGTACTTGCAGCTGGCGTCCAGGCTGGCCCGGGTGAGGTTGAGCCCGTAGCTCTCGCCCCGGTCGCCGAAGACCTTGGGTTCGAGGCGGCTGAGCAGGCGCAGGGTCTGCGCGTTGCCCTCGAACCCGCCGATGTCGGACGCCCAGGTGTTGAGGGCCTTCTCGCCGTTGTGGCCGAAGGGCGGATGCCCGATGTCGTGCGCGAGGCAGGCTGTGTCGACGATGTCGGGGTCCAGGGCCAGGCGCAACGCGATCTCCCGGCCGATCTGGGCGACCTCGAGCGAGTGGGTGAGCCGGTTGCGGGCGAAGTCGAGGCCCGCGGCAGGACTGAGCACCTGGGTCTTAGCAGCCAGCCGGCGCAGGGCGCTGGAGTGCAGCAGCCTGGCGCGGTCGCGGGCGAAGTCGCTCCGGCTGGAGTCGTGCTCCTCCGGCCGGAACCTGGCTTCGTCGTGGACGCTGTATCCGGTCTGGTTAACCACCGCTGGTGTCCCCTTCTCCCTCGGTGAGGTTGCTGCGCTCGGCGCCCGCGATCTCGCGGGAGTCGAGCCAGCGCTCGGGCAGGGAGGTCTTCTTGGGGCTTCCCGCACGGCCGCGCTGGCCTTCGGCCCCGATGCCGGGGTACGGCTGGTCGGGGTCCATGGTGGCGAGCAGTTCGTAGAGCTGCTCGAGCGACACGACGGAGGCGAGGCTGGCGCGCAGGTCGCCGCCGACCGGGTAGCCCTTGAAGTACCAGGCCACGTGCTTGCGGATGTCGCGGCAGGCCCGTTCCTCGCTCTCGAAGAACTCGGTGAGCAGCACGGCGTGCCGGCGGAAGGCATCCGCCACCTGGCCGAGGGTCGGTTCGGCCTTGAGGACGTCGCCGCGGAAGGCCGCGGCCAGGTCGCCGAACAGCCAGGGGCGGCCGAGGCAACCGCGCCCGACGACGACGCCGTCGCAGCCGGTCTCGTCGACCATGCGCAGTGCGTCTGCCGCGGACCAGATGTCGCCGTTGCCGAGCACGGGGACGCTCGTGATGGTGTTCTTGAGGGTCGCGATGGCGGCCCAGTCGGCGTGGCCGGAGTAGTAGTCAGCGGCCGTGCGGGCGTGCAGCGCGATGGCCGCGACGCCGGCTCCCTCGGCGACCCGGCCGGCCTCGAGGTAGGTGAGGTGGTCGGAGTCGATGCCCTTGCGCATCTTGACGGTGAGCGGGATCGAGCCCGCAGCCGAGACGGCGGCCTCCACGATCTCGCGGAACAGGGTGATCTTCCACGGCAGTGCCGCTCCCCCGCCCTTGCGGGTGACCTTGGGAACCGGGCAGCCGAAGTTCAAGTCGATGTGGTCCGCGCGGTCCTCGGCGACGAGCATAGTGACGGCCTCTGAGACGGTCTTCGGGTCGACGCCGTACAGCTGGATGGAGCGGGTCGTCTCGCTCTCGTGGTGCGTGATCAGGCGCATCGACTCCGTGGTGCGCTCCACGAGCGCCCGTGAGGTGATCATCTCGCTGACGTAGAGGCCGGCGCCGTATTCGCGGCAGAGCCTGCGGAACGCGGTGTTGGTGATGCCGGCCATGGGTGCGAGGACCACGGGCACGTCGAGTTCGATGTCACCGATTCGAAGCGGTGCCATCAGATTCTGCGTGGGAGTCGAAGTGTTCATCGTGTCCAATTCTCCCAGACCCGGCTGTGTTCGTTCGCCACGCCCGGCCGACGGTGGAAAACCTCCGTGCCGGGCGTGGGAAGCCGGAGAGGGTGCTAGATGGCGCAGGAACCGTCGCCGCAGCATCCGCCAGCCGTGTCGTCCTGCTCGAGCAGCTGGATGATCGGGCGGGGTGTTGCGGGCGTCTCGGTGACGGTGCCGGTGGTGTTCTCGCTCATGCGCGGGTGTCCTCTGTGCTCGTGGTGCTGGTGGTAGCTGATGCCCGGTTTTCGTCCTGCACCTGGCGCAGCGCCTGGGCGAAGGTGTCGGGGTCCTGGGCGCCGGAGATGCCGTACTTGCCGTCGATGACGAAGAACGGCACCCCGTTGATGCCGTATTCGGCGGCCTGGGCGACATCGGCCTTCACGGCGGCGAGGTACTCGTTCGAGGTCAGGGAGCGAACGACGTCGGCGCGGTCCAGACCCACCGTGACGGCCAGGTCGGCGAGATCCTCGATGCGGCCGACGTGGCCGCCGTCGACGAAGTATGCCTTGAGCAGGCTTTCCTTCATCTCCAGCTGCACGCCGTGCGCCTTGGCGTAGTGCAGGAGTTCGTGGGCCTTGACGGTGTTGGTCTGGTGCACGGCGTCGTAGTCGTAGTGCAGCCCCACGCTCTCGGCGATGCCGGTGACCCGTTCGAGCATCTCGAGGACCTGCGGCACGGGGATGCCCTTGCGCTCACTGAGGTAGTCGACCGGGCTGCCGGCGAAGTCAACCGGGGTGTCGGGCGCGAGTTCGAAGGAGTGGTACTCCACCTCGACCTCGGCGCCGGAGGCGGCCACGCCGGCCTCGAACTTGCGTTTGCCGATGTAGCACCAGGGGCACTGCACGTCGGACCAGATGTCTACTTTGATGGTTTCGCTCACAGGAGGGCTAACCCGAGCGCCCCCTCCAGTTATTCCCGGTCACTGTTCCCGCTCAGGCCGTCGGCGTGTCGACGGCGCCGCCGTAGCGCCGGTTGCGGGAGGCATAGAGCTCGATGGCGCGCCACAGGTCGACCCGGGAAAAGTCCGGCCACAGCGTGTCGAGGAACACCATCTCGGCGTAGGCGCTTTGCCAGAGCAGGAAGTTGCTGGTGCGCTGCTCGCCGGAGCTGCGCACGAAGAGGTCGACGTCGGGCAGCGCGGCGGTGTACAAGTGGCGTTGGATGGACTTCTCGGTGATGCCGGACGGCTTGAGCCGGCCGGCGGCGACGTCTTCGGCCAACGCGCGCACGGCATCCGCGATCTCGGTGCGACCGCCGTAGTTGACGCACATGGTGAGGGTGAGCACGTCGTTGCCCGCGGTGAGCTTTTCGGCGTACTGGAGTTCGTTGATCACGGAGGCCCACAGCTTCGGCTTCCGTCCGGCCCAGCGCACCCGGACACCCCAGTCGTTGAGCTGGTCCCTGCGGCGGTGCAGCACGTCGCGGTTGAAGCCCATCAGGAACCGCACCTCGTCTGGGGAGCGCTTCCAGTTCTCGGTGGAGAACGCGTAGACGCTGAGGTGCTTGACCCCGATCTGGATGGCGCCGGCGACGACGTCGAGCAGCGCGGCCTCGCCGGCCTTGTGCCCCTCCACCCGGGACAGCCCGCGGGCGTTGGCCCAGCGGCCGTTGCCGTCCATGACCACGGCCACGTGCTCCGGCACCACCTTGGCGGGCAGGACCGGCGGGTAGAGCCCGGTCCAGTCCACGGGCTTGAACGGCACGGCGTCCTTGTGCGTGTACGGCGTGGCCGCGGTGGAACGGAAAGGGTTCGGCGTCATGGGCGCACGTGCTCCAGAGATCGAAGGCCCCGGCCGAGGTGCCACTGCGTGTACGCGGCGACGACCCCGGTAGCCCGGGCCTGGGTGGATGGTTCGGCGGCGGCGGTGTGGGCCCAGTCGCCGGTGAGCAGGGCGGCGAGCAGGGCTATCGTGTCCGGGTCCAACCGGGGTGACCCCGGGGCGGCGCAGGAGTCGCAGACGACGCCGCCCACCTGCACGACGAAGGCGGAGTGCGGGCCCGGTTTGCCACAGCGGGCACAGTCCTGGAAGCTCGGTGCCCAGCCGGCCATGGACAGGGAGCGCAGCAGGTAGGAGTCCAGGGTGGCACCTGAGCCGTGCTCCCGCCGGGACAGCGACCGGAGCGCGCCGACCAGAAGCAGGTACTGCTGCAGCGACCCCTCGGATTCGGTGAGCTTGTCGGCGGTTTCCACCATGGCGCTCGCGGCCGTGTAGCTGCCGTAGTCGGAGGTGATGGCTGCACCGTAGGAGCCGATCGACTCGGCCTGGTTGACGATGTCGAGGCTGCGGCCCTCGTAGAGCTGCACGTCGACCACCATGAACGGCTCGAGCCTGGCCCCGAACTTGGAGGCGGTGCGGCGCACCCCCTTGGCGACGGCGCGCACCTTGCCGTGCTGCCGGGTGAGCATCGTGATGATGCGGTCGGCCTCACCCAGCTTGTGGGTGCGCAGCACGACGGCTTCATCACGATAAACGGGCACGGTCAATTCTCCCACCCTCCGAGACGGATGCCGACGCGAAGCGCCGGTACGAGTGCCGGGGCGACCGGTCGTGGTAGACATTGACGGTGCCCACTCCGCTCTTCGCCATCCCCCTCTGGATAGACCTCGTCGCGGTGGCCATCGGCGCCATCCAGGGCGCGATGTTCGCCGGGCGGTTCACCGACCGCAGGATGGACCTGCTGGGCATCTCCATCATCGGCATCACGGTGGGGCTCGGCGGTGGTCTGCTGCGCGACATCCTGCTCGGCGGGGTGCCGGCGGCACTCCTGAGCAACTGGTACCTGCCCGTCGCGACCGCGTTCGCACTTCTGGGCATGGCGCTGCAGAGCCTGTTCAACCGGCTCGGGCCGCTCATCATCACCCTCGACGCCGTGACCATCGGCCTGTTCGGCGTGATCGGCACCACCAAGGCTCTTGCCGCGGGTCTGCCGGAGATCCCCGCCCTGTTCGTGGGCGTGGTGTCGGCAGTGGGCGGGTCGGTGCTGCGCGACATGATGCTCAACGTGCCGATCGCCGTGATGCACGTCGGGTCGCTCTACGCCGTCGCGGCCCTGGTGGGCTGCGGCCTGCTGGTGGGCCTGGTGGTGCTGCAGGTGCAGATCACGGTGGCCGCGCTCATCTGCGTCGTCGCCACGACCGTGATCCGGGTGCTCGCCGCCCGGTTCGGTTGGAGCCTGCCGCAACAGCGGGCCATCGGCAGCTGGCCGCACTGGCGGCGCCGCGGCTCGATACCGCCCTTCCGCGCCTGGCCGCGCCGACGGCGCGTGACGGCGACGACGGCCGTCGCCGACCCGACGGAGCCCTGACCGGCCGGCTCCGACGGCTACCCTCACCCTTTCCTGAGGATTTATCACCCGCACTGGTTTTAACCTCGCCTTTCCCCGCATCTGGGGTCAGTATTGAGGCACAACCACGTCGCAGGGAGGTACTCCATGAAACGATTCGAGGGCACTGTGCCCGACCTGTTGCCCGTCCTGTCCCGGGGCAAACACAAGTCCCCCCGTAGCGGAGCGTGCTTCATGGAGTTCGCCTCGCACCTCTCGGGCGAAGCCTGGAGCGATCATCCCGCCTGCACGCATCCGGTTCTGGCGTCACTGGCCCGGATGGTGAACGACTGCACGTCGGACGACGCCAGGTCACGCCTGATGACACTGATCCCGTCGGTGATCGGGCTGCGCGGGGACGACCCCCGCGTTCGCCTCGTCGTGGCCCTGCGGGCCGCGACGGCCGGTCTGCCGGTGGTCAGTGCCGACCACCAGCGGGCTTTGGCCGTGGGTATCCTCAACTGCCAACGCCATCTGGCCCGGCTCAGTGAGAGCGACTCCGGCGCCGTCTCCGATCAGGTGCGGGAGGCCTTCGAACGGGCACCGCAGACCGAACGCTGGGCACGGGAGTTCATGGGCTCGGTGGGATCCTGGTCACGCACCCGGTTCACCGACCGCACCGCGGAGTCGATCATCCGCATCACCGTGCAGGGCATCGCCGAGGCGTGCATCCCCGACACCGATGAGCGGTTGTTCACCCTGCTCTCGCAGGCGATCGACGACACCACGCGGGTGCTCGGCAAGCCGGAGGGCGAACCCGTGGTGATGCCGCAGCCGTTGAGCCCGGAGGCCGCACGGCGCGCGTTGAGGGTGTGAGGAGAACAGGTCAGAGAAGCCCGGCTCCGACGGATGTCGGAGCCGGGCTTTTCTGTGCTCGATGTTCTAAACGGCCGCCAGCTCGCGGTCACCGGTCTCGGCGCGGATGCCCCGGTTGACCGCGGACACCACGGCCTTGAGCGAGGCTGTGGAGATGTCGGGATCGATGCCGACGCCCCAGAACCGCTTGCCGTTCACGTCGAGCTCCACGTAGGACGCCGCGGTGGCGTCGCCGCCCGCGGACATGGCGTGCTCGACGTAGTCGTAGAGCGTGATGGCGATGCCGCGTTCGGCCATGATGCCCAGGAACGCCGCGATCGGGCCGTTGCCCGTGGCTGTGGCACTGGCCACGGCGTCGGAGTCGCGCAGGTCCACCGTGAGGTCGACCGCACCGGCCAGGTCGCTGGAGGTGCGGGTCGAGAAGAGTTCGAACCGTCCCCACTTGGCGTCCGGGTTCGTGTGCGTGGCCGGCAGGTACTCGTCGTTGAAGATATCCCAGATCTGCTCGCTGGTGACCTCTCCGCCGTCGGCGTCGGTCTTGGCCTGCACCACGCCCGAGAACTCGATCTGCAGCTTGCGCGGCAGGTCGAGGTGGTGGTCGGTCTTGAGCAGGTAGGCCACGCCGCCCTTGCCCGACTGTGAGTTGACCCGGATGACGGCCTCGTAGCTGCGGCCCAGGTCTTTGGGGTCGATCGGCAGGTAGGGCACGGCCCAGACCAGGTCGTCCACGCTGCGGCCGGTCTCCGCGGCCTCGACGGCCATGGCCTCGAAGCCCTTCTTGATGGCGTCCTGGTGTGATCCGCTGAATGCCGTGAAGACCAGGTCGCCGGCCCAGGGACTGCGCTCCGGAACCGGCAGCTGGTTGCAGTACTCCGCGGTGCGCTTGACCTCGTCGATGTTGCCGAAGTCGATCTGCGGGTCGATCCCCTGGGTGAACAGGTTGATCCCCAGTGCGACCAGGTCGACGTTGCCGGTGCGCTCGCCGTTACCGAACAGGCAGCCCTCGATGCGGTCGGCGCCGGCCAGGTAGCCCAGTTCGGCGGCCGCGATCGCGGTGCCGCGGTCGTTGTGCGGGTGCAGCGACAGGATGACGTTCTCCCGGTGCGCCAGGTGCCGGCTCATCCACTCGATCGAGTCGGCGTAGACGTTGGGCGTGGCCATCTCGACCGTGGCGGGCAGGTTGACGATGACCTTGCGCTCCGGCGTGGGTTCGAAGACCTCGATCACCTGGTTGGTGATGTCGACGGCGAATTCGAGCTCGGTGCCGGTGAAGCTCTCCGGGGAGTACTCGTAGTAGACGGTCGTGCCGGGCACGGTCGCCTCGAGCGCGCGGCAGGTGCGGGCGCCGAACAGGGCCAGGTCGATGATGCCCTGCTTGTCCTCGCGGAACACAACCTCGCGCTGCAGGACGCTGGTGGAGTTGTACAGGTGCACGATGGCCTGCTTCGCACCGAGGATGGACTCGTAGGTGCGGCGGATCAGGTGCTCACGCGCCTGAGTCAGCACCTGGATGGTGACGTCGTCGGGGATCGCGCCGTCCTCGATGAGGCTGCGGACGAAGTCGAAGTCGGTCTGGCTGGCCGACGGGAAGCCGACCTCGATCTCCTTGTAGCCCATCCGCACCAACAGGTCGAACATGATGCGCTTGCGTTCGGGGCTCATCGGGTCGATGAGAGCCTGGTTGCCGTCGCGCAGGTCGACGGCACACCAGCGTGGGGCCTCGGTAATGCGGTTGGACGGCCAGGTGCGGTCCGGCAGGTCGACCCGGAACGTGTCCTGGTACGGGCGGTACTTGTGCACCGGCATCGTCGATGCGGCTTGATTGTTTTTCATTGTCTGTTGTCTCCTCGCGAGTGGTGGTCAGCCGACGACGAACTCCGCGACGAGTGAGGCCTCAGATTAGGACTCGTCGCGGCAGCTAAGGAGGAGCAGACCGAACAGCACACAAAGAGGGTAACACCGTTTTGCCGCGCGGTCACCTGGCTCACGCGGCAGCCAGTGCCGTCACCGGGGCCACCGACACGGCGCGACGGGCCGGCACGAGCGTGGCGGCGACGGCGAGGAGCACGGTGCCGACCACACAGCCCACGACCAGAAGCCACGGAACCGCTGGGGCGGTCAGGCCGCCCATGGTGACCGCACCGAAGAGCGACTGCGCGGCGGCCCAGCCGTAGAACACGCCGAGGACCAGACCGAAGGCGACGGCCGCTGCGGCCATCTGCAAGCTCTCCGCCAGGATCATCCAGCGCACCTGTGTGGCGGTGAAGCCCAGCGCCCGCAAGAGCCCGATCTCACGTGAGCGCTGCAGCACGCTCTGCGCCAGATTGTTGACCATGCCCACGGCCGCGATGAGGGCGCTGAAGCCGACCAGCACCGAGATCACCGCCAGGGATGTCGCCACTGTCTCGCTGATGGCCGCCTGGAGGACCGGATCCTCCATGGTGCGCTGCATCATGACCTCGAAGGTGGACCCGGCCACCGCGAACATCGTGATGAGGGTCACCCCGATCACCAGGCCGATGGTGGCCCTGGCGCTGCGCTCAGGGTGCCGTTGCGCGTTCGCCGCGGCGAGGCGGGCCGGCGCGCTGCCGCCGAGGACCCGTCCCGCAAGGGCCAGGATCGGGGGCATGATCAGGTGCGAACCGAGCACGAGTCCGCTGAACGAAAGGATGCCGCCGAGCAGGCCGAGCAGCACACCCTCCGGCGCGACCTGGCCCACGACCACCCCTCCGGCGAGGAGGAGTATCCCCGCGCCCATGAGGAGGACGGCGATGACCGTGCGCGCCGGGCGCCGGACGGTGTCCTCACGGGAGCGTTCCTCGGCCGCGCCGACGGCCTGCATCGGGCTGACCCCGAGCACCCGGCGGGACCCCACCCAGGCGGCGGCCCAGGTGGAGAGCACGACCACGGCGACGGGGAGGGCCAGGAGCGGTTCGATGAGGGTGTAGTCGAGGTCGGGCAGCACACCGGTGGCGACGAGCATGCGCAGACCCGCAAAACTCAGCAGGGTGCCGATCAGGGCTCCGGCGACGGCGCCGATCGCGCCCACGGTGAGTCCGTCGGTCGCCACAACCCGGCGCTGCGCTCTGGCGCTGGACCCGATCAGCCGCATCAGGGCGATGGTGCGGGTGCGGCCGGCGATGATGGTCGCCACGGTGTTGGTGGTCACGATCGCGGACACGTAGACGGCGATCGCGATGAACAGGAAGGCGACCAGGTCGAGCGCAGTGCGCACCGCGCCGACGTCCGTCATCCCCGAGGCGCTGACGATGGTGCCGATCATACTGGTGACCTGCAGGAGGACCACGCCGAAGGCGGATGCCAGGCCTGCCACGAGCACGCTCGCGCCCCGGCCTGCATGATCGTTCCGGCGCGTGCGAGTGGCGGCGCTCATGCGCGCTGCTCCATGCCCAGCATGATGCGGGAGATCTCTTCGGCCGAGGACTTGTCCCGGTCTTCGACGAGCCGGCCGTCGGCCAGGAACAGGATGCGGTCGGCGTAGCTGGCCGCCACCGGGTCGTGGGTGACCATGGCGATGGTCTGGCCGTATCCGGTGCTCGCTGCCTTGAGAAGGGTGAGCACCTCCCGGCCGGTGCGGGAATCCAGGTTGCCGGTGGGCTCGTCGGCGAAGACCAGCTCCGGGCGGGTGGCGAGGGCCCTGGCGATCGCGACGCGCTGCTGCTGGCCGCCGGAGAGCTCGTGCGGGCGGTGGGTCAGCCGGTCGCCCAGACCGAGGGACTCGGTCAGCTGGGCGATCCAGTCGGACTCGGCGCTGGTGGGCTTCCGGCCGTCCAGGCTGAACGGCAGCAGGATGTTGCCGCGGACGTCGAGCGTGGGCACCAGGTTGAACGCCTGGAAGATGAATCCGATCCGGCGGCGCCGGAGGACGGTGAGCGCCGCGTCGGCGAGACCGCTGATCTCGGTGTCGCCGAGCCAGGCCTGTCCGGACGTGGCGGTGTCCAGCCCCGCCATGATGTGCATGAGCGTCGACTTTCCCGAGCCGCTCGGGCCCATGATGGCCGTGAACTGGCCGCGGCGGATGCCGATCGACACATCGTCGAGGGCCGTCACTGCCGTGGACGACGAACCGTAGGTCTTGCCGAGGTGGGTCACTCTGGCTGCGAGGCCGAGGTCTGAGGGTGTGGTTTCCATGCTTTCAGGCTAGGAAGCCGCACGGTCCGGCCGCGTCGGGCCGGGGAGGTATCCAAGCCGCCGCACGGATGATCCCGGGCCTGGCCGGGTCATCCTCTGGGAGTGCCTGGCGCTTAGGAGGTGAGCCGGTGTTGGAAGGCGAAGACCACGAGCTGCACCCGGTCGCGCAGCGACAGCTTGCCGAGGATCCGGCTGATGTGGGTCTTGACGGTGGCTTCGCTGAGGAACTCCCCCGCCGCGATCTCGGCGTTGCTCAGGCCCAGTGCGGCGAGGGCGAAAATATCGCGTTCCCGGCTGGTGAGGGTGCGGAAAGCCTCCGGCTCCTCGCGTTGGGGCTCTGGCGCGTCGAAGTGGGCGAAGAGTTCGCGGGTGGCCGAGGCGGCGATGACGGCGCTGCCGGCGTGCACGGTGCGGATGGCGGCGAGCAGGAACTCGGGATCGGCGTCCTTGAGCAGGAAGCCGCTGGCTCCGCCGCGGATGGCGCGGCCGGCGCTCTCGTCGAGTTCGAAGGTGGTCAGCACCACGATGCGGGGCGGCGTGGTGCCCGCAGCCTCGGCCGCCGCGAGAATCGCCGTGGTGGCGTCGATGCCGTCCATCACGGGCATTCGGATATCCATCAGGATCACGTCTGGGGTGACCGCCGCGGCCATGGTGACGCCGGCGGCGCCGTTGCCGGCCTCGCCGACGAACTCCAGGTCGGCCTGCGAGGACACCAACATGCGGATGCCGGCCCGGAAGAGCGCCTGGTCGTCGACCAGGGCCACCCGGATGCGCGGGGCGTCGTCCGACGCCACCTCGCTCACTGCAGGGCTCCGGGCAGGGCCGCGGCCGCGGGCTGGTCTGCCAGGAGCGTGGCCGCCGGCCGCATCAGAGCGTTGGTGGTGATGGCCGGGAGGCGGGCGGCCACGATGAAGCGGCCGCCGATGGACTCCGCGGCGAGGGATCCGCCGGCCAGGAGCGCACGCTCGCGCATGCCGGGAAGGCCGTGGCCGATCTCGCCGGCACGCTCGGCCGTATCCGTCACGCCTACCGCATTGTCAATCGTCACCGCGACCCATCCGTCTGTCCACGCGAGGCTCAAATATACCGCCCGGCCAGCATCTCCGTGGCGGAGGGCGTTGGTGAGGGCCTCCTGCACGATGCGGTACACCGCCAGCTGCGCACCGGACCCGAGGGTGGTGGGGGTTCCGGTCGTCGTCCAGTCGATGTCGAGCCCGGTGCTCCGCATCTGCGCGACCAGGCGGTCGAGGTCGGCCAGCACGGGCTGCGGTCCGGCCGCGTCGTCCTGGCGCAGCCGGGTGAGCAGGATGCGGACGTCGCCCAGGGCCTCCCTGGCCGTGGTCGAGATGGTGCTGAGCGCCTCGTCGACGGCCTCCGGGTTCTGCGCCCGGGCATACCGGGCGCCGTCGGCCTGAGCGATCACGACGGCCAGGGAATGGGCGACCACGTCGTGCATGTCCCGGGCGATGCGGTTGCGTTCCTGTTCGACGACGACGCTGCGCTGGGCGACGCGCTGCTCCTCGACGGCACGGTGCTGGGTCACCCGGCTCTCCCTGGCGGTCTGCCAGGTGCGCATCAGCAAGCCCAGGGTCCAGGACAGGCCGAGCACGGCCAGGCTGGCGACGAAGACGGCCACGGCCGACCAGATCAGGCCGCCCACATCGCCCTGTGCCTTCGCCTCGGTGACGGTGGTCACGCCGCGCTGGAGGATGCTGAGATACATGGCGGCAAGCAGTGCGCCGATGCCCACTGAGACCAGGCCGGCCCAGCGCACGGCCCGCTCGGCGTACGCGGCCGTGACGTAGAGCACGGCCAGCACGGCCACGTCGCTCGTGAGCACCTCCAGGCCGCCCACCATCTGTGTGAGAGCGGTGATCCAGGCGATGCCGAGAGCGAGTGCCGGTGACAGCCGGCGTACGACCAGTGCGGCGGCGAATCCGGCAAGCACGACAAGGGACAACACGCTCGAGCGAGGGTCGGTCAGCAGGCCGAAGAGCAGAAAAGCACCGGCGACCCCGGCATCGACGACCAGCGTTCGCCGGGAGATCGGGCGGAATCCCTGGCGCCCGAAAGCCAGCGCGGGCCCCGTCAGCCACTCGGTGGGTACCGGGAGCATCACCCAGGCCTCCGCCCACTGGGCGGAGGGTGGACCGTTCGGGGTGGTGAGCAGGCCGGCGCGGCGGTCGGCGCGGTTCCGCAGGATCAGGCCGAGTACCCACCCCCCGGTCAGCACCACCGTGGCCAGGAACCCCTCGGTGAGACGGAAACCGAGTTCAAGAACGAAGCGCAGAGCACCGTCGATGCCCCGTTGGCCGGCCGTCAGGACGCTCATGGCGAGCAGCCCGGTGAGTATGGCTCCCACCAGCAGGCCGGCCCCCAGGGCGACGTAGCGCAAGGTGGGTTGGCCGTACAGGCATGCTCCCCAGGTGACGATGCATCCGCTGAACAACAGCATGGCCAGCCACGCCGGGTCGTCGAGGGTGCCGCCGACTCCGGCGATGGTGGCTGCGGCTCCGGTGATCAACGCGGCCGCAGGGAGCAGGCGCGAGACGCCCACGGCGGTCGCGAAGAGCACGACGCTCACCAGTGAGTCGAACTCGCCGGTGAACAGGCTCAATACGCCCCAGACCAGGAGGACGATGAGACCCAGGGAGGGCTCCAGCGCCCACCGGTAACGCGCCGTGCGCGTGAAGAGCCCCAGATCCGACATCCTCCCAGCGTACGGCTCGGGCCGTGTGACGGTGCCTCCTCCGGCGCGGTTCATCCCCGAGCGTGCCCAGGATCATCCGAGCGATGTACGCGGGCTGCGGGGTCACCCGAGGCTGCGAACGAAGGCCGCGGCCTCCCGCATGGTGAGAGTGGGCAGGTAGGCGCGGGCGAGCGCGACGCCGATGGCCGGCAGCGCCACCGGGTCGGGGTAGGCCATGAAGAGCGGGTGGAACTCGGGCTGGAACTTGCGTTTGAATGCGAAGAGCGACCGGAACCCGTACACGGGCTCCAGCGTACGACCGAGGAAGTCGAGCATCCGCGCGGCCAGGCTGCCGGTCTCGCCCTCGGACTGGGGCGTGTCTTTCCTCGCAAGCGGTGCCGCGGACAAGCTGAGGAATTCGACCTCCGGCCGGTCTTTGAGCAGTGACGCCGTCTCGCTGATCAGGAACTCCATGACGCCATTCATGGTGTCCGAACCTCGCCGCATGAAGTCGAGGGTCCACCCGATCACCTCGCCGCCCCGATAGGTGGGCAGCCAGCTCGTGACAGCCAGAATTCGGTCGTCGGAGTCGATCGCGAGCATCAGCCGCACGTCGGGGTCGCGCAGTTCGTCGAGTCCGCCGAGCGTGAAGCCGAGCTCCGGCAGGCCCTTCTCCTGCACCCACTGCTCGGAGATCTCCGCGATCTGTGCGGCCTGCCGCAGAGGCAAGGACCGGTACGAGGTCCACACGGCGCGGACCCCGAGCTTCTGGGCCCGGTTGACGGAGGAACGGATGTCCTGCCACTTCTTGCCGGTTGTGGCCCAGTTGTGCGGGCGCAGCACGGTCTCCTCCCCCACCTCCATGGCCTGCCAGCCCATCTCGTCGAACACCGGGCGCCAGCGTTCGCGCAGGGAGTAGAACACCGGCACCCAGCCGTGGTCGTCGCACATGCGGGCGAAGGCGGCGACCACCGCCGATGCCCGCGGCAGGTCATCGGCGGGGTCCACGCCGACGGGCTCTGCGACCGTGATGGCCACGCCGTTCACCACCCGGTAGGCGATGGCCACGGGCGTGACCGGCTCGGGCTCCGTCGGAGTGAACCACAGTGAGGACCCCTCCCAGGTGGTCATATGGGCGAGCGAACCGCCGCCGCCTGCGCGCAGCAGACCGCGGAGGCGCAGTTGGTCCTCCGGTGGGGCGCCGACGGCACCGGTGCGGAGGGCCAGGAGGGCTCCGCCGATGACGAGGAGCCAGAAAATCGGTCCTACCCAGTGGTAGAGCACGGTCGACAGGGGATCCCCCGGCAGGAAGGATAGGCGTTCCAGTCTCAGGAACCCGACCGGGATGAAGCGTTCGGGCAGGTCGGCGACGAGGTCGGCCAGGGTCACCTGCGGCCGGAAGCGATCGCGCAGAACCCAGCCCAGGCTCACGTACACGACCGACAGCACCAGCAGTCCGCCCGTCGTGATCACCGCGAACCGCCGCAGGTAGCCGGGGCGGGTGCGCACAGGGAAGTGGCGCAGGGACAGGGCGATCCAGACCGCGGTGGCCGCGGGCACCAGCACCGACACGATCAGCACCAGTGCGACCTCCCAGTAGTGGCCGGAGCGCCACTGGAACGAATAGGGCTCGCCGGAGACGGGGAGCAGACCGTAGTACCAGGCGCCGAGGACGGCCATCCCCACGTTGACGACGATGGCCAGCCCCGCGGCGAACCGGCGGCCACGGGTGAGGCCGTATGCGGCGATCAGCAGGACGATGAGCGGCAGCAGGCTCACCAGCACCGGACCGACTCCGCCGATCCGCTCCAGGGTCAGCTCGTGCACACACTGCCGGGTGATGTTCCCGAGCAGGCAACGGTCGACCACGTCGCCGACCGGAGGAACCTCCTGGGTGAGCAGCAGCCCGAGCGGCGCGAGGATCCCGAACCGGCCACCGGACACCACAGTGACCACGGGACCGATGGCGAGCACGGCCACGATCGCGCCGAACAGGGTGCGCGTCTCATGATCGGAACTGCGCCGCCAGGCCGCTTCGCGCCGCACCGGCCGAAGCACGATCCCCAAAACGAGGCCGGTGAGCACGGCCAGCAGCCGGTACAGGTCGCTCGGCTGGCCGGAGTAGAGCAGCAGGACGAGCGCAGCGGCGAGGGTGAGCACCCGGATGCGCCGGCGCCAGAGCGCCCCGGCGAATCCACTCGCAGCCATGATGGTGCCCAGGATCGGAGTGAACGGGTCGAGCGCCCACAGCTCGCGCACTCCCCGAGACCACATCTCACCGCCGGCGACGCCGAAGTCCTGCAGCACCAGCCCCAGGCCCGTGCCGATCACAGCCGTGGCCAGGAACGCCAGGATGGTGCGGCCGGTGCCGAGCAGGCGCTCGGCGGCTCCGAGCACGAGAACCGCGCCGAGGATCGCCAGGACGAGTTCGGCGATGTTGTCAACGAGGAACACCGACGTGATCGGGGTCCACCAGTGCCCCAGCCCGATCGCGGAGTGATATCCGGTGCCGAGCAAGAGGCGCAGGGCGTACGACGGGCCCCGGAGCAGCCCCGTCGCCAAGGCGGTGGCGAGCAGAAGCACCGCGACGCCGAGGGAGAACGGCGTACGCGCGGCGCTGGTGGCGAGGCGGCGCATCCGCTGTCGGAGAGCCGACGGCCGCGTGACCGGCGGCGGGGTGACCGGTGTCTGTGCGCCCGGAAGGGTGGGAGTGCTCACGACAGGCCACTCAATCCGGTGCTCTCGGCGAGCACGGGCAGGGCCTGGGTCCACGCATACTGCACGGTGTGCCAGTCGTGCGCGGTGCCCGGCGACACGATGAAGTGGGTGTGAGCGCCGGCCTGGTCCGCGGCATCCTTCACGGACTGGGACCAAGGCAGGTACCGGGTGTCGTCGCCACCCACGGCGACGATCACCGTGAGGTTCTCGTACGGCGCGTGCGCTGCCAGCACGGAGACGGGAGCCGCTGCCGCGTACGCCGTGGCGTCGCCGGCAAACCCCGCGGCGATGGTCTGGGCGACGCTGCCCTTCTGCGGGGCCAGTTCACCCGAGATGTCGAGAATGGTTCCGTAGAGCTCCGGATGCGCGGCGCCGAGTTGGATCGAGCAGGTTCCGCCCTGGGAGAATCCGGCGATTGCCCAGCCGGCGGGGCCGGCGGCGACGTGAAGGTGGGCCCGGATCCAGTCCGGAACGTCCTTGGTGAGGTAGGACGCCGAGTTGCCGAGCGTGGAGTCGACGCACATCGGGTTCTGGTCCGGGGCACCGAGCTGGTCGGGCACCACGACGATGGGAGCCACCCCTCCGTGCGCGGCCGCGTAGCCGTCGAGGATGGTGGCCAGGTGGCCCGCCGTGAAGACATCGGCAGGACTGCCGGGCTGGCCCGAGAGCATCTCCACGACCGGCAGTGCCGGCGGGTTGGTCCTGCGCGCGGCCGGCGGAAGGTAGACGAGGGCAGACCGAGCGGCGAACCCCGAGGTGGTGGCCGGAATCGTCACGGTGCCCACCACTCCCGTGGCGGGCGTCGAGCCTGAAGTCGCCACAGCGAGCGAGTCGTAGGTGGGGAGTCCGAGGGCGGTGCGCACCGTCGTGAACTGCCCGAAGTCAGCATTCACCCCCGCCGCCGCGGAGAGCAGCAGCAGCGGGATGGCGACGACGGCGACCACCCGGCGCCACCTCCTCGCGGTGACGAGGGCGAACACGATCAGAGCGAGAGCACCGAAGAACCCGGCAGCCCAGAGGCGGGTCGTCGTACTCAGGGAGACTCCGAAGAGATCCCAGACGTCGCTCACCAGCCAGCTGAGCGTCCACCCTGCCGCAGCGCCGCCGACGACCAGGCCGAGTCCGATCAGTGCGCTCCGGGTCGGCAGACGACGGGCGGCCAGCACGATCAGGCTCACCGCCGTCACCCCGTATAGGGCGAAAAGAAGCGGGCCACCGACGATGCTGGTGTTCAGGAATGTGCTCACGAATGTCCTCCGGATCAACTGTGCACCCGCTGTGCTCGGCCACGCACCCGGAGTGATCGTTCTGAACGAGGTTTCAGAGCACGCGCTGGCTATCATCGGCCCGCTCACGGGGCACTGTCAGGTACCGCTCAGGTATCGGAGCGGACGGCTGAAACCGGCCCGTCAGCGTGCTCCACGGGTGCTCAGATCGTCGACGAGTTCCTGCACACGAGGGGCGGGCGCGCCGTGCCGGCTGGCACGTCGCAGCAGGGCGCCGCCGATGGCGTCAAGCTCGTCCTCCGCCCCGGCCTCCAGGTCATTCTGCAGGGAGGACCGCATCCCGGGTGGGAGCGCGTGGATAGCCCGGGCGAGCTGGGCGGGGTCCGACGGCACACCATCCCTGGTGGCGATCTGGGCGACCTCGGCCAGCAACGCGGTGGTGAGGGCAGGGTCCTGGTCCCGGGCGGCGCCGATGCTGACTCCCCAGTAGGACGTGAGCAGCGCCATCGGTGCCAGGAATCGCAGTTTGCTCCAGAGCACCTCCGCCTCGCTTCCGCCCACGGTGACATCGAGTCCGGTACTTTTCCAGGCCGTGACGACTCCGGTGCTCTCCCCTTCGGCGGGAACGGTGAGCCGCAGGAACGGACTGCGATGGTCGATGATCGTGGGCCCGAGTCGGGTGCTCTCGACAGCGACCGTAGCGCCCGCGACGCGGGCATCGGGGGCTGCCTGCCGCAGCACGTCCATGTGTTCGATACCGTTGAGCAGGGACACGACCTCGGCGGGTTGCGCTCGCCGGAGGGCATCGACGATTCCAGGGAGGGCGTAGGCCTTGGTGGCCACGATCACGCGGGCACCGACGGGAATCTCCGTCACCGCCGGGAGTCGGCCGACCTGGTCGCCGAAATGGGGGCTGTGCAGCGTGAGGCCGTCAGCGTTGATGTGCCGAGCCGTTTCCGGACGTGCGACGGCGACGACATCGATCCCGCTTCCGTGCAGGAGGACGCCGATGAGCCCTCCCACGGCTCCGGCACCCACAACAGCGATGACCGGCTCAGACATTCGACACCTGTGACATGGGGACCTTCCATTGTGCGTGCGGCGTCTGCCGCCCGTTCCATTGTGGAGCAGATACAGTGTGGAAATGTCTTCTCCCACCACGCTGGCCGGCCTCGGCGACGAACGCTTCGTGTCGCTCACCACGTTCCGCCGCACGGGAGAGCCAGTCTCGACCCCGGTGTGGATTGCCAGGGACGGTGACGACCTGATCGTGACCACACCGAGGCAGAGCGGCAAGGTGAAGCGGATTCGCCACACCTCCCGGGTGCAGCTGGTCCCCTGTTCCCGCGCCGGAGCCGTGGCGGCCGGTGCGCTGCCGCTGGAGGCGATGGCCGTTATCGAAGACGACGACCGGAGCCGGGCCGTATTGACGGCGGTCTTCGCCGCGAAGTACCGACTCGAGTACCGGATCTTCCTGTTCATCGAACGACTCGGCAAGTCCGGCGCACAGACCCGCGTTCTTCTGCGGATCAGCAGCCCCCGCTCCCCCAACACATAGGAGACCGCCAAGCAGACTGCGTCCCGGTGGTCGAGCAGCCTGCGTCCCGGTGGGTCATTCCGTGTTCGGTGGTTGTCGCGTGTCCGGGGCGTGGGTGTTGGGGTCGTGGGTGTTGGGGTCGTGGGCGCGGTGTTGGTTGGGTCGGCGCCATGTGCCGGTGGGGTCGAGCCAGTGCGGTGCCTTCACTTGCGGCATGCCGTTGACCATTCGGATGTTCCACCCGGCGGTGTCGATGGTGTGGTGGTGGTACCAACACAGCAGTACCCCGTTGTCGATGTCGGTCGGGCCACCGTTCTGCCAGGGGATGACGTGGTGGAGTTCGGTCCATTGGGCCGGGCTGGTGCAGTTCGGGACGATGCAGCCGCCGTCTCGGGCGGTGATCGCGCGGCGTTGGAGGGGGCTGAAGCAGCGGGCTTTGTTGCCCAGGGCGAGGACGGCGCCGTTGCCGCCGAAGAACACGGGGCGGATGCCGCCGTTGTCGACCATCTGGTTGATCGTCTTCATCGACAAGGGTGCGTCGACGCCGTCGATCCAGCCGACGCCGATGCCGGCGAGGAGGTCTGCGGCGCTGACGTGCACCATCACCGTTGGTGGCATCCCGCCCATCGTGGGGGTGCGGGGGTCTTGGGCGACCTGGGTGAGGATGCCG
>Ga0247808_10000179_pt1 | contig 39338 bp, 80 predicted proteins | sample UWRJL089202R1_FD_179914 | JGI IMG/M metagenome (GOLD analysis project Ga0247808, IMG submission 179914) | Plant litter microbial communities from Arlington Agricultural Research Station in Wisconsin, United States - UWRJ-L089-202R-1 | ecosystem: Environmental > Terrestrial > Plant litter >... | reverse complement strand
AATAATTTAAAATAACTGAAAATAGTTATTGACATCCTGTCACAATACCCATATACTGATATTCAGAGAGGCAATGATGCCCATCCAACACGGAGAGATAAGATGACAAATTACACAAAAGCAATCGAAATTCTTAAATCTGGAAATGAAGACGCAGCTTGGAAAGTAGCGCGTATGGATAGTGGCCTAGCTATCAGCTGTACCAAAGAAAAATGGCTGGATTTTGCTTATAAAGCTATTGAAAATAGAAACCGTGAAGAGCTTGCAAACTCTCATTTTTCATCAAGAGCTTAATCATGGAAAATAACCAACAATATCCAAATAGAATTTGGGTTTATAATCGTGATGGTAAATTCGAGGTAAGAGATAGTAATATAGTTACCGGTAATATTCAATATAATCGCATCGGCCTATCACCTGATTTTTATGTTTTTTTACATTCTCACTATGAAACGGGAGAATATTTGGAAGCAGATTTCATTTGTAATGGATTTAAGGTAAATGTGCAAGATGATGTAAAATACTTAAATGAAGACATCTTGGGATTAATAACAAAAAAACAATTAAATCTTGATACATGGTATACCCCTATATTTGAATGGGAAGAAGGTGTATGTGTGCTTGTTGACTTATTACCTGAGGAAGATGAAAAATCTATTGTTGATGATCTTGTTAAGTCTTTAGAAAAAGCAAAATATTTATTGAATCTTTATAATCCTAAGGCAAATTTATCTGCACAATTTAAAAATCAGTGTATCTTAGAAATTGATGCTACATTAAATAGAGCAAAGGATTACTAAATGACCCCAGAAACCTTTAGAAACATACGGAGCACTATGACCCTAACAGAACTATCAGACATAATCCGTGTCCATCCTAGGACAATTAGACGCTATGAGGATGGGTCAGTACCAATCAGCGGCCCGGTATCAAAGCTTATGGAGCTTATTGAGCAGGGTATCCTGTAACACAAACCCTTCAAGATAGGAGATGAGATGAACAACGAATTTAAAAGGGCTTTAGACGACCTTTCACGCATGAAATACAATGGTGCAGTGATGCTAGACGGTTTATGCAAAGAATTTATCAAAATGCATGAAATGGCTATTACTGACGCTTTAAATATGTGTTCAATCATGCGTGAAAACCAGATTATGAATTTTGAACAAAAAGCCGATGAGTATTTTAGAAATGTCTGATCTATCTAAAGCCATAGAATTATTGGAAAGATCACTAGATGCTATTTCTGATATGGCAATAGTTTCCTTACATACTGATAGAGAGAAGCTTAATTATCACAAGGTTGAACTATACAAATATCGCGATGAAGTTAAACAGTTTTTAACCACCCAATAACACAGGAAAGAACGAATATGACGCAACAAGAAGCAATCGATAAATTAAAAGCCTTAGAGGGCTATGACAAAGAACGTGACCACTGTGAAGCAGATGATATTTTATGTGAATTATTATCATCACTAGGTTATGGAGAGGTTGTTGATCAGTTTAATAAATTAGAAAAATGGTATGCCTAATAATAAATAGTTGCACCCTAAAGCACATAGGGGTATAGTAACTCAACCACAGGAGGATAATATGATAACTTCCCTAGTACTCACCCTAATAATTCTTCTATGTCTCGGACTAGTGATTACGTATGCCCTTCCTCCTATCGCTAACGCTGTCATCCAGTGGTGTATCCGGGCTATCGTGGTCCTTATCACTGTTCTGGCCATTTGCCGTGTTTGGAATCTTGTTTGATACGTCTAACCCTCCCTAATGGCCGAACCTTCACCACAGATGGTACAATCGAACCATCATTGAAGGATATATACCAGCGTAAACTAATGGCGTATTTCGATGAGCATGCAGGCATTCAGCCATTGGATGATTTTAAGATAGCCATAAGGGCAATCAAGAAGGAATATGCTGACTTGATTTCCAAAGAAAACCCTGTATAATACCATTGAGATTTACCCCATTGGAGAAAAACCATGAAAACACTTGAAGAATTAAACGTAATGGATAAGGCAGAACTGAAGAAGTACGCCTTTGAAGACTTGGCCCTAGAGCTTAAAGGAAATCTGTCAGAAGAAACTCTGATTGAACGCATCACCGATAAACAGCGTGAAATCCAATTACAGCTAGAACATGACCTTAATCCTGCCGTACTGGCCGAAAAGCCTGTTGTTGAGGAAAAGCCGGAAGAAGTTAAGCCTTCGAAAGAAGCTAAGTCCCGTGCTAAAGAGCTGGAAGACCACCTGAAGTTACACATTGATCGTGGCGTAGGCTTTGAAGCGGATGACGTAGCTTATACCATTTCTTTCCGTGGTCAGGTCATCAGTGGTAATTTAAGCGTCCCTAACGCTATCGTTGCCCGTCAAGCTGACGTCATGTTGTCCCGCCGGTAATGTACGACATAGAGATCAATCTGAAGGGTGATAAGGCTATTAAAGTCCCATTCACTCTTCCTGATAACTACACCGCAGAACAACTCTACCAAGCCTTCCAGACTGCACTAGCCGAATTGTACGAGGAATTAAATGCCTGACCTATACGAGATCAAAGTAGTATCGGAATCGAATGACGAAGCGGTATACTTTGGTTTATCAAGTGTAGACACAGGAAATATGTTAAGATTATTCAAGATGTTTAACGTTCAAGTAGCCGCATTACCAGAGGAATAAGCCGAATGACCCTCATTACCAAGAAATCAGACCGTATCCCAAAGATGATGTACAAGATCATCACCGACAAAGATGGTAAGCGTGGTGACGTTAAGCTATTCAAGGGACTTCTACCCCCTGGATGGGATATACTGACAGAGCCTAAGTTCGAGCAATTGATAGCTGAGAGTGAAAGGAAGATGGTGGATGGTGAGCTCGATGCATAGCCCAAAATGGTTTCCAATAACTGAATTACCTGATGAAGACGCTGTGTGCATACATGCAGAGCATAAAACAGGTGAAATTGCATTATACAGCGGAAGGTCATTAATAGAGACCATTGAAAATTGCAATAATACCCCGTCATCAAACCAGAGACTAGAGCCAGTCAGATGGACATATAACTACAACGAACGAGTAAGTCCACCTAAAAACAATAATTACAATAATAATTACCATCTAATAAAGCCGATCCCTATTGAATGCTTAACTGGTAAATATTTAACTGGATCATTGGAGGGAGACTACCTGATGTTTAGAGATGCCATGATATACAAATATGGCGAGAACTTTATGATTGAAAATTACTCAGAGCCATGCATTAAGGAAGTTCTATGATGCGTAACCTATTCCGTAAGCTGATTGGAAAAAAACCTGTGTATCGGGTAAAGGCCGGAGGGGAATATAATAAGTTTGGCCAATTATATAAGATAACTCGATGTGCCCAAAATTATGAGCTATACTTACCAGAGCAGACATTCGGCAGAAGCTTCTTGAGAGATAGAGAATAATAATGGCCGGCGGTAGACCAACTAAGTACGATCCAGTTTTCTGCGAACGTGTTATTGAATACGGTAAAGAAGGCATGTCTAAGGTAGAGATGGCATGTAACCTTGAGATTTCACGAGATAGTTTCGATGAATATGAAAAGGTACATAAAGAGTTTTCCGAAGCCGTCAAGGAAGCTATTTCATATTCACAGGCTTGGTGGGAAAAAAAGGGTAGAAATGCTGTATTTAATTCAGCCAATTTCAACGCTACTGCATATACGTTTAACATGAAAAACAGATTCAAAAACGACTGGTCAGACCGCGTTATCACAGAGCACGCCGGAGCAGTAACTATTGATGGATTATACGGTGCTATTGCTGGTAAATCAGAGGGAATACCGGAATAATGTATTTAGTATTACCCCCATTTATCTATAATAATCCGGAATACATGGAAATAGCGCGTAGTATGTACCCAGGTGTTGAGATGGTAGAGAACAAGCCAATAGTTAACGAAAATGCCCCAAAAGACGTCTTTATAAAGATTACGGTAAAGTAAATGGCTGTATCGGCCAAGATCACCCAAGAAAAGTATGATGAGCTAGTACGCCTGCTGTCTGATCGTGAGTGGCGCTTGTCCCACTTGTACAAGATACAGGATAAGGACGGTAATAAAGTAACTTTCACACCTAATAGGGCGCAAAGACGATTCTATAAAAAGATATGGTATTACAATATCATATTAAAATCTCGTCAGCTCGGATTTTCCACATTCATCCTGATCTACATCCTGGACGCCCTGCTATTCAACCCAAACAAGTCTGCTGGTGTTATTGCCCACTCATTAGAGGACGCAAAGAAACTATTCCGTAACAAGATCAAGTTCGCCTATGACAACCTTCCGCCAGAGATTAAACAGATGGTCAGCGCGGTTCAGGATAGCTCTAACTCTATGGTATTCAGTAATGGGTCGTCTATCTCGGTTGGGACTTCCCTGCGTGGTGGTACGTTACAATACCTGCACGTATCGGAATTGGGTAAGATTGCCGCCAAATACCCTGAAAAGGCCCGTGAGATAAAGACGGGTGCTCTCAACACTGTATCGGTAGGCCAGCAGATATTCATCGAATCCACTGCTGAGGGCCAGGGTGGATTGTTTTATGAGCTATGCCAATATTCCGAGCAGCTAGAGGATGAAGGCAAAGAGCTTAGTGCAATGGACCCGCGCTTCCACTTCTTCCCATGGTACGAGGACAAGACCTATACGCTTGACTTTGACGTGCCAATCACCGATGAGCTGCAGAAATATTTTGATAGCCTAGACATTGAGCTTACAAAGGGACAGAAGGCTTGGTATGCCAAGAAGTCTCAATCGATGGGCGATGATATGTTGCGGGAATTCCCTTCCACCAGCCGAGAGAGCTTCCAGACTGCTGTAGAGGGTACGTATTTTGTCAGAGAGATGTCATTTCTACGCAAAGATGGGCGTATCGGATCATTCTCGTGGGATCCCGCAAAGAAGGTTTACACTTTCTGGGATATTGGATTGAGTGACGAGATGTCTATTGTATTTATGCAACAGGACGGAAAAGACTTTAATATTATAGATTACTATGAGAATAGTGGGGAAGGTTTACAGCATTATATCGACTATCTGGACAGTAAGCCATATTCATATGATGAGCATTACTGGCCTCATGACGGGGTAAAACGTGATCAGGTAACAGCTTCTGAGCTATATAAAACGGCAATGAGACTTGGGATGAAGCGGATTAATATTGTTCCTCGGACACAGGACTTGGCAAGCGATATTCAGGCAACACGTAACTTCTTGCCTAGATGTAGATTTGATGCTATAAAGTGTGATATATTAATAAAACACTTGGGTAATTACCGAAAAAAATGGAACGATAGACTTGGCGTATGGCATGACCAACCACTGCATGATCCTGCATCTCATGGCGCAGATGCTTTCCGTTGTCTTGCTATCGGTTTTAGAGAGAAACAGCCGATTGTTAAAGAACGCATTGAAATGGATGACTGGAGCAGGTAAGTGAAATCAGATAAAGAGATTATTAAGCAGTTCCGGTCACATAAAGGTATCAGTGAGCGTGGTCTTTCACACCAGATTGAAAACTCCGACAAGTGCCATGCGTTCTATGAGGCTGATTTCCTAGACACATCCAAGATGAAGCGCCGCCCTGTGCAGATTGATAAGGTCAGCCCTTACGTGGATGCTGTTAACGGTTTGGTCATCCAGAACCGCCCGTCTATTAAATACGCTGCTGTTATCCAAGACCAGCAACAGGAAGAATTCTACAGCAAGAACGCCAACGCAATTGCTAAGTACATTAAACGTAATGCCCGCGCTGATCAGGTAAAGACACAGGCCACACTAGAGACGCTGATTCAGGGTTATTCCTCGGTTGAAACGGCCATGACTTATTCCGAAGGTTACGCTACGACTGATCCCGGTGGCGAAGTTATTATGGGTAAGGTCGATGCACGATGGGACCCGATGGCCAGAAAGACTAATCTTCTGGATGCACGCTGGGCTTATTACCCTAAATCATACGATAAGAAGGATGCAAAGCGCCTGTTCACTGATTTCGATGAGGAAGAAGTACAGGAAGTACGCCCTGAGAATGATACAGGATATGAGTTTGATCCCGACATTTACCCTTATGACCGCTTTAAAGAGGACGAGGGATATGACTGGAACAGCAAGACAGAGAACACAATCTGGGTTTATTTCTATCAGTGGCAGGAGACAGAGGACTTCTACCGTGCTGATAATCCAGTTTATAAGTTAACAAATCCTTTCATCCGCCAGCGTGCTATGGATTTCATGGATGCACTGTCCATCGAAGCTGAAGCAGACGATAGTATGTTTGAATTTGATCCTTCTGCTGAGCGTCTTGTATTTGACAGTACGATCAAGGCAAAGCTGGATGAGGAGTTTGGTGACCAGATCAAGTCATTCAAGTTTCCTCGCAAAGTGTTCTATTCTGCTGTATTGTCTGGTAATCAGGTCTTTACCAAGTACCGTTCTGTTAGCCAGCAAGGGTTCACGATCAAGTTTTATACAGGTAAATGGCACGCTAAATCCCGTAAATGGGTAGGTGTTGTTAACTCTATGATGGAGCCAGCCCTGTATTTCAACAAGGGTCTTGAGGCTTTGATGTACACCATCGACGCCAACTCTAAGGGCGGGTTATTGTACGAAGATGATGCAACTGATGATCCGGTACGCCTGGAAGCTAATTACAATAAGACAGATGCAAGTATCAAGCTGCGTCCGGGTGGCCTGAATAAGGTTAAAGAGAAGCGTTCGCCGTTCCAGCCTACGGGTTACGAGCAGGTTATCGGTATTGCTGACAAGGCCGTGTCTGACACGATGGGCTTTGATCTGGCTGCTATCCTTTCGACAGAAGGACAACAGTCCGGTGTATTGCATCGTCAGCTTGTCAAACAGGTTAAGTCCACGCTTGCTCCTTATTTCGATAGTATCACGGCATTCGAAGAAGAATGGTCCCGTCTGTTACTTGACTTGATGAAAGTCTATGTTGAGAACAACGAGGGCGGGATTCGCCGTATCATTGGGGAAGACAACACACCTGAATTCATCACCATATCGAAAGATGCTTTCGCCGCTGAATACGATATTGATATTGTCGAAGCACCGGAAACGAATGAGGAGAAGATGGAACAGGCCCAGATTCTTATCAGTATGGGTGATAAGCTGGTTGCCTTGGGTGATCCGTCCGGTAAGGCGTTCTATGCTGGTGCTCTTAAAGTCCTGCCTCTGGATACTGAACAACGTCAGGAAATGCTGCAGGTTCTGGAAGGCCAGGAAGACCCACGCATCGCACAGCTTACAGCGCAGATTCAGGAATTAACCAGTGAACAGTCCAAAGCACAGCTAGATCTGGTTAACGCTCAGACCCTTCTGACACGTTCAACAGTCGATAAGAACATGGCCGATGTCCAGTCCAAAGCTGCTGATATTGCCAAGACTATAGAGGAAACAGACCGGATCAGTATTGAAAACAAATACATCCCGTTTGTCCCTGTCGAGAAACTAAGTTTAAGTATTTAACAACCCAAGGAGCCGAATAATGAAAACAATTTACGAACAACTAGAGGAAGAAGAAGCCGCTATCGAAGCTATTACTGACGCGCCTAAGGAAGAAGTCCCTGCTGCTGATGTGGTAGATGAACCAGAGGAAGAAGCTTTCGATCCTGAAGCCACTGAGGAGGAAGCCGCTGATCCTGTTGAACCTGTAAAGGAAGAGCCTAAGGTCGATAACGAAGCTATGGCCCGTATGCGCTGGGAGAATTCCGAGTTAAAACGCCAGCAACGTGAGGCACAGGAAGCCGCTCAAAAGGCTATTCAGCTTCAGCAGCAACCAGCCAAAGTAGACGCAGAACCTAATCCACAGGAAGACATGGAAGCTTGGTTGGCATGGGAGAATCGTCAGATCAAGGCAGAACTGCAGCAAACTCGCACTCAAGTAGAGCAGATCAATCGTGAGAAAGAGACAGATAAGATCATCGCTTCCGGTGTTCAGGAAGTAGCCCGGTATGAGGCCATGATTAAGGATACTGTGCCTGATTACGAAGGAGCTTCTGCTTTCTATGTTAACACTATTAAGCAGCAGATTCTGGCCAATAACCCTAATATCGACCCTATTACACTCAATAAGACCCTGACCATGAGCGTCCTGAAGACTGCTGCAACATTCGAAGCACAGGGCATTAACCCTGCTCTTGCGATGTATAACATGGCAACCTTACAGGGTTACAAGCCTAAAGTGTCCGAGCAACCTGAACAGAAGCCAGCACAACGCGCCTCATTGGAGACAATTGAGAAGAACAAGAAGAAGTCTGCTTCTGGTTTAGGTGGTTCTGGTGGCAAGGGAACCCTGACGATGGATGCTCTAGACAAGATGTCCACAAAGGAACTGGCCGAGTTGGGTGATGAAGAAATTAACCGTATCATGTACGGTCAAGGATAATTACCTCCTCCTGGTGATAGAGTGGCTCGGGTTAAACTCCGGGCCATTTTTATTGACTAATTCGTAATAACCATTACAATCTAGTAACTGGATCGGCGTTGGAAGCTATGGTGGACGGAGAGGCTGTAAAAGGCCGTTGATAATAAGCCATTAGAGAAACGCACCCCGAAGTAGTCAACAACGTGGGTAATTGGAGTTGACAGGGGTCCCACAGGAAATAGTCGCGTATTTCATCCAGTAATTTTCCCCTTGCATATTTTCTGATTGATGATAACATCTTCTTATCGGGGTAGTCCTCAGGCTTGACAAGCTCAAATGTCCGACAGCAGACGCAATCTGCCACTGTCAAAAAGAGTTAAAGTTCTCTTTAAAAACATGCCTACCGAGGGCTTAATCGTTCGAGTATCGCGACAGTTGATCAATACTTTCAACTTTACAACGAGGATACTCATGTCTTTTACTACAGTACCTTTGTCACAACGCGTAAACGTATGGGCAAAGCAAGCCTGGATTCAGACCACACAAGAATCTGTTCTAGGCCATTTCCTAAACTCCGGTGTTACCTATCGTCCTCGTGAATTCGAAGGCCAGAACACTGTCGGTCAAACCTTAACCTATGCCTATATCGGTAAGCTGTTGCAAGCTGGTCTTGGCGAAGGTTCCACAATGGACGGTAACGAAGAAGCCTTGAACATCGGTGATTTCAACATGCGTGTTGGTATGATCCGTCTGGCTGTTCTGAACCCGAACGATGAAGACACTATTGAATCGGCCCAATCAAACATTGAGTTTGAACAGACCTCCCGTGCTGCTCTGACCCGTGCCATGGTTGAGAAGATCGATTTCTCCATCTTCAACCAGCTTGCAGGTGTTAACTACCTGACTAACGTAACACTGGGTGGTATCGTTTACACATCCGCTGCTGCGCCAACTGCTGCTAACAACATCTACAACGTAACCGGTTTGAACCCGATTATTGCTCCATCTACAGACCGTATCTTGCGTGCTGGTGGTGTTGCTAACGATCAGTCCATCACTGCTGCTGGTAAAATGACCTTGTCTCTGGTCGATTATGCAGTTGAATTGCTGGATAACTCAAACCAACCTGTTGACGGCCTTGAAGGCGGTATGCGTTATGAGCTTTGGATTTCCCCAGAGCAATTCACAGACCTGAAACAAGACGCTGACTCCCCGATTACATGGTATAACAACGCTCTGGCTATGGCTGCTGGCGGTAACTCTGATGCCCTGACAGGCCGTGGTTTTGCTTCCTTTGTTAAGCCAGTTGGTGAATATGCTGGTGTACGTATCTATCGTTCCCCACGTGTTGCCTACGGTGTTAACTCTGCCAACGGTGCGCCAATCACTACTGTACGCCGTGCGGTTCTGGTAGGTCGTAACGCTCTGTCCTTTGCTTCCCGCATGGGTACAGGCCGTGTAACCGATACAACAGTACCTTTCGTATTCAAAACACAGTTGAAAGACTACGAATACTACAAAGGTATCGAGGCTCGTTTCATTGGTGGTATCAAGAAAAATACCCCTTCAAACGGTTCGGACATCGGTGTCGTTGTTATCGCTACTTATGCAGCCCCACACACAGCTTAAGGAGAGCAAACTATGACTACACCTGCAATCGTATCTACTAAATATACAGGTACATCCGCTGACTATCGTTTGTGTAAAGCACAGCGCGAAGGTCAGGAAACTATGGAATATGCCGTTGCTAACGTGCCTATTTCAACCGCTAACGGTACAATCGTTGGACTTGTTCCTTTTCGTGCCGGCGCTCGTTTCAACTATAACTCGGTTATCCGTAACAACGCCTTCGGTACTGGCGCTACGGCTTCTCTGGGTTATGTTTATGACGATAACGTAAACAACGTCAACAACCAAACTGCCTTCACTCCTGCCGTCTCGGTAGCTACTGCTGGTGCTCTGGTTGGTGGCGCTAACGTTGACGCTGGTATGGGCTGGAAAGCTACTGGAGATGGTTGGATTGTTGCGACCATGGCCGGCACTGTCCCTGCTAACGCTGGTATCTTTACTGCACAAATTACCATGACTTACGATCAGTAATGGTGATAGGGGGGTCTGGTTCGGCTCTGGACCCCCTTTCTTTTAAAGGAGAATAACATGCCTATTTTTACTCGTGCAGATCAAGGTCGCCAACCAACCATGAAGATGAAGGTTCAAACCCTCGCCCAATTGATTGCCGCCGCCCCTCCTGCTACACACCTCGGCCACTTCGCTTATGTTAGTAACGGTAACGCAGGACAGCCTTGTCTTGTTGTTTCCAACGGTACTAATTATCTGGTTGTAGCTCTTGGTGCAATTGCTTCTTAAGGAATAACGTATATGCCTACATTTGTAGAATTGAGAAAGATGGTATCAAGACGGATCGGTGATCCTCAGAATACCGCTGTTTCTGTCGCAGATGTAGGCGATACGATTAATGCTTCTATCAGATTTTACAAACAGAAACGCTTCTGGTTCAACTATGTTTCCGATACGTTTACTGTCTTGCCTAACGATCCACTCGTTCCTAACTTTACAATCCCCCTGCTTTATCTGGATAAAGACGATGGTCTGACATTAATTGACCAGTCCTATCGTTATCCCCTGCGCCGCATGAACCCTCTTGAATATGACAGCGCAGATATTGGCCAGATTGGGAGACCTTGGGGATATGTTTACCGTAATAAACAATACCAGTTATATTTCTATCCTGAACAGGCTTATCAGGTATTCGCCCATGGGGTCCGTGATTATGACGATCTTGATGATGATGATGATACAAATGACTTTACTGTTCTGGCTGACAGATTAATCATGTTTGATGCCATGTCCCGTATTTACTCGGAATTCCGTCAGGACAATGAGAGTGCCATTTTGTTTTCACAGGCTGCAGACGCTGAATATAATAATCTGCAATCACGTACAAATGAGAATTTAACCACTGGTCGCATGACCGTTGAAGATAGCTTCGGCTGTCGAGGGAGATACCGCTAGTGCCGACAACAACTACCAATTATGGTCTATTAAAACCAATTCCATTCGATCTTACAGATGCTGACATCTGGGGTGGAATGCTTAATACCAACTTCGATATAATTGACACGCAATTGAAACGAGGTCTGGATTACACTGCTTTGAGCAAAGGTGGCAACTACACGATCCTTGACACGGACCAGAAGGCTTTGATTGCGGCTAATGCGTCAACGGCTTCATTTACGATTACACTTCCATTGGCATCGAATGCAGGTTTCACTACCACCATTAAGAAGGTTGATACTAGTGCAAATACGGTGACTATTCAGGGTAACGGCTCTGAATTGATCGATGGCTTTAACACCTTCGTCCTGACAAGCTGGAGTGATGCGATTACGCTGATTTCCACAGGTACAGAATGGCTTATCACGTCAAAAGACTTGAGCAAAGTTGGTATTATAGAACATTTCGGTGGTTTAATAGCTAATATACCAGCCAGAACATTAGGTTGTGATGGTTCTGCTGTTTCACGTACAACATATGCCCCACTATTTTCCAAGATCGGTACGTTATGGGGCGTAGGGGATGGTTCAACAACATTTAATCTCCCTCTTTTGAATGAAGGATACTTCTTACGCGGTATTTCTACTAATACGAGTGTTGATCCTAGCGGTCCACGTTTGGCTGGTACATCACAGGCTGCTGCATTACAAGATCACTCACATACTATTGCAGCACAAACAACATCAGTATCAGGTGGCGCTACTCCTATCCGTATTCTAGAAGGTGGTGGTTTAAACAGTACCAACGGGTCTAGTATTGGTGGAGCAGAAACCCGTCCCGTCAACAAGGCTGTAGCATTTGTGATTAATTATTAATGGTAACAAGAAACTCCCAAGTCAGGCCAATTCCTTTAGAGATCAAGGCAGGTGTTCACCCAGATACGGATTCAACTCCTCTGGCCACCGATCACTACGTCATGTCTCAGGGAATCCGCATGTTTAACGGGGTTCCTCGTAAGATTGGCGGCTGGATTTCACGTTCTTTCTATAACGGGAATACAATTCAGGGATATACACGGTCCCTTTACAGCACTATTTTTGATTCCGGCAATCCTATCCTTCTAATAGGATCCAACGTCCACCTTTATGCGTTATCCGGCAACATCCTTACTAACATCACCCCATTCCAGGAGGATGATATTGTCATCGGCAACATCCTTACTAACTATGGTTCGCTGGCTGCTAATCCTGTTACTACTGTCGATGGATCGAATATCGTAAATGTTTTAGATGCTGATGCCCCCCGTTATGAAGTTGGAGATGTTGTTTATTACACAGGTGCTTCTTCCGTTAACGGGATTAGTGCCGCTTTATTGAATGCCCCTCACGTCCTACGTTCTGTTGGCTCTACATATTACACGTTTCAGGTAAATGATCCTGCTACATCTTCTGGTACGGGTGGTGGTACAATCACAAGGTCATCAGGGCTTTTAACGATTACTGACACTGCCCATGAGATGCCTGAAGGTAACCGTGTAAAGATCGAAGGCGCCAGTGCTACGGGTGGTATTACAGCACCGCAAATTAATCAGGAATTTGTAATCCGGAACGTAACAGCTAATACCTTCGATGTCATGACCAGTGGTAACGCTACATCATCAGTCAGTGCGGATAGTGGTTCTTACTATCCAGAGATTCTTGCTGGTCCATCTACAGAGTTTACACAGCAGGGATATGGCGCTGGTTTATATGGGGAAGGACCTTATGGAGCGCCGGGTGTTTCAACAACTAACCGTGTTACGCCTCGTATCTGGTACTTTGATAAGTTTGGGGAAAGTGTTTTAACCGGATATGGCGATAAGATTTACCAATGGACAGGAACGGCACAAGTCGCACCAACTATCCTGCCGAATGCCCCTGATGGCGTTAAATACTTTTTCGTATCAGATAATATTCTTGTTACCCTTGGATCTGGTGGGTTAGGTAATCATATCTTTGCATCCGATCAGGGAGATGCCACACAATGGACTGCATCAAGCCTTAATCAGGTATTCGAAGACTATATCGAGGGTGCAGATGACCTTATCTCCCATGCGCCCGTAACTGGGCAGAATCTGTTGTTTTCCGCTGTTCAGACCTATTCTTTCCGTTATGTTGGTAAGGATGCAGGTGTTTGGCAGATCAAGAAACTTGATGGTAATGTAGGGATTATCGCCCCTCAAGCCCGTGTCTCTATTAACGGTGTTGCTTACTGGATGGGGAATGATAATTTCTATATGTATAGAGGAGGTACGGTTGAGATTATCCCGGCCAATACCCAGAAGTTCACAACTCTGTTAAACTATGTTTTCCAGAATATTAACCGTGATCAGACTTCTAAATGTTTTGCAGAGTTTAACCAAAAATACAACGAGGTCTGGTTCCATTACCCTACAGCAGATAGTGAAGAACCTAATGCAATTGCACGGTTGAGCCTGACAGATTACTCATGGGTCCCTGATCGTATGGACCGTACAGCAGCAGAGAATAACGGTTTCTACTTCCAGATTCCTCATATGGCTAATACAGTTAACGGAAACAGTATCCTTTATCAGCACGAGACAGGCTTAAACGCTGACGGTTCACCGCTTCCTTGGATGATTAAAACGAACCTTAGATCAGGCGGTAAGGACAGTACCAGCGTTGTAAACCTTGTCCCTGACAGCATCCAGACGGGTAAGATAGGGATTAAGGTAGAGAATTACACTTGGCCAAACTCCCCTATTCCGGCTTTTAACACAGATTACACCTTCCAGGATAACGATACCAATGTGCCGTTACAATTAAATGGGCATTTCTGGCAATACACCGTTTCGGGAGATGTCCTAAATCAGCAGTGGATTATGGGACAATGGTATGAATATGTACAGATGAGTAGCCCGCAATGATAAATGATTACCCTACACCAAGCATAGAAAATATTCTTGATTTCTGCACGTTTGTAAAACAGGAACGTGTTACAGACTTGCAGGACTGGGATAACCTGCCGAAAAGATTGGTTTCTGGTCGCAAGGTTGATAAGATTCCAACATCATCATCGGACGTGACATCAGAAGATCGTCTTGGTGATATTAATTATACAGCTAGCTTTTTATACATTCTCGTGTATGATGGCACTAACAACGTGTGGCGGCGTGTTTCTATAGGAGCGTTTTAACGTGGGATTATTTTCAGCATTAACAGGTAGCGGCGGGAAATCTACATCAAACTCAAATTCAGTATCCGGTTATGGTGCATTGCCGACATTTGCCCAAAATACATTACAAGGTATTGATGCAGAATTAGGTCACATCAATTATTCTAATTTCTATCCGACAGCTACTAGCGCAGACGAGCAACAAGCTTTCTCCAATATTCGACAAGGATTTACTCCCACGCAAACATCCTTAAATGCTGATATTGCGATGCAACAGAATCCTTATAACTCCTATGTAATTGACGAGATTAATCGCCAATCACAGGGGGGGAACAGTATTCTACAGCAGAATTTGAACAGTGCTGGCCAGTTTGGTTCTAATCGCCAGATGTTAGGTGCGAATGATATTGATCTTTCTCGTCAAAATCAGATTGGCGGTTTCTTGCAAAGCCAATTCAATACATCCTTGAATAACGCCCTTACAACACTTCCTGCCTTACGTGCTGCCGACACCCAAGGGTTATTGGATATTGGAGCGTTTGATAGAAACCTTGCCTTACAACGGTCACAATCACCTGTTGCTGCTTTGCAAGCAAAAGCTGGTATTGTTGGCGGTTTAGGTTACACTGCTGGTGGTTCGACAAGCAATAGCACAAGCACACAATCTCCAACTGGTGGTGGATTATTTGCTGGATTAGGGCAGATTGGATCATTGGCTAGTGGCGCATCACAATTAGGGGCATTGTTCTCCGACAAACGCCTAAAAGACAATATTGAACATATTGGACAAGAAAACGGCCATAATATCTATAAATACACTTATAAAGGCTCTGACAAGCCATTTATTGGTGTAATGGCACATGAAGTCAGAGAAACAAACCCAGAAGCGGTCTTAGACATTGATGGCTTTATGGCTGTAGATTATGAATTGATCGGTGTAAACTTCCGAGAGGCTGCATAATGGTACAATGGTTCGATCCGGCACAGACAGAAGGCATTACACCATATGAAAACCTGGGCGTATTGGGCAAAGTGGGCCTCATCCTACAGAATGTAGCTGATCCTAACACAATTCCTAAATACACTCAGGCCGTAAACCGTGACCAGATGCAGCGTAATCAGGTACAGCAGCAAGACCGTATCCTACAACAGCAGACAGCGTTACAGCAACTCGCTTCTGATCCTAACTTTGCTAACTTATCCCCTGAACAGCAACTACAACAACAAGCGGCTATCACGGGTGATCCAACAGCACTGACACAATACGGAATAAGCCAGCAGATCACGCCTTATCAGCAACAGCAGTTGGCACTACAGAGCCAGGCAATTAATCAGCGTCAACAGACACCATTACAGCTTGTTAAAGGATTAGATGGTTCTATATCATCTTTTAACCCGGTAACAGGAGCTTTAAATCAGTTACAAGCACCGAATACAAGCGGTACAGTGCCATTACCAGATGGAGTAACCCTTCCTAAGGGAACAATTCCCGTCCCTGATGCAAATGCGCCTGGTGGTTTCCGTGTTATTCCTATTGAAGGCGCAACATTAGGTCAAGAGATTAAGCCAACGGTTGATTCTGAAAAAGGCCGTAAGCTAGGCTCAGCCATCATTAGTGATTTAGATCAGATTGAAAAACTTGCTTTTGATAAAAATGGCGGACTTAACAGTACAGTAGTAGGGCAAGATTACGTAGGTTCAGGCCGTACATTTAACCAAGGGCTACGCAGAGCTGTACAAAATACACTATACCTAAAATCTGGTGCAACTGCCGGGGAAAATGAAATTAATGCTACTTTGGAAAACTACGCGCCATCTCCTCTGGATACGCCTGAACAGGCACGTTTAAAGCTTCAGGGTTTGAGACAATTTGCTGAGGATTCTATTCCAACATATGCTAAACAGTCCCCTATTTCAAAAGCAGTAAACACAAACGTGATCAGGTATGACGCAAAGGGGAACAGAATCTAATGCCTCAAGCACAATTACCAGACGGCACGATCCTAGAATTTCCTGATGGAACCCCTGACAGTGTGATTGATAATGCTGTTAAGGCCCAGCTTAATATCACTGCACCTCAAGAAGGTCGTGGAACTGCTCTGTCTTCTATCGCTAATGCTTATGAGGGTGCCAAGAATGGATTTACCTTAGGTGCAGGTGATGAGATTCAAGCCGCTATTGCTGCTGGTACTGTAGGAGCATCTAATCTATTGGGTGGTGATTCAGGACTTTCTATGGGTGAGGCTTATGATCAGGCTCTTGAATTAAACCGTGAGGACCAACAACAAGCATCAGAACAAAGCCCTCTGTCTTATACGGCAGGGCAAATCGCAGGTGGTTTAATCCCTGCAATATATTCAGGAGGTACGGGTGGAGGTCAAGCGCTTGCAAATTATGCTAGGGCTGGCAACGCAGGAGCGAGGATTGCTAAAGGTTCTGCTCTCGGTGCCATATCTAGTGGCATCTATGGATTCAATGAAGGTGAAGGCGGTTTACAGCAACGTGCCGAAAATGCCGTGCCGTATGCTGTTGGTGGTGCTGCTCTTGGCGGGGCCATTCCTGCGGTTGGTGCTGCAATAGCTTCTGCCCCTGCATTAGGTAATGCTGTTACAAGTAGTGTAAACAATGCCATTTCTAATGTAGGGTCTAAGATAGCAAATCGATTATTGCCTGAATTGGATGAAACCAGTGCATTATTGGCAAAACGTGCAGAAGAATTAAATATTCCTTTATATTTGGATCAGGTTTCTGAAAGTCCTGCCTTAAATAATGTACAGAAAATTAGCCAGGAACTACCGTTTTCTGGTATTCCAAAGCGTGAAGCTGCACAATCTTCCGCTGTAATGAGGGCAATTAACAGTAGTTTCGGTTCTGAAGATGATAAGATTACCCCTAATGTCATTAAGTCGGCATATAGAAACCTTGGAAAACAGTTTGATGACACCTTTAAAGGACGTGAGGTTGTTGTAACACCTGAATTTACCAGTGGACTGGATCAAGTTGTAGAGAATGCAGGGCAATCTGTCGGTAAAAATGTTCAGGATATTATAAAAAACAATGTAAACTATATTAAACAAAACGTTTCTGATGGTATTATTAGTGGTGAAAAAATTAATCAGGTGCGCTCAAAACTTTCTGAGAATATCCGTAATGCTAAAGGTGTAGATGGTCAGGCTGCCCAAGCTTATCTGGGGGACTTGTTGGATAAAGTAATCGATACTTCTTTCGATGGACTTGATCCTGCCGCTAAAGAAGCTTTCGGAAACCTACGTTTCCAGTACAAGAACCTAATCACAGTTACACCTTTGGCGGCAAAAGCAACTCGTGGTAATATCAATCCTCAATTACTTGAAAATCGTGTTTCTCGGGTATTTGGTGAAAAGAACTATGCTAATGGTGAAGCTGGGGTTTTAGGTGATATTGCTAAGATTTCAAAAACTTTTCTTCCTAAAAAAGGCGGTTCCGATACAATTCCAAAGGGTATTTATGCTGGTAGCCTCGCTGGTGTAGCTGCAGCCGCTAATCCTGCTTTAGCTTTAGCTGTAGCGCCTAATGCTGCTATTGGACTAGGTGCCAACCGTCTTTATCAGAATGCTATCGCTAATCCTAAGTTAGTTAATTCATATGTTAACTCTTCTCTGGCAAAATTAGGAAGAATAGCGCAAGATGAAATCCCACTAATAGAGGTAACGCCGAGATGAAATATCTACCATCACTGATCGTACTGTTAACAATTCTTTATTCTTTTAACCAACTGGACAAGAGACTAGATGCCATTGAGCAAAAAGTAAATGTGGTCCAAATCCAAGTGCTAGCCGTGCACAAATATATCGCAGAAACCCCTTAGGAGCAAAAATGGACTATTCAACACCAATCACTGCAAACACTACTGGAAATGGCGTGCGTATCGCAGCACCTGATGGTATTCGCAAGAGCAAGTGGCTTGCCACTGTATTTACCGGAAACACGGGTGGAGCAACGGTATCTCTGTTCCTTTCACCTGATAACGGTGCAACGGTAGTTCCTGCTAAAAATCAGGCAGGGACCGCTTATACAACGGCAGTAGCCGATGCATTTAATATCGAGACAGGATGCGGTCGTAGCAACCCGCCTAGAATGTCTCTGTTTGCTCAGGTAACCGGATATACCACGCCATTCACTATTACAGTATTCGACAACGCATGATCTCTTATCCACTATCATACCAGATCACTAACGTTATATCTCAGGTTATAGAGCCTGGATATGGTGGTGGGGAGTTCTTTGGAGCTGCAGAAGCATTTAACTTTACCCCGACTATCCCGGGTACGAATCCTCAAACTCCTCTGTATGGTTCTCCATTGGTATTCTCCCGGGGCACGAACGCTACACAATATCGTTCTGGTGATGCATGGGCGATTTATGGTCCAAATAACAATCTTCTTTATTCAAACACATTTACAAACGTAATATGGCAAAATAACGCTGGGTCGTTTTTACCGGGTCAACTAGACCCTTTCGGCGGCAATAATGCATGGTTTCGCATACCTGATGCCACAAGTTCATCACATTCTTTTATACAAGACTTTGCCTTTGTAGCTGGCCAGACTTACACTTCCTCCATATATGCGAAAAGTGGTGGTCTAGGGGGATTTCTGTGGGTTAGGGTTGCATTGCCTTCTGCAGCTTTTGGAACGGCTTCTCAGGCTTGGTTTAATGTTGGATCAGCTAATCCTAGTATTGGAACAACTACAAACTGTATTCCGACAATAACACCAGTCGGAAATGGTTATTATAGGGTATCCATAACGGCTGTCGCAACAATCACAGCAACAGCTGGCGCTGGATATGTTCCAACATCAGGCGATGGAACAAATAATTACACAGGAGATGGTGTCCGTGGCGTGTACTTTTATGGAGCGCAAATAAACCCCGGACCATATACCCTTGATTATAATGAAACAGCCGCTACAGCATATTACGGACCTCGTTTTGATACGAATCCATCAAACTTATCGGCTCGTGGATTGTTATATGAACCATCTGTAACAAACCTTTTAGTTTATGGTAATGAACTATCTAACGCTGCATGGACAAAAGCAGGCAGCGCAACAATTACACCTAATGCGTCTATAGGTGCAACTGGTATTGTTGATATGGACCTTGTAACAGAAGCAACAACCTCTGATGCAGTAAGTCAGGCGGCAACCGTAACTCCAAGTACATTATATACTTATACGGCTGATCTAAAACGTGGCAATACTGACTGGGTTCGTATTTTTATGTACGACAACGCTATTTCAGCGGATCAGGCCCGTGCTTGGGTAAATCTAGCGACTGGAGCTATTGGAACGGTAGCGGCATCCGGTGCCACAACTTCGGTTAGTGCAAGATCAGTAGCTTTACCAAACGGTATTTATAGGGTTTCGGTTTCTGGTATTATTAACGGTACGGTAACCAGTTTACGCGCATCTGTCCGATCTGCATCCGCTAACGGCAGCACAACAGGGGCGCCGGGCGCTACCTATTATGTTGGTAGAAATCAGTTAGAGCTGGGAAATGAAACTTCCTATACACCAACATTCGCGGCTACTGCAACAAGATCAGGCGATAGTGAAACATTTGACGCAACCGGAATTTTTAACGATGTAGAGGGAACTATTTACTGTGAGATCGAGTTGGACCCAGCTACAGTAGGACTAGACACAAGATTTTTCAGTTTTACAGATACGACAAGCAATAACAGACTTCAATTGTACAGAAAGAACGACAATAGTATTGGCGTTCTTTCTGTTTCTGGTGGAGTTGCGAACCCAATTAGCGGTGTTTCAATAGGTGCTGTCGGTGGTATATTTAAAATCGCCATGTCATATACCAATGGCGGTACATATCGTATTGCCGTTAATGGTGTTCTAAATGGCGCTCCGATTGCATTTGTCTCTCCAGTTGGTGTTATCAGGGGGTATTTTAGCCCAACTAACGGAGGAAGTAACGGACCATACTGGCACCGCAAGTTTGCATACTATCGTACAGCAATGAGTGCAACACAATTGCAGGCGATGACAACATGAGATATTACCTAAAATTCCCATCTAAACCTGCTCTTGCTGACACATTGGTATCTGATGAAGATGTTCAGGTCGATATTATTGGGGAAATTCCTGACAAAGACGGTTGGCATTTAAACCTTATCTGTGATAATCTACCAGTAGAACTAGCCGAGTTCGAAGTATTTCCTGAAAACCCTTACCGGGTATGGTTATGAACACGGTTATTAAAAACGGCGAAAATATCGATTTCAGTGTAGATTCGGGTTCCACGTGGAAAATATCCATGAATTGGACTAATAATGACGGAACACTGATTGATTTAGGTGGTTATATTGGCCGTATGTATTTGAAGCGTAATTATGATAAGCCTATAGCCTTCGAGATTACCACCACAAATGGGCGAATGACTGTTGGAATGGGCCTTATTAACTGGACCGTTACAGATGAAGACACAGCTAATTTATCAGGAAGCTATCTTTACGATATTGAGATGCAGTCATTTAATGGTGAAGTAACACGTTTATTCCAGGGTCAAGTAGTCTTTAATCCAGAGGTCACGCGATGAGCATTCTGGTAATCAATGATGTAAGCCCTAACAATTTACAGATCAATAATAATCTGACAACCGTTACTATTTCTAACGATCAAGGTATTCAAGGTCCAGCTGGTCCCACAACTAGCAATCTTAGCGGACTTATACAAGCTGGTTCTAATGTTACCTTTGGTGGCTCTGGTGTTGCCGGTGATCCATTTATCGTTAACTCAACAGGTTCGGCGGCTGCAGGTCTTAATAGACAAGTGCAATATAATAATAGCGGTTCGTTAGACGGATCAGACGGCCTTATCTACGATAATGTTAATAATAGACTTGTCGTTACTCCTGACTTGAGTGTCTTATCTGGTGGCGTATCATCAAATTCTAGTGCTATTTTTCAAAATGCCACAGCTTCTAACGTCGTTCACGTACTGGCTGGAGACACAAATACAGCTAATATATGGTTCGGTAAAACCAGTCAACCAAGCCAAGGACGTGTTACTTATAATAACTCAACCGAGGTCATGACATTCAATACAAACGGGGCATTAGCTGCAACTTTATCAAGCTCAGGAAGTTTTACCATTACAGGTACTTACACGGCAGGCGCTTCTTCCAGTGCTGTCGCATTTCAGACTACTTCTACCCCTGCAAATTCTAATTTTGTAGCTGTAACATCTGCTGCTGCAACATCTACCACAGCTCAGTTACTGTTTTCAGGAGCAACCTCTATATCATACCGTGTACTTATGAGAGGTTCAACAAGCGCAGCACCTGCTTCAGGCGCTTCTTATACTGGATTAATTATTGGACAGCAAGCAGCGACAGTTGCTTCAACCGGTACTCATGCTCTTTTTGCACAGCAGGTAGTAAATCCATTGGCTGTAACGGGTGGCGCAGGTTCTTTGACAAATACCGCATCAATTTATGTTAATGGTGTTTCAACTGCTACTGTTACCGGAGCAAATTATGGTATATGGTCAACTGGTCTAAACAGGTTTGGTAGCGTTACAGTCGATACAACTATTAACGGCGTTGCTCTTACATCTAGTGGATCGGCGACAAGCTTCCTGAATGCAGCAGGAACATATACTACGCCTGCTGGATCAGGGACAGTTACGTCTGTTGCTGTTTCTGGTGGAACCACTGGGTTGACTACATCTGGAGGTCCTATTACAGGATCAGGAACTATCACTCTTGCTGGTACACTGGCTGTTGCAAATGGTGGTACAGCGCTAACCGCAGTAGGTGCCGCCAAAACATTACTTGGAACGAATAACGGAACATCTCTTGTCTATGTTGCCAGTAACCTTGACTATAATAACTACGTGCTGTTCCAGGATCGGAAAACATCTGGTACTCAAGGTGGCAGCAGTTCAGTTGGAACCCAGACAAGGGATTTAACTACACCCGTAATTAATAATATTACGGGTGCATCTCTTACCTCTAACCAGATTACTTTACCTGCAGGTACTTACTATGTAAGAGCATCTGCCCCAAGTCGGGCTGGTGATATTAATAAAATACGTTTATATAACGTAACTACCGCCTCTTATATTTTAGAGGGCAACTCAGCACTATCAAGAAGTACTGCCGATTCTCAGACAGATGCATTAATGGTGGGAGCAATTACGCTTGCTGCTACATCAGTATTAGAGCTTCGACATTATATCGGAACAGCATTTGCAACAACAGGCTTAGGAGGGGCCATATCACAAGGAACAGAAGTATATTCAACATTTGAAGCATGGAAGGTCACATAATGACAATTTGGGCATTAGTAAACGAAAGTAATATAGTTATAAACGTTTCATTCAGTTACGTAGAGGGCTGGATTGAAAATGAAGAAGAGGTTTTTATCGGGGATGTATATGATCCACTGACAGGAACATTCACAAGTCCTACACCACCACCTTACGTAGAGCCAAAACTGGTTGAAATGATTACGGAAGATTATACAACCGTACCTTATAACGACACAATTCTAGCAGATGCAACCGCTGGCGATATTGAAGTTGTCTTGGTTGGGCCTTTAAGTAAGAAAATAACAGTTAGTAAAATAGACGAATCAATTAATACAGTAACAATTATCGGGACAATTAACGGTCAGGAGAATTTCATCATTGACCGTCCCAAGGCAGCCTACACGCTGGCTTATGCTGATGACCAATTTTTTATTACAGGAGTTGTATAATGCGTATTGATGAAATTATTAATGAAAAACAAACAGAAGCCCCTATCCTGGATAGCCTTTCTTCCCTTCCACCCATGACCAACGCAATGATTCATATCGATGGTTCAGGTAACTTAGCAGAAACTCCTCTATTAGCTAAGGGGATTGATCTTATGGCTTCAGAAACTGATTCTGATGCTAGGCTTAAGCTCGGACTGGGTAGTGCATCCTTATACTCTTCAACTGATTTTGCAAGCACAAGTAGTCTTGCAGGAAAAGCAAATACTGTTCACAGCCACTCAATATCTGATGTAACAGGATTACAAGGAGCATTAGACGCCAAGGCTTCATCCAGTGAACTTTCGTCTGGTCTTTCCGGTAAATCCAACGTATCCCACACACACGCTTGGGCAGATATCACCAGCAAACCTACACTTTTCTCTGGTGTATATTCTGATCTTACTGGAAAGCCTACCTTGTTTTCTGGTAACTATGCAGACCTATCGGGTAAACCATCGTTATTCTCTGGAAGTTACGCGGACTTAACCGGTAAGCCTACAATCCCTAGCATTGTCACTGGTGCCTTTATTTCTAATGCCCCTACGAATGCCCCGACAGACGCTGCCACAAATGCGGCGACTAACTCAAAAACAGACTATAATGTACTAACAACATTATTGGGAACATTGACTGACGGTCTTAACACTACAAACGCTACCCAAAACAGTATTGCCGCAATTGTTAACGCAAATGCTGCAAAGCAAAATACCATGGGTGGAATTGTTAATACCATCGCCTCCAAGCTAAACCTAACATTTACAAGCCTGAAAGCGAATGCAATACTAGCGAGTTCATGATAATTAAATTACACATATATCTGGCGGCATTACTAGTTATCCTTGTTGTTAAAGGACATGACTGGTATGCCGCCTATATGAAGAAGCGTAACGAAGAACAAAGATATAAACTACACATAATTAATAAGTTAGATGAGTCACTGAAAGTCAATACTCAGCAGCACACAGAGCTTTATAAGACAATTGTAAAGGATGCTGAATGATGGAAGCTGCAGCAATATTTTCCAAGTTCGGAGAGCAGGGCATCCTTTTCCTTGGAATGGCCCTGATTATCGCCTATCTGGTAGTAGAGTTGCGATCTGTAAAGAAAGAATACTCCTTATTTAGGGATAATTCCCAAGTTAAGTATGAAGCCTTGATGGAAAAAGTGATAACCTTAACCAGTAGCTGCGCCAATCAGCTTGAATCTTTTAACAAAACAATCACAGCCATGACACAAACACTTTCTACATGGCGGGATGAGTTCTTGAGAGGTAAGGGGAGTTAATGTTCTTCCGTAAAACCCATACCAATACTGTGGAAGCTCCTGAACTGGAAGCAAAGCTACATCAGGAGGAAATACGCTTGCAACTTGCTGGCCGGGAATTTCATAAGAAGAAAAGTGTTTGTGGCCTCACAGCGCTGGAGCTTTTGTTAGACGGTTTACGATCTGGTAAAATTACGAAAGAAGAATTATGACCCCAGAACAATTTAAGGAATTTTCAACTAGTCTACGGTTTGCCTTCGGAGCAACAGACCTGATACTTGGATTAATGATATTGTTTTTTGCCATTGGCACAATATGGATGTGGAAGGATGATAAGCCAAAGGGTGAGAGATTCCTTTTAATCATGGGGATATTCTTCCACTGGCTGGCAACCGTTAACGGTAGAAGCATAGATTTATTAAAAGAGAGTGGTACTATTTTACTTAGGCATGCCCATTTTTTAACTACCGTTAACCTTGTTCTGGTTTTTATAGCAGGTATATTCTATGCACGTGGTCTAACACAGCATGTATGGCCTAACTACTGGAAGTGGGCTATGGCATACCTTATTTCCTTTGCTTTCATGGCGTTTTCTATTATGATGTATACAGCGGGGTAATAAATGACTTCAAAGTTCTTTAATCACTATCTAGATGTTCCAGCAAGCGCATGGCACTGGACAAGATTTACGCCTAAAGAAATAGCTTGTAAAGGAACTGGAGAGCTTCTAGTTGACATGGTGGCTATGGACTACCTTCAGAGATTTAGAAATATTGTAGGTGTCTCGTTCTCACCTAATTCAGCATACAGGTCAGAATCACATAACCGTAAAGTTGGCGGTGCTAAGAAATCACAACATAGGTTTGGAAAAGCTTTTGATATTCCTATTAAGCCAGGAATGAGTCGTCAGACCATTAAGGAAGTGGCAAAGATGGTTGGATTCCGTGGAATTGGCGATTATAACAATTTTGTGCATATAGACACTGGACCTGAAAGATATTGGGATTATAGGAAATGACATGGAACATAAAACTCCTATTGGCGGCTCTAGCGATTGGTTCTTTAATCTTATTGTACGTCTCATATTTAAATAACCGTATAGATGACCTTAAAACAGCCAATGAGACGCTATCGGGTAATTTACAGGCCAACATAGCCTATATAGCTAAATACGAAGCACAGAAGGCTTTAAACGACAAGAAGACCGCAGATTTACTGAAACAAGCCCAGAGTATACCACATGATCCGAAATGCCTTGCTCCTGATAGCCTTAAGCGCGTCCTTAACAGCTTGTAATACAATCCCTGCCAAGCTCCCACCGGAGGCTTATTCCTGCAAGCCGTGGCCCATAGCTCCTTCCGGTGAATACGGATACCGTGAGCTTGGTTCTTATATTATTAACGCTCATGATGCACACGCAGATTGCAAAGCTAAGCTAGAGGCTATGAAATGACCGGATGCAAGATTGGTAAGGTAAAGCCTAAATTACGTGTTGTGGAAAATTTCCCACAGCTAAATCATCCAATTATTGAAGCACTACAGAATGCCCTTGATAGAGCCAAACAGGGTGATATTGATTCTGGTGTTTGGGTGTTCGTAACTCGTGAAGGCGGAAGATTTACAGGAAATAGCCATAGGGGAGGTAATGACTACCTTGCTCTTGTCGGAGGAATAGAAGAAGCCAAACATCACCTTATGGATGTCGCTAAGTCGGTTCCGCAATGATCATCATCCAATACACCCCCGTAACCTCTGAGCCTATCTGCCTTATGGCTGGATATGTTCAATATCTAGTTTTTTAACGCCACCCATTAAGCACAGCAACGACAGAGAATATAACGAATACTACTGCCCAGAATAGCATGGAGAAACATATTATGGCTTGTTCCGTGGTATGTTTCATGAGTCATCCCTTCGTTAAATGCCAGTTACCGCATACGCTGCACTGGTATGGTTTGTATTTCTTCTTGTTACATTTCCAGTAGTATTCAGCTTGTATTTCGGCTTCTGACTTACTGGTGTATTCTGCCTTCTTCTTGCAGTTTTTGGCTTTACTTCCCCACAAAGTTTAGCTCCATCTGCTTACCATACTTATCATATAAGATATTAATCGCTATCTGTAATGCTTGTTTATCCGCTACGTCATCAGAGTTAATCAGGAAGTTGTTAATCTGTTCCTTTGTATAGCTTCTGACGTAATAGGCTGCTATTGAGTGTGCGAGGTCTTGTTTCATTTCGTCTCCGGTGCTGCTGAAATCATGGCTTTGTAGATATAGTCAGGGTAATATAATGTCTCACGATAAGCCCCTTCATCATCAAAAATTGTTTCTCCTGTAGAGTCTCCAGCTTCCATCATAGCTTCTGTTGGCTCAATCGGGACCAGTTTCCATCCCTTTGGCACGTTCGGTTTGTTAGCTGTCAGTAATGCCTTTTCGATTGTCTGAATCGCTAGAGAAGATTGCATTAAATCACTACCATCATCTACAGATCGAAGCCATGCAATAGCATTCTCAACTGTATAATCATTCCCTATTTCATATCTATCAGATTTAACTTCCGGCATATCGCTCATGTCTTCAATCCCTTGTGTTTGGCTAATGTTTCTTTCCAGCGCAATAAATTAACGGCGTTCTTCTCTGAATTAATGACACATTTTCCATCAGATAAAAGCTCGATCAATGCAACCATCTGTTCGTACTGTTTCACCAGTTCGCTATCGTCCGGTTGCTGTAATGTGGCGCGGATTGTGTTTATAATATATCTTGGTATATCAATGTCCTTTGCAATAATTTTATCTACCCATTCCAAAGCCGCCGCCTTATCGGATGGCGTGACCGTTGCGCGGGTGTTCCAGTATTCTATGCATTCCTCTTTTGTTTCCAATTCTTCACGCAATGGCTGTATTTCGCATTTAGATGAAGTACAAAACACTTGCCATACAGTGCCATCTTCACCAGCATAATCCACCATAGAAGCGACTGAACCACAGAATGGGCATGGCAAAAGTTCGGTTTTATTTTCGGTCATTCTGTATCCTTTGTAAGTTCTGTAATCATTGCTTTGAAAACTTGTCGTGATCCATCGTTCTGACTGTATGCATAAGACATCTCCTCCGTAACCTCTGGCGCTATCAAAAACTCAAGTGCTGATTTGATGGTTTCTCTTTGCTCGATCTGATCGTATGGGAGTAGTCCCTGAGCATCCTTCAGTGATCGCTTGGCCAACTCCAACGCAGCTTCCAAACGGCTTTTCGCTAACGGGTTCATTTCGTTTCCTCATATTGTTCCAGTGCATATACACTTTCATTGTAAATCTCATTTCTTAGGGAAGAGTCCATGCCTTGTTCTAGGAATACCCATTGTCTCAACATGTTTGCAATTAGATCAGATTGTTTCTTTAGTTTAACGTACTTTAAAGTAATTTCTGTGAATGAGTTCATTTCGCACCTCGTTCCGTCATCTTCGGCTTCACGAAATTCCACGCCATACCGTCCGACATATTATGCATCTTTCGGCAATGGTCATCGACTGCGTAATGCCCTTTAGGGAACAGCCTTGGTTCTTCTTTATCGACCAGTAAGATAAGCTTCCCGGTATCGCACAGGATATTGTAATCCATCTTTTTGATCTCCTGCTGTGTGTAGATGGTCATCATGAATTCCCGGCACTGTTTACCAGCGCATGCACGGTATTTACCTGTGTCAGAGGCGATTGCTGGTAGTGATAGAAGGATGAATACGATTAGGTATTTCATGACAATGCCTCTTTCAGTATTTTAAGGTCTTCTTCCTCAAGGCCAGAATTCTCAAACTTTTCGTAACTCATTCCGCATTCACGGCATACATCAGCCGCCATACTATCTTCAAAATGTAGTTTTATTAATTCAACCATTGCTATGCCAAAGCCTGCTGTAAATTCATCTACTATCTCTTTCATCACTTAACCCTTCTTTCAATCGTTAAACATTGACCAGTTTGTGCGTTATAAAAACTACATTCCCAGTTTTCTGCCGTTACTTGTTCCGAGGGAGTCTTAGGTCTATTACCTATAATTAAACCAATACATATACCCGCAATTAAAAGCATGAGCATAAGTGAAGCTGCGTATATACTTTCTTCTCTTGTCATTTTACGCCGCCTCCAGAACACTAATACAACGCACAGGGCATTCCAGGAATGACAGCTTCGTAATAACGTCCCCCAGTCTCTGGCACATTTCGTCAGCTTCTTCTTTGGGAAGTTCTATGAATTGATCCTGTAACTGGCTGCGGATTAGCGCGCGTTCGTTTTCAAGTCTAGCGCGTAGGGTGGTGATTTCGTAGATCATTTTAATACCTCGACTGGTAAGCATTTTGCTATAATATGTGGACCATTAAAGTTTTTGTTTCTGATAAGCTTTGCCGCTTCTTCACAACCGATACTTGTTGTATATGGATTTCTAACTTCCGTCGTAGAAACACCACCCCTATATCCTACTGAAACAATTATGATTAGTACAAATTTAATTATCATTGGAATCGTCCTGTTTTAGGGTTTCGTTTTGGTATCTTATCTTTTAATTCATTTATCTGATTTAATAACCGCGTTTGTGAAAATCGGAATAATTCAAGGGTAGTACGAGAATATTCCAGTTGTTTATTTAACTGTTTGGTTTCAATATCCTGATAACGAATAATGAAGAAACACTTAACCAGAACAGCAGAGCATACAATCAACAGAACTGACAGCGCGTATATGATGTGGATGGGGGTCATATTGATTTCCTTCCTAATGGTTTTTCAACGTGGAACCAACCGCCATTATGGTCAGTGTAGGTTATATAAAAAAATGTTTTATCACATGCTGGGCATTTTTCTCTCTGACGATCTTTTGTCTTACCGTCTGCCCATTCTCCGATTTTCCAGCCACAGTAAGGACATTGTGGACAAGCCATCACTTACCTCCGCACATAATAAACAGGCCAAAGAATGCTATCGTAATGGTAGCAAGGGCTAGGTGGATTATTTCTGACATATTAAATCTCCCGTGTGTTTTTGTAATCAAAGTAATTTTGGAATCTTTCATAAGCATCCCACATAGCCTGTGTAATCTGCTCTTTGGTTCCTGTGTATGGCTTTTCGTGTTGGTTATCTAGCAACTCAATGCTAACAGCATCACCCGGCTCGAAGCAATCCGCAGCTTCATCGTAAGTCATCTTGGCTGTGATCTGTCCGTATACTTCATCAGTGCCGACTTTCAGGCCGTCTAGAGTAACGATGCATAGAACTTCGTCACCTTCTAAGATGTAATCCTGTGGGGCTTTGAGAGATAGTGTTTGGTAATCTGTAATCATTGTGCGGTTTCCTTTTTGTTTTGATAATCTCAGTATAAATCAGGATTCGCCAAGTGTCAACACCTAAAAAGCATTATTCCTAAAATAAATTAGCATTGTGGCGAATTATTTCCTTGATATTTACCCCAGTGTGTGATTATAATAGGCAATGGACCTTAAAACTTACTTAAAAGATAAGTCCGTTGAAGTATTCGCGCATGAGATCGGCGTTAGCGTCTCAACCGTTTACAGATGGATTGAAAGATCGAGATTGCCGTCACTAGCTAATATGGCGGCTATTTCCAAAAAGACTAAAAACAAAGTTAAATATGAGGATTTCTTGAAATGAAAAGACCAGCAGGGGGTTACAGTAGAAAGAGCTATGGAGATGTGGGATTACATTAAAGACTTGCCAGAAGATACTAGTTATAGGGCTGCATTTATGGATAAATTTGGCGATGACTTGAAGAATATGATTGCTGTTCTGTGCGTGGATGATAAATAATGCTCCACAAAACCACAACAAAAGCCCTACTCCGCGCCCTTGTAATGGACAAACAGATCAACCCTAAACGAGTCATCCGCACGATTAACCAGATCACAGCAAGGGGCAATACAAAAGCAGATGCGGCAAGGATGTTGGGATTTAGTAGAGCGTATGTAACACAGATATTGAGAGAGAAGAAATGACTGAATTGTTACCCTGTAAGAATTGTGGATGGCGGCCAGCATTATTGTCAATAAAATATGACGATAGAACGGATACTGCCTACCGGTGTCTTAATTGCACTATTAATAGTTATTCTCCTGAGGAGGCAGCGGCAATAAAATGGAACGAGGCGCAGAAATGAATGAATTAAATATAATTTATAGCTTCATAAAAGATAGTATTATTGGAATATCTGGCTTTATTTTGATTTCACTGTGTTCGATAGTAATGCTTTCTGTTATTTATAGTCCTATATGGTTACTGATTTATTTTAAAGATGACTATCCTGGGACTGTAGCAAACATATCTATTTTATTATTTATTGGATTTATTTTTGTCCTTTATAAAGACCACAGAGATAAATTTAAGGCCGGGAGTATCGATTAATGACAATGCACAAAGAAGCAAGAGAACGTGAGGAAATCTACAAGATCGGTGGATTGCGGGATCAGATTATGATGTCTGTGTTGCCTGTACTTCTTAGTATATATGGAGACGACTATAACTTATCTGAAAAGGCTTACATGCATGCGGACAATGCAATTGCTGCCCGTAAACAGAAAGATGTGAAGTGATGACTGGTTGGAAGCTATGGTTTTGTAAATATACTTCTGGTTACATAACATACATTTTTAATGGTGTTGTTGTAGACAAGATAGATATTGAAGATATGTATAAAGCATTCAAAGATAGAGTTATTGATGAGATAGGGGATTTAAAAAATGAATAATAAATTGAACGAATGGGCAGCCAATAACGCCATAACTAAAAAAGAACTGCATGATCTTTTATTTGTCTTATCAGATTCTGTTATAATCCCCCAATCACTGCTGGAAAAGATGGTGGATGCTTTGGAAACAGATATGAACGTTAATGAAACACTAACCGCTTACAGAGCATGGCAGGAGACGAAATGACACGCCAAGAACAGATTAAATATCTTTCTGATTGCCTGAAGCTTGCGGATTTAGGATTAGAGCCAGTATTCAAAGCAGCACGCCAGCATCTTAAACTCCTACAGGATTTAGAGAGTGGTAAGGTACGGATTGTTCCTGTAGAGCCAACGGAATGGATGTTTGATAATATTATGAATATTATAGAAAGAATGGGATGGGAAAATTTTGGCCGTGATGATCTATCAGAATTATTCACGTCTATGGTTCAAACAGCACCAGAATATAGATTTGAGGATTGAGATGCCAGTATTAGTATGGAATGATGAATCAGTTAGTCAGCTATTAAAATATAGGTTTGTTGATAAAATGAATTATGATCAATGTGCATTTCTATTAAACCATCACAATAGTACAAATTATTTTACTAGAGAGAAATGTAATAGAAAGATTAAACTACTTCGTTCATCTGGACTACTTAAAAAGTTTAAAAAGGGAGAATTGAAAAAATGAATAAATACACCGCCGCCCTAAAAGAGCTATCAGAAATAGGCTTCCAGGAGTTTGTGAAGGATGCGGGTAATAAGGCTCTATTGAAGCAACATGGAGAATTGTTACTGGAAATCGCTAACAATGTTTTTATTGACAAACATACCGATAATGGGTAATATTTAAATCCTGAACCGAAGACAGGGTCTCCTGTTTTCAAACAGCGGCATTCTGTTTAAACGTGCAACCTATCGAGATGTAAGCAGTCAGGTACCGTAAGTTATGTAGTCATTCTACATCGTATGTGCGAAGCTGCTTACTTCTGGATAGGTCATACAGGTGGTACAGACCCGGAAAGCGCGTCGGTTAGCCCTAGGCCTTAAATCTTAAAAGATACGCCTGTCCACCACTCTCAAGGTATTCTTTCTGTGCGGTTAGAATATCTCGAAAGTGGTGTAATTGTCTAAAGGTTCAGACGATAAAAAGTCTGGCCGTGATGCCCGGAAGGATTCACTCGTTACACCACGCTACGCACCTATAGCTCAACGGTAGAGCTGCCAGCTCATAACTGGTCGGATTAGGGTTCAACTCCCTTAAGGTGTACCATACGGCCATAGTTCAATGGAGAGAACAAGAGCCTTCTAAGCTCAAGATGTACGTTCAACTCGTACTGGCTGTACCACTTTACAATCCTGATAACCCATGATATAGTACAGTCTACTATCATCATTATTAACATTAGGATTACACCATGATTATTAAAGCTTATGAGCTAACAAATGCCCCTGTAGACAAAATCCACATCTTTGACCATGTTACAGATGTTATTGTCGATACCAATATCCATACATCTGATTTCAAAGGCGAGGAATATATTACATCGTTTATTTATACGGGTGAGAATGTAACATCAGATCAAGAACGATGCCACATAGATTTTAAAAGAGATGGAATTAGTCACCGTTTAATAGTATTCGGTCATGCTTATATATGCTCTGACGAAGGTAAAACCATTCAAAAGGTTTCTACCGGGAATTAATACTTCATAGTATTCTTTCAAGGCGGTCAGAGCCATGCGACCCTACCTCAACCCCTGCTGTAATGGCGGGGGTTTTAATGTAACCACTGACCCGGCTTAGTCACAATAACTACCGGAATGTCATACAGAGCATCCAGAAGCTTGTATTTTAGCTTTGAGATAGGTAGTAACAAGCCTTTATAATCGGAAACTGCTGTAAGGCCGGATTTGAGCGTATAGCGGTAGTCTGGAACTACTTTACAAACTAATTTTCCATTAACGATAAGTTTGTATGTCACCTGACGCTCTAGGATGGTAATATCACCCTGTCGCTGGCGTTCTTTTAGGTATAGGTAGTGTTGGTACTCTCCTTGTGAATCGAAGTCACCATAGATAGTTCCCTTAACCTTTTTGTTGCCATATTTGCTCAAAACATATACTCCAGTAATTTGTGTTTATAACCATTTTCAGGGCGTAGAACTTTTATCTTATATTTTCCAATAACAAGTATTTTTTGATAACCGTTTCGTTCTGAAAACAACAGAGGAGACGTTCTTATGGATACGCCATATCCTTTAATTCTAATCCACATTATCATTCCAATCCATAATCTGTTGCGCTAGGGATAACACAGCCAATCTTACCGGCTGCCATTAGTGTGTAGTCTATGAGGCGGGAGTAATCCTCTTTGCTTAGGCTTTCGGAGGAAGGTACTAGATAATGATCTTTCCCCTTCTTATCCGTAAACTTCTCAACACCCAAGACGGCTTCTTTAATCAGGTACTTTGTCTGTTCAAGCGTATAGCCCGAATGTTCTGCGAGTAACCCTACAGCCATGTGCCAGTAAGAACGCTGTGCATTGCTCTTCCCTGGCTTACGGATAGATACCACCCAACCATCAGGAATAGAGGCCACTGCTGTCAGGCAATTGGCTTTAACTCTATCGCTCTTGATAATGTAAGTGGCTTCCATCAGAATGGCGATGAATCGTCAAAATCTGGTTGCTGGCGGGATTGTGTCTCCTGCTTCAACTCATCGATACGGGCGGCTTTCTTCTTTAGCTTAACGGCACGGTATGGGCCTTTTTTACCGTCATTATCATAAACTGATACCCAATATTCTGTCCCATCTTCCAGCTTAATTACACCGCTATATCCGGCGAATCCTTCTTTTGCAAAGCAGAAAGCTTCATTTGGTTTTACTTCAAATGCCATTATTAGATTCCTTTACTGCTAAAGTGGGTTTTCAATGTATTATGACGATTGGTAATATCCGCCTTAAGATCGTCAGGCATCCCTGCAATACGGCGTGTTTCCTTGTTACGCTTAACCCATAGGGCTAGTGTTTCGCTATCAATAACCGTTCCTAGTTCCTCGATAACTTCTGCATATACTTTCTCTGCATCGTAACCAAGGGCTTTCATATCGGCCTTTACGGCTGGCTCGTTCTTAAGGGCGTTATTAGTAGCCTTGACTGGCTTTTCAGCACTTTGGCCATCGTCATCATCTTGGGCAACACCTAGCAAAGCCTGTGCGTCATAGCGGCGTAGATAAGTCATAGCTGAACCTACACCCTGTGGCGTGTTTTTCTCTAGATGCAGCATGGATTCCGATGATACCGATTTACCAGTAGGAGCGTGGACAATCTCTGTAATAAGATATTCGTTTCCGTGATCTGTTATCTTCTTACGGTGTGTGATGTACAGCCCGTATTTGGCCAGCATTGGGCGGTACAAGTCACAAATCTCTGGCAGGGTGGCGTACTTGTTCTTGAAGTGTGGATTTACGGCTGTCTTTATAGGGTTTGTAATGTCATCCTGAACGGCCAGCATAGCCATTTCAAGAGTCTCAGGGTATTTACTTCCGGAAAGTCCGTTGGTCATTATAATTCTCCTAGGTTACGGTGCCATACAAGGCTGTCAATTTGGTCATTGCGGTTCATAAAATTCTCCACAATCTTACCCCAAAAACATCGTTTTCTGTTAGCTTTCTTGTTAGAAACTGTTGACCATTATATTTCCCCCACTGATATGCCTTATTTCTTGCTGTACTGGCAATATCCCAAGGAACAAAGAAGCTGTCCCCTACTGACATTTCAGGAAATGGGAAGTCTATACTTTTTCTATAGTTTATTGGAGTAATGTTTTTATCTATCTTAAAGTTCATTTCTTCTTCTCCAGTTCTAGTGATAATCTCATACGCTCTTTTAACAAAAGCAATCGGGCGGTTTTGCAGTTTTCGGCAGATAATAACGGGATGTATCTGTCAAGGGCTTGTATGTCTCTACGCTTCTGTGGTTTTGTCATCTTCGCACTCCAATTTTACTTCTGGTATATCTATATAGTGTGTAGGATGAAAGTTACTGGGATCAATTTCAGCAGAACCATAATTCCAACACGCTCTATGATAACCCCTCATCTCATCATATTCATCAGTGTCCCACATAGCATAATGGAACTCTCCACCATTTTCGGTAACCAAAGCCTCAAATCCGACATGAAGATTTTTGTAATCAATCTTTCTTGCTAAAATAGTCATTTTCCCCTCCGTAATACCAGTTCCCTGGCAGCTTCGTATTGTTTATTTACCCAGTGTCCGTATAACGCTTGGGCTATTTCTACTTGGTTGGTAATTCCGTTTTCAGAGAAGAAGTCATCTTCATTTAATCCACTATTATGCAGGTAATGGTGTGCTTCATAGCTTAAAGGAACAACGTAATCATCTGGAGACTTTAGGCCAATTCCGCGCATTCCCGTTTTTAGCAAATGGTGTCCTGATACCGTACCGTCTTCTATTCCATAGATCATGCAAGGAAGCGTGGCCACAAAATCCAGATACTTTATATCCTTTATTCTGGGCTTCTTAAAAAACATCTGACACCTTCGTGAATCTTAACTTAATACCGCCATCCGCTTTTTGACGAGATACTGTAAAACCCTTATCCTTTGCAAAACGCCTGGCACTTCTATATGCGCTCTCTGGGTTATTGGTAGCGTAAAATGTATTGCGCCTATCAACCATTTTAAAGTGAATTTCAATCTTACGACCCATAACATCTCCTTGTTGTTATCCATCATAATACACGGGTGAAAATATAAGTCAATAGTCTATTTTCATCAAAGATGAAATTATTTTGTTGCAATCCATCCCCACTATGCTATCGTAAATCTGCTAACGGGGTTATTTCCCTGGCTTCGTTAGCTTTCTTTCATATAGGGAACACAGGGAAAATGTGATGAGTGAAGATAACAAGTTAGTAGTATATAGAGCAGTTAGAAATACTAAGTACAGAGATTGGAGCTATGGCTCTTTAGGGACATTTAAGAATAAATCAGACGCAAAAGAAGCAATCGAAAAATGCGCCATTAAAGATGCTCATATGTCATCTGGTTACGACATGGATAGAGCAAAAACTTGGGATAATGGAAAGATTAGTTTTTCTAATGATGATGTCTGGTATGAATTTTATATATCAACAGTAGAAATAAATTAGGAGTTTATAATGTATTCCAGCCAATTCCTAGAAGCATGGGAACAATAAAATAGTTTGACAAAAGAATTAGGATGTGTAGCATATCCTGATAGCGGTGGCCGTAAGACAGCCTTTACCAATTCCTCACACGGTTGGACGCTCTACTATTAATACCCGTCTAGTGTGATTTAAAGAAAGTGTTGAGAAAAATGGAATGGTTTAAATGGTATCCTGCTCTTTATGAAGCAGACACAGCGCACCTAACCGCTGAACAAGACGGAATTTACCGCAGATTAATTGACAGATATATGCAGACAAGACAACCATTGCCAGACAATGACAATGCTCTTGCTCGCTATGCCGGTGTTTCAATTGATAGCTGGTGCCATGCCTCTGCTATAGTTAAGGCATTTTTTAGACAATCAGAAGGCAGGCTTTATCATGATTTTTGCGATAAAAACCTGGACGAGCAAGATCAAGTTTCCAATAAAAAGTCTATGATTGGTAAAAAAGGCGCTGAAAAAAGATGGAAAAAAAATGAATTAAATCAATTGACCGATAGCAGCAGCTATGCCTTAGCTATGCCCACTGCTATGCCAGAGGAGAAGAGAGGAGAAGAGAATAGAATAAATATTAAGGGGATTTCAGCTTTCAGAGATTCCGACCTATCGGAAATGAATGATTGGTTTTCATTAAACGCCCCTTCCGTAAACAAGGAAAAGTTGAGATCAAAGATTCTTGATTGGTGTAGTGCAAAAGGAAAGACCTATAAGGACTACTTTGCCGCAATGAGAACATGGGCAGTTAAGGAACATGGTGAGAACGTCTCTAAGGGTTGGACTAAGCCAAAGACACCTGTAAACCGAAATGACCCATATGCTCACTTGACAGGTGGTTCCAATGCTTAACGTGCAGCCAGATATTATCCAAGACCTTGAAAGCCAGATATTGGGTATATTAATCCTTAAGCCTGAATTATTCATGGTTGCTAACCTAGATGTTTCTGATTTTGAATTAAATGCTTTGCCATTTGAGATTATGCAGTCTGAGTATTACGAATCAGCTAATCTATCGGTAACATCCCTATCCGCTAAGTTTGCCAACGCTGGATTGCAGCACTGGTTACCTTCTGAATATTCGTCTTGTGTTGTCTCGGTGGTTAACTTTGACTACCTGATTGAAATGCTCAAGGGTTATGCTTTGAGAAGAAAGTCGATTAAACGAGCTATGGATGCGGTTAGTGCTGCAAATGACCTTAGCGTGCCACACGACCATTCAATGACCATACTGCAAAGCCTAAGCGCCGAATTGATGGCATCTGACAGCATCCTTACTCAAACTGATATTATTAACGATATGCGTAATAATGGTGTTGTTCGTGAAAAGTTCTCTACCGGTTTAAGGGGATTAGATGCTCTGATGGGTGGCGGGATGTTTAGAGGAAAGGTTTACGGATTCTCCGGTAAGGCAAAGGCTGGAAAGACGCTGTTGGCCTCGACTATTAGCTACAACCTAGGGGAAAACGGCTGTAAGCACCTTTATGTTGCTATGGAAATGGGTGCAAACGAGATTGCGCAGCGTAAATTTGCTCGAAAAGGCGGGTTTAATAGTCTTGAGTTTATTCAGGGCAAGAGAACATGGGAAGGAATTGTACCTAATCCTAATATTCGTTACCTTGATGCTCCTGGAATTACCTTTAACGAATTGAAGTCCAGACTTCTGGAAACAGTAGCGCGTCACCAAATTACGGGGGCTATTATCGACTACTGGCAGTTAGTTCAGGGTCAGGATAGCCGACAGACAGAGGAAAAACACTTGCGAGATGTGGCTCAAGGATTGGCAGACTTCGCAAAGCGGCATGGCATATGGATTTTATTGCTTAGCCAGACGAATGAAGAAGGAAAAACCTTTGCCGGACAGGGATTGATTAAAGCTTGTGACCAGCTTTACATGATTCATGGTACGGATGATACCCGTTGGTTGGAAATGTCTGCAACCAGATATACCGAAAAGATGGATTATGGTTCAGAGCTTGATCCACCGTTATCAATCAATAAACGAGTGGGGCCTTATTTTGACGAAATCTAATTTTTACGAATCCCGAGAATGGCTGGACTTACGGTATAAGGTCCTTAAGCAGTATGGCCGGATATGCCAATTATGCGGAAACCACGGCAAGGGCGTTATCATAGATGTTGATCACATACTGCCGCGCTCTAAGTATCCGGAACTTGAATTGGAGTTTACCAATTGCCAGCCGCTATGCCGACCCTGCAACAAGGGGAAGTCCAATAAAGACGAGACGGATTGGAGACCACCATCCCGAAAACCAACCTTAAATCCTGCCAAGCTGATAGAATTTATCCAATTAACTAATTGATTAACAACCCCTAACAAAGGAACAAGACGATGAATGAAAAGATTGATTACACAGCCGATAAAATGCCAAATCCATCCGTATTCGTTGGTGAAGTTTATATGATGCTTCATTCAATCTTTGATGCTGCTGGTGTTAAAGCTCAGTCTAATGACAAATTCATGGAAGCAGAGAAGGTTTTAAGGGATTACGTTTGGAAAAGATGCAAACGCGCTCTTGAATATAAAGATTAACACTAACAAAGGGACATTAGAGATGACAAAAATAATTTAAAATAACTGAAAATAGTTATTGACATCCTGTCACAATACCCATATACTGATATTCAGAGAGGCAATGATGCCCATCCAACACGGAGAGATAAGATGACAAATTACACAAAAGCAATCG
>Ga0247808_10000178_pt1 | contig 39354 bp, 29 predicted proteins | sample UWRJL089202R1_FD_179914 | JGI IMG/M metagenome (GOLD analysis project Ga0247808, IMG submission 179914) | Plant litter microbial communities from Arlington Agricultural Research Station in Wisconsin, United States - UWRJ-L089-202R-1 | ecosystem: Environmental > Terrestrial > Plant litter >... | reverse complement strand
TATAGGCTTTGCCTACAACAACGACAAAATCGGGTCCTTTGCATTTAATGTAAAAACGTCTTTCCGTTATTTTATGGATTTCAATTTAAATTTTACGCAATTCGCATTCAGTAGTGCCACCGCGTTAAATTTATTTCCACAACTGATCACAGGAAATCAGGATACCGTTGCCAACGATCCTAATCAATACCAAAATTACATCAACAACAACGGCGGTATAAAAGCAGGTTATAACAAAAACGGTTTATCACTTGGATCCATCCTGGACAATTCTAAATACAAACTCCACTGGACGACAGAATATTCTTTAGGTTATGGCAGAAAACTGTTGAGCCTTGATGAACAGCATGCGCTGTATGCAGGAGTCGCAGTAAAATATGTACAGGGCTTTGGTTATGTAGATATCTCAGCAAAAGACGGGCGTATTTCCGGGGTGGCTTCCTACATGCCCAGCCTCACACAACTGGACTCTTTACTCAATATCAAAACAACAGAGCAGGCCAATAGTTATTATAAACCCGTGGGACAAGGTTTAGGCTTCGATGTGGGTGTAACCGCAGAATTATTCCAGGATATACGTGTCGGTGCATCTATAGTCAATATAGGGTCCATTACATACCGCGATAATGTTTACAATGTATCCGATACTGTATTTACCACTGTATCTTATAACAGTGATTTCTTAGGTGGTTTTGATAAGATTGTAAAATGGGAAAAGAGAGGAAGCGTAGTCGTACCACTGGCTACCCAATTACGCATTGGTGCCAGTGCCATGCTGTTGGAAAAACGCATACAAGTAGGTATTGACTATGTACAACCGTTGAATACAGCTGCAGGTAATTATAACACCGCAGTATGGGCTTTGGGTGGAGACTTCTTTGTTTTACCCTGGCTAAGACTTTCTACCGGTACAAGTATCGGTGGAAACATTGCCAGTGTATCGCAAGGATATACTACTCGTGTGGCGATCCCTTTTGGGATTGGGATTGTGTTGGGAGAAGATGGAGGTTTTGAAATGGGTATTTCCACCAGAGACGTTTCTACCTATTTTATTGGTCAATCCAGTCCTTTGTATTCTGCAGCGATTGGCTTGATGCGGTTTAGATTTTAATAATAATAATAATAATAATAATAATAATCAGTGGTCTGTGACCCGAAACTTAAAATAAAAAAGAGCAGTTGAAATAACTGCTCTTTTTTTATACGGACTACTGTCAACTGATCACTGACGACTATTACGAAGCCGGCATGCTAGGATCTATTTTATCTTTCCAATCCAGGATACCACCCTTCAAGTTATATAAGTTATCGAAACCATGATTGTTCTCCAAAAATGTAATCGCATTCGCACTTCTTTTACCGCTTCTGCAATGCACGATTACTTTTTTTGTTTTTGATATTTTGTCTACATTTTGAGGAACAGAAGACAAAGGAATTAATTCCCCTTTAAGATTTGCAGCAGCAAACTCTGCGGGTTCTCTGACATCGATGAGTTGAAAATCTTCTTTGGCATCGATCATTTTTTTCAATTCTTCTACGCTAACTTCTTTCATGCTGTTTAGTGGATTTCAATAAGTGGATCTGTTATTCGTCTTTCGGTTCGTCCGGATTTAATTTCATCGACGACGTAATGTCGTTCATTTTTTTTACTTTATAATCAAAATCACCTTTCAATTTTTCACGCAATTCATGCAGCTTATCTAGCACCTCATCAATTTCTTCCGGCAGAGCCTCTTCCAATACTTCACGGATACGCTTGGCCATAGTCGGCGACTTTCCATTGGTAGAAACAGCAATTTTTAAATTCCCCTTTCTTACAATGGAAGAAAGGTAAAAATCACATAAGTCCGGCGTATCGGCTACGTTGACTAAAATTTTATTAAGCTTCGCATCGGACCAAACCTGCTTATTTAATTCTTTTATACAGGTAGCCGCAATGACCAAATCTTTTTCCTCTAAATGTTCTAACGCGTAAGAGGCATAGATCAATTTTAAATTTGGATGACTGGATTGCAATGCTTTCAATTCTTCACGGATTTCAGGAGCAACGACAGTAACGGTGGCTAAGGGACTATTGTCCAAAACAGCTTTTGTCTTTTCAATCCCTACAGCTCCGCCACCTACGACCAAAAGACGTAGGTTTTCGAGTTTTAGGAAAATGGGAAAAAGATTATTCATTAGAGAATAGAGAAATAGAGAATAGAAAATAGAGAATAAAGGTGACGATGAAACCATCTATTCTCTATTTTCTATTCTCTATTTCTCTCATTATTTATTGTTCCAAAGAAACCGACAACGATTGCTCTTTCCAAATCGAAGGATGAAGTTTCACTACTTCACCAATAATGATGATGGCAGGAGAACCCATTTTACTTTCCGCTACTTTAGCAACGATGTCTTCCACTTTGCCGATCAATACTTTTTCTGTCGGTAAAGTCCCGTTTTGAATAATCGCGACTGAGGTATTGGCTTTGCCAAATTTTGTAAAGACTTCACAGATGCGCTCCAGTTGCGACATGCCCATCAGAATGACGGCCGTAGCATCTGACTGCGCGGCGTGGTAGATGTCGCGGGATAACTGATGATCTTTCGTTGTACCGGTCATCACCCAGAAACTATCGTTGATGCCTCTGCGTGTCAAAGGAATTTCCTGAAGACCTGCTACCGAAACAGCGCTTGATACACCAGGAATAATTTGTACTTCGATGTTGTGTTGTTTGGCAACGGTCAACTCTTCATGTCCTCTTCCGAAGATAAAAGGATCGCCTCCTTTTAAACGCACCACATGTCCGTGCGACTGTGTATACTGCACAATCAATTCGTTAATTTTTTCCTGCGGAAACTGACACACTCCTTTTTGTTTACCCACAAAAATCTTAAGAGCCGTTGAAGGAGCATGTTCTACTATCGATTTGTCAATTAATGCATCATACAACACCACATCAGCAGTAGCCAATACTTTGAGTCCTTTCAACGTAATCAGTTCCGGATCTCCGGGACCCGCACCTACCAACGATAATTTAGGGTGTATGATCATGAAATGAAATTAAACAGTAACAGTATCTTTTCTGAACGATTTGATTTGTTCAACGAAACTCAACGCTTTAGCCAGAAACTGTGTAGCGAAATCTTTAGTTGGTTGTTGTTTGTTGATCGTTAACAATTCTTCTGCAAATGAACCATTGAAAGAAATTTTACCGGTCTGTACCAAATGCTTGTCGAAGTCATTGATGATCCCCATTTGGGTATTGCAATTGATGCTTTCTAAGGTCAACAACGCTTTTGCTCCGCTTACAAATGTGACGTAGGCAGCGTATACGGCATCGCCATAGGTGCCTCTTTCATACAAACGAGTAGCCCAACGCAATTTATCTTCTGTTTCGTTCAATAGAGTTCCTACCAAATCCAGCATCACACCAGCACACTCTCCTACTCCTACTTCTGTTACGTATTGATCGCTGTGTCCCCAATCGATGAAATCTGCATCTGTTAATGTTTCCAACTCAGAAAGTGGTTTCAGCATTTTATAGAAGTACATTTTATCTTCTGCGATTTTACGACGGTAGTATACATTGTAACGTTCGTCTTCCAGACCGTTTTCATCGTAGTCGTCTAACAAATAACGAACACCTTCCAAACAACGCTTGCTTGGAAGTTTCACGACTTTATCAGCGATAGAACCAGAACCGTCTTCTTCCACACCACCGCCTAATAAGACCTGCATGGCGGGTAATACCTGAGTACCTTTTTTAATCGACATACCGTGGAAACCAATATTGGCAATGGTATGCTGACCGCAGGCGTTCATACAACCACTGATCTTGATTTTAATGTCGGTATTGTAAACGATATCCGGATATTCTTCCTTCAACATTTTCTCCAACTCCTCAGAAAGTCCAGTACTGCTTGAGATACCTAAATTACAGGTATCGGTACCAGGACAAGCTGTGATGTCTGCCGTACTATCGAATCCGGGATCAGCCAAACCGATCGTATTTAATTCATTGAACAGATGAGGCAAAGCTTCCTTCTGTACAAACTTCAACAACCAGCCTTGGTTTACGGTGATACGAATGTCATCGGAAGCATATTTTTTAATGATGGATGCAAATACACGCGCTTTATCAGAAGCCAGATCTCCCAATAATTGCTTTACATTCACGGCATAAAATCCTTCTTGCTGCTGAGGAATCACGTTCGTTTTAAACCAGGTCTGATACTTGGTTTCGTCTACCGCGTTTACCGCATCAAAATTTCTTTTCGCCGGAACCGGAGTTGCTTCGTAACTTGCGTAATCAATCGCTACGGTTTGAGATACCAATCCTTTTTTCTCTTCTTCTACCAAACGCATCAACTCCTCAAGTCCTACCTGAGCAAGCAAATATTTCAAACGCGCTTTATGTCGTTTCGATCTTTCGCCGAAACGGTCAAACACACGAATCACTGCTTCTGTAAATGGAATGATACGATCTGCTTCCAGGAATTCATAGGCAGTTTGCGCAAGGAAAGGTTGTGCACCTAATCCACCACCGATTACAATTTTAAAACCTCTTATTTCTTTTCCGTTTACTTCTTTCACTCTTGGAATAAAACCCAGGTCATGAATAAAAGTAAAGGCACTGTCGTCTTTTTCGCTGGACGAAAAAGCCATCTTGAATTTTCTACCCATTTCCTGGCAAATCGGATTGCGAAGGAAATATTCGAACAAAGCGTGAGCGTAAGGCGTTACGTCAAACTTTTCGTTGGCATCAATGCCGGCATAAGCAGAGCCTGTGATGTTTCTCACTGTATTACCGCAAGCTTCACGCAAGGTGATACCTGCTTGTTCCAATTCCTCCCATACTTTAGGAGTGTCTTCCAACTTCACATAATGTATTTGTACATCCTGACGAGTGGTCAAGTGTAAATTGCTTGAAGCATATTTATCAGAAACCTCCGCAATGCGCACCAATTGCTCTGGAGAAACTTTCCCGTAAGGCAATTTGATTCGGATCATTTGCACTCCTTGCTGTCTCTGGCCATAAACACCACGAGCCAATCTGAAAGCACGAAACTTATCGTCGTCCAATTGTAAATTTCTAAAAGCTTTGATCTTTTGCTCCAACTCAACGATGTCTTCACGCGCGGCATCAGAAACGGCTTTATTTTCTACTTTTAATTCCATGTTATCCGATAGAGTTACTAGAATAGAGGTTAAACTTCCACAAAATTACGACTTTATTCTAAATTTAAAACATAAACAAAATTTTATTCTTTTTATAGCTTAAATAATACCACAATTAAGAATTATATTTTACCTTTGAGTCATAATACAAAATCAAAACGACCTTTAAGTTAAAAAAGTTCTCTAACCAACCGATATTATTCTTTAGAACATCCGAATCATCTCACTCCTTCCAATCCATTGTGGGATAAAATAGCAAAAGCTACGAGATGAATCTCATTATTCTAATTCATATAATCTCGGTTAATTTATAATTTGCGTCATGATTATAAACTTAGTAAAACAAGAAGGAGCCTATCATTTTCAAGCGGAGAATGAATCAGGCTCAAAAATCAACATTGATGCCTCTCCCGCCATCGGCGGAACGAACCAGGGACCGCGTCCCATGGAGCTTTTGATCATGGGTTTGGGGGGATGCAGTGGAATCGACATTTTAAGTATTCTACGCAAACAGAAAATAGAGCCAGACGGTTTCAGTATTCATATCTCTGCGGAAAGAGAGAAAGATGCTACACCATCGCTTTTCACAGAGATCCACGTGCGCTTCACCTTGAAAGGCGATATCGATTCAGGTAAAGTAGAACGCGCGGCACAGTTGTCGATGGACAAATATTGTTCTGTTGCGAAAACGATTGAGAAAACTGCGAAGATTACTTATTCTGTAGTGATTGAAAAATAAAACACATCCAATGAAGAAAATAGAGAATAGAAAATAGAGAATAGAATAAATCACTTTCTATTCTCTATTTTCTATTCTCTATCCTCTCATTATCTCTAATATTAAAATCTTACTCCTATGTCTATCGAATCTAAAAACTTTGAAACCATCGCCATTCGTACACAAACAGAGCGTTCGCAAAACAATGAACATACGGCTCCTTTGTACCTCACATCCAGCTTTGCCTTTGATGATGCGGAACATGCGCGTGCATTGTTTACAGATGAAGTAGAGGGTAATATTTATTCACGCTTCAGTAATCCCAACACGAGTGAGCTGATTGAAAAACTATGTTTACTGGAAGGTGCGGAAGACGGCTTTGCTACTGCTACAGGTATGTCTGCGGTATTCAGCAGCCTGGCAACATTCCTTTCACAAGGAGATCACGTGTTGTTGTGCAAATCAGTATTCGGATCAACGATACAAATTGTCACACAAATCTTTCCTCGCTGGGGAATCGAATATACCTATGCCGACATCCATAAGCCGGGCACATGGGAAAGTTTGATCAAGCCGAATACCAAAATGGTGATGATCGAAACCCCGTCCAATCCTGCACTGGACTTGGTAGATCTGGAATGGCTGGGCAAGCTTTGTAAAAGCAAGGGCATTTTATTAAATGTCGATAATTGTTTTGCGACACCATACCTGCAGAATCCTATTAAATGGGGAGCGGACATTGTCTCCCATTCCGCTACAAAATACATCGACGGACAAGGTCGCGTATTAGGAGGCGTTATCTTATCTTCTAAAGCATTGATTGAAAAAGTACGCTTTTTCTGCAGACACAGCGGCCCTGCGATGTCTCCATTCAATGCCTGGATCTTGTCAAAAAGTTTGGAAACATTGGCCGTGCGTATGGACAGACATTGTTCGAATGCCCTTGAGATTGCAAAGTTTCTGGAACAACATCCCGATGTGGAATTGGTAAAATATCCATTTTTACCCTCCCATCCACAACACGAACTGGCTAAAAAACAAATGAAGGCCGGTGGAGGAATTGTTACATTTTTAGTGAAAGGTGGTGTGGAAAGAGGAAGAAAATTCATAAATTCACTTCAGTTATCGTCGCATTGTGCGAACCTGGGTGATACACGCACTATTATCACTCATCCGGCTTCCACGACACACTCTAAGATATCCGAAGCCGATCGCGAATCGGTAGGTGTATTGCCTGGATTGATCAGAGTATCTGTAGGACTGGAACACATCGACGATATTAAAAAAGATATTGAACAAGCCCTCCAGGCTTCTAAGATGTAACTGTGGAATCAGAATCATTGAAAAAAAAGGTATTTGCGATTTTAGAAACAAATACCCACAAGTATTTTTTGGGAAGACTCGTTCGTGTTACGATTGTCTCTCTGATCTTTTTCAATGTGTTCGCTGTCATTGTGGAAACGATAGATGAAGTAAAAATCAACTATGGAGAGTACTTCGATGTCATTGAATTAATTTCTGCGTTCATCTTCGCCGTGGAATATGGCTTGCGTGTTTGGGTAAGCAATATCCGCCGTCAATTTCAAGGTCCTTGGGGGCGTCTGCGCTACATCGTTACGCCAATGGCTATCATTGATTTTCTTGCCATCTTCCCTATTGTCTTCATCATTATCGGAGGCTTGGATTTCAGGGCACTCATGTTGATTCGTTTCTTCAGAATGCTACGAATCTTCAAACTTCGCCGTTATGCACATGCTTTGCATACCGTAACAGAAATCATCAAGGATAAAAAAGAAGAGCTGGTCATTACCTTTGCTACTATTTTAATTTTGTTAGTAGTTGCTTCTTCTCTGATGTATATTTTCGAACACGAAGCACAACCTGCTGTATTTTCAAGTATTCCTGCTACTATGTGGTGGGGCGTATCGACGCTGTCTACTGTGAGTTATGGAGACATGATACCGATTACATTACTCGGTAAATTATTAGGATCCTGTATTGCGATCATGGGTGTAGCGATGTTTGCCATACCGGCCGGATTAATTTCTGCAGGTTTTAATCAACGCATGATCTTAAATAAGCAAAAGAAAAACGGAGGGAAAGAAATCATCGTTTGCCCTCATTGCCATCAGGGATTTCATCGCCATTAATTTCTCCTATTCATTCTATCATTCATATTTCATATTTAAAATTCTATGTTAAAAATTGCAGGTATTTGGGGTGGTTGTGCAGGTGTTCTATACATTGCATTGAATTGGTTTTCGTTGTCCAACAGACAAGAATTAAATGTTTATCCGGCCTGGGGATTGCTTTCTACTTTCCTTCTCATCCTGATATTGGGTTCGTTTATTTTTATAGCCATGCGTCATGTGAAGGCTAAATTTTACAAACAATTTGGAATCAATTATGCTCAAACCTTTTATGTAGGGGTGCTGACGTCTCTGGTTACAGGCTTGTTGGCAGGAACATTTGCTTTTATTTACATCCAATACATTGAGCCTGATTTCAATCAACATATTATTTCAGAAACCACTCAAGCCATGATCAAAGAAAAAGTTCCGGCGAAAGACATTCAGAAAAATGTAGCTGAGATGAAAGAAATTTACACACCAAAAGTTCAATTCATGTCCTTGCTTGTGATGACGTTTGTCATTGGTATTATCTCCTCTGCCATTTTATCTGTATTTGTGAGAAACAGAGATACCTTCTCGAGCAGCCAACCTTTGGATTCCGTACATTAATCTTTCGGCTTTAGAAAAACGCTTCCTAACAAGCACAATGTTTGTATTACCTGCCATTGAAATTATTTGCCATGCTTAGTTATACAAAAAAAACAGCTGCTTTATTTACATTGAGCTTCATGTTGCTCATGATACCGAAAGCCTCTGCCCATTGGGGTTCAAAAGGTCCCTACGGTGGCTCTGTAAAATGTATGACAGTCATTGACACCTTTGTTTATGTAGGAACACCAGATGGAGGATTATACAGAAGTACATCGAAAAATATACTTTCCTGGAAAGCGCTTAACAACGTCATGAGCACCGGTAAAATCAATGCGATTACAGCATTGGGCACCACGATCGTTGTAGGCTCCGCAGATCAAGGTGTTTTTATTTGTGCAGACAATGGTGCCACATGGGTTCAAAAAAACAGCGGATTGACGAACACAACTGTTTTATCATTGACCGTATCCGGAACAACACTCTATGCAGGCACCAAAGGCGGCGGTGTTTTCAAAAGCACCAACAGCGGAGATTCATGGAGCGCTGTGAATTCAGGAATCTCCAATCTTACGGTCAATGCATTGGCTTCAACCAGTTCTTTAATCATAGCAGGCACAAACGGGGGTGGTGTATTTTATAGTACAAATGGAGGCTCTAATTGGACAGCCGGCAACTCTGGCCTGACTAATTTAACGATCACTTCTCTGTCAAATTCCGAAATGGCTGTGCTTGCTTCGACAAAAGAAGGAGGAGTATTCCGTGTCAATGAATTCTTTCACTGGTTTCCTGTTAATACAGGTTTAACTAATCTGAACGTTAAACAAGTTATCATTTCGGGAAGCACAGCCTATGCGGCTACAGCAGCAGGCGTATTCACCAGTTCTGCTTCCTCTTTTTCCTGGACATCAAAAAACACAGGATTGCCATCCGATACAGTCAATGCGCTGGCTGTATTCGACACCAAATTAATAGCCGGTACTTCTCAATCCGGATTGTATACCAGTGATCTGTCTGCTACCACTTGGATCGAACGAAATACCAGTTTCAATAATTTAAAAACTTACGCACTGTATGCAAACGGCAACCTCGTCATTGCCGCTACGGAAAAAGGGGTATACGTCAGCCGCAACCTTGCCGGCAGCTATACGCTTTCCAATAATGGATTGACCGATAGTTTGAATGTAAACTGCTTTGCCTTTTATGGCCATACGCTGTATGCCGGTACAAAATTCGGTGGAGTCTATGCTAGCCCTGATACAGGAAAAACATGGCATACAGAAAACACAAACCTTTCGGGAACCAATGTAAGATTTCTCGTTGCAACCAGCAATCAGATGATTGTTGTACTGAATGAAAATTATCTACAAATTACTTCACTCGCAACCATTGACTGGCAACCCTATAGCGATGGCGCCTCCTCCAACTCCACCATTACTTCGCTCATAGCCAGTGCTGACGGATCAACATTTTTCCTAGGGACTAATGACAACGGTGTCTACAAACATGTCAATGGAGAACAATCATGGGTTCCATTTAATAATGGAATAATGAATAATCAACATGCTTCTGCACTTGTTATTTTAGGTAACAAACTATTTGCAGCAACTCCAAACAATGGCGTATTTGTCAGCGACCTTAACTCAGCGACCTGGAGTATTTCAAATACCGGACTTCCAGATATACACCTCACATCTATGGCGAGTATTGGCCAATATGTATTAGTAGGCTATAAAGGCGGGGTATATGCCAGTTCTGACAATGGTATTACCTGGCAATCTCCAAATGTATTATTAAACATCCCTCCTTATACCGAGGTAACGAACATCGCCTTTACAAACGACCGAATATTTATCACCACTCCTTACAACTCGGTTTACTCCAATGCTAAATCCGAATTACCCGGTTGGACAACTACCAACATTTTTGACCAGCAATCTTCGTTGAATAATCAACTTCAAGTAATTCCCAATCCTAATAACGGTACATTCAAATTAAATTACAGCGCATTCCATATTCAAGTCAGTGAATTAAGCATCTATAATTCCTTCGGCCAATGGATGGAGACTTTTATCAAGGGTGAAGAAAATCTTTCGGTCAACTATCCTCCAGGGATTTACACCATTCGTTTGAAAACAAAAACGAACGAAGTGATGACGCAGAAAATGATCATACAGTAGAGAGGAAATCTGAAATCTGATGTTAAAATTTTCATACAAAAGAAAGAGCCTTGTTAAAATGAACAAGGCTCTTTCTTTTGTATGATCTCTGATTTTAGATTTCAGCTCTCTCTTATAGTTTCAACGTATCCACAACACGCTTCGGCGATATCTCTCCACACTTGAAATGCCCCAAGGGACAGGCTTTGTAACCGTGCAATCCGCAAGGCTTACAGGTTAAATATTCTTCTGCTTCAAATACAATGGATTGATCGGATAAGGGAGTAAAACCAAATGCTTTAACAGTAGAACAAAAGAAAGCGGCGCATGGCGCGTTTACAGCAGAGGTCAAATGCAGCGGTGCAGAGTCATTGACAAAATTCATTGCGGCATCTTTCATCACACCGGCAGACTCTAATAAATTCAATTTACCGGCAAGGCTTTCCACGTTCGGGCTTCCGGCCAATTGAATGATGCGTTCGCAGCCCGCCGCATCTGATGGTGCTCCCATCAAATAAATCGTGTACTTCGGTGCGAGTAGTTTTATTAATTCCACCCAATGCTTTTCCGGATATTGTTTGGTAAACCAAATCGAAAAAGGAGCCATGCAGATGTATGGCGTTTTTAATGCCCGTGTGGAGGGCTTGGGATAGAGTTTAGGTTTTACCGATTGTTCATCGGTATAACGGGCTATGAGTTTTTGATTTCTATCGATCTCATGAATGAGTTTTCCATCCTTATTGTATGCGTGTTTTACACGATGACTAAATAAAAAGGACAAAGGGTTTTTATCGAAGCCAATCGTTTCTTTTCCTCCCGACAATACGGTAATCAAGCCGGTAGTGAAGAAGCGTTGCAGGTTAATGACCAAATCATATTTTTCCCGGCGCAATTCACCAATGAGCTTCCACAGATTTTTATACTTACTGCTTTTATCAAAAATCAAGACCCGATGCAGGAAAGGATGATCCTTGCAAATGGATTCATTTCCTTTGCGCACCAATAAGTCGAGCTGAGCCTGCGGATAATAGGCATGCAGCTTCTCCAGCACGGAAGTAGCTAAAATGGCATCGCCTATAAACGCGGTTTGTATAACTAAAATACGGCGCATGATGAATGGTAAGTGGTAAGTGGTAAGTTGTAAGTGTTCAGCCGTACTTTACTTACCACTTACAACTTACTACTTATTACTCAAAAATAAAAAGCCCCGTCACGAACAAACGCAACGGGGCTTTTTTATGATGGAATGAAATTATTTTTTCATCGCTTCTACAGAGAAGTTCATCTTCACGTTGTCCCCAACTACCGGGTTAGACTCTCCTACTTTGAAGTCAACACGATTGATTTCAAATTCACCTTCGAAAACGTACACGTCACCAGGCATTCTAGGATTCGGGCTAGCTGCTTTACCTGCATAATTGAATGGCACACGAACATCTTTCGTAACACCTCTTAACGTCAACTGGCCAACTGCTGTGTAAGCAAATTTGCCTTCTGTTTTCTCAATAGAGGTAGATTCGAATTTAATTTGCGGCAATGAATCAGCGGCGAAGAAATCTGATTTACGCAAGTGGTCATCACGCATCGCGTTTTGAGTATTGATTGATTTCGCGTTCAAGTAGATGGTGATACCTGATGTTTTCAAGTCACCTGTCAATTTCACAAAACCAGAATCAACACTCAATGTACCGTTTGCAGTAGACAACAAATGTTTTACTCCGAAACCAACGAATGAATGGTATTGGTCAATTCCATAAATACCGTTCAATGAATCGATGCTTTGAGAGGCTACCCAAGCCTTAGGCGCTTCTGAACCAGACTCCGTACCTTCGATGCTTACTACTGCGATATAAGGAGCAATAACCAAAGAAACGATAGACATCAATTTGATCAGGATGTTCATGGAAGGACCTGATGTATCTTTGAAAGGATCACCTACTGTATCACCTGTAACAGAAGCCTTGTGTGGTTCTGATTTTTTGTAGAACATTTCACCGTTGATCAAGACACCTTGTTCGAACGATTTCTTAGCATTGTCCCATGCACCACCGGCGTTGCTTTGGAAGATTCCCATCAACACACCAGATACGGTAACACCTGCCAATAAACCACCCAATACTTCAGGACCGAAGATGAAACCTACTGCGATCGGAGTAAGCAAGGCGATAGCACCAGGCAGCATCATTTCGCGGATAGAAGCTTTCGTAGAGATCGCTACACATTTTTCATATTCAGGTTTTGCTTTGTATTCCATGATACCTGGAATCTCTCTGAACTGACGACGCACTTCCTGCACCATGTCCATAGCCGCTTTACCTACTGCCTGAATACACAAAGCAGAGAAGATGAAAGGAATCATACCGCCGACAAACAAACCAGCCAATACAGGCGCCTTGTAAATGTCAATCGCGCTGATACCTGCAATACCCACGAAGGCAGCAAACAATGCCAATGAAGTCAAAGCCGCAGAAGCAATAGCAAAACCTTTACCCGTAGCTGCTGTAGTATTACCTACCGCATCCAAATTATCTGTACGCTCACGTACTTCAGGAGGCAATTGACTCATTTCAGCGATACCACCCGCGTTATCCGCGATAGGACCGAAGGCATCAATCGCCAGTTGCATAGCTGTTGTAGCCATCATACCCGCCGCAGCAATCGCTACTCCGTATAAACCTGCAAAATGATAAGAAGCCATGATACCACCCGCCAATACCAGGATTGGAATTACAGTGGACTTCATACCGACTGCCAAACCACCGATGATGTTGGTTGCGTGACCAGTTGCTGATTGTTGAATGATCGAGTTAACGGGACCTTTACCCATAGCGGTGTAATACTCCGTAACGATGCTCATTAAAGTACCTACGATAAGACCAACTACAATAGCATAAAACACATTGATGTTGGTGAATTCATAACCACGAAGGTTCAAGTGCTCAGGCAACATGAACATCACGATGAAATAAGAAGCGATACCAGTGATGGCAATAGAACTCCAGTTACCCAGGTTCAAAGCAGTTTGTACGTTTGATTTATCGTCTTTAATTGTAACGAACCAGGTACCGATGATAGAGAATACAATTCCCAATCCACAAATAACCATGGGTAACAAGATCGGAGAAAGACCACCGAAGTTATCTTTTACTGTAATTTCCTGACCCAATACCATGGTAGCTAAAATTGTTGCCACATAAGAACCGAACAAATCGGCACCCATACCGGCTACGTCACCTACGTTATCACCTACGTTATCAGCGATGGTTGCAGGGTTACGAACATCGTCTTCAGGAATCCCTGCTTCCACTTTACCTACCAGGTCAGCTCCAACGTCAGCAGCTTTTGTATAAATACCACCACCTACACGGGCGAACAAAGCGATTGATTCTGCTCCCAAAGAGAAACCCGTCAATACTTCGATAGCTGTCTTTACTGTGTTAGGACCTAAGTCAGCAAAGATGCAAAGGAATACGATGAATAAACCACCTAAACCAAGTACTGCCAAACCGGCAACACCAAGACCCATGACCGTACCACCTGTGAAAGATACTTTCAAGGCTTGCTTCAAGCTGGTACGAGCAGCTTGAGTAGTACGAACGTTCGCTTTAGTAGCGACTTTCATACCGATATAACCTGCTGTTGCAGAGAATACCGCACCAATCACGAAGGCAATAGAAATGATCCAGCTCGAGTGGATTTCTTTGCCGTGTATTTCATGAATTGTACCAGAGTAGGCTAACAATACGGCAGCGAAAAGAACGAATACGCTCAAAACTTTCCATTCTGCTTTTAAGAAGGCCATGGCACCATCAGCGATGTAGCCGGCTAATTCTTGCATTTTTGCATCACCTGCATCCTGCCTGGAAACCCAAGCGGATTTAATAAACATGACCAGTAACCCGAGGAGTCCGAGGGCTGGCACTAAATAGAGAGCTAATTCCTTGTAAGGCAGCATTGTTGGTTAAATTATAGTGAAAAGTTTAGTTTGTTTTAGAGGGGTGCAAGCTATGTATTTTAACTTAATTTAAAAAGGCTCTACTGTAAGATTTACTAGTTTTTGTTTCAGGTTATTACTCCAGGATAGGCTATGATTTCCAATGAAATAAAGGTTAAAAAAGTCGCTAATAAACTAGCTTTCTATAAGTTGGGCGTGCCCCTCCGGGTCGGGCTCTCACTCCAAGTCCGCCCACGCTCAAAGCCTCCGCGCTTCGGGCTTTCCGTTCGATCCCTCACGCAAAGAAGAGAAACAGAAACAGAGCGTAGAAACAGTGATTACTCTCCGCTCTGTTTCTCCGCACTGATCTTGTGGCGCCTTTTTCTTTTGTTTCTTTCTTCTGGGCAGCGCCAAAGAAAAGAAAAAGGATGGGATAAGAATCTAGTCATCATTTAAAAAACTGATGATCCAATTGTTGGTGTATTATTTTATTAAAATATGTTTAACCGCAGGAATCATCAACTCAACCCATAAGCGGTACATCTCTCCCGAAGGATGCAAGCCATCGCCCGCCACCAGTCCGGATCTTTCCGAAGCCAGGCGACTTGTAGGGGTTATGTCGACATAATGAACATCTTTTTTTAACGCTACCCTTTTGTTCACTCTGTTAAAATCATCGATCTCTCGCCCTATTCTTTCTTTACTGCCTGCTCCGTAAGGCGTACAGCCGTAATCGGGAATAGATACGACAATCACATTTTCCTTTTTGCCTTTTGCAAAGCCAATGGCCTGATCCAATAACAAGGTAAACTCACGTTCGTATTGTTTCAAAGACTGACCTCTGTATTGATTATTGACGCCAATAAGAAGGGTCACAAAATCGTAATCGGAACTGGGTTGTGCCTTGTCAATAGCTGATTGAAGTTCAGCTGTTGTCCAACCTGTACGTGCAATGACGGTAGGTTTTACTTCCAATTGATGTTGCCCCTTGAGTTGCGCGGCCAATAAAAAAGAGAAAGTCTGCTGCTGAGCAACAGACTCTCCAATGGTATACGAATCACCAAGGGCTAAATAATGGATCTCTTTGCTTTGACTCATTGTATCAAGTGGTAAGTCATAAGAGGTAAGTGGCAAGTCGGCTTGACCATATGGATTAAGTAAGAAAAGACCAGCAACCCATGAATATAGTTTTTTCACTTCTTACAACTTATAACTTACCACTTACAACTAAATTTAAGCATTTACAGGTTCGTTGTATTCTTCCACAGGAATGCAGGAACAGAACAAGTTACGGTCTCCATATGCACTGTCGATGCGGCTCACAGAAGGCCAGAACTTAGATTGTCTCACCCACTCTAATGGATAGGCAGCTTTTTCACGACCATATGGTCTGTCCCATTTGTCGGACAATAATATTTCAGAAGTATGAGGAGCCATTTTCAATACGTTGACGGCTTTGTCCGCTTGGCCCTCTTCAATTTCTCTGATCTCCTGACGAATAGAAATCATCGCTTCCGCAAAACGATCCAACTCTGATTTTGATTCGCTTTCCGTCGGTTCGATCATTAAGGTACCTGCAACCGGGAACGAAACGGTCGGTGCATGGAATCCATAATCCATCAAGCGTTTTGCGATGTCTTCTACTTCTACTCCGGCAGACAATTTAAACGAGCGACAATCCAAAATGAATTCGTGTGCACAACGTCCGTGTGAACCAGAGTACAATACTTTATATTCTTTTTCTAATAAGGACTTCAAATAGTTCGCATTCAAAATCGCTGTTTCCGTAGCCTTCTTCAACCCATTCGCTCCCATCATCGCGATGTAAGCGTAAGGAATAGGAAGTATGGCGGCGCTTCCGAACAATGCGGCGGATACGGCAGAGATTGCTTTCGGAGATTTCTGTTCAGCTAACACGTGTGAAGGAAGATACTGTACCAAATGCGCTCCTACACCGATAGGTCCTACACCAGGTCCACCGCCGCCGTGAGGAATACAGAAGGTCTTGTGCAAATTCAAATGGCAAACATCCGCGCCGATAGCAGCAGGAGAGGTTAAACCAACCTGTGCATTCATGTTTGCACCGTCCATATAAACTTGTCCACCGAATTGGTGAATGGTATTGCAAATGTCTTTGATCGATTCTTCAAACACACCGTGTGTAGAGGGATACGTCACCATCAAACAAGAAAGATCTGCTGCATGTTCTTCTGCTTTCTTTTTCAAATCGGTCACATCAATGTTACCCATGTCATCACAGGCTACCAGCACAACTTTAAAGCCTGCCATGACAGCGCTGGCCGGATTGGTACCGTGCGCGGAAGTAGGAATCAAGGCTACATTTCTATGCGCCTCGCCTCTGTCTGCATGGTAAGCACGGATCACTAAGAGTCCAGCATATTCACCTTGCGCGCCGGAATTCGGTTGCAAAGATACTCCTGCAAAGCCTGTAACACCACACAACCATTTTGACAATTGATTGGTCATGTGAATATAACCTCCTACCTGACTGGCAGGTACGAAAGGATGTATAGACGCAAACTCCGGCCAGGTTACCGGAATCATTTCCGTAGTCGCATTTAATTTCATGGTACAAGAACCCAATGAAATCATAGAATGCGCCAATGACAAATCTTTATTTTCCAAATGCTTCAGGTAACGAAGCATGTTGTGTTCAGAATGGTAGGAGTTAAATACCGGATGCTGCAAATACTTTGATTCACGTTGCAAGCCGGCAGGAATATCCAGGTCTCCGCTGATTTTTTCTACCCATTGAATTGAAATACCTTTACCACACGCTTGTGAAAACAATTCGGTGATGGCATCTAAATCTGTACGCGTAGTCGTTTCATCCAATGAGATGAATACTTTATCTGCATAGTAGCGAAAATTAATTCCTTGCTGTTCTGCTTTTTCTCTTAGTGCCGTTGTTTTATTACCAATAGAAACGACGACGGTATCAAACACAACACCATTGTTAACGACATAACCCGCATCAGATAATGCACTCGACAATAAATCTGTATATCTTTTTATACGTGTAGCAATGCGTTTCAATCCCTGAGGACCGTGGTATACGGCATAAGAGCCAGCCATTACGGCCAGCAGTACTTGCGAGGTACAAATATTAGACGTTGCTTTTTCACGGCGAATGTGTTGCTCGCGTGTTTGCAAAGCCATGCGGTACGCTTTTTTGCCGGATGCATCTATGGACACACCGATGATACGACCCGGCATGGAACGCTTGTATTCATCCTTCGTAGCGAAGAACGCTGCATGCGGACCTCCGAATCCCATAGGAACACCGAAACGTTGACTGGTGCCGACTACTACATCTGCTCCCATTTCACCGGCGGGCTTGAACAACACACAAGCCATCAAGTCTGTCGCTACGGCTTTGTATATTCCTTTTGCGTCAGCCAGTTGAAACAAGTCATAATAATCCGTATACAGACCGTCTGTATCCGGCGTCTGTACGATTAACCCAAATACATCGGCGCTGTCTAAATCAGACGCTGTAATTTTTTTGATACGCAATTCAATGCCCAATGGCACCGCTCTGCTTTTCAATACATCTATCGTTTGAGGGAAACAGGTTTCACTCACTAAGAAAACTTCTGCGTTCTTTTTATCTGCTTTTCTCAGCGCATGCAAAAATGTCATGGCTTCTGCTGCGGATGTTCCTTCATCCAGCAAAGAAGCATTCGTAATTTGCATACCTGTCAATTCAGAAACTGTAGTCTGGTAATTGATCAAAGCTTCCAATCTGCCTTGGGCAATCTCGGCCTGATAAGGCGTGTAAGCCGTGTACCATCCTGGATTCTCTAATATGTTTCTAAGAATAACAGGAGGTGTAATGGTACCGTAGTAACCCAATCCGATATAACTCTTCGTTACTTTATTCCAGCTCGCTACCTCCTTAAAATGCGTGATAAAATCCTGTTCCGTCAAAGCTTCTGGCAGCCCTTGCATGGCGCCGATGCGTATGCCGTTGGGAACAGTTTGTTCGATCAGCTGATCAAGAGAAGTCAAACTCAAACTGTTCAACATGTCTTCTTGCTCTTCTTTGGATGGCCCGATGTGGCGCGATTGAAACCCTTCGAATTCAGGATTGGACTTTATCATAGGATATAAAGGAATGCAGCGGTGTGGACGCTTTTATACGGTAATTTTTGGAGTTCAAATTTAGGTAAAAAGCAGAGCATAAACCATTTATACACAATGCTGTGGATAAATAAATAAAGTGCTATGTATTAGGCTTTTTTAGTATTTTTGAGGTCAAATGAGATCAGCTATACTCTTCTTTCTATTGATTTTACAGGCTGGCTTGTATGCACAAGCCCAAATTCCATTAAAGGATGATGCCTCTAATTACGCGCAATACATCACGCCGTCTTTGTTGAAACAACATGTTTATGTACTGGCTTCCGACAGCATGGAAGGCCGTGAGACAGGCCAGCAGGGACAATACAAAGCGGCGGCTTATTTGGTTCAGCAATTCAAGGAAATCGGATTAAAACCCATCAATAAAACAACACCCGGCAACGGTTATTTTCAAAACCTGAACATTGAAAAAATTTCATGGAAGCCTTCTTACCTGATTGCCGGACAAGATACCTTAAAGCTCTTCAAAGATTTTTATGCCAAAGGAGAAGTACTGATTCCTCAAGAAACGTCCATGACTGCGGTGTTTGTAGGATACGGCATTGACACCACCAATTACAACGATTACAAATCGATGCAGGTCAGTGGCAAGGCGGTATTCATTCTGGCAGGAGAACCGGTAGTCAATAATGTTTCACTGATTACAGGAACAACTGCACGTTCCGATTGGAATGCCAACTGGCAGAAAAAAGCAATTCTCGCTTACGCGAAAGGAGCCTCGGCAGTATTCATCGTATCGCCTTTAAAAGAAGATGCTTTTTTGAACGGCATCAAGCGTTTGCGCGAAACACGCAACGGTTTCAGCTTAGGCTTGGAAAACGAATTGAGCATGGAAAAAGCGTTCTTCGTTTCGGAGAAACAAATGCTGAACATCCTGCAGGCAGACAGCGCCAGACTGGCAAGATGGAAGTCGGACCGATTTGCTCCCAAACAACTGCGTGCCAATACTCCTACCATTCGCATGAGTGTACAAGCACTCGTGGAAAAAATGGGAACTCAAAATGTATTGGGCGTAGTCGAAGGTTCTGATCTGAAAAACGAATACATTTTTGTTTCTGCGCATTACGATCATTTGGGGAAAAAGAATGACAGCACGATTTATTACGGTGCAGACGATGACGGTTCCGGTACCGCCGCTTTGCTGACGATGGCAAAGACATTCATGCAGGCAAAGAGCGAAGGCAAAGGTCCCCGCCGCTCGATTGTGTTCACGGCTTTCACAGGAGAAGAAATGGGCTTGCTGGGATCAAGCTATTATTCCTCACATCCTGTCTTTCCTGTTAAGCAATCTGTGGCTGATTTAAACATCGACATGATCGGCCGCATCGATCAGCAACATCCCGGAGATTCTAATTATGTATACCTCATCGGAAGCAACCGTTTATCTACCGAACTACACGAATTGTCGGAACAGGTAAACACAACGAACACTCATCTTTCCTTAGACTACACCTACAACGATCCTACGGATCCCAATCAATTGTACTACCGTTCCGATCATTACAACTTTGCCAAACTGGGTGTTCCTGTTATTTTCTACTTCACAGGTTTGCACGAAGATTACCATAAAATCACTGATACGCCTGACAAATTATTATATACCAAAACAGCCACTATTACCAGGCTCGTCTTCTTAACAGCCTGGCAACTGGCCAATCAGGATCACCGCATACAAGTTGACGTTAAGCAGTAAACTCCGCTATTACTCATGAGCAAAGCTTCTGAACATTTTCTACAAGACGCAGATAAAAAAGTTTTCGATAAAGAACACCGCAGAAAAATCAATTTCAATATTGGCAAGTACGAGAATTCTGTAAAAAACGGAACCTATCAATTTGCCGATCATGAGCTGGGAAGGAAGCGTACGTCTTTCATCAAAACACAAGTCATGGAAAACCTTGACAAGTACCTGATGGAATTTGAAAACAACTTCACCCGACAAGGTGGAAAAGTAATCTGGGCCAGAGATGCCAATGAAGCCCTAGTTGAAATAGAAAAAATATTCAAAGCTAAAAATGCGAAAAGCGTGGTCAAATCAAAGACCATGACTTCAGAAGAAATTCACCTCAACGAATTTTTAGAAAAGAGAGGCGTTGAAGTAGTAGAAACAGACTTAGGTGAATACATTGTTCAACTCAACGGACAAAAGCCTTACCACATCGTCACACCGGCGATGCACATGTCTCGACAGGATGTGTCTGAATTGTTTGAAAGAAAATTAGGGGTTCCTTACATTGAAGATCCACAAGAATTAACCTTAATCGCCCGCAACATCCTGCGTCAAAAATATTTGAACGCAGACATTGGTATGACCGGAGCCAACTTCATCGTCGCAGACGTTGGAGGAATTTCGGTAACGGAAAATGAAGGCAATGCACGCATGAGCACGACCTTTCCGAAAACACAAATCACCGTGGTGGGTATAGAAAAAGTGATTCCTTCTATCATAGACTTAGCACTGTTTCTGCCGATGCTGGCGCATAGCGGTACCGGGCAGCAGATCACCGTTTACAATACCCTGCTTACCGGTCCACGCAAACCGGATGAAACAGACGGCCCGGAAGAAATGTATGTCGTATTGATCGATAACGGTCGCACAACATTGTTAGCAGACGTAGAAAAGCGTCAGGCCTTAAATTGCATTCGCTGCGGTGCTTGTTTGAATGCTTGTCCGGTGTATAAAAATATTGGTGGCCATACTTACAACACGACCTACAGCGGTCCTATCGGATCGGTCATTACACCGCATTACAGAGGCATGGAAGACTTCAAACATTTGAGTTTTGCCAGTTCCCTGTGTGGCGCCTGCACGAGCGTATGCCCCGTTAAAATTGACTTGCACAATTTATTACTCCTGAACAGAAAACAAAGTGTAAAAGAAGGTTTATCACCGAAGTGGGAAGTCAGAGGTTTCAAATTGTTTACCATGGCCATGAAGAAAAGAGCCTGGATGAATTTCGGCGGGAGTACTATAAAAAATCTGGCGTTGTCTTTTCTGTTCAAAAACAGTTGGGGCAAACACCGCGCGATGCCTGAACTTGCACCGAAGAGTTTTAATGAGCAGTGGAAGGAAAGGAAGAAGGGGAAATAAAGTTGTTAGTTGTTAGTTATTAGTTATTAGTTTTAATAAAAACAATTTAACTCAACTTAATTAGGACTTCAATTACTTAGTTAATTTACAGACTTTTCAATTCCTCTTCTAACTGATCCCTTAATGAAATAGAAATTATATTTTTATCACGAATTAATTCTTTCATGAAAGAATAACTACTTTCAGAGATGTCCATTCTATTAGCATTTTTTTCGATTAAACGATAAACCTGTTTATCAATTTGAATCTTATATTCATATAATTGAGTAATGATTGTATCGAATGCTAGTCCGTACTCCCTATTATCTAACAGATCTTTTGCATTGTTCAAATCTACTTCTCCTAATCCTAATGCTTCTGAAATGTTTAGTAAGAGCAATACTAATTGGGAATCCATTTTCATATGTGTGATGATTAGAAACAATAAATAACAAAAATAAAGATCGACGATGAAATTTCGTCAATCAATTAAGAATGTTTGACTTTTTATAAATCAAACCAAAATATAAGGACACATTTACAAAGCAAAACTACATAATTGTAGGATTAACATCTATGCCACTTATAAATGTTAATTGAGTCAAAACCCTCTCGACAACAAATACCCTATCCTCGCCTGCGCAGGCAACTCATGCTGGTTTACTTTTTCCAACTGCATAAATGTAGGTTTGTCCTTGTTTTCAATAACAGGAAAATCTTGTCGCGTATTGAAAACAACTTCAGACGCATCCGCTGACAGATGAAGTGATTCCACATACTTCACTACCAACTCCTGATTAGAAAGCATGAAAGAGAAAACTGCAACAATAAATGAAAGTGATAACGCTCGTAGGATCATCATAATAGTCTCGTTTAGTCTTAATGGGACATAAAAATACTACTGCCGCATTAAGCAAACGTAAACCTGCGATTAGGAAATTGTTGAGTGAATGTGTTGGACCATTGACAATCAGTTTCTTTTGAGCAACTTCTTATAATCAGGCGTACCGAAATTCAGCTCCATTTCCTTCTGCGTGGGACAATAGTTGATGATAATAGGCACCTTTTTGATTTTGCCGGCATCAATCATCAGTTCGTAATCGTTATTAACAGTGTTTTCAAAAACAGCTATCCCATTTGCCTGATCAATCCAATGGATAATAAGCGTCCGGACAGGTTCATATACTCCTGTAAGTTTCAGCTCAGCAGCTTGATCACTTATTTTCTTGTAACTAATAATTTTGCTGCCATTAGGACCTTCTCCCGTCCAGTCTATGAAGGTGGTATCGTTTATAGAAACTTTATAGTGAAATAAAAAGTCGCAGGGATGATATACATAGAATTTTCCTTTGTATTGTTTGAGTGTGATCCACTCTTTAGGTAAATCCTTCACAACTATTTTTGTCAATCGTATATTTTTTTCTTTGAAATACTCTAAAGAATTAGAGTAACTCGCTTGATCATATTTATCGAATCCGAAATCAAGGATTTTGTCGTAGTACTTACTGGTGCGATCATTCTCAATATAGATAGAGTGAATTTCACCATTCACTCCATCCTTCTTAATATATGTTCTAGTATTGGCCTGAGCGATAACTGATACAGTCTGTACCAATAAAAAGAAACCGAGTAAAAAAAGTTTGTTTATCATGCAATAGAACAGTTAATACAACCTCGCCAAATAATTCCCTTCTTCTCCCTGGTACAAAAACTCCAGTTTAAATCCCGCTTCTTCTGCTTTATCGCTTAATAAATCATAGCCTACATAGAGCCAGGGAAAAGGTTCTCCCTGCACGCCTTTATAGGTCAGCGTATATTCCATCTCTCCGTAATAAGCGCCGTTCAGGTCAATCACGTAAGAACCGTCTTCTTCTTCAAACATGTAAATGATATCCGAAGATTCCAGAATGATTTGCCCTCCGGGATTCAGTATTTTTTTTGCTTGTGCAAATACATGTTCCAATCCTTCGATGGTCAAAGCCATACCGATACCGTTCATCAAAAATAATAGCGTATCGTATTTTCCTTCTTCTTCAAAATAATCTTTAAGCTCCGCGTTGATGCCTTGCTGCTTCATGCACTCAACAGCCACAGGTGCAATATCAATTGCCTTCACATCGAAGCCTTTGTGCTGCAAAATCAAACTGTGACAACCTGCTCCTGCCCCTACGTCTAATATTTTTCCTTTGCACAAAGACATGGCAATCGTTTCCCATTCCGGCAATTCATTTTCTTTTCTGAATAAATAATCTACGGATAGCTCTTCTCCTTCGGTAAGGTTGGTGTCTACGCGAATCATGTTTCCTCGTTCTCCGCCGAGGTAGTCTTGCATGGCGAGACCGAATATATCTACGTTCATTGATTTATAATTAATGTTTTTAATTTGAATTAAGTAGAAGAAACATAGAAATAGTTATTAGGGCGTGCCCCTGCGGGTCGGGCTATCCGCTACAAGTCCTCGCTCTGTCTTCTTCCCGTCATGATCATTCTTTAGTACTTCGCTGTGGGCTTTCCGCTTCTATCCCTCACGCGAACTTAGTGCTTCATTAATTGCTTTCAAATACGCCTTCGTCACTACTTCATCCGAAAACTCCTGCTCTACCAACTGCCTGCTGTTCTCTCCCATCTTTTGTAATGCTGCTTCACTTTTTTCAAAGATCTCGATCATTACACGGCTCAGGTCTTTTGCGTCTTTCGCTTTACACAATAAACCATTGAATTGATCCTTTACAATTTCTCTGCAACCTGGAACATCTGTAGCGATAAGCGGTTTACCCATTGCGGCAGATTCGAGCAACATGCGTGAAACACCTTCGCGATAGGACGGCAATACGACTACATCTGCCTGTTCCAAAAACTCTTCGATGCTGTCTGTAAAAGGAAAATACTTTATAGAATAACGCGCCAGAACAATTTCAACCTGTTCTTTTGTAATGCCTGCCTGTTCTGCATCTGCAGGTGATCCTTGCAGCCAACATTCTACCTGCTCTCCGAATCTCTCTTTTACCAGATTGCAAGCTTTCAGGTATTCAAACAGGCCTTTGTCATGAATCAATCGTGAGGCCATCAAAAATACAAACGGCTGTTTTCTTTTGTACGCTTGATAAGCGAAACGATCCAAGTTAACGCCTGAACCAGGAATGACTTGTGTGATGGATGATTTCACCAATCCTTTGCCGATGAAGAGTGCTCTGTCTTCACCGTTTTGAAAAAACACTTTGAAGGGTGACCGGAAGGCAATTCTGTACAACTGCATGGCCACCTTGCTTGATAAATTATCGTTCAAAAAAACAGTTCCCAATCCTGATACATTATTGATCACCGGAATTCCTGCTAATCGTGCAGCTAAACTACCGTAGATATTGGGTTTGATGGTGAACTGCAAAATGACGTCAGGTTTATGCTGTCTGAATAAGCTCCAGAGGGAAAGAAATAATAAAAAATCTTTCCATGGATTCACTCCCCGGTTTTCCATCTTCACAGGAACATACTTCACATGATCGGAAGAGATCTTATCAGAATAGTGATCAGGAGGCGCAATACAAAGCACCTCATAACCCTGATCGGTCAAGGCTTTGACAATGTTCATCCGGAAGTTATAAATGTTCCAGGATGTGTTAACTAGCAGTGCAATGGTTTTCTTAGGCATAATTAAAAAGGCCCTTTCGGGCCTTTTCTTTATTCATTAGGTAAAGGAAGTTCACTTAAGATTCGATCTGTAATCTTAGGAATGTTATCGCTTACAATCTGATACACATAATTGCTATTGGAATTGTAATGGGTCTTGAAACTATTCCCTGCAATTTGTTTTCCATTGGCATCAAAGATGGAAAAGTGTGTGGTAAACGTACGCTCATAGTTTAACGCCGCACGATCCAGACAGTTTTCATAATTGGTTTTCACTTCAAACTGGTTGATGAAAATGTAATAGTCGATGCTGTACTTCGCACTGAAGTAATTATAGAAGTCTGGATTTTTCACAATCACACCAAAGTATCTCGCGTTGTCTTGCGGCAATTCATACTTCGCATCTTCAGTGCCTGTTACTTTATCCTTTTGTTTCGCCATCCAGGATTTATTTTTGCTTACCGTCACTTCTTTTTGCGGTGCGTAACGGGAAGAAGGATTAGAGATGGCTTGTTGGTAATTGTAAGTAACAGAACCATAAATCTTATTCAAATCACTGATGGAATCTTTCGATTTCCCTCCTACCAGATGTATCGTTTCATAGCCGTCTGCATTCAACAAGGCATTCATTCTGCGACGAAACACTTCACGGATTTTATTGCGTGGCAAATTAGAACGGGCCGCAATCTCATCGTCCGCATCAGAGAAATACAGGTACGGATCGAAAGGAATCACTAACACTTGTTTTCTATCCGGATTGAAGTCGTAAGGTTCTATGTTACCAATAAATGGATTGGGTTTATCTTTTGCCGATACATAGGGCTTCTTTGCAGGAGTAGTTGTTGTAACGGCCGGTTCTGTTTTCTTCTCAGGCTGCACAACCGTTTTAACGGGTTCCTCTTTTTTTACTTCTTCCTTTTTAGGTTCTTCAACTTTCGGTTCTACTTTTTTCTCTTCTACCTTTGGTTCAGCAACCACGACTGCTGTTTTCTTTTCTTCTGTAACCACTGTATTCGAAGCCACTTGCTGAGACTTGCGCCCCACCACCAACTCCTGTCCTGCTTTCAGGTCCATGTTGTTGAGCTTCATCAAGTCTTCAACGGTTACGCCAAATCGTTTTGAAATACCATAATAGGTATCCCCCGGCTGTACTTTATAAATCACCGCATCGTCATCCCCTTTTTCTTTGGCCGCTTCTTTTTTAGCAGACTGCACCAAAGATTCCGTATAAGGAATGTTGATCACCTGACCTACTTTCAATCCTTTTTCCAACTCCTCATTGATCTCCAACAATTCCGATACAGGCACTTTGTATTTCGTGCTGATCCCGTAAACCGTTTCACCCGGTTCTACCAGGTAACGAACATGAAGTTTGTTATTTATTTTAGTGACACCAATTGAATCCAGCGGAGCAGAAGATGCATGAACACTTACTCCAGATACAACAGTCAAGCACAACGTACACAAAGACAATCCCAACACTTTCATAACATTCATTTGTTTATTTGAAGAACCATCTGAAAACATCATTCCCAATCGCAAATACCATCAAGGCCAATAAAATGACCATGCCTACTTTTTGAGCATTTTCTAAAAACGTATCGGATGGTTTTCTACCTGTAATCATTTCATACAAGAGAAACACCACATGACCACCGTCCAATGCTGGAATGGGCAATAGATTCATAAAGGCCAATACCATCGACAACATCGCTGTCAAACTCCAGAAACGGAACCAATCCCATTTAGGACCGTACGCGTTACCAATGGTCAGAAAACTGCCTAATGAATTAGACGCTTTCAATTCACCTTTGAATATTTTAGAGAAGGCGCGTAACTGATCAAAAATAACTTTGAACGATTTGTAAGCTCCTCTTGGTATAGCTTGTACGAAGCTGTACTCTCTGGTATCGTAATGTAATAAAGATTCCACCTGAAAGCCTATAATGCCCATAGAATCAACCATTACAGGAAGTTTTAATAAGGAGTCATTGCGTTTAACATCTAAAACAACTTTCTTTTTCTTGTTCGCTTGAAGTGTCTTTACAAAATCCTGTGCATAAGCAATAGGTGTTCCATTGACGCCTACTATACGGTCATGTCTTTTCAATCCTGCTTTTGCAGCATTCATATCTTCCTTCACTTCTCCTACCTCGAAGGGAGCCAGAGCGTCAATGAATCCCGTTCCTTTATCTGATAATTCATTCAGTAAGCTGGATGGAATTTTAATTTCTAGTTGCTGATCGCCACGCAATACGGTATAAGAGCCTTGGCTACCCAAAAGTACTTCACGTGTATCCGCAAAGTCTTCTATAGACTGTCCGTTTACTTTTAGAATTTTATCTCCTTTTTTTAACCCTATTTTCTCTGCCGATTCATACACATAAATCCCATGCTTATTAGCCTCTTTTGTAGTCAGGTATTGTTCACCGAAAATAAACGTCAGGAAAATAAAAATTAAAATACCCGTTACCACGTTGACGATGATACCACCTAGCATAACAATCAATCGTTGCCATGCCGGCTTGGAACGGAACTCCCAGGGCTGCGGCTCCTGCGCCATTTGTTCTGTATCCATTGATTCATCGACCATACCGGAGATTTTCACAAAACCTCCCAAGGGGATCATACCAATCGAATACTCTGTTTCACCTATTTTCTTTCCGAAAATTTTGGGAGGAAAGCCGATCGAAAATTTCTCGACACGCATTCCAAAATATTTGGCGGCCACCATATGTCCCATCTCGTGCACTCCAACCAAAAAAGACAATCCCAGAATCAACTGAGCCGCCATTACTAAAATTCCTACAATATCCATTTATGATTCTTAACTTAACTGATGCCTACTAATTCTTTTGCTATTCTTCTCGCTTCTTCGTCTGATGAAATATAATCGTCCAAGACCGGTTTTGCAATATAAGGTACTTTAGCCATACATGCTTCAATAATTTCTGACATCTCCATAAATCCGATTTTTTCTTTGAGGAACTGTTCCACAGCAACTTCGTTTGCTGAATTCAAAACACATGGTGCATTGCCTCCTTTTTTCATGGCTTCAAAAGCCAATCCAAGATTTCTGAACGTTTCCAAATCAGGTTTTTCAAAGGTCAAACTTCCGTATTGACTGAAATCAAAACGAGGAAAATCAGAAGGGATACGGTTAGGGTAAGCCAATGCATATTGTATCGGCAACTTCATGTCCGGTAACCCCATCTGCGCTTTGATGGATCCGTCCGTAAACTGCACCAGAGAATGTATAATCGACTGAGGATGAACAACCACTTCGATCTGATCAATCGTCACATCAAATAGCCATTTGGCTTCAATCACTTCCAGTCCTTTGTTCATCAAGGATGCTGAATCGATCGTAATCTTAGAACCCATGGACCAGTTCGGGTGTTTCAATGCTTCCTTCGGTCCTACATTCATTAAGTCACTGCGCAATTTCCCTCTGAACGGTCCGCCCGACGCCGTCAATATGAGTTTTTCAATCGGATTGTGCCACTCTCCTGCTAAACACTGAAAGATGGCAGAATGTTCTGAATCCACCGGCAGCAAGTCTACTTTATACTGTCTGCACAAATCGGTGATGAGTTGACCTGCGACGACTAAAGTCTCTTTGTTAGCCAACGCAATGTGCTTACCTGCTTCAATGGCTTTAATGGTCGGTATCAATCCGGCGTAGCCCACCAATGCGGTCAGTACCATGTCAATGCTTTCCATTTGCACGACAGAATTCAAGGCCGATGCGCCGGTATATACTTTGATGTCTAAAGGATTGAGTGCGTCAAATACTTTTTTGTATTTGCTTTCGTCTACAATGACAACGGCGTTGGGTTTGAACTCAATGGCTTGAGCAACTAATAATTCATCGTTGTACTGCGCCGTTAATATTTCAATAGCAAACAACTCTGGATTCTTTCTCACCACGTCAAGTGCTTGTGTACCGATAGAACCGGTAGAACCTAATATGGCTATGTTTCTTTGTTGTCCTTGTCTCAATGAAGTAGGATTAATTCATGCGTTGCTTATCGTGCTTAAAAACAGAAAGTCCATCTGCAAATGCTCTGTCATTAGACAAGCGGGGAGCTTTATTCTGCCCGCCCAGTTTGCCCAATGATTTCATGTAGTCTACAAATGCTCCCGCTTGCAAAGGAGTAAGCACCAATGATTTTAAAATATTTCCGGTAATCAAATCGTCGTAATAAATATTCAGGCGAATCATCGCCACATCCAGATCCTTTGCGAATTTTGACAAATCCGCAGGAGCCTTGCTGAATTCGACGAGCCATTCATGGTACGACTGTCCTTTTTCTGAGGAAACATAAGGTGCCACCGTAAACTCTGTCACTTCTACACCCGGATTTAAAGCCAGTGCTTCTTTCATCGCTTTCTCCACTTCTTCTCCGATCACATGTTCACCGAAAGCGGAAATGAAATGTTTGATACGTCCTGTAACTACAATGCGGTATGGATGCTTGCTTACAAACTTCACCGTGTCGCCGATGGAGTAACCCCATAAACCTGCATTGGTGCTCATGATAACGGCATAATTTTTTCCAAGTTCGACTTCTTCAATGGTCAAACGCGGAGGATTGGCATCAAAGTATTGTTCCACCGGAATGAATTCGTAAAACACTCCGCTGTTCAACAACAACAGTAATCCTTCCTCTGCTGTCGCATCCTGAAAGGCAATGAATCCTTCCGAGGCAGGATAAGTTTCTATGCTGTCTATTTTTTTTCCAATACTGTCGAACAACCTCGCTTTGTAAGGTTCGAAGTTTACACCGCCGTATACAAACAAATTGAAATTGGGGAACACTTCTGAAATCGTCTTTCCTGTTTTCGCCTGTATGCGGTCGAAATACATTTGTACCCAGGGAGGAATACCTGAGATCAGCGACATGTCCTGCGACAATGTTTCTTTGACAATGGTATCCAGTTTTGTTTCCCAATCGTCAATGCAGTTGGTCTCATAGCTTGGCATTTGATTGGTGCGCAGGTAACCCGGCACGTGATGATTTACGATACCCGAAAGGCGGCCGATGTAAATGCCGTTCTTCTGATCGATCTCCGGACTTCCGGAAAGGAACATTAATTTTTTATCAAGGAATTCCGATTTGCCCGTGCGGTGAACATAATTCAATAAAGCATCACGCGCTGCGGCGATGTGAAAGGGAATCGAATCTTTCGTGATGGGAATGTATTTAATGCCGGATGTCGTACCGGATGTTTTGGCAAAATAGACAGGCTTGCCTGGCCACAATACATTCTCCTCTCCTTTTACGACACGCTGAATGTAGGGACTTAAGCCTTCGTAATCACGAACGGGCACTCGGTCTTTAAAGGTCTGATGATCTTTGATGCCGGCAAAATCATGGTCTTTGCCAAACGCTGTACCCCTCGCACGCTGAATCAGGTGATGGAAAACCTGCTGTTGTGTAGCGCCCGGACGAGAGGACCATTGGGCTTGTTGCTTGACAATCCAACTGGCTACCGGTTTGCTTAAAAAGGACCTTATTCCCATACTTTACTTTATAGACAAAGTTAACTAAAAATAGGCAGAGCTTTCTGAATTAAAAAATGAATCTTGTAAATTTACTCCTTGTTGGCGTCCCGCCAATAACTGGACTGTCTAACAAGTTTTTATACCATTACTTGTTGGCTGGACGCCAACAAGAAGTCCAAAAAAGATCCATAGACATATCATTCTGATCAGCAGCATTCGTTATCCTTTATTATATTGCCATTCTGTATTGGACATCAAAAAATAATCTTTGATATGAAAAAGTACCTTGTCATTATTGCCTTGTCGATCACTTCAGGAGGCGTAGGAGCTTATCTGTTCCATCAATTATCACCGGCTCCGGAACAAACTTATGATTATACGAAAACACCAACAGAGCAAAATGCAACATTTGCCAATTATCAGTCTTCTGCTGACGGTGTTTTAAATACTGATTTCGTTGCCGCTTCCGCAGCCAGCACACCTTGCGTCGTATACATTACCACCATGGCCAATGCCAGCAGTGGCAATTGGACAGACTGGTTTTTTAACGGAGGCACTCAAAACACAGCCGGTTCCGGTTCCGGTATTATCTTCTCCAAAGACGGTTACATCGTCACCAACAATCACGTCATTGAAAGTGCAGACAAAATTGAAGTCATGCACAATAGAAAAAGTTATACCGCTAAATTGGTGGGACTAGATCCTTCTACTGACCTGGCGGTATTGAAAATAGACGGAGCTAATCTGCCGGCCATTAAAGTCGGCAACTCTACTGCCGTAAAAGTCGGAGAATGGGTATTGGCGGTGGGAAATCCTTTTAACCTGACCTCAACCGTTACAGCGGGTATCGTCAGTGCCAAAGGCAGAAACATTAATTTATTGAGCAGCCAATTCCCTATTGAATCTTTCATACAAACAGATGCAGCCATCAACCCGGGTAACAGCGGAGGTGCATTGGTTAACCTTAAAGGAGAACTCATCGGTGTAAACACAGCCATCTACAGCCGCACCGGATCGTACACGGGTTATGGCTTTGCCGTACCGGTAGACATTGTAAAAAAAGTAGTCACCGATTTAATACAATACGGTATCGTACAGAAAGCATTTACAGGCATCGACGTTGCGGAAGTCAATTCTGCACTGGCGGAGAAGCACCAATTGCAAGGATTGAACGGTGTAGTGATTACGTCCATTCAATCCGATGGTTCTTCTGCTACAGCAGGATTGAAAGTGGACGATGTGATTTTAAAAATCAATGACATAGACATTACTTCCAAAAGCATGTACGACGAGGCATTGAGCTATTACTCTCCCGGAGATAAACTAAAAATTACGTATAAAAGAGATACGCGTTTGCTTGAAACCACCTTACAGTTGACAAACAAAGAAGGAACAACTTCTATTTTAAAAAATACAATATATACATCCGAACTACTGGGTGCAGATATGGAACCGCTGTCGAAAGTAGAACGTGATAAAATGAATTTAAAAAGCGGTGTGGTCTTAGGCAACGTGCACAACGGCTTGATCCGTCGGTTGGGCCTTCAGAAAGGATTCATCATCACAGGCATCAATAACCAACCGATTCATACTCCCAAAGAAATCGAAGACATCTTGTCGCAGATTAAAGGCAGGGTGATTATAGAAGGTTATAATAGCAATGGCGGGCGGACGGTGTATTCGTATTACTTTTAACACCTGTCTTGCTCCTAAATCCCCTGAAGGGACTTTAAAGAAAGAGAAACAGAAGAGAAAGCGTTGACACGCATTCTCTTCTGTTTCTCTTTCTGTTTCTCTTTTATAACATGTTGTTTGAGTGTCAGGTTTTCAAACCTGACACTGTTGGACAATAACAAACTGTTTGCGTTAACGAATCTATCATACCCTATACCATGGCCTGTCCCCTGACAGGCCGAGGAGATTATTAAACAAAAGTCCCCTTCAGCGGATTTAGGAGCAAGACAGTTTATATTCTTTAAAAAAATAAAGCCTCACAACTAAAGTTATGAGGCTTCTTATTATTGAAAGGAGACCAATCCTTTTTTATTACTTTTTAAACGCCTGGTTTCAATTTAATTTTTTTAATCAAGTCTTGCATCGTTGCATTGAAACGCTTGTCGGTATCGATCAAGTCATTCACCGCCGTGATGGCATGAATCACCGTACTGTGGTCACGACCGCCGAAGTGAGCGCCGATAGATTTCAGTGACATGTTGGTGTATTCTTTGGCGAAATACATAGACACCTGACGAGCCACAACAATTTCGCGTTTACGTGTTTTGTCTTTCAACAAATCAACCGCTACATTAAAATATTCTGCCACAAATTTTTGTATGTAATCTATACCAACTTCAGATTCGATGCTCTGAACAATTTTCTGTAAGGTTTCTTTAGCCAGTTCAAGATCCAATGTTCTTCCTGCCAAAGCATTTTGTGCCAACATAGAATTGATCACACCTTCCAGCTCACGCAAGTTGGTATCTACACTGTAAGCAAGGTATTCGATCACATTTTCAGGAATGGCTACACCGTGTGCTTCAGCCTTCTTGTGAATGATCGCAATACGAGTTTCCAAATCCGGAAACTGCAAGTCTGTATTCAAGCCCCATTTGAAACGAGACAATAGACGTTCCTGAAAACCTTTCAAGTCTTTCGGAGAACAGTCACTTGTTAAAATAACTTGTTTACCATTTTGATGAAGATTGTTAAACACATGGAAAAATATTTCCTGTGTTTTTTCTTTACCGGCAAAGAACTGAACATCGTCTACAATCAACACATCTGCACTTTGGTATACTTGTCCGAAGTCAGAAGCCTGATTGCTTTTAATGGCTTCTACAAATTGATTAGCGAAACGCTGAGAGTCTACATACATCACCAGCTTATCTGGAAACTGTTTTTGAATCTCGCTGCCTATAGCCTGTACCAGGTGAGATTTACCTAGTCCTACTCCACCGTAAACAAACAAAGGGTTGAAAGAAGTCACACCCGGCTTTTGTGCTACCGCATAACCTGCCGAACGAGCCAATCTGTTACAATCGCCTTCTATAAAATTATCAAAGGTATATTCTGCTTTAAGCTGATACTCTGCAGCTAACTTATGCGCTTTTTCTCTTCCGGCGTTATGCACATCGGGAACTTTGGTACCGTTTGTCTTAGCACCCAATTGTTTATCGTGTCCATTAGCCGATCCGTTGGAGACAGATTGACTTCTTTTTTCTACTGAAATAGAATATTCCAGCTGACCATCAGAACCTAATTCAATATCGATCGCATTACGCAACACATTCACATAATGCTCTTCTAACCATTCATAAAAGAATTGGCTTGGCACTTGTATAGTCAACACGCTGTTATTCAGCATCAAAGGTTCGATTGGCTCAAACCAGGTGCGATAGCTCTGATCTCCAACCTGTTCTTTGATATAAGTTAAACAATTAGACCAAACTGACTTACAATCCCTTACTTCAATCATATTATTATCAAACGGTATAAAAAGTATGCCCTCTATTTCTGGGGGGTGACAAAGATGAACAAAAAAAAATAACAAAAAAATGCGATTCCATACTTGACTTTTCTATATGCCCACATACTAAGATTTTAGAATGTCAGGACACTAAAAAAAGTTTATTTAATGCAATTATTTATTCAAAAAACACAATTAAACTCTACTCTATGCACACCAAAACACAACTTTTTTTGATGTAATAAACTGTATAAAAAATAAATGTTTTTTCGCTTGCAAATTTGGGTTTTTACCTACCAAAACGCGTTCTTAATCTATTCGCCTCTATTACCAAATTGTTACTAATGAAGTTATAAAGGCGTTTATCCACAGGAAATGTGGATAATGTTTGACGTTATCCACAATCCTTATGAAGTAAAGAAGAGTCTCCATAACTGAGAAATCGGAAGTCATTTTCAAGGGCATATTGGTAATTTTTTCCCCAATTCTTACCTGCAAAGGCAGCTACTAATAACATCAATGTACTCTCTGGTTGATGGAAGTTGGTGATCAATAAATTAACAAATTTGAACTCGTATCCAGGTACAATAAGAATAGATGTTTTGATACTTATGCGATGCTCATGATGTGTATCAAACCATGACAATAAAATTTGTAATGCTTCTTCTGTTTTTAGTGATGTGGATAAATTATAAGGGTCCCATTGCTGAACATTCATCTCGCTCACAGTATGCGCACCTGCTTTTATTTTTACAGCGATCCAATACAAACTTTCTATGCAACGCACCGATGTTGTACCTACCGCCACCAGCGGTTTCCCGTGATGCGTCAATAATTGTTCAACAAAAGTTTTTTCGATCACCAATTCTTCCTCATGCATTTCATGTTGTCGGATCGAATCGGTTTTTATTGGCTTGAATGTTCCGGCTCCTACATGCAAGGTGGTATAAGCCAATTGAACATCGTGATGACGGAGATCATCCAGTACGCGATCGGTAAAGTGCAAACCTGCTGTGGGTGCCGCTACCGAGCCTTTAATCTTAGCATAAACGGTTTGATAGCTCTCTTCGTCCTCCAAAGAGGCATCACGTTTAATATAAGGCGGCAATGGCATCTTACCACTTAGATCCAGTACTTCCGCCCAGGTGAGCTCAGGAGGTGTCCAGGAGAACTGAATGATGTAGTAATCTTCTTTCTTATCGATCAGTACTGCCGATAGTTCTGCAGGGTGATGATCATCTAATAATAAAGTCAACCGATCTTGTTTCCATCGCTTGGCATTTCCTACAAAGCATTTCCATTGCACCTGACCGGTGGTGGACAATGCACTGACTTGTTCTTCTGCCTGCACAGGTTCCAAACAAAAAATTTCAATCTGCGCACCTGTTGCGGTTTGAAAAATCAAACGCGCACGAATCACTTTGGTCTGATTAAAAACCATCAGGGAGCCGGATGGTATATAGTGAGGTAAAGACTGAAATACATCTTGTACAATTTCGCCTTGGTTGCAAACCAATAGTTTCGATTGATCTCTGGGAGAAACCGGAAACAAAGCGATTCTTTCTTTGGGCAACTCGTACCGATACGCTTTTAAATCTATCTGAGGTAACACGCTTCTACTATTTAACGATGGATCCTTTTCTACGAATAGGTTCACCCAAGGGCAAGCCTGATACCAATAACAAGGTCACATCCTGATTGGCCAATATTTCTAAATCTTGTGACGTAAAAAAAACAGCCTGACCCATTGTTAGCAATGCTTGTTCGATCGTTGCATTTCCGGATGATACATAGACAAAACCTTTATACCCTATGGGCAAGACCAGCTTATAACGGCTTCCGGATTTGATTTGTATTTCCTGTATCAATACCTGAGCCTTAGTGCGTACAGTGGCCCCTGCTGAAACAATTGTTTTTACACTCACCTGATCACTGATCTTAGTAGCTCTCATATCAGCAGCCTTCACGACAGAATAACCTGGAGTAATCCGTTTAAATTCACTTGGTAAATTGATCCAGATCTGAAAGCCTCTGACCTGCTCTGTACCTTGAGGCATTTCAGAATGCACAACGCCGGAACCGGTTGTAAAACATTGTATATCTCCTGCACTTAATACAACTTGGTTTCCCTGGCTGTCCTTGTGTTCCAATTTCCCCTGTACCACATAGGTGATGACTTCAAATCCGCTATGGAAATGATCAGGAAATCCGGAAGGAGGATTGATGGTAAAATCATCAAACAATACATAGGGATCGTAATGTTTGATCCCTTTCTTTGGAATCAAACGACGTACACCGGCTCCGTCTCCTTCTTCTAGTTCATCGGCCGTTTCTACTTTGATCTCTTTTGTTTTTTGTGCCTGAAGAATAGCAGGCATGCAACTCAACAGCATTAGCAATCCAACGAACAGGTTCTTTTTCATATGAAATTGTTTTGAAATCCTATAAAACCAAAGTCCCGTCTCGATGCATCGAAACGGGACTTCTTATTTTTCAATCTCTTTATTGTTTAGAGAAAATCTCCATGACTTCTTCCGTCATTCCGGTTGAGCTGAACCCACCATCGTGAAATAAGTTTTGCATCGTAACATGACGCGTCAAATCAGAGAACAGAGTAATACAATAAGCCGCACAATCATCCGCAGAAGCATTACCTAATGGTGACATCTTATCTGCAAAATCATAAAACGCCCCGAAGCCCGCTATGCCTTTACCGGCAGTAGTCATGGTCGGTGACTGAGAGACGGTATTCACTCTCACTTTTTGAGAACGGCCTAAACGATAACCGTAACTTCTCGCAATGGATTCCAGTACAGACTTGGCTTCGGCCATGTCTGAGTAATCAGGAAACGTACGTTGCGAAGCGATATAAGTAAGTGCAAGAATAGAAGCGTGATCATTCAGCACGCCCTTCTTTTCTGCTACCTGCATGACTTTATGGAAAGACAAGCCGGATACATCCAGCGATTTAAGAAACCATTCATAGTTCAGATCTCCATACGATCTTCCTTTTCTCACATTCGGACTCATGCCTATCGAATGCAAAATGAAATCTATTTTCCCGCCTAATACTTCTACTGACTTATCAAATAAATTTTCAAGGTCTTCCAGAGAAGTTGCATCTGCAGGGATGACTGCAGCCTTGCATTCTTCAGCCAGTTTATTGATTTCTCCCATGCGCATGGCAATGGGAGCATTGGTCAATGTAAACAGAGCTCCTTCTTCATGCGCTTTCTGCGCCACTTTCCAGGCTATGGAATTCTCATCCAATGCACCGAAAATGATCCCTCTTTTTCCTTTCAATAAATTATAAGCCATGTTTGGTATGAATTAATTATCGATGAAATGACTAAACACTATAGCCTTTTTTAAGCTTCTTTATTTCACGCCCAGCAATTCCCTGGCCGAGCGCACGGCGATATCGGAAGGTGCTTTGCCGGCAATCATTTGTGCTATTTCCTGAACTCGTTCTTCAGGATTTAGCATCTTCATACGTGTAGCTGTTTTACTTCCTTGGTTGTCTTTGTAAACATAGAAATGTTTATCTCCCAAAGAAGCCACTTGAGGTAAATGTGTAATGGTCATTACCTGATGTCCTTGCGCGATGGAACGCATCATCTGCCCCATACGCAAAGCTATCTCTCCGGAAACTCCTGTATCGATCTCGTCAAAGATCAATGTCGGCAAATAACTTTTTTCTGCTAAAATCACTTTAACAGCCAGCATCAAACGGGAAAATTCTCCTCCTGAAGCCGCTTGTTTTAAATCTTGCGGAGTTACTCCTTTGTTGGCACTGAAACGAATGTTGACTTTATCTATTCCCATCATAGCGGGAGGAATTTTATCCATGTCTATTTTTATAGAAGCATCCGGCATTCCTAGTTTCACTAACAAATCCACCAAACCTTGCGCCAATTGAGGCGCAGCAGTATGTCTGGCTTTTGATAATACATCTGCCTTTTTCACTACTTCTTTTTCCAACACGCCAACTTCTTTTTCCAGGGTTTGAATACGATTTTCATCGTCTTCCATTTTACCCAAAAGTGCTGCCAATGAATTGAATAAATCAATCAGTTCTTCTACACTTTTCACCTGATGTTTTTTCTGCAAGGCATACAAACGGCTCAACCGTTCTTGCACCACTGCTAATCGGGCAGGATCGTATAGCACATTGCTTTGCTCTTGCTCCAGCTCAGCAGCCACATCTTTCAATTCAATCCAAACGCCTTCCAATCGCGCAGCGAGTGCATTGAAATGACTGCTCATGGCCGATGCAGATTGTAATCCCTTAAGTGCTTCTTTCAAGCTCTGTATTGCACCATGTTCTTCATCCGACAACAGTTGACTGACAGCAAATAACTTTTCTTTGATGCCTTCTGCATTTTCAAGCAATTGCTGTTCTTCTTCTAATTTCTCCTGCTCTTGAGGAAGAAGGGCTGCTTCTTCTAATTCTGTATATAGATATTGGTTGAAATCTCTTTCTTTATTAGCCTGGGCACGCTTGGCCTGTAGTTCTTCCAATGTCTTAAAACCGACGCGGTACTTGCGGTAATCGTCACGGTAAGCCTGGTACGCAGCACCGGAACCGGAAAAGGTGTCCAGTAATCGAACCTGAAATTCACCTAAGCCCAGCAATAACGTTTCATGCTGAGAATGTACATCTATGATTTGCTCCGTCAGTGACTTCAGAACTTCCAATGTCACAGGAGTATCGTTAATGAAAGCCCTGGATTTTCCATTGGAAGAAACTTCTCTGCGCAATATAGTCTGTTCTTCGTTTTCCAATTCCTGCTGCTCAAACCATTCACCTAGTCCGGCTTTGT
>Ga0247808_10000177_pt1 | contig 39354 bp, 30 predicted proteins | sample UWRJL089202R1_FD_179914 | JGI IMG/M metagenome (GOLD analysis project Ga0247808, IMG submission 179914) | Plant litter microbial communities from Arlington Agricultural Research Station in Wisconsin, United States - UWRJ-L089-202R-1 | ecosystem: Environmental > Terrestrial > Plant litter >... | reverse complement strand
TCATCGCCGAAACGAGGGCCGAGGCCCGCGCTTGCGCATCCTGTTCCCGGGCGGCGACGGGGGCCGTCTGAACCCGGGCGTCGGCCGGCGCGGACAGCACGCCCGTGGCGAGCAACGCGACCAGACTGGCGATGTAGCGATTACGAACCATGCGCGAACCCGGTCTCCAGTCGTTAGTCTTGCTCGGTGAAAGCCGGCCTCGAGGCCGGCCAGATATTGAAAGAGGCGCCTTGGGCGCGACAGGCCGATCGACAACGACGGGCTGGAACGCCCGTCTCGTCGCCCATGCTCATGCGGTCTCAAACGCGGCGATTTCCATGTGGAAACCGGCTCGCGCCCGTCCTGTATTCTCCCTCCCGGCGAAAATCTGCGTTTTCTGTCGTCAAGACTGACACGCATTGAGAGCGTTCACAATCACAAAGCCGCCACAAATTGTTTCAGAACAAGCTACTGATCTAGTTAGATAAAGTCTCGAAACCTGTCCGCGCCGCGGCAACAACAAGACCAATTATCGACACTTCATCGAGTAATTCCGACATGTCAGGGCATCGCAACCGGCCCCGACGGCCGGGACGAACAAAGCCCGGACGTCGATGACGTCCGGACTTCTGCCTGATCGTTAAACGCGGGTCGTGCGACCGACCCCTTCGGACCCTAGAACCGCGCGGTCAGGCTGACCGAGGCGCTGGAGCCCAGGTCGTAGTTATTGACGCGGACCTTGTTGCCCAGCTCCTGGAACTCGTCGAACTCGGTGTCGAGCAGGTTGCGGATCTCGACGGCGAAGCCGAGGTCGCGGCCCATCGCGGTGAAATCCTTGCGATAGACGAAGTCCAGGAAAACACCCGGCTCCTGCAGATAGTCGGGCTCGCGAGCGCCGGCCTGGCCGGCGCCGCGCGCGGTGATCCGTTCGCTGACGTAGTTGACGATCAGGGTCGCCTGTGACCGGGCCTGGTCGTCTTCCCAGCCGAACTGGAAGTTGGCGACATGCTCGGACTGACCCTGAAGCCGGCTGCCGTCCTCGATGTAGAACGAGGCTGGAGATTCCATGCCGCCGCCCGCCAGATCCAGCACGGTGTCGCCGTCCCTCACCTTCACCTCCGAGTCCGAGTAGGTGTAGTTCGCCTGCACAAGCCAGCGTTTGTTGGCCACGAAGGACGAGCCCGCGTCGGGGAACTCGAAATACTTCTTCACCTCGAGCTCGGCGCCCATGATCACGGCCTGGGGCGCATTCAGGAACGACTGCTGGCGATCGCTGGCGCTGGAGTTGGTGACCACCGCCTCGACCGGCTTGTCGAGGTCCTTGTAGAAGATCCCGACCGTCACATACTGCTGACGGGCGAAGAACCACTCGTAGCGTGCGTCCAGGTTCAGGATTTCCGTATCGACCAGATACGGGTTGCCGATGAAGGTCCGGTTGCTCTCGGGATCGGTATAGGACTGCGGCGCCAGTTCGCGGAACTGCGGACGGCCGATGGTCTGCGACGCACCGAGCCGCAGTTGCTGGTCTTCTGCGAAGTTCCACGTCGCCGTGAACGACGGCAGGATATAGTCCTCGTTGATCTCGGTCGCGGCGAAGGGCGTCGACCCGCCGAACAGGTCGCGGGGCGTGACGCTCTGCTTGCCGTCTTCGTAACGCACGCCGACCGTGGTGCGGACCAGCGGGATGATCTCCGCATCGACCATCGCATAGACGGCGTTGACCTTGAGGTCGGCGTCATAGGCGCTGGCGCCGTTCAGGCCCGGCAGTTGCTGGATCTGCAACAGGGTCGGATTGATGTTGTAGTCCGAGAACAGGAAGTCGACGCGGGTCGCGCGCTGGGCTTCCGACAGGGCGCTGAAGTTGCCGAACTGCAGATCGCGGCGCTCGGCGTTGCGGTTGTTGTCGAACGAGGCGACACCCATGCTGAACACGGCCTCGCGCGCGTCCGACAGCGCCATCGTGTATTTGACGTCCGCGCCGCCCGACAGGATGTCGTCGTCCAGTTCCGAGAACGAGATCTGGTTGTTCGGGTTGTGGATGAAGTCGCCGTTGGCGTCGGTCCCGTAGGGAAAACGTGTCTCATACGGGGCGTCGCGCGACGTCTTGGCGTAGGCGAGGCGCCAGTCGAACTCCAGCGAGCCGTCCATGAAGAAGTGCTCGCCGGCCAGTTGGCTGTTGAACAGCTGACGGACGAACCATTCCGTATAGTCATTGCGGACCACGCCGCCGCCGGCGTCGACGTCTGTCCCGGCTTCGGTGCGGGCTTCCTTGGTCGTGTTGCGAACGTAGAAGTTCGTCCACTTCAGCTCATGATCCTGGCTGGCCAGCGACAGGCCGCCGAGGAAGCTCAGCTGCACGTCGTTCTGGTTGGACACCACGTCATAGTGGGTCACGGGAACGATCACATCGCCCTGGAATTGGCCGGCCTCGGTGACGCCGTTGCGTTGCTTCCAGCTGTTGTCGTACCCGGCGACGAAGACGCCGCCCAAGGTGCCGATCTCGGTCTCGGTCGATACGCCGCCCGAGATTTCCGCACCGAAGTTGGCGGGCGTCGTCTGGCGTTGAAGCAGTCGCAGGGGCGCATTGACCAGTGAATGGCCGATGCGTTGCAGCTCTTGCGGCGTGAAGTTGGCCGAGTTGATCTGCTTGCCCGAGGCGAAGGCCAGGGCCAGCGGGCCCGGCACGTCGCGGGTGCCGTCGTCGAACCCCGTCCAGTCGGTGTCCGAGCCGTAGTAGACCAGACCCTTCTTGCCGGTGGATTCCGTATTGGCGCCGACCGAGGCCTTCATCGAGAAGAACGGTTCGCTGGGCGCGTCGATGGTGTGCAGGTCGATGACGCCGCCGCCGAATTCGCCTGGGAAGTTCGCAGAATAGGTCTTCTGGACCGTCACCGACTCGAGGATGTTCGACGGGAACAGGTCCAGCGGGACGACGCGTTGCAGCGGCTCGGGGCTCGGCAGGGGCGAGCCGTTCAGCATGGCGGACGAATAGCGTTCGCCCAGGCCGCGGACATAGATGAAGCGCCCCTCGACGATCGACAGGCCGGTGACGCGCGTCAGGGCGGCGGCGGCGTTGCTGTCTCCGGTGCGTTCCAGGTCTTCCGACGTCAGGAAGGCGGCGACTTCCGAACTTTCACGGTTCGGCTCAGGGATGAAACGGCCTAGGACGACGATCTCGTCGACGACGGACGCATCGTCCTGCACGTCGGGTTCGGCCTGTTGGGCGGGCGTCTGGGCGGTCGGACTTTCGACCGGCGCCGGAACGGTTTGAGCGAAAGCCAGGCCCGGCGCGATCAACGCGCTGCTGGCAAGCAGGACCCCGCTCAGGGTCAGAGTAAGTGTCTTCATGATCTGCGCCTTGAAGGAGGGGTCAACGGAAAACGCGAAGGTCGGCGGCGACCCTTTCGAGCCGCCGCCGCGCTTCCGTCATCAGCAGGTGGCGCCGGAGGTCAGACCGCAGGTCCAGCCCTGGTACCAGGTGTCGGCGGCGTTCTGGACGGCGCCGATGTAGCTCGTGGCGACGAAGAAGGCGTAGACGCCGGGGGCGTTGACCGGGGTCACGGCGGTTTCGTTGGCGCCGTTGATGAAGGTCAGAACCTGGTTCGTCAGGGTCGTGCCCGTGGCCGGGGCCGTCAGGGTCGAGGTCCCGGCGGCGGTGTTGCCCGTGCCCGCCGTGAAGACCGTGGTCGACCGGGCGGCGTTGGCCGGACGGTAGGAGATCGGGCAGGACATGAAGACCGACGAGAAGACCGGGGCCGAGGTCGCCGTGTCGGCGTCCGCGATGTCCAGGCAGCCGGCGACTGAACCCGGAGCGGCGGTGAAGACCGAGTTGATGATCGTGGCCTTCGTGCCTGTGTCCAGGTGGGCGACGGTGTGAGCATCGATCGGCGAGTTGCGGCCGACCAGGGTCCAGTTGGCGATCTTGGGCTGCGAGATGTAGCGCGAGGCCAGCGGGGTCGCGGCCGGAGCGGCCGAGAACTCGAAGCCTGCCGAACGGCTGGTGGTGCCGGCCGTGCGCTGGGTCACGATGCCGAACTGGGCTCCGCCGCGCCAGCCGCTATCGGTGTCCAGGCCGTCGTCGTCGGCCCCGTTGATGACGATGTGGGTCAGGTTGACGGCGCCGCCGAAGATCTCGATGCCGTCGTCCGAGCTGTTATAGACTTGGATGTAGTCGATCAGGGTGCCCGAACCGACGCCCGCCATGGTCAGGCCCTGCAGTTCGTTTCCGGTCGAGACTTCGAAGCCCGAATACTTGATCTGGACGTATTTCAGACGGCCCGAGCTGTCGGTCGCGGTATTGCCGCCGTAGAAGACCGAGGTGCCGCCTTCGACCGTGCCGGTGCAGGTGACGGGGGCCGTCAGCTGGCAGTTCGACTGCGGCGCGCGGCCGGCCAGGATGATCCCGCCCCACTGGCCTTGCGAGTTCAGCGTGGTCAGACCGTCGATGTTCTGGCGGCTGGTGAAGATGATGGGCTTGGCGGCCGTGCCCTCGGCGAACAGCTGCGAGCCGCGGTTGACGATCAGGGCGTCGCCGCCGCTGGAGGCATAGATGCGCACGCCCGGCTCGATGGTCAGGATGCCTTGCTGACCGGAGGTCGAGGCCGGGTCGATGCCCCGGTCGACGCCGACCTGGATGGCGCCGGAGATGGCGTAGACGGTGCCGGCGCGCTCGGCCAGCGTCAGGGCGCCGGTGATCAGGCTGGGCAGCTGGCAGGCGCGCAGGGTGCCGTTGCCGACGACGCCGACATTGCTGGTGCCGGTCGGGCAATCGGCCGCCGGGGTGCCGGGCGCGGGATCGCCGCCGCCACCGCCGCCGCCGCCGGTGCCGGGCGGGAAAGAGCCTTCACCCGGCGAGGCCACTTCAGCGCTGCCGCCACCGCAGGAGGCGAGCAACAGGGCGCTGGCGGCGACCGCGAGCATGGACTGGGTTTTGAGGCCGATCATCGTTTTCCACCGTGTCTGGTCAAGAAGCTCATGACAGGGGATCCGGCGCATACGCCCCGGTTTGCGATCGTTCGCCCCTCCTGCCCGGGGCTGTCGTTAACGGCAGGATGTGACAGGGCGCGCGCCGCTTCGTGACGGTTCCCTCGCCCTTGTGTGAAGTTGTCTTCGCGCTTTGATGAAAGACGATCCCGATACGGTGCAATCGTCACATTGAGGCCGATCCGGTCCGCCCGGTTAGACCAAAGTCGCTCTCTCCAAGCCTGCGACGTGCTGACACAGTCGCCGGAACGTTCGCCCATGGCGACGCAAACACAGCCGAAAACGGCGAGCTTGGGAGGCTATATCTATGACTGACAGCACCATGGGTGCGCCGGGGACCGCCGATCCGAAGCACAAGGTCGACAAGAACGACCGGCTCGTGATCCTGGCCTCATCCGTCGGCACCGTGATCGAGTGGTACGACTTCTATCTGTACGGCTCGCTGGCCGCGATCATCACAACCCAGTTCTTCTCGGGCGTTAACGAGACGACCGGCTACATCTTCGCCCTCATGGCCTTCGCCGCCGGCTTCGCCGTGCGGCCGTTCGGGGCCATCGTCTTCGGGCGGCTGGGCGACCTTTGGGGGCGCAAGAACACCTTCCTGGTCACCATGCTGCTGATGGGTCTGTCGACCTTCGTCGTCGGTCTGCTGCCCAACTACGCCGCCATCGGCATCGCGGCGCCGATCATCCTGGTGCTGATGCGGCTGATCCAGGGTCTGGCCCTGGGCGGCGAATACGGCGGGGCGGCGACCTATGTCGCTGAACACGCCCCTCCCGGAAAGCGCGGCTTCTACACCTCCTTCATCCAGATCACCGCCACCGCCGGCCTGATGATCTCGCTGGTCGTCATCCTGGGCGTCCGCTTCGCCGTCGGCGAGGAAGCCTTCCTCGACTGGGGCTGGCGCATCCCGTTCCTGGTGTCGATCCTGATGCTGGGCGTCTCGCTGCTGATCCGTCTGAAGCTGGCCGAAAGCCCGGCGTTCCAGAAGATGAAGGCCGAAGGCAAGGGCTCCACCACCCCCCTGAAGGACTCCTTCGGCAAGTGGCCGAACCTCAAGCTGGTGCTGATCGCCCTGATGGGTCTCGCCGCCGGCCAGGCCGTGGTCTGGTACACCGGCCAGTTCTACGCCCTGTTCTTCCTCGAGCGGGTGCTGAAGGTCGACGGTCCCCTGGCCAACATCATGATGGCCGCCGCCCTGCTTCTGGCCACCCCCTTCTTCGTCTTCTGGGGCTGGCTGTCGGACAAGATCGGCCGCAAGCCCATCATCCTGGGCGGCTGCCTGATCGCGGCCCTGACCTACTTCCCGCTGTTCCACGCCCTGACCGGCGCGGCCAACCCCCAACTGGCGGCGGCCAACGCCTCTTCGCCCGTCGCCGTCTACGCCGACCCGGCCGACTGCTCGTTCCAGTTCGACCCGATCGGCAAGACGACCTTCTCCAAATCCTGCGATCTGGCGAAGTCCTATCTGGCCAAGGCCGGCGTCACCTATGAGAACGTCGCCGCCCCCGCCGGCACGGTCGCCGAGGTCCGCATCGGCTCCACCGTGGTCCCCAGCTTCCGGGGCGAGGCCATGCCCGCCGCCGAGTTCAAGGACGCCAAGAAGACCTGGGAAACCGGCCTGGCCGGCTCGCTGAAGACCGCCGGTTATCCGGCCAAGGCGGACAGCGCGCTCGTCAACAAGCCGCTGACCATCGCGATCCTGTTCACCCTCGTCTTCTATGTGACGATGGTCTACGGGCCGATCGCGGCGGCCCTGGTCGAGATGTTCCCCACGAACATCCGCTACACCTCGATGTCCCTGCCCTATCATATCGGCAACGGCTGGTTCGGCGGGTTCCTGCCGACCACGGCCTTCGCCATGGTCGCGGCCACGGGCAACATCTACTACGGCCTCTGGTATCCGATCCTGATCGCGGTGATCACCGCCGTCGTCGGCTTCCTGCTGGTCAAGGAAGGCAAGGACGTGGACATCCACACCTGACCTGAAACGAACGCTCCTCCCCGAGCCAGAGGCGGGTCGATCTTCGGATCGGCCCGCCTTTTTCTTGCGAGACCTGTCCTGAGCCCGTCTAGATGACCGCGATGTTCGCCCTGCTGATCCTCACGCTGGTGGCCGCCTACATGGCCGTGCTGTTCGGCATCGCCTGGCGCAGCGAGCGGCTGGGCCCGCGCAAGCCCGGTCGGCGGTTCGGGCCCTGGGCCTATGCGCTCAGCCTGGCCATCTATTGCACCTCCTGGACCTACTACGGCGCGGTCGGCACGGCGGCGCGCGACGGCTGGGAATACCTGCCCATCTATCTGGGTCCGATCATCGGCATCGTCGTGCTGTTCCCGATCTGGCGGCGTATCGCGGCGGCGGCCAAGCGCGAAAACATCGGCTCCATCGCCGACTTCATCTCGTCGCGCTACGGCAAGAGCCAGACGCTCGGCGCCCTGGTGGCCTGCGTCGCCATCTTCGGCTCCCTGCCCTACATCGCCCTGCAGCTGAAATCCCTGTCCATGGCCTGGCAGCTGGTCACGGCGGGCACGGCCGTCGCCGGATCGGAGCAACTGACCGTCAGCGTCATCGCCGTGGTCCTGGCCGGCTTCACCATCCTGTTCGGCGCCCGCCGCCCCGACCTGACGGAGCACAATCGCGGCCTGATCCAGGCCATCGCCCTGGAGTCCGTCGTCAAGCTGGCGGCCCTCGTCGCCGTCGCCGTCTTCGCGGCCCTGTTGCTGTTCGGATCGCCTGATCCGTCGGCCGCAATATCGGCCCTGGGCGACCTCGCCGCGCCGCCCGAGATCAACGCCCGGTTCATCGCCATCACCCTGCTGGCGACCCTGGCCGTCTTCTGCCTGCCCCGCCAGTTCCACGTCGGCTTCGTCGAGGCCGTTGAGCCCGCCCACATCCGACGCGCGCGCTGGGTCTTCCCCGTCTATCTGTTGATCACGTCCGTCGCCGTCCTGCCGCTGCTGGCGGCGGGCGGCCTGTTCGCCGACATCGCCGATCCCGATCTGTTCGTCCTGGCCCTGCCCTTCCAGCAGGGCGCCGATGTGCTGACCGCCGTCGTCTTCGTCGGCGGGTTTTCGGCCGCCACCGCCATGGTCATCGTCGAGACGGTCGCCCTGTCGGCCATGGCGTCCAACAGCCTTATCCTGCCGCTGGTGGCCCGGGATCGATGGCGCGCGCGCGAGGACGCCTCCGACATGGCCGGCGCCATCCTGCAGGTTCGTCGCGTCGTCATCTGCGCAATCCTGTTCCTGTCCTGGCTCTATTTTCAGGTCATCGATCGCTCCAGCGGACTGGCCTCCATCGGGCTGACCTCCTTCGCCGCCCTGGCCCAGCTCGCCCCCGCCCTGTTCGGCGCCGTCCTTTGGCGCGGCGGCCATGCGCGCGGCGCCATCGCCGGCATTCTGGTCGGGACCGGCCTGTGGCTGATGCTGCTGGCCTTGCCCCAGATCGGCGCGACCCTGGGCTGGTCGGGGCTCCAGATCTTCGGTCTGGAAGACCCGCTGCCGCTCGGCGTATTCCTCAGCCTCGGAACGAACATCACCTTCTACATTATTGTTTCAAAATCGGTTCATCCCCGCTTGATCGATCGGGTCCAGGCCCGCGCCTTCGTCGACCGGCTCAGCCCCGACTGGCGCGAACAGAGCACGGCGCCCTCGGGCGCCTCGGTCGGAGACCTGAAGACACTTGTCTCCCGCTTCGTCGGCGACGCAGGCGCCGAACGCGCCTTCTCGGCCTTCGGGCGAGAGGCGAATCAATCATTGAGAGACAACGATCCCGCAGACGCCGGCCTTGCCCGGGCGGCCGAGCGGATGCTGGCCGGCGCGGTCGGGGCGTCGTCCGCGCGCCGTGTCATCTCCGCCGCCCTCGCCGGCGGCGGCCGCGCGCCGGAGGACGTCGTGAGGATGCTCGACGAGGCGTCCCAGGCCGTCCAGTTCAACCGCGAACTGCTTCAGACCACCCTCGACAACATCGATCAGGGCGTCAGCGTGGTGGACGAGGATCTGCGTCTGATCGCCTGGAACGCGCGCTATATCGAACTGTTCGACCTGCCCTCCGGCTTCGTCCACGTGGGCCAACCGGTCGCCGCCGTCTATCGCCTGAACGCCGAGCGCGGCGAGGTCGAACCGGCCGACATGGAGGCCTGGGTCGAGCGTCGTCTGGACGCCCTGCGTCGTCGCAGCCCCCACGACCACGAACGCGCCCAACCCGGCGGCCGCATCCTGAAATCCACCGGCGCGCCAATGTCGGGCGGAGGCTATGTCACCTCCTACACCGACATCACCGAACTGCGCCGCGCGGCCCAAGCGCTCGAGGAAGCAAACGAACGGCTCGAGGCGCGGGTGGCCGATCGCACCGAGCGGCTGGCCGAGGCCAAACAGGCGGCCGAGGACGCCACGGCCTCCAAGACCCGTTTCCTCGCCGCCGCCAGCCACGACCTGCTGCAACCGCTGCACGCCGCCCGCCTGTTCATCGCCGCCCTGAAGGACGCGCCCGGCGACGACGCCGGCGCCCGCACCCTGGCCGAGAACGCCGACCGCTCGATCGAGAGCGCCCACGGCCTGCTCAAGGCCCTTCTGAACCTTTCACGTCTCGAGGCTGGCGGCGTCCGCCCGGCCGTCAGCCCCCTGTCGGTCGAACTCCTGTTCGCGGATCTGCGCCGCGAGTTCACGCCCCTCGCCGCCGCCAAGGGCCTGCGTCTGCGCATCGCGCCGTCTCGCCTGTGGGTATCGTCGGACCGCGACCTGCTGCGGTCTCTGCTTCAGAACCTCATCGGCAACGCCGTCCGCTATACCGACCGGGGCGGCGTCCTGATCGGGGCGCGCCGGATCGGCGCCGCTCTGCGGTTCGAGGTCCACGACACCGGCCGGGGCATCGCCCCCGACCAGCAGGAAGCCGTCTTCACTGAGTTCACCCGCCTGCCCGGTCAGGGCGGCGACGAACCCGGCGCCGGTCTGGGTCTGGCCATCGTCCGCAAGGTCGCCAGCCTGCTGGGACATCCCCTGACCCTGCGTTCGCAACCCGGACGCGGCTCGACCTTCACCGTAAGCGTCCCGCTGGCCGAACCGGTCGCCACGCCTACGGAAGCCGCCGCACCCGCCGCCGGAGCACGCACGCCCCTTACCGGCCTGCGCGTCCTCTGCGTCGACAACGAACCGGCCATTCTTGAGGGTCTGGTCGCCCTGCTTGACCGCTGGGGCATGCAGCCGGTCACGGCGGCGGACGCGCATGCGGCCCTCGATCTGCCCGGCCCCTTCGACGCCGCCCTGATCGACCTGCATCTGGGCGACGGACCAGACGGCCTGTCGGTCGTCACGGCCCTGCGGGCGCGAGGCGTCGACCACATCGCGCTGATCACTGCGGACCCGGACGAGGATCTGTCGACCCGGGCCGCGGCGGCCGGGGCGACCCTGATGTCGAAGCCGGTCAAGCCCGGCGCGCTGAAGGCCTTCTTGTCCAGCCGGCCGCGCAACGCCTGAACCCGTCCTTGACCCTGACGCCAAATCGGTGGCCTGCATGCCGATGGCCACCGAAACCGTTCACATCGTCCAGTCCTATGTCGCCGGTCGCGGCAAGGGGCTGAAGGCAGAGCCGCAGGTCGGCTGCAAGACGGCCGAGGACGCCCGCCGCAAGGCCGAGCGTCTGGCCCCCTTACGTCTCGGCGTCGTCGCCTTCTCCGTCTCGGCCGACACCGAAATGGGCGACTATGACGAGGAGCCCACCATCCTGTTCCGCTCGGGCCAGCTGCCGCCGCCCTTCTCGGACGAATAGGCTCTAGCCCTCGATCGCCAGCGCCTGGGCGGCGATCACCGCCTGGGTCCGGTTCTGCACCCCCAGCTTGCGGAAGACGCTGGTCAGGTGCGCCTTGATCGTCGCCTCGGTGACGCCGAGGTCAAAGGCGATCTGTTTGTTCAGCCGCCCCTGCTGCAGGCCGACGAGGATCTTCAACTGCGACGGCGTCAGGCTGGCGATCCGCGCTTCCATCGGCTCTTCCTGGACCGCATCGGGCGTCACCGGAGCCCAGACGTCTCCGGCCAGGATGGCGCCCAGGGCCTCGACCATTTCCGCCAGCGTCGCCGATTTGGGAATGAAGCCCGCCGCGCCGAAAGCCAGCGCCCGACGGATCGTCGCCGCGTCCTCGCTGGCGGAGACCACCGCGACGGGCACGGCCGGAAAATCGCCCCGGATCTCCGCCAGTCCGGCGAAGCCTTCGCTGTCCGACAGTTTCAGGTCCAGCAGCAACAGATCGACCGGCCCTCGGCCGAGCGCCTCACGGGCCCCGGCCAGACTGGGAGTCTCCTCGACCAGGGCGCCGGGAGCGGCGCGGGCGAGAGCCGAACCCAGCGCCGCCCGAAACAGCGGATGATCGTCGGCGACGACGATACGATCCATGAGGCGTCTCCCTGAAACTCGTGTTGTCGCGGTCTGGCGCCGGATCGATGCGCCACTGTGCCACCCCCCGACTTTGGTCGAAAGTAGACCAATGGCTAATGGCTCCAAAGGGGGCCTGTCCGGAAAGTGTCGCTGGAGGATCGCATCAGACGACCCCGGGAGGACACCATGATCAGAAACACACTGATGGCCGGCTCCGCCGCCGTCGCCCTGCTGGCGCTGCCCGGCATGGCCATGGCCCAGGACACCGCCGCCCTGGAAGCCCGCATCGCCCTGCTGGAAGCCCAGCTGAACGAACTGAAGTCCGAGATCGTCGCTTCGCGCAGCCAGCAGCAGGCGGTGGCCCAGGACGTCATCCGCATCGAACAGCGCGTCGCCGCCCCGCCGGCCCCCACGCCCGTCTCCGCCCCCGCGGACGGCTTCCGCATCGGCAACAACACCCTGAAGTTCGGCGGCTATGTGAAGGCCGACTTCATCGCCTCGAACTACGACGGCGGCGACCCGGCCAACGGCGACCTGCTGCGCGACTTCTACCTTCCCGGCTCCATCCCCGTGGGTGGCGGCGACGAAAGCACCGCGACCGACTTCAACGCCCGCCAGACCCGCTTCTGGCTTACCACCGACGGCCTGCTTGGCGGTCACAAGGTCGCCACCCGGCTGGAGATGGACTTCCAGGTCCTCCCCGGGACCGGCGACCAGCGCACCACCAGCCCGTCCAACCTCGCCCTGCGCCGCGCCTTCGTCACCATCGACAACTGGCTGTTCGGGCAGGAGTGGACCAACTTCCAGAACATCGCCGTCCTGCCCGACACCGCCGACTATATCGGTGCCTCCGAAGGCACGGTCTTCGCCCGTCAGGTCCAGGTTCGCTACACCCGTGGGCCGTTCTCGATCTCCGTCGAGAACCCCGAGACCACCGTCACCCCCTTCCTCGGCGCCACCCGCATCATCGCCGACGACAATAGCCTGCCCGACATCACCGCTCGCTATGTCCTGACCCGGCCTTGGGGCGAGGGCTCGGTGTCCGGCATCGTCCGTCAACTGGCCTATGAGACCACCGGCGCCGGCGCGATCGACTCCTCCACCACCGGCTGGGGCCTGTCTGCCGCCGCCAAGATCAAGATCGGGTCGAAGGACGACCTTCGGGTCATGTTGTCCGGGGGCGAGGGCATCGGCCGCTACGTCGGCCTGAACTTCGCCAACGACGCCGTGCTGGACGCCTCGGGCGATCTGGAGGCCATCGGCCTGATCGCCGGCTTCGCCAGCTACCGCCACGTCTGGTCGCCGCAGTGGCGCTCCAACCTGACGTATTCGGCCCAGAGCGTGGACAACGACCTGTCGCTGATCGGCGTCGCGACCAACAAATCGGCCCAGAGCATTCGCGGCAACCTGATCTGGACGCCCCTGCCCGCGCTGGACCTGGGCGCCGAGTTGATGTTCGGTGAGCGCGAGCTGGAATCGGGGGTCTCGGGCGAGCTGACCCGCCTGCAGATCTTCGCCAAATACGGTTTCTGAGCCTGAAGGGTACAAGCGTTTGAGCGATCCGCAACTCTACCCCGTCTCCGCCGACTGGGCGGCGCGCGCCCACATGGACGCGCCCGCCTATGAGGCCGCCCGCATCGCCGCGCGCGAGACGCCGGAAGCCTTCTGGGCCGAGGCCGCCAAACGGCTGGACTGGATCACGCCGCCGACGGTGATCAAGGACGTGTCCTTCGCGAAGGACGACTTCCACATCCGCTGGTTCGCCGATGGAGTGCTGAACGTCGCGTACAACTGCGTCGATCGCCATCTGGAGACCCGCGCCGACCAGACCGCGATCATCTGGGAAGGCGACGAACCGGCCCAGTCCGGCCACCTGACCTACGCAGAGCTCCACCGCGAGGTCTGCCGCATGGCCAATGTGCTCAAGGATCTGGGCGTCGTGAAGGGCGACCGGGTCACCATCTACCTGCCCATGATCCCGGCCGCCGCCGTCGCCATGCTGGCCTGCGCCCGCATCGGCGCCGTCCACTCGGTCGTCTTCGGCGGCTTTTCTCCTGACAGCATCGCCGGCCGGATCGAGGATTGCGGCTCCAGGATTGTCATCACCGCCGACGAAGGCCTGCGCGCCGGCAAACGCATTCCGCTCAAGGCCAATGTCGATGAGGCCCTGACCAAGGTGTCCGTCGACAAGGTGCTGGTCATCTCCCACACCAACGCCGACGTGCCGATCGTCGAGGGCCGCGACGTCCGTTACGGCGAGGCCAAACACGGCGTCAGCGACGACTGCCCGTGCGAGCCGATGAACGCCGAGGACCCGCTGTTCATTCTCTACACCTCGGGCTCGACGGGCAAACCCAAGGGCGTGCTGCACACCACCGGCGGCTATCTCTTCTGGGCCAGCTGGACCCATGAGCTGGTGTTCGACTACCGCCCCGGTGAGGTCTTCTGGTGCACCGCCGACGTCGGCTGGGTCACGGGCCACAGCTATGTCGTCTATGGCGCCCTGGCCAATGCCGCGACCACCCTGATGTTCGAGGGCGTGCCCAACTATCCCGACAACGGTCGCTTCTGGCAGGTCGTCGACAAGCACAAGGTCGAGATATTCTACACAGCTCCCACGGCCCTGCGCGCCCTGATGCGCGACGGCGACGCGCCGGTGAAGGCGAGCAGCCGCAAGTCCCTGCGCCTGCTCGGCACCGTCGGCGAGCCGATCAACCCCGAGGCCTGGCGTTGGTACCACGAGGTCGTTGGCGACGGCCGCCTGCCCATCGTCGACACCTGGTGGCAGACCGAGACCGGCGGCATCCTGGTCTCCCCCCTTCCTGGCGCCACGGATCTGAAGCCCGGTTCGGCCACCAAACCCCTGCCCGGCGTCGAGCTCGAACTGGTTGACGCCGAGGGCGTCGTGCTGGAGGGCGCGACCAGCGGCAATCTGGTGATCACCGACAGCTGGCCCGGCCAGATGCGCACCGTCTGGGGTGATCACCAGCGGTTCTTCGACACCTATTTCAGCGCCTATCCCGGCAAGTATTTCACCGGCGACGGCTGCCGCAGGGATGAGGACGGCTACTACTGGATCACCGGCCGGGTCGATGACGTCATCAACGTCTCGGGTCACCGGATGGGCACGGCCGAGGTCGAGAGCGCCCTGGTCCTGCACGACGACGTGGCCGAGGCCGCCGTCGTCGGCTTCCCCCATGACATCAAGGGCCAGGGCATCTACGCCTATGTCACCCTGAACAAGGGGGTCGAGCCCACCGACGAACTGAAGAAGGCGCTGGTCGCCCAGGTTCGTCACGAGATCGGTCCGATCGCCGCTCCGGACGCCATCCAGTGGGCGCCGGGCCTGCCCAAGACCCGCTCCGGCAAGATCATGCGTCGCATCCTGCGCAAGATCGCAGAGAACGACGTTTCGTCCCTGGGCGACACCTCGACCCTCGCCGACCCCTCGGTCGTGGACGATCTGGTAAAGAATCGTGCAGGCGCCTGAAGGCGGTCACAGAACTTGACGGAATCGTAGCGCTTTTCGTCGCACCTTCGTCGCATGAAGACCGGTCGGGGCGATCAGATCGCCACGGCTTTCAGCCGGTCAGACGTTGCGGCGACTGCGAATGACGATTGAGGCTCAGGACCCGGCCGCACAAGACGGCCGACGCGGCCTGCCGGGCGACGACCAGCTGTTCGAGAACGCCTTCCGTCATGCGCCGATCGGCATGGCCCTGGTTTCGCTGGAAGGCCTGTTCCTGCGCGTCAACGACGCCTTCTGCGCCATGCTGGGCTACAGCGCCGAAGAGATGCTGGTCTGCGACTTCCAGACCCTGACCCATCCCGACGACCTCGACGCCGACCTCCACCTGCTGGCCGCCCTTACCGAGGGTCGCCTGCCCCACTACCAGATGGAAAAACGGTACTTCCGGAAAGACGCGACCGAGGTCTGGGTCAGCCTGTCGGTCTCCATGGTCTCCGACGACGCCGGCCGGCCGCTGCACTATATCGCCCAGGTCAAGGATCTGACCGAACGGCGCCTGTCCGAGGCCGCCCTGCGCGACAGCGAGGCGCGCTATCGGCTGATGTCCGACAACATGACCGATCTGATCGTGGTCACCGACATCACCGGCACGGCGACCTTCGTCTCTCCCTCCTGCCGCAGCATTCTCGGCTACGAGCCCGAAGACCTCGTGGGCTCCCGGCTGGCGGCCATCATGCACCCGGACGAGGTCGACGACCTGATCGCCAACTTCCGCCGCTTCTGCGCCGACGGCGCGATGGGCCGCCTGCGCTGGCGGGTCCGGCACAAGACGGAAGGTCGCTGGGTCTGGCTGGAGTCCAACCCCTCCCGCCTGACCGAACAGCCCCTGCCGGGTCAGGGCTATGTCTTCGACACCCTGCGCGACGTCACCGCCCAGATCGCGCAGGAAGAAGCCTTGGCCGCCGCCACCGTCGCCGCCGAGGCCGCGACCCGCGCCAAATCGGAATTCCTGGCCAATATGAGCCACGAGATCCGCACGCCCCTGACGGCGGTGATCGGCTTCACCGACCTGCTGCACGCCCGCGCCGATCTCGATCCCGGCGCGAGAGGGCAGGTCGAACGCGTGAACTCCGCCGGCAAGGCCCTGCTGTCGATCGTCAACGATATCCTCGACTTCTCGAAGCTCGAGGCCGGTCGTTACGAACTGACGGCCCAGTCCGTGTCTCCGGTCGAGGTGGCGCGCGACGCCCTGTTGATGTTCACCCCGCCCGCCGACGCCAAGGGGCTGGCGCTGGATTTCGTCGAGGACGGCGACCTGCCCGCCTTCGTCGCCCTCGATCCGATCCGGCTGCGCCAGATCCTGCTCAACCTGATCGGCAACGCCATCAAGTTCACCGACACGGGCGGGATCACCCTGACCGTGGGATACGCCATGGCCAATCAGAAGCTTCGCATCGCCGTCCGCGACACCGGCGTCGGCCTGACTCCGTCCCAGCAGGCCGCCCTGTTTGAACGCTTCTCCCAGGTCGGCAACCCTTCCGCGGCCCACGGCGGCACCGGCCTCGGTCTCGCCATCTGCCGGGGTCTGGCCGAGGCCATGGGCGGCGCCATCTCCGTGCATTCGGCGATGGGCGAAGGCTCGACCTTCCTGTTCGATATCGACGCGCCGGAAGCCGCCGCACCGACGGCCGAGGCCGCCCACGACGCCTTCGACATGGACGCCCTCCGGGTCCTCGTCGTCGACGACAATCCGTCGAACCGCGAGCTGGTGCGCATCATGCTGGAAGGCGCGGGCATCGAGGTCACCGACGCCGTCGATGGTCAGGACGGCGTGGATCAGGCCGCCGCCGACCGCTTCGACATCATCCTGATGGACATGCGCATGCCCCGGATGACCGGCGATCAGGCCCTGCGCGTCATTCGCGGCTCGGACGGCCCCAACCGCCTGACCCCCGTCCTCGCCTTCTCGGCCGAGGCCGACGTCGCGCGCTGGGACACCGAGCGGTTTCCCTTCGACGGCTTCGTGCGCAAGCCTCTGGTCGTCACCGAGCTGATGCACGCTTTGGCCGAGGCTCTGGACGCGGCCAATGCGCCGGTCGTCGACGCCGCCGCCTGACGGTTTGGACTTGCGCGCACGGACGGCTTCGGCTCCGTTCCGGCCATGAGGTTCAACCCGATCTTTGACGCCATGCCGACAACCATCTTCGAGGAGATGTCCGGTCTGGCGCGCGTCCATGACGCCATCAACCTGGGCCAGGGCTTTCCCGACGCGCCCGGCCCGGAATCGCTGCGGCGGGCGGCGGCCGACGCCCTGATGCACGGCTCGAACCAGTACGCCCCGTCGCGCGGCCTGCCCGAACTGCGCGCCGCCGTGGCCGAACACTACGGCCGGCTGCAAGGCACGCCGCTGACCGAGGCGGGCGTCGTCGTCACCTCCGGCGCGACCGAGGCCCTGGCCGCCTCCGTACTCGCCATGCTGAATCCGGGCGACGAGGTCATCATCCTCGAACCCGCCTACGACGCCTATCGCCCCCTGATCGAACGGGCCGGCGGGGTGGTCAAGGCGGTCGGCCTGACCCCGCCGTTGTGGCGCCTGACCGAGGACCTGCTGGAGGCCGCTGTCAGCCCGCGCACCCGGGCGGTCATGTTCAACAATCCGCTGAACCCCGCCGGCCGCGCCTTCGACGCCGAAGAGGTCGCGGCTCTCGCCTGCGTCTGCGTCCGGCACGACCTGATCGCCATCAGCGACGAGGTCTGGGAGCACGTCATCTTCGACGGCCGCGCCCACCAGTCCCTGCTGGCCCGACCCGGCATGGCGGACCGCACGATCAAGATCGGTTCGGCTGGCAAGATGTTCGGCATGACCGGCTGGAAGATCGGCTTCGCCTGCGGCGCGCCGGCCCTGATCGAGTTGGTCGCCAAGGCGCACCAGTTCCTGACCTTCGCCACCCCGCCGAACCTGCAATCGGCGGTCGCCCAGGGCCTCGCCTGGCCGGAGTCCGCCTTCATCGACATGCGGCAGGGTTACCAGCGCTCCCGCGACCGCCTCGTCGCCGGGCTGGAGGCCGAAGGCTATGTCGTGACGCCGGGCCAGGGCACCTATTTCCTGTGCATCGACCTGCCGGCCTCGGGGGTCCCCCTGCCCGACCGCGCCTTCTGCCACCGGATCGTCCGCGATTTCGGCGTCGCCGCCATCCCTCTCTCGGCCTTCTTCGCCGGGGCCGACCAGACCGGCATCGTCCGCCTCTGCTTCGCCAAGGCCGACGCTGTTCTGGACGAAGCCATCCGCCGACTGGGCGAGGCGCGGCGGGTAATGATCGCCTCCTAATTTTCACCGCTCATCCCGGCGAATGCCGGGATCCAGATCAAAAACTCGGCGGCTGCCGTGACGTACCGCGCTCATGCCTGATCAGGGGTGTCTGAATCCGGATCCCGATATTCGCCGGGATGAGCGGTGAAACTCAGCGGCTCAAAGGCTCGACCGCCAATACAAACATCCGCCCCATCGACGTCTCAGCCCCTCGTCCGATGGCCGCGACCGCCTCGACCATCCGCCCCTCACGCCCCAGCTGCGCATCCGCCAGCGCCACGATCAGCGGATTGGGCGTCGCGAACGGCGCGGCCTCCCTCAGTCTCCGGGCGACGTCGGCCTCGCGTCCCTCGCCCTCCAGCGCGCAGGCCACGACATAGGCCGCCGCCGTCGACCGGCTTACCCCCGCCCAGCACTGGACCAACAACGGCGCCGTCCCCTGCTCCGCCCATGCCCCCGCGAAGGCCAGCAGCCGCGCGACATCCGACGCCACGGGCGGCGACAGCCCCGGGCGCTCTTCGGCGATGTCGTGAAAGGTCAGCCTCAAATTCGCGACCGGCTCCGCCACCGTCGCGGTCTCCGCCCCCGGAGACGCCAGACTGACCACATGCGACGGCCGCCACCGTGCAAGGGCCGCGTCCACCTCATGCAAGGGCGCGACGATGATCCGCATCAGGCGATCACGGCGACGAAGCCCGCCAGAAACGCCGCCTCGAACACCTGCTCCGTCGCGCCCAGCGTGTCCCCGACCCAGCCGCCGATCAGCCGCTTCGCCAAAAGGACCACCGCCGTCGCCGCGACGACCGCCAGCGCCAGACCCGACAGCGCCGCCCATGGCGCCAGCAGCATCACCGGGACCAGCGCCAGCCCCCCGAACGCCAGCGCCACTACCGTCTCCCCCGTCGTCACACCGTCCGCCACGGGCTTGACCTTGGCCCAGGCCCGGTCGCCGGCATAGGGCAGTAGCCGCATCGCCAGCACCGCCGCCGCCCGTCCGCCGCCGTGCGCCGCGACCAGCCCCGCCGCCGCCAGCCCGACCGGCGCCTCGCCCAGCGCCGCGACCTTCACCGCCAGCACCAGACCGAGACCCAGCGCCCCGAAGGTCCCGATCCGGCTGTCCTTCATGATCTCCAGCCGCCGCTCCGGCGTCTGTCCCCCGCCCAGACCGTCGGCGGTGTCGGCCAGTCCATCCTCGTGAAAGGCCCCGGTCAACAGCACGCCCACGCCCACCGCCAGCAGCGCCGGCAGCAACCCGCCCCACGCCAGCGACGCTCCGGCCAGAACCGTCGCGCTGACGCCCCCGACCAGCGTCCCCACCAGCGGAAAATACCGCGCCGATCGCGCTGTCCAGTCCGGCTGATAGCCCTTCAGCTCAGGCGTCGGCACGCGCGTCAGGAACTGCACGGCCGTCAGGAACAGGGCCAATTGGCGCGGCATCTCAGAGCCTGCCCGCCAGCACGTCGTCCAGGCTGGCGACCTCGTTCAACAGGGCCGCCGCCGCCGTCAGCACGGGCGCGGCCAGCAGGGCGCCGGTCCCCTCGCCCAGCCTCAGCCCCAGATCCAGCAGCGGCTCCGCCCCCATCGCCTCCAGCATCCGCCGGTGCCCGGCCTCGGCCGACCGATGGGCGAAGATGCAGACCTCCCGCACCGACGGATCCAGCCGGATCGCGACCAGGGCCGCGGCCGTGACGATGAAGCCGTCGATCAGCACCGGCGTCCGCCGCTCCGCCGCGCCTTGGATCGCACCGGCCATCATGGCGATCTCGAACCCGCCGAACTGGCGCAGGACCTCCAGCGGCTCGGTCGCCTCCGACCGCGCCGCCGCCATGGTCAGGGCCGCCGTCTTGATCGCCAGCCCGGCCGCGTCATGCCCCGCCCCCACGCCGATGCAATCCTCCAGCGGCGCGGGCGCCAGCCGGTGCATCAGCAGGGCCGCCGAGGCGCTGTTGCCGATCCCCATCTCGCCCAGCGCCAGCACATCCGCGCCTCGATCGATCGCCGCCCGCGCCTGATCCGCCCCGCGCGCCAGGGCCAGTTCCGCCTCCTCGCGCGTCATCGCCGGCTCGCGCGCCGCATTGCGGGTCCCGCGCCGGACTTTCGCGTCCACCAGCATCGGATGCGCCGCCAGATCGGCATCCACCCCGGCGTCGATGATCGTCACCTCGGCCCCCACCGCCCGGGCGAAGGCGTTGGCGGTGGCGTGGCCGGCCAGGAGCGTCGCGACCATCGCCTGGGTCACCGAGGCCGGATAGCGCGACACCCCCTCCTCGGTCAGGCCGTGGTCCCCGGCGAAGACCAGCAGAGCGATCCGGTCCGCGCGCGGGTCCGGTCGCTGCTGGATCAGGGCCAGCCGCACGGCCAGATCCTCGATCCGCCCCAGCGACCCCGGCGGCCGTGCCTGGGCGTCCAGCCTCGCCCGCAACGCCGCTTCGCTGACAATCATGCCGCCCCCTTCAGCCCGGCCAGAGCGGCCAGGGCCTCGATGTCCAGACAGCGCTCCAGCGCCGCCGCGATCTCGTCCAGCGCCGCGTCGACCGCGGTCTCGTGATCCGTCCCGGTCGACGCCGCTCCCAGTTGGGCCAGCAGCGCCGCCCGCGCCTCCCCGTCGTCGAACAGCCGGTGCACATAGCAGCCCGCGATCCGCCCGTCCGCAGATACCGCCCCCTCGCCATTGCCGTCGTCGCGCAGCAGCAGCGGATGCGCCAGATCCGGTCCATGCGTGCGCCCGACATGCATCTCGAACCCTCGATAGCGCGCTGCTCCGGACGCCAGCCGACCGCCGCACGGCCTCAGGATCTTGTCCCCGCCCAGCACCGTCTCGACGTCCAGCAGCCCCAGTCCCGGCGCTGATCCCGGAGCCCCCTCGATCCCGTCCGGATCGACCACCGTCCGCCCCAGGATCTGGAACCCGCCGCAGACGCCCAACACCCGCCCGCCGCGCCGCACGTGGCCGGCCAGATCGATGTCCCATCCCTGCGACCGCACGAAGGCCAAATCGGCCAGGGTCGCCTTGCTGCCCGGCAGGATGACCAGATCCGCATCGCCCGGCAGCGGCCGCCCCGGCGGGATGAAGACCAGATCCACCGCCGGCTCGGCCTGCAGCGGATCGAAGTCGTCGAAGTTTGCGATATGGGCGAACATCGGCACGGCGATCTTGACCCGGCGGTCCTCGCCCGGCCGCGCCCGTTCCAGCACCACCGCGTCCTCGGCCGGCAATCGCCGCGCCGCCGCCAGCCACGGAACCAGCCCCATGTCCGGCCAGCCCGTTCGCCGCGCGATCTCGCTGCGCCCGTCGTCGAACAGGGCCGGATCGCCCCGGAACTTGTTGATGATGAAGCCCCGGATCATCCCGCGATCCGCCGCGTCCAGCACCAGGTGAGCCCCGGCCAGGGCCGCGATGACATGGCCCCGGTCGATGTCCCCGACCAGAACCACCGGGACATCGGCGGCCAGGGCGAACCCCATGTTGGCGATGTCGCCGCGACGCAGGTTCACCTCCGCCGGACTGCCCGCCCCCTCGACGATCACCAGATCCGCCTCGCCCTCCAGCCGCCGGAAACTGTCCAGCACGACGTCCAGCAGGGCCGCCTTGCGATCCTGATAAGCCATGGCCTGATAGCTGGCCTCGACCTGTCCCCGCACCACCAGCTGGGCCCCGACGTCGCTCTGGGGCTTCAACAGGACGGGGTTCATATCCACGGTCGCGGGCGTGCGACAGGCCAGGGCCTGCAACGCCTGAGCCCTGCCGATCTCGCCATACCGGCCCTCGGCGTCGGGCGCGGTGACGGCGGCGTTGTTGCTCATGTTCTGCGGCTTGAAGGGTCGCACGGTCAGGCCCCGGTTGGCGAAGACCCGGCACAGTCCGGCGACCAGCACCGACTTGCCGACGTCCGACCCGCACCCCTGGATCATCAGCGCCGCCATGCGCGCCCTCCTGTCGCCACGGCGGCCCACAGCAGGCCGCAGGCCCGGACGTAGATTTTTAGCGCGCGCCTCAGATCAGCGGTGGTCGGCGCCGGCCCGTTGCCAAATGTCGGCCGCTCGGTCAGGACCCCGTCATAAGCGACCGCCCCGCCCAGTCTCACGCCCAGCGCCCCCGCCATCGCCGCCTCGGGCCAGCCCGCGTTTGGCGAGGCGTGACGCCGGGCGTCGCGCAACATGACCGTCCAGCCGCTGCCTCCCGCCGCCGCGATCAAGGCTCCGGCCAGCCGCGCCGGCCCCAGGTTCATCAGGTCGTCGGTCCGCGCCGCCGCCCAACCGAAATCCTTCCAGCGCGGCTCCCGGTGCCCGATCAGACTGTCCGCCGTGTTCACCGCCTTGTAGGCGAACAGCCCGCCGACGCCCCCGACCGCCAGCCACAGCGTCGGCGCCACGATCCCGTCGTTGAAACTCTCGGCCAGGCTCTCGATCGCCGCCGCCGCGACGCCTGACGCATCCAGCGCCCCGGTGTCCCGCCCCACGATCATCCCCACCGCCGTCCGCGCAGCTATCAGGTCGTCGGCCTCCAGCGCCTTCAGCACCGCCGCGACATGATCGTACAGGCTGCGCTGAGCCAGACCGAGGGTGGCCGCCGCGACCGGCAGGGGCCCCGGCAGACGCGACGCCGCGAGGCCCGCCAGCGCGGCCAGACCCGCCGCCGCTCCGACCGTCGCGACGCCCGCGATCCTCCTTGCGCCCGCCGACCGTTCCGGCCGGTTCAGTCGCCGCTCGCAGCCGTCGATGAAGCCGCCCAGCAGGGTCACCGGATGCGGAATCCGGCGATGCAGACGCTGCGGATAGCCAACCGCCGCCTCGACCGCGAGCGCGGCCAGCGCCAGTCGGGCGTGGCCCCTACGCACGCCTGACCACGTCGATCAGCGGCCCGCCCGGCCCCTGCGTCAGGGTCGCCTCGACTCCATAGGCGCGGCGCAGCACCTCGGGCGACAGGGCCGAGGCCGGCGGATCGTCGGCCAGCACCCCGCCCTCGGCCAGGACGATCACCCGATCCGACATCCGCAGCGCCATCGACAGGTCGTGCAGGGTCACGACGACCCCCACACCCTGATCGGCCAGACCGCGGAACAGGTCCGCCGCGTCCAGCTGGTGCGCCGGATCCAGACCCGTCAGCGGCTCGTCGGCCAGCAGCCATTCCGGCTCTCCGGCCAGCGCCCGCGCGATCAGAACCCGTGCCCGCTCCCCGCCCGACAAGGTGTCGACGATCCGGTGTTCGAAGGCCTCGACATTGGCCGCCTTCATCGCCCGGTCGACCGCGCCCCGGTCGGCCTCGGTCTGGCCCCGGGCGCCCACGAACGGGGTCCGCCCCAGCTCGATCAGCGTCCGCGCCTCGACCGCCCAGGCGATCTCGGGCGTCTGCGGCAGGAAGGCCAGACGCCGGGCCCGGTCGCGCGGCTTCATGCCCGACAGGGTCGCGTCATCCAGCATGGCCGAGCCCGCCGACGGCTCGCGCAGACCGGCGAGGCAGGACAGCAGGGTCGACTTGCCGGCGCCGTTCGGGCCGACGATGGCGGTGACCTTGCCGACGTCGATCGTCAGCGACACATCGCTCAGGATCGCCTTGGACCCGATCGTGACGCCCAGGCCGGAGCAGGACAGCAGGCTCATGCGATCTTCCTCCGCAGGCGCAGCAACAGCACGAGGAAGAAGGGCGCCCCCAGAGCGGCCATCGCTACCCCCAGCTTGACCTCTCCCGCCGCCGGCGTCATCCGCACCAGCACATCCCCGGCCAGCACGATCACCGCACCGCCCAGGGTGCTGGGAACCAGCAAGGCCCCCGGCCTCGCCCCGACCAGCGGCCGCAGCAGATGCGGCGTCACCAGTCCGACGAAGCCGATCACCCCGGTCACCGCGACGCTGGCTCCGGCCGCCAGACCGACGCCGACGGCGATGCTCCAGCGGGTCACGGGCATGGAGACGCCCAGCGACCGCGCGCCCGTCTCGCCCAGCGTCAGGGCGTCCAGCGCCCGGCCGGTCGTCAGCAACAGGCCGCATCCGGCGATGATGAAGGGCAACGCCATCTTCACCTCCTCGAAGCTGCGGTCGGCCAGCGACCCCATCAGCCAGTCGACGATCTCGTTCACCGCCCATGGATTGGGCGCCAGCGACAGGGCCAGCGACACGCCTGCACTGGACAGGATGTTCAGGATCGCCCCGGCCAGCACGAAGGTCACCAGACTGGACGCCGTGCCCGACAGCAGCATCAGCAGCCCCACCCCGATCAAGGCTCCGCTGATCGCCGCTACCGGCAATGCCCAGGGCGCTACGGCGGTCACGCCGTAATACAGGGTCAGCACCGCTCCCAGCGCCGCCATGGCCGAGACCCCCAGCACGCCGGGGTCCGCCAGCGGATTGCGCGTATATCCCTGCAGCACCGAGCCCGAAAGACCCAGCGCCGCGCCCACGATGATGCCCAGGATCGTGCGGGGCAGGCGCAGCTCGAACACGATGGCCCAGCGCGGATCGATATCGGGTTGGGTCCAGGCGCTGAATGGCACCCAGACCTTGCCGGCGATCAGGCTGACCCCCGACAGGACCAGGAGCAGGGCGATCAACCCCGCATACAACAGAGGTCGGCTGATCGGTTTCATGCTTGCCTCTGGTATGCGGCCTCGCGCGCGCGTTTCAGCGCCGCCGCCGTCTGGATCAGGACCGGGCCGCCGCAGAACAGCAGCCGCTCGGGGAAGACGGCCTTCCGCATCCGGCTGGCGACGCGGTTCAGGGCCGGGTGCTCCATGATCCGCTCGGCCCAACTCGGCGCACCGGGATAGGCCTCGCCGGACAGCATGAGCTCGGGCGGATCGGCGATGACCAGTTCCAGCGGCACATTCCCTGTCCGAGTCAGGCCATAGCGTCCGACCGCGTTCCTCAAGCCCGCCCGGGTCATCATATCGTCCATCAACGTACCCGGCCCCGACGCGAACCCGCCCGGCAGGTAGACGAGCGCCGAGGGCGGCGTCAGCCCCGGCGGCGGCGCGGCGGCTTCGATCGCCGCCTCGATCTCGGCGACCAGGGCTTCACCCCGCTCCGGATGCCCGACGGCGCGCGCGACCTCGCGCACCTGCTCCAGACTCTCGGCCACGCTTTCCGGCACGCCGAACAGGGCCGTCGGGATGTTCAGCCGATCAAGCGCATTGCGCGTCGCCAGCGACGAGTGTTTCCCGGTCATGACGAGGTCGGGCCTGAGCGCGATAACCTCCTCCGCCGTCTCGTAGGTGAACGGCAGGGTCCGGGCGATGTCCGCGATCGTCGATCCGTAATCCTCGCGCGCATAGTGGCTGAGAGCCCCGATCTGCGAGCGATCCGCCACCCGCACCAGGATGACGTCGAGACAGGGATTCAGCGACACGATCCGCTGCGGGCGGCCCGTTGAACCGGGCGCTGACGGCGCTGGCGCGGCGCTGCACCCGGCCGTCATGGCCAGCCCGCCCGCCATCAACATCCGCCGGTCCAGAACCCTGGAGGGGGGGGCGCTCAAAAGTCGATCCCCCGCTGGGCCTTCACGCCCTGCTCGAACGGATGCTTCACCAGCGTCATCTCGGTGACCAGATCGGCGACGGCCAGCAACTCCGGCTTCGCATTCCGGCCGGTGACGCAGACGTGCTTGCCCTCGGGCCGCGCGACCAGTCCCGCCACGACCTCGTCGATGTCCAGATAGTCGTAGCGCAGGGCGATGTTCAGCTCGTCGAGCAGCACCAGATTCAGCGTCGGATCGGCGATCATCTCGAGCGACGTCGCCCATGCCGCCTTCGCCGCCGCGATGTCGCGCGACCGGTCCTGGGTGTCCCAGGTGAAGCCCTCGCCCATGACCTCGTAACGGACCTGATCCGGAAATTTGCGGAAGAACTGCCGCTCGCCGGTGATCCACTTGCCCTTGATGTACTGGACGATCCCGACCTTCTGGCCCCAGCCCAGCGCGCGGGCGACCATGCCGAACCCCGCCGTCGACTTGCCCTTGCCGTCGCCGGTGTTGACGATCAGCAGGCCGCGTTCTTCGGTCTTGGACCGCATCAGTTCGCGGCGCTCGGCCTGCAGGGCCTTCATGGCTTCGGTGTGGGCGACGTCCTGATCGGTCATCGGCGAAACTCCAGAGCGGCTTCCAGACGAGGCCAGCCGGCGCGGTGCGGCAGGCCGAAACGGATCAGCGACGGGTCGTGGTCGAAGGTTCGCACCAGAACCCCCTGCTCCGCCAGCGTACTGGCGCGCGCCGCAGCGTCTTCGGCCGCGACCAGACGAAACAGCGACGTGCCGCCCACGATCCGGAACCCGGCGGCGATCAGCAGCCTGTCCAGCCGCATCGCCTCGCCTTCCAGCCGCTTACGCGTCCTCTCGGCCCAACCGGTGTCCGCATAGGCCGCGCGGCCAAAAGCGATGGCGTCCGCCCCGACCGGCCAGTCCCCGACCCGGCGGCGGACCCGGTTGGCCAGCTCGGGATCGGCGACGACGAAGCCCAGCCGGGCGCCCGGCAGGCCATGAAACTTTCCAAACGACCGCAGCACGACCGTCCGTTCCGACGCCAGCGGCGCCGCGCTGAACCCGGGCGCCACCTCGCCGAAGGACTCGTCGACCACCAGCCACCGGTCCCCGGCGGCGGCGATCAGATCTTCTGGCGCGCTCAGGGCGCCGTCGGGATTGTTCGGATTGACCACCACCAGCACGCCCGCATCGGCCTGGGCCAGCGCCGCCCGCTCGACGGCGACGACCTCCACCCCCGCCAGCCGCCAGGCGTTGGCGTGGCTGCCATAGGTCGGCGAGGCGATCGCGGCATGCCGGACGTTCAACAGCGAGGGCAGCAGCCTCAGCCCCGCCTCGGCGCCGGCGACGGCGGCCACGCGTTCGGGATCGACCCCGAACGCCGCCGCTGCTGTGGCTTCCAGCGCCGCCGTCTCCTCGGGATCCGGCAGGCGGGTCAGGCTGTCCAACGACGCCCGGCCCTTTCTCCAGCCGTGCGGATTGATCCCCGTCGACAGGTCGAGCCAGGGTCGCGGCGCGGACGGCCATGCCGCCTGCGCCGCGATCAGTCGTCCGCCGTGAGGAACAGACGCCCCGGCCATGACCGTTCCCTAGAACCGCGCCCGGACGCCGACGAAGGTCCCGCGACCCGCCGAACCATAGTTGCGCGTGGTCTGATAGGTCTCGTCGTCAACGTTCTCGACCCGGCCGTAGACTTCCAGATTGTCGTCGATCGGGTACGAAATCCGCAGGTCCACCAGGGTGTAGCCCTTCAGCGTGAAGGCGTTCGACGCGCTGTCGAAGCTGTCGCCCGCATACCGCACCGCCACGCCCGTCGTCAGGCCGAACGGCCAGACATAGGACGCCGACAGGTTCGCCGTCTCTTCCGGGCGCCGCGCCAGATCACGCCCGAAGTTGGCGCCGGGCGTCTCGTTTTCCGTGTCCGTGAAGGTGTAGTTGGCCGAGACCGAGAACGCCCCCAGCCACGCCGCCGCCGCCAGCTCGACCCCGTCGGCCGAGGTCTTTGCGGTGTTGTTGTAGTAGCCGAAGCGGGGCTGACCATCGACCGTGCACATCGGATCGGTGCTCGGGCTGCTGCACGAGACATAGTCGATCTGGTTCGTGGTCTCGCGGTTGAAGTAGGTCGCCGACAGGCTGACCCGACGGTCGAACAGCCACTGCTCGGCGCCCGCGTCCCAACCGTCCGCCTCTTCCGGCTGCAGGGCCAGATTCCCGTACTCGCTGTACAGCTGGTACAGGCTCGGCGCCTTGAAACCCTGGCCGAAGCTGGCGCGCAGGACGGTGTTTCCGCCGTTCAGCGACCACGCCGCCGCAGCCTGACCCAGGGTCTTGCCGCCAAAGGTGTCGTGCTCGTCGCGACGCACGCCGCCGGTCAGGGTCAGGCCGTCGATGACCTCGCCCTGGACCTGCAGATAGACCCCTTCGATGCCGACCTTGTTCGTATCCGGCGTCGGGTTCGGATCGAAATCGGACGGCGAGGCCGTGCTGAACTCGCTGTCCTCGTGCTCGGCCCCGAAGGTGGCGGTCCAGCCTTCGCGGATGTCGAACACGCCCTGATATTCAAAGCGCTCATTGGTCCCCTCGGCGTCGAAGGTGACCGTCGTGACGGGCTGGTCGGGGTTGAAGTTGTCGCGCTCGGTCCGGGTGTAACCATAGCCGATGCGGTTGCTCAGCCGGTCGCCGAACAGGTCGAAATTCAACCCGGCGTAGGCGACCAGTTCCTTCGTCCGGCCGTACTCGCGCGTATCGCCGAACGTGTAGGGCGGGACCGAAAGGAAGCCGTCGATGTCGGTCGTTCCGTCCGAATACACGGCCCGCAGATCGATCGAGACGTCCTCGGTCAGCTTGATGTCGGCGCGGCCGCTCAGGCCGGTGTTCTCATAGCCGTCATCCTCGGTCCCGACAGCGGCGGTGGAAAACCCGTCGGTTTCGAAATGCGATACGGCCAGTCGCCAGATCAGCCGCTCCCCGGCCCCGCCGATCCCGCCACGCAGATACTGGGTCCCGCGCGAACCCGCCTCCGCGTCCAGGGTGGCCGCGAACGGCGCGGTCGGCCGGGCGGTGACGATGTTGACCACGCCGCCGATGGCCTGGCTGCCCCACAGGGTCGATTGGGCGCCGCGCAGCACCTCGATGCGCGCGATATCACCTGTCAGCAGGCTGCCGAAGTTAAAGCCGCCGCCGGTCGACGACGGGTCGTTCAGCTTGACGCCGTCGATCACGACGACGGTCTGGTCCGACTCCGCGCCCCGGATGCGCAGGGCGGTCGAGCCCCCGATCCCGCCATTGCGCGACAGGCTGACGCCCGGCGTGCGGACCAGCAGGTCGGCGACCGACACGGTCTGGCTGGTCTCGATGGCTTCGGTCGTCAGCACGGTGACCGACTGGCCCACGCGATCGGCGGCCTGGGCCGACCGGTTGGCGGTGACGATGACGTCGGCCAGTTGCGTGGCGTCCATGTCCGGGTTTGCGACAGGAACGTCGGCGGCATGTGCATTAGAGGCGAGGAGAAGCGCGGCCGCGGCGGCGCCCAGATAAAGTTCAGGTCTCATAACGGGTCCAATCCCTTGCTCGACAACGAGCCGGCGCCGCTGAACAGCCGCGATCGGACGAAAAGACACGCCCCATCGCGACCGCGCAGCGATGCGCAGCCCAACAGACGTCGTCATTCGGGTTAGATCCCGTTCCGCTCGGCACACCACGTCCGCGCGAAGGACGACCACGACGGGCAGGTCTCCTGGCTTGCGGGTCAACGCCGGTGCGCACCGCCTTCCCAGACCCTCCGGCTTTCGCCTTCGGAACCCAGTGGCTAGTGGTGCGCGGGCTCGCCGCTTACAGTTGCGTGGGCAGCCCGGGGTTCACACCCGAGTTCCCTTTTCATCCCCATCACTGGGGAACCTGTCGCGAGCGGGGCTGTAGCCCATCGCTTCGCGTCGCACAATGGAATGACCCATGACCCTGACGCTGGTCCTCGGCGCCGCCCGTTCGGGCAAGACGGCCTGGGCCCAATCCCAAGGCGAAGAACGAGCCGGCTCCGGCCGCCCCCTGACCATGATCGCCACCGCCCAGGCCTTCGACGACGAGATGGCCGACCGCATCGCCCGCCACCGCCTCGACCGTGACGCTCGCTGGCGCACGGTCGAGGCGCCGCTGGACCTCGTCGCCGCCCTGTCCGCCCTGACGTCGGACGACATCGTCGTGGTCGACTGCCTGACCCTGTGGCTCAGCAACCAGATGGCCGCCGACGCCGACATCGGCGCCGCCTGCCTCGCCCTGACCACAGCCGCCCGCGCCTGCCCGGCCGACCTGATTCTGGTGTCAAACGAGGTCGGCTGGGGCATCGTCCCCGACAACGCCCTGGCCCGCCGCTTCCGCGACGACGCCGGCCGCCTGCATCAGCAACTGGCCCGGGTCGCGGATCAGGCGGTGCTGATCGTCGCCGGCCTGCCGCTGTGGCTCAAGGGCGGCTGAAACCCTCCGGATCCCTTGGCCCTGATACCGTTGTCAGACTAGTCTGCCGGCCTCGCATCGCGCGCCGCCGGAGAGACGACCATGGCCTTCAATCGACGCACCCTGGTCGGACTCGCCGCCCTTGTCGCCGCCGCCGCACCAGCCCTGAAGGCCGCCGCCCGCCCGGCCGGCCAGACGGCCGACCAGACGTCTGACCAGACCGCGCCCCTCGCGCCGCCCGACCCGACCGAGGAGTTCCGCCTCTGGCCCGGCGGTGCGCCCGGCGGCGAAAAGGTCACCGTGGTCGGCGCCGTCACCGAACGCTCGACCGATCCGGCGTACCACGACCGTTTCGCCCAGTTCACCACCGACCCGATTCTCAGCGTCGTCCGGCCCGAGCATCCCAACGGCTCCGCCCTGCTGTTGATCCCAGGTGGCGGCTATCGCTGGTCCGTGGTCGACAAGGAGGGGCTGGACTGCGCCCGCGTCTTCGCCGCCGCCGGCGTCACCTGCTACGTCCTGCGCTATCGCCTGCCCGCCGACGGCTGGGCGGCCGGTCCCGACGCCCCGCTGCAGGACGCCCAGCGCGCGTTGCGCATGATCCGCGCCCGGGTGGATCAGGATGGCGTCGACCCGAAGCGCGTCGGCGTTCTCGGCGCCTCGGCTGGCGGCCATCTGGCGGGCCTGCTGACCGTCCGCAAGGACACGACCTACGCCGCCATCGACGAGATCGACAAACAGTCCCACCGCCCCGACCTGACCATCCTGATGTATCCGGTCGCGACCATGGCCGACCCGTTCGTCCACGCCGGGTCGCGTCAGCATCTGCTGGGCGCCGCCCCCAGCGCCGAAATGATCGCCGCCTGGTCGCTGGAGCAGATGGACTGGACCGGCGCGCCGCCGACCTTCCTGCTGCACGCCATCGACGATCAATCCGTCCCCGTCGAGAACAGCCTGCAACTGCTGGCCGCGATCCGGAAGGCGAACGTCCCGACCGAGGCCCATCTGTTTCAGGAAGGCGGCCACGGCTTCGGCATCCGCCTGATCCAGGGCAAGCCCGCCGCCGCCTGGCCCGAACTGGCTCTGGCCTGGGCTCGCCGCCACGCCTGGGCCGCCTGACGCCGTTTCAGGTTCCGGGCTGGATATAGGGGACGCGTGAGAAGAACCGCCGCTCGTCTCCGCGCGGATCGTTCTCCATCCGCGAGGTGGCGTCGAACACCATCGTCTCGCGCCCGGGCAGACCATAGGGCGTCCACTCCGGCATCCCCGGATGGTTGGGGTCGCCGGTCCGCGCCAGGGCGATGAAGGCGTCGCTCATCTGGTCGGCCGCCGCCTGTGCGCCCGGCCCCTTCGTCCGCGAACCCGGCGCCTCGACATTGTCGAACACCAGCGGGATGTCCGCCGTATGCATCGCCCCGCTGCGCCCGTTGTCCAAAGTCGCCGGAACATTCAGTTGATAGACCCAGACCGGCGTTCCGGATGTCGCCCGCTGCTCGGCCTCGATCACCGCCCCGCGCCATGACCGCCCGGCTGTCGTCGCCCCGATCAGCACCTGATCCGGCGTCCAGTCCGGCCGCATTCGCCGGTATTCGGCGATCACCGTCTCGGGCGCGATGTCGATCCGCATCTGATCGGGCGACAGCCGCGCCGCCAACGAGTCCCATGTCAGCCCCGCATTGGCCGGATCGCCGCCCATGAAGGCCAGGGTCTCGTCGCGCGTATTGCCGATGATCATCGGCATCCGCGCCGACTGTGGCGCCGTATCCGGATAGAAGGGATGCCGGTGCAGGACCACGTCGTCCATGACCGGTCCCCAGTACAGGCCGCTCCTGTACAGGACCGGATCGGCCGCGCCGGCCGCCTCCAGCAACCGCTCCGCCGGCAGGGTCCGCACCTCGGCCGCCCGTTCCGGCGTCAGGTCCAGCGCCCTCAGCCATGCCACAGCCCGGCTGGTGGCGTTGATCGGGCCGGACGCGGTCACCTGCTGGCCGCTCATGGTCGCGGCGCGGTGGAACAGGCCCTCGGCCGCGGGGGTCGCCATCAGGGTCGCGATCTTGGCCCCGCCGCCCGACTGGCCGAACAGCATGACCCGGTCCGGATCACCCCCGAAGGCCGCGATATTGTCCCTCACCCACCGCAGGGCCAGGATCAGGTCGAGATTGCCCGCATTGCCCGAGGACTCCAGCCCCCCGGTCAGACGCGCCAGATAGGCGTAGCCGAACAGGTTCAGGCGGTGGTTCAGGGTCACCACCACCACGTCGCCGCGCCGGCTCAGCCGTGTTCCGTCGTACAGGGCGTTCGATCCCGATCCGTTCGAATAGGCGCCGCCGTGGATATAGACCATGACCGGCCGCCGCTCGCGGTCCAGCCCGGGCGTCCAGACATTCAGGAACAGGCAGTCCTCGGACGGGTTCGCCTCGTCGCTGCGCTGGGGCGAGGCCTCGCCGTACGTCAGACACTCGAGCGGCTCTGTCCAGGGCGCCGGCGCGACGGGCGGCTGGAAGCGTCGGGGTCCGGTGTCCGCGCCATAGCGGACGCCCTTGAACGACAGGGTCACGCCATCGCGGGCGCCGATGACCGGTCCATGGGTCGTGCGAACGACCGGGGCCGCTGTCTGGGCCATCGCCGCGCGGGGCCAGAGCCCCGCCGCCAGACCGCTGCCGGCCAATCCCCCAAGCGTCATCTCGCGTCGCGTGATCATCGCTTCATTCCTTGTCGGGACAGCAGAACGACGCGGACGTCGCCGCCCGCGCCGGGTTTCGTCGTCAGACCTTCGCCGGAGCGTATTTCGGCGTGATCAGGTGAACGACCAGCAGGGCGATCAGATAGACCGAACCCGCCACGATGAAGATGGGCGTATAGGTGCCGATCTTCTCGAGCACCTGCCCCACGTATTTCGAGAAGATCATTCCCCCGACGCCGCCCAGCATCCCGCCTATGCCCACGACGGACCCCACCGCGGAGCGCGGGAAGACGTCGCCCGGCAAGGCGTAGAGGTTGGCCGAAAAGCCCTGGTGGGCGGCGGTGGCGATGCCGATGATCAGGACGGCGATCCAGACGTTCGAGGCGAAGGCGGCGAACATGACCGGCACGGCCAGAAGCGCGCAGATCAGCATCGTCACCTTGCGCGCCACATTCAGGCTGACGCCCCTGTGCATCAGGCGCGACGACAGCCAGCCGCCCCCCACCGAACCCACATCCGACAGCAGATAGATGGCGACCAGCGGCGGGCCGAAGGTCTTCAGATCGAGCCCGTAGCGCTTGCCGAGGAAGTCCGGCAGCCAGAACAGGAACATCCACCAGATCGGATCGATCAGGAACTTGCCCAGCGCATAGGCCCAGGTTTCCTTGACGGTCAGCAGTTTCAGCCAGCCGACCTTTTCGGCGGGGTCGGCGGGATCCTGTTCGATATAGGCCAGCTCGGTCGCCGACAGACGCTTCTGATCACGCGGCTTGCGATAGACCAGCAACCAGATCGGCAGCCAGATCAGACCCAGCAGGCCGGTGACCAGGAAGGCCATCTGCCAGCCGAAGGCCAGAACCAGCGCGGGCACCAGCAGGGGCGTGACGATGGCGCCGATGTTGGTGCCGGCGTTGAACAGGCCGGTAGCCAGGGCGCGTTCCTTCTTGGGGAACCACTCCGTGACCGCCTTGATCCCGCCGGGGAACCCGCCGGCCTCGCCGACGCCCAGCAGCATCCGCGCCATGATGAAGTGGGTCAGGTCCCGCGCGCCGCCGTGCAGGATGTGCCCGACCTGCCAGATGGCGAAGGCGATGCCCAGGCCGAACCGGGCCCCGATCCTGTCCATCAGCCGGCCCCAGATCGCATAGAACAGGGCGTAGCTGGCCTGGAACCAGAAGACGATGTCCGCATAATCCGTCTCGGACCAGCCGAACTCGGCCGACAGGGTCGGCTTCAACACCCCGATCATCTGCCGGTCGACGTAGTTGATCACCATGGCTGCGAACAGCAGCCACATGATCAGCCATCGATACTTGCCCGGCGACGGCGCTTTCACCGTGATGGGCGGCGGCATGGTGGCGTCAGTCATTACTGGAACCCGTTCCTGGTCTTCTGTTTGTCCCCACGCATCCCGCCTTGTTTCCCGCTCGAAGCGGGCCGGAGGGTTGGCGTCTGATGTTAGTCTAGTCTGCGCCCGCCGTGACGATGACGCCCTTGATGACGCCCGCGCCCTTGAAGTCGCAGACGAATTCGCTGCCGCTATATATCCGGTGCACCCCGGTCACGGCGCCGGTCGACACCAGCATGCCCGCCGTCAACGGACGTCCGGTGCGGGCGCAGTGCTCCAGCAGGAAACGCACGGACTCGATCGCCCCGCCGGCCAGCGACAGTGCGCCGCCCGTGCCGACGCTGACGCCGTCGATGGTGGTCTCGACCTCGATCGCATCCATCCGGTCGCGCCAGTCGGTCAGTTCCTGTCCGACCAGCAGGCCGCCGTTGTTGCCGAAGTCCGAAGCGACGACGGCCGAGCCGAGGTCGTTGATCGCCGACAGCGGACTGCCGGCCAGTTCGATGCCCAGGAAGACCGCATCGACGGCGTCGCACGCCTGATCCAGGGTCCATTCGGTCTGGACCGGATCGACCCCCTCGCCGATGCGGGCGATGAACTCGGCCTCGACCGCGGCGAACCCGCCCTCGATCGCGGGCAGGCGATTGATCGCGCCGTTGTCGTCCTGACGGTTGCGGGCGAAGATCGCGCCGGCCAGACGGTGGATGCCCAGTTTCGCCTGCTGCGCCGGCGGCACGCCGCCGACCTTCCAGCCGATGATCTCGTCGGGATACAGGCCGATGGCGATGTCCTGGATCGCATAGGACTCGGCCATCGCCTGGGGCATGTCGCCGGGATAGCCGGGCAGCGCCCGGTTCGCCAGACGCGCCTGCACGAACGATTCGGCGATATCGGCCGCCCGGGTGGCGGTTGCGCTCACGGCCGTCACTTGCGGCGAACTCTGGATGAAATCGAAAACAACACGACGACCTCTCGAAGGAACGCCGATAATGGCGGCCCGAGGAAACCGGTGTCAATGCGCTTCTGACAACGACGTGGCGTTCGGCGCGAGACGCCGCTATGCCTTGACGAAAGAACAGTGGGGAAACCGGTGACAGACGACCAGCGCACCAGCAAGACCGGCAAGCGCGCCACCATCAACGACGTCGCCCGCGTCGCACAGGTGTCCAAGAAGACCGTCTCGCGCGTCATCAACCAGTCGCCCTTCGTCCGCGAGGAGACGCGCGAACGGGTCGTGGCGGTCATCGCCGAGCTGGACTTCACCCCCGACGCCCAGGCCCGCGGCCTCGCCTTCCGCCGGTCCTTCCTGGTCGGCCTGATCTACGACCAGCCCAGCCCCAACTATGTCGTCAACATGCAGCAGGGCGTGCTGGACGGGCTGAAGGGTTCGGGCCTCGAACTCGTCGTCCACCCCTGCCTGCGCAAGTCCGAGACCCTGCTTCAGGACATCCGCACCTTCGTCGAGCGGCAAAAGCTGTTCGGCGTCATCCTGCCCCCCTCGATCTCGGAGGACGAGGGCGTGATCCAGCTGCTGCGCGACCTCGACACCCCCTATGTCCGCATCGCCTCGGTCGCCCTCGACGACGCCCGCTCGATGGTGGTCACCAACGACAGCGTCGGCGCCGCCGAGGCCGCCCGCCATCTGGCCGCCCTGGGCCATACCCGGGTCGCCTTCATCTCCGGCCCGCCGTGGTTCCGTTCCAGCGCCGTGCGCGGCGACGGCTTCCGCGCCGGCCTCGCCGAGAGCGGCCTGACCCTGGACGAGGCCTATGTCGCGGTGGGCGGCTACACCTTCGAATCGGGCGCCGAATGCGCCGCGAACCTTCTGGCCCTCGACCCGCCCCCGACCGCCATCTTCACCGGCAATGACGAGATGGCGCTGGGCGTGTTCAAGGCCGCCCGCGACCTGGGCCTCGACATACCGCGCGATTTGTCCGTCGTCGGCTTCGACGACCTGCCCATGGCCTCGCGCGTCTGGCCCAACCTGACCTCCGTCCGCCTGCCCATCCGCGACATGGGCCGGATGGCCGCCGAGAAGATCCTGGCTCCCATGCGCGGCATGGATCCGGCGAAACTGGACCAGCCCGAGGTGCGTCCCTCGCTGGTCGTGCGCGAGTCGGCCATCGCCCTCCCCTCCACCCGCGCCTGATCCCCTGAAGTCGGTCCCGCCCCGCATCACGGCTTGCGACCCGCCCTGACACCGGTTACCAAGACCGCCAATCAATCGTGGCGCGGAAGGCGGGAAGTCGGCAGACTCCGGCCCAACCGCGTGTTTTCCAGGGAGCTCGCCAGATGGCCGATCCGATGTATTCCAAGGTCCTTCACGCGACCCATCCCGACATGATGGACGGCGCGTCGAACGATCAGCTGCGCGACCGCTATCTGATGACCGGCCTGTTCACCCCGGGCCGGGTCGTCCTCAACTATTCGCACAACGAGCGGATGGTGATCGGCGGCGCGACCCCGGGCGCCGAAGCCCTGAAGATGCCCGTCCATTCCGAGCCCGAAAGCCAGAAGGGCGCGCCCTTCTGCGTCTCGCGCGAACTGGGCGTGGTCAACATCGGCGGCGCGGGTTCGATCACCGTCGACGGCGTCAGGACCGACCTCGCCTTCCGCGACGGCCTCTATATTCCGATGGGTTCGGCCGACATCACCTTCGAGAGCGCCGACGCCTTGAACCCGGCCAAATACTATCTGATCTCGACCCCGGCCCACTTCCGGCACGCGCTGACCAAGATCTCCATCGACCAGGCCGTGCCGATCGAGATGGGCTCGCTGGAGACCTCCAACGAACGCACGATCTACCAGTACATCGTCCCCGCCAAGGTGAAGTCCTGCCAGCTGCTGCTGGGCGTGACCGTGCTGAAGACCGGCAGCGTGTGGAACACCATGCCTCCCCACCTGCACGACCGTCGCTCGGAGGCCTATCTCTATTTCGGCCTCGGCGAGAACGACCGCGTCTTCCACTTCATGGGCGATCCCGAAGCGGCCCGTCACATCGTCGTCCAGGATGGCGAAGCCGTCATGAGCCCGCCGTGGTCGATCCACATGGGTTCGGGCACCTCGAACTACACCTTCATCTGGGGCATGGGCGGCGAGAACCTCGACTACACCGACATGCACAAGCTCGACATCTGCCAGCTCAAGTAGGCGACAGACACATGGCCAATCCGTTCAGCCTGGCCGGCAAGGTCGCGCTCGTCACCGGCGGCAATGTCGGCATCGGTCAGGGCATCGCCCTGGCCCTCGCCGACGCCGGCGCGGACATCGCCTCGGTCGCCCGCCGCGCCTCCGACGACACCGTCGGCAAGGTTCTGGCCAGGGGCCGCCGCGCGATCTCGATCCAGGCCGACCTGATGTCGATGGAGCCGATCGGCCGCATCATCGAGGAAGCCGAAGCGGGCCTCGGCCCGATCGACATCCTGATCAACAACGCCGGCATCATCCGCCGGAACGACGCGGTCGACTTCACCGAACAGGACTGGGACGACGTCATGAACGTCAACCTGAAGACCGTCTTCTTCCTGTCCCAGGCCGTGGTGAAGACCATGATCGCTGGCCCGGACGGGACAAGCCGGGGCGGGAAGATCATCAACACCGCCTCCATGCTCTCCTACCAGGGCGGCATCCGCGTGCCGTCCTATACGGCGTCCAAATCGGGCGTCGCGGGCCTGACGAAGCTGATGGCCAACGAATGGGCGAAGCACGGCGTCAACGCCAACGCCATCGCCCCCGGATACTTCGCTACCGACAACACCCAGGCGCTTCAGGACGACCCGGTCCGTTCGAAGGAAATCCTCGGCCGCATCCCCGCCGGACGCTGGGGCGACCCGTCCGACATCGGCGGCGCGGCCGTCTTCCTGGCCAGTTCGGCGTCCGACTACGTTCAGGGCATCACCCTTCCTGTCGACGGCGGCTGGCTGGCGCGCTGATCCCGCGCTAACGTCACAGGCATGAGCACCTCTTCTTCCGGCGGCCGAATCCTTTGCTTCGGTGAAATGTTGCTGCGTCTGAACCCGCCCGAGGGCGAGTTGCTGATGCAGGGGAATACACTCACCGTCCGCCCGGGCGGCGCCGAGGCCAATGTCGCCGTATCGCTGGCCCGCTATGGCGCGCCCGCCGCCGCCGCCACCGTCCTGCCGGACAATGCTCTGGGCTATGGCGTCCGCGACGAGCTGCGCAAACATGGCGTCGACACCTCGGGCGTCCGGTTCCGTCCCGGCCGCATGGGTCTGTATTTCATGACCCCCGGCGCGGTTCGCCGTCCCGCCGACGTCCTCTACGACCGCGCCGACTCAGCCTTCGTGCGCCACGTCGACACCGCCTTCGACTGGCCCGCCCTGCTGGACGGGGTCGCCTGGCTGCACGTCTCGGGCGTCACCCCGGCCGTCGGCCCGACCGGCACGCGCGCCGCGCTTCAGGCCGTGGACGCGGCCAGGGCCGCCGGCGTGAAGGTCTCATTCGACGGCAATTACCGCGGCAAACTGTGGGGCGAATGGGCCGGCGATCCGCCCGCCACCCTCGGCCGCATGCTGTCGACCGCATCGATCGCCTTCGCCGACGAACGCGACTTCGCCCTGGTCCTGGGCCGCACCTTCGACGATCCGGATCCGCATCAGCGCCGTCGCGCCGCCGCCGCCGCCGCCTTCGAGGCCTTCCCGACCCTGGACCGCATCGCCTGCACCCTGCGGGTTCAGGAAAGCGTCGCCGATCAGGCTCTTTCGGCCATCATGCTGACTCGCGACGGCTCCGGCGTCGTCGAGACCCACGCCGAGCCCATCCACATGGCCGGGGTCGTCGACCGCGTCGGAGGCGGCGACGCCTTCGCCTCGGGCGTCCTGTTCGGCGTCTGGAGCGGCTGGTCCGACGACGAAGCCCTCGCCTTCGGCCTCGCCGCCGCCGGCCTGAAACACTCGGTTCACGGCGACTTCAACCTGTTCACCGCCGCCGACGTCCGCGCCGCCATGGGCCCCGGCGGGTTCGATATCCGCAGGTAGCGTCCCCTTCTCCCCTTGGGGGAGAAGGTGGGCCGCGGAGCGGGCCGGATGAGGGGTATGCGTCATCGGACCTGGTCCGACCGCAGACGACAGGAACGCATCGGGCGTACCCCTCATCCGTCAGGCTCCGCCTGCCACCTCCTCCCCCGAGGGGAGAAGGAACAGGCGCTGAACCCGCCACCCGAACCCGCCCAGTCCCAACGATTTCCCGGCTTTGCCGCCAGAACCACTCCCGCGAACGCGCCCTGCTTCGGGCCGCCCCTACACTGGCCATGTCCCGTCGCAGGGAGGGCCGTCGG
>Ga0247808_10000176_pt1 | contig 39500 bp, 36 predicted proteins | sample UWRJL089202R1_FD_179914 | JGI IMG/M metagenome (GOLD analysis project Ga0247808, IMG submission 179914) | Plant litter microbial communities from Arlington Agricultural Research Station in Wisconsin, United States - UWRJ-L089-202R-1 | ecosystem: Environmental > Terrestrial > Plant litter >... | reverse complement strand
CGATCTCGGAGATCAACGCCGGCCGGGCGATCGCGGCGCTGTTGACGCCCACCTTGTCGGCGCCGCTGGCCTGCAACCGGGAGACGTCGTCGACGCTGCGGATGCCGCCGCCCACCGTGAGCGGGATGAAGACCTGCTCGGCGGTGGCGCGCACGACGTCGTAGGTGGTGGACCTGTCGTCGACCGTGGCGGTGACGTCGAGGAAGGTCAGCTCGTCTGCGCCCTGCTCGTAGTAGCGCTTGGCGAGTTCGACGGGGTCACCGGCATCGCGCAGGTTCTGGAAGTTGACGCCCTTCACCACGCGGCCGTTGGCCACGTCGAGGCACGGGATCACTCTGACGGCGAGGCTCATGGGTGCGGGTGCGCTTTCTGGTCTACGACCTGGTTGACGACGGCCTGGTTTACAACCGGGCGTTGTGGATGGACGTGACGAGGATGGCGCGGGCACCGAGTTCGTACAACCGGTCCATGACGCTGTTGGTGTCCAGCCGCGGGATCATCACCCGCACGGCGACCCAGTTCGGGTCGCGGAGCGAGGAGATCGTGGGCGACTCTATGCCTGACGCGGCCTGGCAGGCGGCGTCGAGGTTGTCGACGTGCACGTCGTAGTCCACCAGGACGTACTGGCGGGCCACGAGAACGCCCTGCAGGCGGCGCAGCAGAGTGTTGATGCCCGGGTTCACGTTGTCGGAGGTGATCAGCACAGCGGTCGATTCGAGGATGACCGGGCCGAAGATCTGCAGGCCGGCCTTCCGCAGCGTGGAGCCTGTGGAGACCACGTCGGCGACGGCATCCGCCACGCCCAGCTGCACGGCGGACTCGACGGCTCCGTCGAGAGTGACCAGGTGCACGTTCACGCCGTGCCCGGCCAGGAAGGTGCCTACAAGGCCGGGGTAGCTCGTGGCGACGCGGAGGCCCTCGAGGTCGGCGAGGTCGGTGAAGCGGCCGGCGGGCCCGGCGAAGCGGAAGGTGGAGCCGCCGAAGTCGAGGCTGGCGATCTCCGCGGCACTCGAACCGGAATCCAGCAGCAGGTCACGGCCGGTGATGCCCACGTCCAGCGCTCCGCTGCCGACGTAGGTGGCGATGTCACGGGGACGCAGGTAGAAGAACTCCACGTCGTTGCGCGGGTCGGCGACGACGAGGTCGCGCGGGTCGCGGCGACCGTTGTAGCCGGCCTCCGACAGCATCTGGGCGGCGGTCTCGGCGAGGGAGCCCTTATTGGGCACGGCGATTCTCAACATGTCAATCTTTCTGATGGTGGGCGGTACTCACGCTGAGTACACACGCTGGGGGTGGTTTTCCGTGAGGGCGTCGACATCAGAGATGTCGGTAGACGTCCTCGGGGGAAAGACCCTTCGCCACCATCAACACCTGCAGGTGGTAGATGAGCTGCGAAATCTCTTCGGCAGTCTCGGTGTCACTCTGGTACTCGGCGGCCATCCACACCTCGGCGGCCTCTTCGACGATCTTCTTGCCGATGGCGTGCACGCCGGCGTCGAGCTCGCGGACGGTGCCGGAGCCCTCAGGGCGGTCGATGGCCTTCTGGCTCAACTCAGCGAACAGGGCGTCGAATGTTTTCACTCGTACAGGTTACCGGTCCGGCAGGGCGACCGGGCGCGCACCGGTCGGCCGATCGCTCAGCCGGGCCGTTCAGCCGGGCCGTCTAGCCGTGCCGTTTAGCCGTGCCGGTGCGGATGCGCCTCGGCGGCCGCGCGGAGGGCGGCGATGCGGTCGGCGGGGTTGCCGTTGAAGACGCTGGAGCCGGCCACGAAGGTGTCTGCGCCGGCCTCTGCGGCCTGCACGATGGTGTCCTCGGTGATGCCGCCGTCGACCTGCAGCCAGACGTCGAGGCCGCTGGCCCTGACGGCGTCGGCGAGCACACTGAGCTTGGGCATGGTGGAGGCCAGGAAACTCTGCCCGCCGAAGCCGGGTTCGACGGTCATGACAAGCACCTGGTCGAACTCGGCGAGCAGCTCCAGGTACGGCTCGACCGGTGTGCCCGGCTTGAGGGCGATGCCGGCCCTGGCACCGATCTGACGCAGCCGGCGGGCCAGGCCCACGGCATCCGCCGCCGCTTCGGCGTGGAACGTGACCGAGTAGGCGCCGGCTTCGGCGTAGGCGGGCGCCCACCGGTCCGGGTCCTCGATCATGAGGTGGATGTCCAGCGGGATCGCCGACACCTGAAGCAGACGCTCCACGATGGGCAGCCCCAGGGTGAGGTTCGGCACGAAATGGTTGTCCATCACGTCCACGTGGGCGAGGTCCGCGCTGCTGATGCGGCCGAATTCGCTCTCCAGGTTGGCGAAGTCTGCGGCCAGAATGCTGGGGTTGATCCGGGTAACCATCCACTCACCCTAGCGAATCGTCCCGAGCGGCCTGGCCTGCGCCTCGGTGCGCTGCAGCAGGGTGATGAACATGGCGTCGGTGCCGTGGCGGTGCGGCCAGAGCTGCACGCTGCCGGGGTCGCCGGCGAGGTCGAGCGGATGTTCCGCCAGGCTCTGCAGCACCGCGGCGGTGTCGAGGGGCTCGATCTTGTCGCCCCAGGCCTTCCGTGCGGTGGCCACGATGCCGCGGGTCTCGGCGACGTGCGGCGAGCAGGTGACGTAGGCGAGGATGCCGCCGGGCTTGAGGGCGCCGAGGGCCGCGTGGAGCAGGGCGGACTGCAGGTCGGAGAGTTCGGCGACGTCCTTGGGGAGCTTCCGCCACCGGGCCTCCGGGCGCCGCCGCAGGGCGCCGAGGCCCGTGCAGGGGGCGTCCAGCAGGATCCGGTCGAAGACCTCCGGCTGGTCCTCGCCCACCCAGGTGCCGTCCATCTCCCAGACGGGGACGTCGGCGGGGACGGCGGCCAGCGCGGCGCGCACGAGCTGAGCGCGCGCAGGGACGACCTCGTTCGCGACGAGGCTGGCGCCGCCGTTGAGGGCTTCGGCGGCGAGCAGGGCGGCCTTGCCGCCGGGGCCGGCGCACAGGTCGAGCCAGCGCTCCCCCGCCACGATCGGGCGGGCCCGGCTGAGCGCGAGTGCCGCCAGCTGCGATCCCTCGTCCTGCACCCGGAGGCGCCCCTGGCTCTCCTTCATCAGGTGGTGGGGGTCTCCCCCGGCCAGAACGAAGCCGGTGGGCGAGTACAGGTCGGCGTCGCCGAGTTCGTCCGTGGCTCCACCGAGTCCGGGCAGGGCCACCATGTTCACCCGGGGCGCGGCATTGTCGGCGGCGAGCAGCTCTTCGAGCTCCTGCTCACGGCCCTCCTGCCTGAGTGCCTGGCGGAAGGCGCGGACGACCCAGACCGGATGCGAGTACAGCGTGGCCAGGGCGTCGTCGCCAGATCCGGCGTCAGCGAGGATGCGTTCGCGCCACTCGTCGGCGCTGACGCGGGCGATGGCGCGCAGCACGCCGTTGGTGAAGCCGGTGGCGGAGCGGGAGCCCACCTGGCGGGCCAGTTCGACGGACTCGTTGACGGCGGCGTGGGTGGCCACGCGCGTGGCCAGCAACTGGTGGGCGCCGAGTCGGAGCACATCGAGGATGGCGGGGTCGATGGCGCTGACGGGCCGGCCGGCGGCCTCGGCGATGACCCGGTCGTAGAAGCCCTGCATGCGCAGGGTGCCGTAGGTGAGCTCGGTGGCCAGGGCGGCGTCCGCCGTGTTGAGCGCGGCGCGCTGGATGCGGGTGGGCAGCAGCAGGTTGGCGTAGGCGTCGTCCTCGCGCACGGCGGCGATGACCTCATAGGCGACCCGGCGGGCCGGCTGGACGACGAAGTTGGGCCGGGTGGTGTCCCGCTGGGCGCTCATGAGGCGACCACCTCGGTTGCTGCCACTCCGCGCCACCAGTCGATTGCTTTCATTGGGGTTTTTCCTGCCGGTTGAACGGTGATGAGCTCGAGCGGATCCGTGCCGGTGCCGATGAGGACTCGTTTGTCGATTTCGCTGAGGTGTCCGGGTGCGAGCCGGGACAGGCCGTGCGCCGGGGCCACATCGTGGAGCTTGAGGCGGGCGCCGCCGATCTCGGTGAAGGCACCGGGCTCGGGGGTCACCCCTCGGATGATCGCGTGGATCCGGTCGGCGTCGAGGGTCCAGTCGACCCTCGCGTCGTCCAGGGTGAGTTTGGGGGCCAGGGTCACCTCGCCCACCTGTTCGACGGGCCGGATGGTGCCTGCCGCGAGGTCGTCGACAACGCCGCAGAGCAGCTCGGCGCCACTGCGGCTCAGGCTTTCCAGCAGGGTGCCTGCCGTCGCGTGCCGGCCGATCGGAGTCGTGAGCTCGGCGAACACGGCGCCGGCGTCGAGTTCGGCGACGAGCTGGAACACGGCAGCACCGGTTTCGGCGTCGCCGGCCATGATCGCGCGCTGCACGGGCGCCGCGCCGCGCCAGCGCGGCAGCAGGGAGAAGTGCAGGTTGATCCAGCCCAGACGGGGAGCCGAGAGCAGCGGCTCGCGCACGAGGCCGCCGTAGGCCACGATCACGCCCAGGTCCGCGTCCAGCGCGGTGATGGACTCCGTGGCGGCGGCGTCGAGCCGGTTGGCCTTGATCACGGGCAGGCCGAGGCTGTCGGCGGCGGCGGCCACCGGGGACGGCGTGAGCACCCGCTTGCGACCCAGTGCGGCATCCGTGCGAGTCACGACGGCCGCGATCTCATGACCTGAGGAGGCCAGGAGGGTCAGGCTGGGCACGGCGACCTGCGGGGTCCCGGCGAAGACGAGTTTCATTTACAGCAGCTCCGGGTCGTCGAATCGTACTCTGAGTGTAGGCGCAGGGCGGAAGGCCGCGCCCTTGGGCTTGCGGCGGCTGGCGGCGTTCCGCACGATCGCGGCCTTGAGTGTGCGGGCGACCTCGTCGCCCAGCGGGTAGCCGAAACGGACGATGGCGCGCACCGAAGGCGTTCCCCCGGCCGCCTGAACGGGCCCGCTGCCGCCGGGCCCCGTACCGCCTGGTTCGTGCGCCACCGGTCCGAGCACGTCCAGTCCGGGCAGGTCGTCGAGGGATTCGAGGGCTGCCGCCACCTCCGCGCTGCTTCCGGTGACGGAGGCCACCCGCACGGCGGGCGGGAAGCGCAACTGCCGGCGGTCGGCCAGTTCCGCGGCGGCGTACGGGCCGGGCTGCCAGGTGTTGAGGGCGCGGGCGAGAGCTCCACCCACCCCGGCGAGCATGACCGAGGCGCCGGGGGCGGCCAGGGCGGCGGCGTTGGCCCACCAGCGGAGGCAGTCCTCCCCCACACGCAGGGACTCGCGCGCGAGCATCCGTTCGCCATCGAGGATGAGGATCGCGCTGTAGCCGTTACGGGGAATCGGTTCGGCGCCGCGGGTGGCGATCACCAGGGCCGGCTCTGGCCCGATCGTCTGCACGGTGTGCTCGCCGTCGGCGACGATGACCCGGGAACCGGGGAAGGCCCGGCCGAGTTCCTCGGCGGTGCGGCCGGTGCCCACGGTGACCACCCGCAGTTGGTTTCCCTCGCAGTGGGAGCAGTGCCAGCCGGCGGCCAGGTGGCCGCACCAGCGGCAGGCCGGGGTGGCGTTGGCGCTGGACTGCGCCAACGGGCCCTGGCACTGGGTGCACCGGGCGGACTGCCCGCAGGAGCGGCAGGCGAGCATCGGCGCGTAGCCGGGGCTCGCGACCTGAACCAGCACCGGTCCGGTGCGCACGGCCTCCTTCGCGGCCAGCCAGGCGGCCGACGGGATGCGCGCCGCCCTGGCCTGGGCGTCGGGCTCGGACTGGAAGGTGGTGGGGATCACGCGGGGATGGATGTCCGTGGTGGGGTGCACGGCGCGCAGCCAGCCGATCTCGATCAGGCGCTCGGTCTCGACGCTGCGCGAGTGCCCGAGGAAGACCAAGGCGCAGTCGGCCGCTTCCCGGCGGATCAGGGCGGCGTCCCTGGCGTGCACGTAGGGGCTGAGCTGTTCGCCGTAGAGCGGGTCACCGTCGTCCCAGATCACGATCAGGCCGAGGTCGTGGGCGGGGGCGTACACGGCCGACCGGTTGCCCACGATGATGCGCGGCGTGTCCTCGAGCAGGCCGAGGAAGCCGCGGTAGCGGTCTGGGTTGGCCTGCCGGGCGTCGACCCGGACGACGTCCTCCGCCGGCGCCAGCATCGCCAGGGCGGCCTGAAGCTGGTCCTGGTCGCGGAAGTCCGGGGTCACGAGAATGCTGCTCTTGCCCTGCCGGAGCGCCGACACGGCCAGTTCGGCCATGGTGATGGCCCAGGTGCCCACGGTGCTGCCGTCGTCTGCGCCCTTCTTGACGCCGGTCTTCACGTCCGTCGCCGGTGCGGCGGCGCCTGCCGGGGCTCCAGGCAGACGCACCAGGCTGGGCACGGCGGCGATAGCGACCCGCAACCGGTCGGCGACGATGGTGCCCAGCGTCTCGGGCGGATATTCGGCGAAGCCGGGTTCAGCCAGCTCGGCGGTCTGCGGCGCCGTCGGTGACCCGGCCACCGCGTCGCCGGCCTCGGCGGCCGCGGCTTCGGTCGCACGCGCGGCCAGCCAGGCTTTCTCCACTCGCACGGCGCGCGGTGGAACGGCCAGCCGGACGATGTCGCTGGCGTTGCCGGCGGCGCGGTCGGCCAGCCGTCGGGCCAGCTGCCAGACCGGCATGGTGAGCACCGGGACCGGCGACACGATCGATTCGACCGGGCTGAGCTTGCCGCTGTATCCCGCGTCAGCCGCAAGGCCGTCCAGGGTGGACGTGGACCCATCCGGCCCGGCGGGAGCGGTCGGGGGCTCGGCCTGCGGGTCGATCAGGTCGATGAGGTAGCCGTCGGCCACCCGGTTCGCCGAGCGCAGCGGAACCCGCACCCGGACGCCGGGCTGCGCGAGGTGGGCGAGTTCGTCGGGGATCGCATAGTCGAACAGGTGGTCGAGCTGCGGCAGGGGCGAGTCGATGAGCACCCGCGCGATGAGGCCGGTGCGAGTCATCTGCAACCTCCCGGTGGCCGGTTCAGAGTCCGGCTGCGCTTCTCAGGTCGTCGACTCGGTCGAGCCGCTCCCAGGTGAAGTCGGGCAGTTCGCGCCCGAAGTGACCGTAGGCCGCCGTCTGGGCGTAGATCGGGCGAAGCAGGTCGAGGTCGTGGATGATGGCGGCGGGGCGGAGGTCGAAGACCTCGCGGATGGCCGCGGTGATCTCCTTGTCCGGCAGGGCGCCGGTGCCGAAGGACTCCACATACAGGCCGACGGGAGACGCCGTGCCGATGGCGTAGGCCACCTGGATCTCGAGGCGTTCGGCCAGACCGGCGGCCACGGCGTTCTTGGCCACCCAGCGCATGGCGTAGGCGGCTGAGCGGTCGACCTTGGACGGGTCCTTGCCGCTGAAGGCGCCACCGCCGTGCCGGCTGGATCCGCCGTACGTGTCGATGATGATCTTGCGTCCGGTGAGGCCGGCATCGCCCTGGGGCCCGCCGATCTCGAAACGACCGGTGGGGTTCACCAGGGTCCGCAGGCTCCCGGCGTCCAGGTCGACGCGCTCGAGAACCGGCTTGATCACGAGTTCGGCGATGTCGGCGCGCAGCTTCTCCGTGGTCACGGAGGGCGAGTGCTGGGTGGAGAGCACGACGGTTTCGACCGTGCGGGGAACGATGCCGTCGTAGCCGATGGTGACCTGGGTCTTGCCGTCCGGGCGTAGGTAGTCCAGTTCGCCGGACTTCCTCACCTCGGCGAGGCGCTCCGCCATGCGGTGGGCGATCCAGATCGGGATGGGCATGAGTTCGGGGGTCTCGCGGGTGGCGTAACCGAACATGATGCCCTGGTCGCCTGCGCCCTGGCGGTCGTAGTCGTCGAGGCTGTCCTGCTCGCGGCTCTCGTAGGCGTCGTCGACGCCCTGGGCGATGTCCGGGGACTGTCCGCCGATGGAGATCTCCACGCCGCAGGAGCGGCCGTCGAACCAGACGTCGGACGAGTCGTATCCGATGTCGGTGATGCACTTGCGCACGATCGACGGGATCTCGACATATCCGGCCGTGGTGACCTCGCCGGCGACGTGCACGAGGCCCGTGGTGACGAGGGTCTCGACGGCGACCCGGCTCTGCGGGTCTTCGGTGAGCAGGGCGTCGAGGATGCTGTCTGAGATCTGGTCGCAGATCTTGTCCGGGTGGCCTTCGGTGACCGACTCCGAGGTGAAGAGGCGAAGATCGCTCATCGGGGTGATTCTCAATTCTGTGAGTAAAGGTGCTGCGGTTCTAAGAAAACAGGCCGTGACCTGCGGGACGGCGGCTCAGACGCCGTGGGCCTGCAAGATGCTGTCGAGGATACGGTGGGCCACCGACAGCTTCGTCCCTGAGGCCTTCATCACTATATCTCCGGCGCCGTTGAGGACCTCGATCGCGTTACCCTCCGTGGCGAACCCCTCGGTCCAGCCCACCCGGTTGAGCACCAGCAGATCCGCGCCCTTGCGCTGGATCTTGCTGCGACCGAGCTCCAGGCGCAACGCGTCGTCGGGTTCGGTCTCGGCGGCGAACCCCACGATGACCTGGCCGGGACGACGTGCGGCGACGAGGCCGGCGAGGACATCGGGGTTGCGCACGAGGTCCAGGGACATCCGCTCCCCCGTGGCGTCCTTCTTGATCTTGTCCGCCCGGACCTCGGCTGGCCGGTAGTCGGCCACGGCGGCGGCCATGACGATCAGGTCAGCGGATGCGGCGGCATCCTGCACCGCCCTCTGCAGGTCGAGGGTGCTGCTGACGGTGAGCACCCGGATGCCTTCGGGCACGTCGACCTCGAGGTGGGCGGCGACCAGCGTGACGGTGGCACCGCGGGCCTGGGCGGCCTGCGCAAGGGCGATGCCCTGGCGGCCACTGGAGCGATTACCGAGGAAACGCACCGGGTCCAGCGGTTCTCGCGTGCCGCCTGCACTGATGAGCACCCGTCGACCGGCGAGGTCCTGCACGGGGCCGTCGGCCGGTGGGACCGATGACCCGGAGGACGTCCGAGCCTCGAGCGCTGCGAGGGCTGCCGCCACGATGGTCTCGGGCTCCTCCATCCGGCCGGGGCCGGAATCGGAGCCGGTCAGCCGGCCGGTTCCCGGTCCGACGACGGTGACGCCGCGTTCCCGGAGGGTCTGCACGTTGGCGACAGTGGCGGGGTTGTTCCACATCTCGGTGTGCATGGCCGGCGCGATCACGAGCGGGGCGGTGCTGGCCAGGATGGTGTTGCCGAGCAGGTCGTCGGCCAGGCCCAGGGCGATCTTGGCGATGCTGTTGGCCGTGGCCGGCGCGATCACGATGAGGTCGGCCGACTGTCCGATGGCCACGTGGCGCACCTCGGCGACCCCCTCGTAGAGGTCGGTGTGCACGGTGTTGCGCGAGATGGCCTCGAGGGTCGGCTTGCCGACGAAGCGCAGCGCCGCCTCGGTGGCGACGACGTGCACGTCGTCGCCGAGCAACACGAAAGCGCGCACGACGTTGACAGCCTTATAGGCAGCGATGCCGCCGGTTATCCCGACGACGATCCTGCGACCAGTCGACATCCTGCGCGCTTACGAAGGGCTACGTCGAGTTACTCGACGATGGGCTTCGAGGTGAGCTTGTCCTCGTTGATTTCGCGCAGTGCCACGGACAGCGGCTTGTCGTCGACGGTGGAGTCGACGAGCGGTCCGACGTTGTCGAACAGGCTGCCTTCGTGCAGGTCCGCGTAGTAGTCGTTGATCTGGCGGGCGCGCTTGGATGCGAAGATCACCAGGGCGTACTTGGAATCGACCTTGGTCAGCAGGTCGTCGATGGGCGGGTCAATGATGCCAGTGGGCTTGTTGGGCACGCTGTCACACTCCTTCATGCAGTTCAAGCAAAATGTACGGGCTGCGCGGTGTCACGCTGCATGTTCCGGGGCCGGAACCAGCGTTGGCCACGATGATGCGCCGAGTCGACGCGGGAAATTCACGTGCAGTGGGCGCTACGACGGCGTCGCTGACGTGCGAATCTTCATCAAGTCTACGACTTCTTCGGCTGCTTCGGCCACGTCGGTGTTCACGACACGGTAATCAAACTCGCCCTGAGCGGCCAATTCGAGCTTCGCGGTCTCGAGCCGGCGGCTCTGTTCGGCCGAATCCTCCGTGCCACGGCCGATCAAACGGCGCACGAGTTCGTCCCAGCTGGGCGGCAGCAGGAAGACCAGCCGGGCCTCCGGCATGGCCCGGCGCACGGCGCGGGCTCCCTGGATGTCGATCTCCAGCAGAACGCTGTTGCCGTCCTTGATGGCCGCTTCGACGGGTCCGCGCGGGGTTCCGTAGCGGTAGGCGTTGTGCACGGTGGCATACTCGAGCAGCTCTTCCGCGGCGATCATGCGGTCGAATTCGTCGTCCGACACGAAGAAGTAGCTCACGCCCTCCACTTCGCCCTGACGCGGGGCGCGGGTCGTGGCCGAGACCGACAGGTGCACCTCGGGGTGGTGTTCGCGGATGTACGCCGCCACGGTTCCCTTGCCGACGGCGGTGGGACCGGCCAGGACGATGAGGCGGGAGTCCGGGGCGCCGCGGCGGGTCGTGGGCCGGGCGGCGAGGAAGTCGCGGAGCCGGTCGCGCTGGTGCTTGCCGAGTCCGCCCAGGCGCTTGGACGGCGAGATCTCCAGCCGCGTCATGATGCGCTGCATCTTGGTCACCCCGATGGCCGGGATGCTCACGAGCAGCTCCGTGACACGCAGCCGGCCCTCGACGCCGTTGGGGTCCTTGACGGCAGCGGCGAGCACGTCGAGCGCGGTGCGCTCACCGGCTGCGACCTGGGCCTTCACGAAGGCGCGGGCTCGTCGGGCGGCGACGGCGGCGCGGGAAGCCGCGACGCGATCGACGTCGGGTGGGGTAGGGCGATTGTCAGCCACGGGTCGCTCCAGCTTCGGTTACTCGGCGTGTTATCTCGTCGGCAACATGGTGTGGACCTGCCGATAACACGCTGCGCGATTCACTCACGATAACGCCTTGAGCGTATCCGCCAAACAAACTCGCCACATCGGTGGAATTCGCACCCTGATGGCCGAAGCCCGGGGCGAGCACCGGAGTGGTGACGGCGGTGGACGGCGCGTGGATGTCGATGCCGAAATCGGCCAGGGCGACGGTGGCGCCGAGCACCACACCGATCGAACCCATGCCTGCGGCGCTGGTCGCGGCCGAGTTGATGGCTTGCACCTGATCGAGCACGGAGGCGGCCACCGTGCGTCCGGCCTGCGCACCCCCGGCGAGGATCGCCTGCTGCAGGGCGGCGGCCTCCGGGTTGGAGGTGGCCGCCAGCAGGAACAGTCCCTTGTGCGCATCCGTGGCCAGGGCGATGGTGCTCGCGAGCGACCCCACGCCCATATACGGGTTGAGGGTGATCGCGTCGGCCTCCAGCGGTGACCCCGGGGTCAACCAGGCCTGACCGTAGGCCTCGACGCTGGTGCCGAGGTCGCCCCGCTTGACGTCGGCGATCACCAGCAGCCCGGCGGCGCGTGCGTCGCTGAGCACCCGTTCGAGGGCCAGGTAGCCCGCGGAGCCGAACCGCTCGTAGAACGCCACCTGTGGCTTGACAATGCCCACCAGGCCGGCGGACGCCTCCACGACGAGCCGGCCGAAGCGTTCCGCTCCAGCGGCGGTGTCAGGCAGGCCCCACTCGGTGAGTAACCAGGAGTGCGGGTCGATCCCGACGCAGAGCCGGCCGAACCGGTCGAACGCCCCGTTCAGGCGTTCGCCGAAGGTACCGGCGGATACGGCCGGTTCGGTCTGGCTCACGGCGTCGGCTGGGGTCACAGGGCAGCCATCCGCTTCGTGTGGTACTCCTGCAGGCTGGTGACCTCGAAGCCCGTGCGGATGGAATCGATCGAGGCGACCGCGGCGCTCAGCTCGGCGATCGTGGTGAACAGAGGCAGGTCGCCGGCGACGGCTGCCGCCCGGATCTCGTAGCCGTCTGCGCGTGCGGTGCGACCGTTCGGGGTGTTGATCACGATCTGCACCTCCTCCCGCCGGATCAGGTCGACGACGGTGTCCACGGACTCATCGGCCTTTTCGCTGAACTTTGCCACCACTGTGGCCCCGATTCCGTTTCGCTGCAAAACTTCGGCGGTTCCCTCGGTGGCCATGATCGTGTAACCGAGCTGCGACAGGCGCAGCATCGGCAGGATCACGGCGCGCTTGTCACGGTCGGAGACCGAGACGAAGACGGTGCCGGTGAGCGGGATTCCGCCGTACGCGGCGAGCTGGCTCTTGGCGAACGCCCGCGGGAAGTCGCGGTCGATGCCCATGACCTCGCCGGTGGAGCGCATCTCCGGGCCGAGCACGGAGTCGACGATGAGGCCTTCGCGGGTGCGGAACCGGTTGAACGGGAGCACGGCTTCCTTGACGGCGACGGGCGAGTCCATCGGCACCCGGGAGCCGTCGATCAGAGGAAGCTTGCCGCTGGCCTTGAGCTCGGCGATCGTGGTGCCCACCATGATGAGCGACGCGGCCTTGGCCAGGGTGATGCCCAGCGCCTTGGCGACGAACGGCACGGTGCGGGAGGCACGGGGGTTGGCTTCGAGCACGTAGAGCACACCGGCGCCGATGGCGAACTGCACGTTGAGCAGCCCGCGCACGCCGATGCCCTGGGCGATGGCCAGGGTCGCGTCGCGTACCCGGTCGATCTCGGCGCGCCCCAGGGTCACGGGGGGCAGGGTGCAGCTGGAGTCGCCGGAGTGCACGCCGGCCTCTTCGATGTGCTCCATCACTCCGCCGATGTAGAGTTCGTGACCGTCGTAGATCGCGTCCACGTCGATCTCGATGGCGTCGTCGAGGAAGCGGTCCACCAGCAGCGGGTGCGACGGGCCGATGATGCCCTGCCCCTGCATGCGGGTGAAGTAGTCGGCCAGGCTGGCGCTGTCGTAGATGATCTCCATGCCGCGGCCGCCGAGCACGTAGCTGGGCCGCACGAGCACCGGGTAGCCGATCTCCTCGGCCACCACGACCGCGCCTGAGTAGTCGGTGGCGGTGCCGTTGCGGGGGGCGAGCAGGCCGGCGTCGGCGAGGATGCCGCTGAACAGGCCGCGTTCTTCCGCCAGGTCGATCGCGGTGGGCGAGGTGCCCAGGATCGGGATGCCCTCGGCCTCGAGGCCCTTGGCCAGGCCAAGCGCGGTCTGGCCGCCGAGCTGCACGACGACGCCCACGAGCTCGCCGCTCTGGCTCTCGGCGTGGATGATCTCCAGCACGTCCTCCAGGGTGAGCGGCTCGAAGTAGAGCCTGTCGCTGGTGTCGTAGTCGGTCGAGACCGTCTCCGGGTTGCAGTTGATCATGATGGTCTCGTAGCCGGCCTCGGAGAGGGCGAAGGACGCGTGCACGCAGGAGTAGTCGAATTCGACTCCCTGGCCGATGCGGTTCGGTCCGGATCCGAGGATGACCACCTTGCGGCGCTCGCTCGGGATCACCTCGGTCTCCTGGTCGTAGCTCGAGTAGTGATACGGGGTGAGGGCGGGGAATTCGCCCGCGCAGGTGTCGACGGTCTTGAAGACCGGGCGCACCCCGAGGATGTGCCGGACCTTGCGCACATCCGCTTCGCCGAAGCCGCGGAGCTCGCCGATCTGGGCGTCGGAGAAACCGTGGTCCTTGGCGGTGCGCAGGATCTCGGTGTCGAGGGTGTCAGAGGCGGCGACGGCGTCGGCGATCTCGTTGATGAGCACGATCTGGTCGAGGAACCACGGGTCGATCTTGGTGGCTTCGAAGAGCTGCTCGATGGTGGCGCCCTTGCGGAGCGCCTGCTGCACGGTGACGATCCGGCCGTCGGTGGGCACCTCGGCGATCTCGAGGAGCTCCTCGACCGAGCGGTCCTCGACGCCCCAGTGGAAGGAGGAGCCGCGCTTCTCGAGCGAGCGGAGCGCCTTCTGCAGGGCGGAGGCGTAGTTGCGGCCGATGGCCATGGCCTCGCCCACCGACTTCATGGTGGTGGTCAGGCGCGGGTCGGCCTTGGGGAACTTCTCGAACGCGAACCGGGGCACCTTGACGACGACGTAGTCGAGCGTGGGCTCGAAGCTGGCCGGGGTGACGCCGGTGATGTCATTGGGGATCTCGTCGAGCCGGTAGCCGAGGGCCAGCTTCGCGGCGATCTTGGCGATCGGGAAGCCGGTGGCCTTGCTGGCCAGGGCGGACGAGCGGGACACTCGCGGGTTCATCTCGATGACGATGATGCGGCCGTTGGCCGGGTCGATGGCGAACTGGATGTTGCAGCCACCGGTGTCGACGCCGACGGCGCGGATGATGTCGATGCCGATGTCGCGCAGCTTCTGGTATTCCCGGTCGGTGAGAGTGAGGGCCGGGGCGACGGTGATCGAGTCGCCTGTGTGCACGCCGACGGGGTCCACGTTCTCGATCGAGCAGACGACCACCGTGTTGTCGGCGGTGTCGCGCATCATCTCGAGCTCGTATTCCTTCCAGCCCAGGATCGACTCCTCGAGGAGCACCTCGGTGGTCGGGCTCTGGTGCAGGCCGTCGCCGACGATGCGGCGCAGCTCCTCTTCTGTGTAGGCGAAGCCGGAGCCGAGGCCGCCCATGGTGAAGGACGGGCGCACCACAAGCGGATAGCCGAGGTCCTCGGCGAAGCCGACGGCCTCTTCCACGGTGTGGGCGATGTAGGACTTGGCCACATCCGCACCGGCGTCGAGCACCAGCTGCTTGAAGATCTGGCGGTCTTCACCCTTCTGGATGGCCTCGAACTTGGCGCCGATCAGTTCGACGTTGTACTTCTCCAGGATGCCGCGCTCGTGCAGGGCGATGGCCGCGTTGAGCGCGGTCTGGCCGCCCAGGGTCGGCAGGATCGCATCCGGGCGCTCCTTGGCGATGATGGTCTCGAGGATCTCCGGGGTGATCGGCTCGATGTACGTCGCGTCGGCGAAGTCGGGGTCGGTCATGATGGTCGCGGGGTTGGAGTTGACCAGGATCACCCGGACACCCTCTTCGCGCAGGACCCGGCAGGCCTGGGTGCCCGAGTAGTCGAACTCGCAGGCCTGACCGATCACGATCGGGCCGCTTCCGATGACGAGGACGCTGTTGATATCGTCGCGCTTGGGCATTACTTGGCGTCTCCTGCTCCGGCTGCCGCGTGCGCGACAACCACATCCCTGAACCTGTCGAAAAGATAGTTGGCGTCGTGCGGGCCGGCCGCGGACTCCGGGTGGTACTGCACCGAGAACGCCGGGATGTCCAGGCACCGGATGCCCTCGACGACCTGGTCGTTGAGGCTGTAGTGGCTGACTTCCACCCGGCCGAAGCCGGTGCGGGACTCGCTGATGCCCTCGATGGGCATGTCCACCGCGAAGCCGTGGTTCTGCGAGGTGATCTCCACCCGGCCGGTGGCCTTGTCGAGCACCGGCTGGTTGATGCCGCGGTGCCCGAAGGGCAGCTTGTAGGTGCTGAAGCCGAGGGCCCGGCCAAGCAGTTGGTTACCGAAGCAGATGCCGAAGTACGGCACGCCGGCGCGCAGCACCTCCTGCAGGAGCGTGACATGGGCGTCGCTGGCGGCAGGGTCGCCGGGGCCGTTCGAGAAGAACAGGGCGGACGGGTTGAGCGAGAGGACGTGCTCAGAGGTGACCGACTGGGGCAGCACGAAGACCTCGAAGCCCCGTTCGGCGAGGTAGGTGAGAGTGGAGGTCTTCACGCCGAGGTCGAGCACGGCGACGGAGCCGATGCGCTCGCCCTGCGCGGGCAGGGAGTAGGGCTCGACGGTGGAGACCTCGTCGGACAGGTTGCGGCCGCGCATGCTGGCGCCGCCGCGCACGAGTTCGAGCTGTTCGCCCTCGGAGATGTCGTAGCGGTCCCCCGAGAAGATGCCGCTGCGCATGGCGCCGAGCGAGCGGATGTGCCGGGTGATGGCGCGGGTGTCGATGCCGCTGATGCCCACGACGCCGTTCGACTCGAGGTCGGTGTCGAGGCTGCGCTGGGAGCGGAAGTTGGAGGGCGTGCGCGCGGGCTCGCGCACCACGAAACCGGAGACCCAGATGCGGGAGGATTCCATGTCTTCGTCGTTGGCTCCGGTGTTGCCGATGTGCGGCGCCGTCATGAGGACGATCTGGCCGGCGTACGACGGGTCGGTGAGGGTTTCCTGGTAACCGGTCATGCCGGTCGCGAAGACGATCTCACCCAGGGTCTGGCCACGGCTGCCGTAGGCGCGTCCCACGTAGCGGCTGCCGTCTTCGAGGACGAGCACGGCCGGGGCCGGTGTGTTTGTTGGGTAGCTCACGGGCTACACCTCACTTTCTTCGGTGCCGAATGCAGTACTGCCGGGGGTGCCAGAGGCTCGCCCGGTGAGAGTGGTGATGGCCTCGCTGATCGCGGTGCGATCGGCGGGGTCGCTGAAACGGAAGTAACTGTCAACGCTCGTGGGGGCCGCCGTGTTGAGGCGCCAGCCGAGCTTCATGAGTCCGCCGGGTTCGACGGCACGGTCGATGGCCCAGGTGGCGTGGGTCACGAGCTCAACGGCATCCGCGGGGATGAAGAGCGCCGCGGAGCCCGCGAGCTCGAGGAGCACGCCCTGCTCGGTGACGGACACTCCCCCGCGGGCCCGGAAGCCGAGCCCGGGGATGTTCAGGCGCTCGAGCGGCTGATCTCTGGGTGTCGTGGCCACGTAGAGCGCCGCGGCCGAGGCGATCTGACGGCTCGGGGTGGCCGGCTGCGGGTAGCCGGAGGGCAGGGCGGAATCCCGGCGGCTGCGGCGGCGCCAGGAGCGCAGCATCAGCAGCAGCACGACGATCAGGACCAGCGCGGTGATGAGCGTCGCGACGGTGCGGCTACTCATGCGTGCTCCGTGCTGAGCTGCTCCGTGCGGCGAGGATCTCGGCGGGGCTCCGCAGAGCGCCGTCGAGCACCGTGGCGTAACCGTTGTGGAAGGTCGCCATGACCTGGCCGGGCAGGGTCATCTCGAGGTAGGGCGAGTTGATGCCCTTGCCCACGAGGTTCTCGCGGCCGAAGACCCGGCGGGCGTTCGGGTCGTACAGCGTGAGCTCGGCGGCGGAGCCGACCGTGAGCTGACCGGTGTGACCGGAGATGCGGCCGATGCGCGCCGGGGTGGTGGAGAACACCCGCACCAGGTCGGCCCAGTTGAGGTAGCCGGACTCGACCACGGAGGCGTGGGCCACGGAGAGGGCGGATTCGAGGCCGACCATCCCGTTGGCGGCTGCATCCCATTCGCAGTCCTTGGCCTCGGTGGGGTGCGGTGCGTGGTCGGTGGCGATGATGTCGATGGTGCCGTCGGCCAGGCCCTGGCGCAGCGCGTCGACGTCTTCCCGGCGGCGGAGCGGCGGGTTGACCTTGTAGCGGGCGTCATACCCGGCGACCAGTTCCTCGGTGAGCAGCAGGTGGTGCGGGGTGACCTCCGCGGTGACGTTGATGCCGCGGGCCTTGGCCCAGCGCACCACGTCAACGGCGCCGGCCGTGGAGACGTGGCAGACGTGCAGCCGCGAGCCGACGTGTTCGGCCAGCAGCACGTCGCGGGCGATGATCGATTCCTCGGCCACGGCGGGCCAGCCGGTGAGGCCGAGCTCGCCGGACAGCGCGCCCTCGTTCATCTGGGCACCCACGGTGAGGCGCGGTTCCTGGGAGTGCTGGGCGACGACGCCGTCGAAGGCCTTGACGTACTCGAGGGCGCGGCGCATGAGCAGCGGGTCGGAGACGCAGAAGCCGTCGTCGGAGAACACGCGCACCTGGGCGCGGCTGGCGGCCATGGCGCCGAGTTCGGCGAGCCGTTCACCGGCCAGACCGACGGTGACGGCGCCGATCGGTTGCACCGTGACGTAGCCGGCCCGCTCGCCGAGGGCGAGGACCTGCTCGACGACACCGGCGGTGTCCTGCACCGGCGAGGTGTTGGCCATGGCGAACACCGTCGTGAAGCCGCCGATGGCCGCGGCCTGGCTGCCGGTGAGCACGGTTTCGCTCTGCTCGTAACCGGGTTCACGGAGGTGGGTGTGCAGGTCGACCAGGCCGGGGAGGGCGATCAGGCCGTCGGCGTCGATCACGGTCGCACGGGCATCCGAGAGTCCCAAGCCGGTTTCGGTGATGACACCGTCGGCCAGCAGCAGGTCAGTGCTGGTTCCGTCGCTGAGCTGGGCTCCGCGCAGAAGGTAACGTTCGCTGGACATTCGTTCGCTCGACATTCAGTGATCCTCTCGGTCGCCCGATAACAGCAGGTACAACGCCGCCATGCGCACGGAGACCCCGTTTGCGACCTGTTCGCGCACGGTGGACCGTTCAGAGTCTGCCGCGGCGGAGGAGATCTCCAGGCCGCGGTTCATCGGTCCGGGGTGCATGACAATGCTATGCGACGACAGCCGGGCGAAGCGCTCGTCGTCCAGGCCCCAGCGGCGGGAGTACTCGCGGCTGTTCGGGAAGAACGCGGCGTTCATCCGTTCGGCCTGGATGCGCAGCATCATCACGACGTCGGGGCCGGCGTCGATGGCGGCGTCCAGGTCGTAGGCGATGGTGGCGGGCCAGGCGGAGGTGTCCGCCGGCACCAGCGTAGGCGGGGCGATGAAGGTGACCTTCGCACCCAGCGTGTCGAGCAGCCACAGGTTGGACCTGGCGACCCGGGAGTGCAGGATATCGCCGACGATCGTCACGGTGACGCCGTCGAGGCCGCGGCCGCGGGACGCGCTGCCGTGCAGGCGACGGCGGATGGTGAAGGCGTCGAGCAGCGCCTGAGTGGGGTGCTCGTGGGTGCCGTCGCCCGCGTTGATGATGCCGGCGTCGATCCAGCCGCTGCCGGCCAGCACCTGCGGGGCACCGGAGGCGGGGTGGCGGATGACGACGCCGTCGGCGCCCATCGCGGCCAGGGTCTGCGCGGTGTCCTTGAGGCTTTCGCCCTTGGAGACGCTTGACCCCTTGGCGCTGAAGTTGATCACGTCGGCGCTGAGGCGCTTGGCGGCGGCCTCGAAGGAGATCCGGGTGCGAGTGGAGTCCTCGAAGAACAGGTTCACCACGGTCTTGCCGCGCAGGGTCGGGAGCTTCTTGACCTCGCGATTGGCCACATCCGCCATGTCTTCGGCGATGTCGAGCAGGCCGATGGCCTCGTCGCGGCTCAGGGCCTTGGTGGAGAGCAGGTGCTTCATTCGTCTGCCCCTCCCTCGATGCTCACGAACTCGTCGCCGTCCACCTCGGTCAAGTGCACGTTGATGCGTTCGTGGCTGGCGCTGGGCAGGTTCTTACCCACGAAGTCGGCGCGGATCGGCAGTTCGCGGTGGCCGCGGTCGACGAGCACAGCGAGGCGCACCACGCTGGGCCGGCCGTGGTCGCCGAGGGCGTCGAGCGCGGCGCGGATGGTGCGACCGGAGTAGAGCACGTCGTCGACGAGCACCACGGTGGCGCCGTCGATGCTGCCGGGAACCTGGGTGGGCGAGGGCGTGCGGGTGCGGGTGTGGGCGAGGTCGTCGCGGTACATCGTCACGTCGAGTGAACCGACCCGCACGGCGGCAGAGGTGGGCTCGATGCGCTGGATGATCTCGGCGATGCGCCGGGCGAGGGCGACTCCCCTGGTGGGGATGCCCAGAACGACCAGGTTCTCCGCTCCTCGATTGGACTCCAGGATCTCGTGAGAGATCCGAGTCAACGCACGGGTGATGTCAGCCTGGGTGAGCACAGTGCGCTCCGTCAAACCGACCTCCTTTCCCGTCTCACAGGACGGCTCTTAAAGTAGGTCTTAGTACCCTATGACCCTAGCATCCCGTCACCCCCTCCCCGCTCCCCCGCCCCTCCCGCGAACTGTGACTCAAGCACCCGGAACTCCCGAATTCCGGGGCTCTGCGAAGCCCAGCTCCGCCTCAAACACCTCTCGACCTGGCAGGTGCGGCAAGAAAAAGGCCGGGTGCTCGCAGGACGAGTCACCGGGTCTCGACGCGCTCGACCGACGACGGGGCACGGCCCGCAGACAAGGTCACCGGGTCTCGACGCGCTCGACCAGCGGGAGTGCCGTGGACAGGGCGAGGGCACCTCGCGCGATGACGGCTGCCCGATTACGCTGCTGGGCGAAGGCATCCCGCACCGACGAGGTCGACAGAGGAAGGTGATGTCGTGGATCCGGACCCAGAGCATTCCGTTCCAGGTAGCGCTCCAGGCGAATCTGCGGGAACCCACCGGCAGAACAGGCGGGAGCCCACCGAGACGGCCGCGACCGGAAAGACCGAGCCCCGCCAACCATCCGCCGTCGACTCGGAAGTGAGCGCGCCGGCGGGGCCCATCAGTTTTGTGCGGCGTCGGGAGATCGAGGCGATCCATCGGGAGATCGAGGTCGATTCCGGCGACATCGACCGCACCCTGACCGGAGTGAAACAGTATCGACAGGCCCTCTTCGACAACTACTTCCGCCCCAAGTCCCCGTTCGTCGTGTCCTGGCCCGAAGACCTCTACATCCCCGCGGCGGCCGACTATCGCTCCTACTGGAGTTCTCCCCCACCGGACGACCATCGTTACCGCTACCACTGGGCGAACGCTTGGGACGGCGAACCCGATGGCAGCGACGCGTCCGAGAAGACGGGGCAGCTTTTCAGCTGGGTCAACGCAACGCCGATGGACGGCGGCTACATCGGCTTCGCGGGCACCGGGGTGACCCGCGTTCCGCGGGCGAGCCTCTCGTCGGTCACGGCGACGGCCGCGGTCGAGTTGGTCGCCGAAAGCCGGTGGTGGTTCCTTCCGGCTGGACCCATCGGCTACGCGGCCTTCTCTTACCGCGGTACGGCCTATATCGCCGGGTGGGAGATCGATCCGGTGACCGGGGCATGGGAGCTGCTCAGCCCGTTCGGGTCACGGACCCTCTTCGCCTTCGACGAAAGCGGCCGGGGCGGGTCTGCGATCAGCTCGCAGCGCCATTCGTTCACCGACCTCAGCACCACGCTGCAGCTGCGGGGTGGGCACACCTACGCCATCGGCGTTGCGCTGGAGGCCCAGATCTCATTCGAATGCCGGGACCGGTCCGGTGCCGCGTACGTGCGCCAGGCCGGCGATGACGTGAAGCTGTGGGCATCCATCGCGGGTATCGTGCCCAGCATCACCCTCGACACCTGATGCCCACGGGCCGGTTCAGGACGTGACGCCGAGAACGAAGTCGGCGAACGCCTGCGGGTCGTCGATTGCTCCCAGGTACTGACGCCCGTCGACGAGAGCGGTCGGAGTGCCCTGAAGGGAGGGCAGGTCGGAACCGGGGATCGGGCCGTTCAAGGCGTTATCGGTGTTCTGCTGTGACCAAGCCAGGTAGCGCCCGCTCGCGACGCAGTCGTTGATCGGGTCCGGGCCGACGGACAGGGCGATCAGCTCGTCGTCGGTGAGCCCGGAGGTTCCCTCGATGGGCTGGTCGCCGAACAGGGCGGTGAGATAGTCCAGCGTTGAATCCGGGTTGGTCGCGGCCACACAGGTGAGAGCGGCTGAGGCCCGCGACGAGTATTCGCTGCCCGCGGATGCCTGGTCGAGGAAAGTGAGAGCGTGCAGGCGTAGCGTGATGGCGCCGTTGTCCACGAGCGCGGCGAGGGTTGCGCCGTTCGCGGCGTCGAACTGCCCGCAGTACGGGCACATCGGGTCGATGTAGAGGTCCACGACGGTGTCGCCAGTGCCCACGAGAAGGTAGCCGTCATCGAGGTAGGCGGCGCCGACCTGTCCGGCGACGATGCTCGATGAGGAGCCGTTGTTGGAGTCGATCCCACCGAGGACCCCGAACAGCGTGCTGAAGGCCGCGGCGAAGGTCAGGGCCAGCACCAGGGCCAGGGTCGTGATCCCGATTCCGATGTAGCCGAGGACCAGTCCGGCGATGGCCAGATTGCGGCCCGCCTCGCCCGTGCGCTTCACCTGCGCCAGAGCGATGTGCCCGGTGATCACGGCCGCGAGAGAGCAGCAGAATCCGGTGACCAGCGACACGATGGCGAGGGTGTTGGTGCGGGGCGGGATGGCCGGCACGTAAGGGGCGCCGGGGTACGTCACCGGTTGGTTGGCACCGCCGGTGTACCCGGCTCCGGTGCCTGTCTGGGCAGGGCGCTCAACCCCAGTCGGTTCAGCGCCAGTCGGTTCAGCGCCAGTCTGTTCAGGATCGGTGTGCTCGGTCATGGTCTCCCCCTCGTGTGTCCGGACCGGCCGCGATGGCGGCCGGTCCGGCAGTGCGCTTCACGTGACCTGCCGTCACCCACCCGGCATCCACGACGCCCGGTACGGGCGATCGAGTCTTCTAGACGGACGGCTCTAAACGGACGGAGCCGTCTGGGCGATCCGGCCGAGCAGTCCGTTGACGAACCCGGCGGAGTCCTCCGTCGAGAGCACCTTGGCGGCCTCAACGGCTTCGTCGATCGCGACGGCGTGCGGCACGGCGTCGTTGTACAGGATCTCCCAAATGCCGATCCGCAGGATGGCCCGGTCGATCGTGGGCATCCGCGAGAGCGTCCAGCCCTGCGAATACGTCTCGATCAGTTCGTCGATCTCGTCGCGGTGGTCGACCACGCCGTCCACGATGTCCCGGGCGTACAGCCACGACGCCATGCGGGCGGGTTCACTCGCGGCGCGTTCGGCTTCCATCGCCAGCGACTGCTGAATTGTCGACTGGCGGATGTCCGCGGCGTACAGGATGTCGATCGCGCGCTTGCGCGCCTTGGTTCGGGCGCTCACTAGTTGACGCGGCCGAGGTAGTCACCGGTGCGGGTGTCGACCTTGACCTTGGTGCCCTGCTCGAGGAACAGCGGCACCTGGATCTGGTAACCGGTTTCGACTGTGGCGGGCTTGGTGCCGCCGGTGGAGCGGTCGCCCTGCAGGCCCGGCTCGGTGTAGGTGATCTCGAGGGTCACGGAGGCAGGCAGCTCGACGTAGAGCGGGTTGCCGTCGTGCAGTGCGACGGTCACGGCCTGGTTCTCCAGCATGAAGTTGGCGGCGTCGCCGACCACGGTGGAGGAGACGGTGAGCTGGTCGTAGTCCGCGACGTCCATGAAGACGTAGGAGTCGCCGTCCGCGTAGAGGTACTGGAAGTCGCGGCGGTCGACGTTCTCGGTCTCGATCTTCGCGCCGGCGTTGAAGGTGCGGTCGACCGTCTTGCCGGTGACGACGTTCTTCAGCTTGGTGCGCACGAAGGCGCCACCCTTGCCGGGCTTGACGTGCTGGAACTCGATGACGGCCCACAGCTGCTTGTCGATGTTGAGGACGACGCCATTTCGAATGTCGGCGGTAGATGCCATGAAGAGGTGTTCCGTTCGATTCAATTGGGAAGGTGCATGGCCAAAGGCCTCAGACGAGTGTAGCCGACACGCCGGGAATGGCCGACTCGAAACCGGCCGGCGGCTTCACCGCTCAGCCGAGTCGGACGATGTAGTCGACGGCCAGGCGGTAGGAATCGAAGCCGAAGCCGGCGATGACGCCGGTGGCCACGGCGCTGACCACGCTCGTGTGGCGGAAGGTTTCGCGGGCGTGCGGGTTGGAGATGTGCACCTCGACGAGCGGGATGCCGGCCTTGGTGACGAGGGCGGCGGCATCGCGCAGGGCGTAGCTGTAATGCGTGAACGCCGCCGGGTTGAGCACAACCGGCGTGCTCGTGTCCACGGCCTCATAGAGCCAGTGGATGAGTTCGGCCTCGTCGTCGGTCTGGCGCACGTCGACGGCGACGTCGTCGGGCACAGCCTCGGTCAGCAGGGTGCGCAGGTCGTCGAGGTTGGCGGAACCGTAGACATCGGGTTCGCGGCTGCCGAGGCGCCCGAGGTTCGGGCCGTTCAGGACGAGGATTGTGCGCATGCACCCAGCCTAGGCCCGGCCGGGCGGCTGCCCCGGCCGGGGCAGCCTGGCCGGTCAGTCCGCGAACGACTCCATCAGTTCCGAACGGATGATGAACCGCACCCCGCGCGGAGCCTCCGCCGAGAATCCGCCGCCGCGGCCCGGCACCGTGTCGATAAGCAGCGCGGTGTGACTCCAGTACTCGAATTGTTCGGCCGAGATCCAGAAGTCGATCAGCTGGGCGGGCTCCCCCGACGGCGCGATGTCGAGCCGGCCCAGCAGAACGTCCTGATCGGAGGTGATGAACTCCCCCGCCGGGAAGCACATGGGTGAACTCCCGTCGCAACAGCCGCCGGACTGGTGGAACATGAGCGGACCGTGTTCCTCCCAGAGGCTGCGCAGCAGGTCGACCGTGGCCTCGGTGAGGGCCACCCGTGACCGGGTCTCCCCGGGGATGGTGATGGTGGCTTGGACGGCGCTGGCGGGCGTGGTCGGCGCATCGGGTTCGGGCGTGATGAGCTCGGTCATCAGGGGTCCCTCCGGAGGTGGTGGGTGTTGCGGGTGGGTACTGCGGGGTGGGTACTGCGGGTGGTGGTGCCGACCGGGATGGCCTTCGGGTGGCCGTCCCGGCCGGCACCGGGGTACGGCTTAGAAGAAGCCCAGGGCGTCTTCGGAGTAGGACACGAGCAGGTTCTTCGTCTGCTGGTAGTGCCCCAGGGCGAGCTTGTTGTTCTCGCGGCCGATACCCGAGCTCTTGTACCCGCCGAAAGCCGCTCCAGCCGGGTAGTTGTGGTAATTGTTCACCCAGACCCGGCCGGCGTGCAGGTCGCGGCCGGCGCGGTAGGCGATGTTGCCGTTACGCGACCAGACGCCGGCGCCAAGACCGTACAAGGTGTCGTTGGCGATCGAGATGGCGTCATCGTAATCCTCGAAGCTCGTCACGGCCACGACCGGGCCGAAGATCTCCTCCTGGAAGATGCGCATCTTGTTCTGGCCCTCAAAGATCGTCGGCTGCACGTAGTACCCGCCGGCCAGGTCGCCGCCCAGGTCGAGCTGCTCGCCGCCGAGCAGCAGCTTGGCGCCCTCCTTCTTGCCGATGTCAATGTAGGAGAGGATCTTCTCGAGCTGGTCGTTGCTCGCCTGCGCCCCCACCTGCGTGTCGGTGTCCAGCGGGTTGCCCTGGATCGCGAGCTTGGTGCGCTCGATGGCGCCGCCGAGGAAGCTGTCGTAGATGGGCTTGTGCAGCAGGGCCCGGCTCGGGCAGGTGCACACCTCGCCCTGGTTGAAGGCGAACAGCACGAAGCCCTCCTGGGCCTTGTCGTAGTAGCTGTCGTCGTTCTGGGCCACGTCGTCGAAGAAGATGTTCGCGCTCTTGCCACCCAGCTCCACGGTGGAGGGGATGATGTTGGCGCTGGCGTACTGCAGGATCAGCCGGCCCGTGGTGGTTTCGCCGGTGAACGCGATCTTACGGATGCGGTTCGACGACGCGAGCGGCTTGCCGGCCTCGATACCGAAGCCGTTGACGATGTTGAGCACGCCGGGCGGCAGGATGTCGCCGATCAGCTCGATGAGCACCAGGATCGACGCGGGGGTCTGCTCAGCGGGCTTGAGCACGACAGCATTGCCGGCGGCGAGGGCAGGAGCCAGCTTCCACACGGCCATCAGGATCGGGAAGTTCCACGGGATGATCTGGCCGACCACACCGAGGGGCTCGTGGAACTGATACGAGACGGTGTCGTTGTCGAGCTCGGCGTGGTCGCCGTCCTGTGCGCGGATGGCGGCGGCGAAGTAGCGGAAGTGGTCCGCAGCCAGTGGTAGGTCGGCGTTCAGCGGCTCCCGGATGGGCTTGCCGTTGTCCCAGCTCTCGGCCACGGCCAGCAGCTCGAGGTGCTTGTCGATGACATCGGCCATCTTGTTGAGTACTGCGGCCCGCTGCGTGGCAGTGGTCTTGCCCCAGGCCGGTGCGGCCTTGTGCGCCGCGTCGAGGGCCAGGTCGATGTCCTCGTGGGTGCTGCGGGCGACTTCGGTGAAAGGCTTGCCGTTGACCGGGGAGATGTCTTCGAAGTATTGGCCCCTGACCGGCGGCACCCATTCGCCTCCGATCCAGTTCTCGTAGCGGGACTTGAAGGTGACTTTGGCGCCCGGCGTACCGGGGGCGGCGTAAACGGTCATTTCGCTCCTTGTTCGACGACTCTGTCGATGGCTGTGCGCGTCTGCGCGGACCATGCCGTGAGCCTACGAACGTGAGGGTTGCAAAACGTTGCGGAAGTCACCCGGCCGGCCCACCTCCGTCATCCGCAGGGAGGACGACACCCGACGGGCCCCGGTCTAGCCTCGGGAGAATGGCGACCAGTGCAGCATCCCTCACCCTCCCAGCGGACAGACGCCAGCCCGGTTGGTGGTACCGGGAGAGTCCGCGGTCGGCACTGTACGCCATCCTGGTCGCGGTGATCGGCGGTGCGCTGATCGGCGGTCTGACGAGTTTCGGCCAGGGGTACCTGCCGGTGTGGGTCAACTCCCTGAGCAACTCGGTGGGCGGCTGGACGATGTTCTGCTTTCTGATCGTCTGGTTGGGTCGCGCCCGCCCGGTCCTCGCCGCAGTGCTGGGTGTGATCGTGTTCCAGCTGCTCGTCGAGTCGTACAGCGTGGTGAGCGAGTGGCGGGGATTCGACGACGGGGATCCGTTCACCTCGGTGTGGACCCTGGCCGGTCTGGCCGCCGGCCCGCTCCTCGGCGCCACCGCCGGACTGGTTCGCCATGCTCCCCCGCTCTGGCGGGCCCTGGCGGTCACGCCGCTCTGCGCTGTTCTGCTGGGCGAGGGCCTCTGGGCGCTCACCGCCGTCGCCGACACCACGAGCCCGGTGTACTGGTGGCTGGAGATCGTCCTGGCAGTGGTCTTTCTCGCGGCGGCGATCCTGCGTTGCCGGCTCGAGCCGCGGATGCTCCCGTTGGTGGTGTGCGTGTGGCTGGTGGGCGCCCTGGCCTACATCGGCGTCCTCGTCGGCATCCTGAGCTGACGGCGTACCTCACCGCACGGAAGAGGTTCCGATGTCCTGCTCGATACGGGCGAGGCGGGCCAGCACCGCGGCACGCTGTGGGGACCTGGCCGGGAGGAGCTCCCGGCACGCGCGCCAGACCTCGCTGTCCCAGGCGGCCTCGTCGGTCGCGGCATAGTCGAGCAGGACTTCCACGGATGCGTCGCTGAGCAGGGTCTGCCTCAGCCTGCGAGTCACCTCGGTGCGGATCTCCACGACGCCGGGGGCTACAGAGCCCTGGAGCACCGGTCCTCGGTAGGCGGCGAGGGCCATCCGGTGTGCGCCGCGCCGCAGCAGCGCCAGAAGGCGCCCGGCATCCGTGTCGATGTCGGTCTCGAGCCGGTACGGGCGGGACCCGATGCGGAGCCGCGGATGGTCGACGGCCAGGACCCTCCGCAACCGCACCATCTCCGCGCGCAGGTTCTCCACCGCGTGCGGCTGGTCCTCGCTCAGAGCCGCTGCGAGACGCTCGGCGGACAGACCCTGCCGGTGCCAGCCGAGCAGCAGCAGGATTTCGGCATGGCGAGGGCTGAGCGGGGCGTTGCCGGAAGGGCCGCGCAAGCTGCCGTTCTCGGTGCCGAGCACGCTGAGCAGCATCGCCGGCGCGGTAAAACCGGACGGTCGCGGGGCCGACCGCCGCGGGGCGCTGAGGCTCTGGATGCGCAGCTCTGCTTCGAGCGCCGCCACCGCCGCTTCCACCAGGGGCAACGTCTGCGGAGCCACCGCCTGGTCTCCCCCGGTGATATCGATGACCCCGAGCACGGCCCCGGTGACCGGGTCGTGAATGGGAACGGCCGTGCAACTGAACTGGTGGGCGAGCTGGCTGAAATGCTCGGCCCGTTGGATCTGGATGCCGTGGTCGAGCTCCAACGCCGTGCCAGGGGCGCTCGTGCCCACCCGGGCCTCCGACCAGTCGGCGCCCACCACGAAGCGCATCTCCTCGGCGCTCGTGCGCACGGCGCTGTCGCCGTCGATCCAGAGCAGCCGGCCCGCCTCATCCGCCACGGCCACGATCAAGCCGAACTCGGTGGCGTGTCGTACGAGCAGGGTGTTGATCACCGGCAGCACGCCGGCGAGAGGATTGCGGGCCCGCAACCGGGCCAGTTCGTCGCTGCTCAGCGTCGGATCGGCCTGGGCTGTGAGTGGGTCCAGCCTGAGCGAGATCGAGCGCTGCCAGGACTCCCGCACCAGGGCGCGCATTCCCCCCTGCATGGCGTGGGCACCGAGGTCGCTTCGATCACCGATGACGGTCTCGTGCAGGCGTTCCTGGGCGGCGAACGCACTCAGAGTCGACGCGCGCACCGACGAATCGGCAGGCGTGATGGTCCACGGGCTGCTCACAACACCTCCGATCAACGCTGGTCGTAGGCGACCTGCGCCAGCGGCCGGTCGGGTGCTTCATTCTAGGCACAGTCTGCGAGAAAGCGTGGACCTCTGCACGCGGGCTTCTGCTCGACATTCAGCGGCTGTGCAGTGAGATCTGCTGGTCGGTGTTCGACCGGCTTAGGACCCGATCTCCTGGTACGCGGCGAACAGGAGCGACGCATCCGGGCCTTCGAGCACCGTGGGCTTGCCGATGTCGTCGAGCACGATGAAACGCAGCATACCGCTGCGGGTCTTCTTGTCGCGCTGCATTGTGGCCAACAACGTGGGCCAGCGGCCCACCGGGTAGCTGATGGGCAGGGTGAGCGATTCCAGGATGCGCCGGTGCCGGTCGACGGCGTCGTCCGAGAGCCGTCCGCTGAGACGGGCGAGTTCGGCGGCGAACATCATGCCGACGGCCACCGCGGCCCCGTGGCGCCAGCCGTAGCGTTCGGCGTGCTCGACGGCGTGGCCCAGCGTGTGTCCGTAGTTGAGGATTTCCCGCAGGCCCGCCTCCTTGAAGTCCGCGCCCACCACGCGGGCCTTCATGGCGATCGCCAGCTCGAGCACCCGGCGGAACTGCGGGGTCGTGGGGTCGGTCACCGCGGCGACGTCGGCTTCGACGATGTCGAGGATCTCTGGGACCTGGATGAAGCCCGCCTTCACGATCTCGGCGAAGCCCGCCAGGATCTCGTTGCGGGGCAGGTCGGCCAGGATGTCCAGGTCACAGACCACGGCCGCCGGCGCGTAGAAGGTGCCGACAAGGTTCTTGCCCTCTGCGGTGTTGATACCGTTCTTGCCGCCGACGGCCGCGTCGACCATCCCGAGCACGCTGGTGGGGATCTGCACGAGCTTCACACCGCGCAGCCAGGTGGCGGCCACGAACCCGGCCAGGTCGGTCACTGCGCCGCCGCCGAAGCCGATCACGGCATCCGTGCGGGTGAAGTCCGCCTGTCCCATCACCTGCCAGCAGAACGCGGCCACTTCCACGCGCTTGGCGGGCTCGGCGTCGGGCACCTCGGCGATGAGGACCTCGTAGCGGTCGAGCAGGCTCTCCCGCAGCGCCACCGCGCGGGCGCCCAGGTGCGAGGTGTGCACGATGAGCACCTTCTTGACCGTGTCGCCCAGCTGCTCGGCGACGTCGGCCACGATGCCGCGGCCGATGTGGACGGGGTAGCTGTCCACCCCGCTCACGGTGATGGTCGTGGTCGCCTCGGTGTCGGTGTCGGTGTCGGTGCCGGTTTCGGCGGAGGGGTCTCCGGGATGCAGGTCAGTCATGGTGTCGTCGTACCCATTTCACGATGTCGTCGGCGATGGCGTCGACCGGTCTGGTCGACGTGTCGAAGTGGATGCTGGCCAGCGCGTCGTAGAGCGGGCGCCGCTCGTCGTAGATGCGTTGCCACGCGTCGGGACCGGCCGCCAGCAGCGGTCGCTTGGCGTTCCTGGTGCGGGAGCGCACGGCCTCGGCCGTCGTGCTCAGCGACACCACGGTGGTGCCGCGGAGGCGCTCCCGGGTGGCGGGCTCCAGCACGGCTCCCCCGCCCAGCGACACGACGGCGCGTCCGCGCCCGAGGGCGTCGGCCACCGCGTCGCGCTCCAGCACCCGGAAGTGCGCCTCGCCGTGCTGGGCGAAGATCTCGGTGATCGGCCCGTGCGCAGCCACGATGGTCTTGTCGGTGTCGATGAACGGCACCCGGAGCAGGCGAGCGACCCGGCGGCCGATCTTGGACTTGCCCGACGCCATCGGTCCGATGAAGACGAGCGGGAAAAGGGGCACATCCGACTCCCGCTCCGGCTCGTGCTCCGGAGAAGCGGAGAACCGCTCGGGGAGCCCGGCGCTGTCCTCGGAAGATCCACCGGCAAGCTCCTGGGCCTGGTCAGCGTGATGCACCTCTGACGGTTCTCTCCGAACCGCTGCCGGCCACCCCTCCGGTGGCCGGGAGGCCTCCGGGCTCAGGAACAGCACGCTAGACGGTCGCGTCGCTGGACGCCCCGGTGCGCAGATTGGCCGGGATGCTGGCCAGGTAGGAATCCAGGTTGCGCTTGGTCTCGGTGAGCGAGTCGCCGCCGAACTTCTCCAGCACCGAATTAGCCAGCACCAGCGCGACCATGGCCTCGGCGACGACCCCGGCGGCCGGAACTGCGCAGACATCGGACCGCTGGTGGTGGGCGGGGGCGGCCTCGCTGGTCGTGACGTCCACCGTGCGCAGGGCCCGGGGAATCGTGGCGATGGGCTTCATCCCGGCCCGTACGCGCAGGACGGTTCCGGTGCTCATGCCGCCCTCGGTGCCGCCGGCCTTGTCGCTGGCGCGCACGATCTCGTCGTCGACCTGCACGAGCTCATCGTGGGCTTCGGAGCCGCGACGGGTGGTGGTGAGGAAGCCGTCGCCGACCTCCACGCCCTTGATCGCCTGGATGCCCATCAGCGCCGCGGCGAGCTGGGAATCAAGCCGGCGGTCCCAGTGCACGAAGGAACCGAGCCCGGGCGGGAGGTTGTACGCGAGCACCTCGACGATGCCGCCGAGGGTATCGCCGTCCTTGTGCGCGGCATCCACCTCGGCCACCATCAGTGCGCTGGTGGCGGGGTCGAAGCAGCGCAGCGGGTCGGCGTCGAGGGTGTCGACATCACTCGGATGCGGCAGCGGAGAGCCCTCTGGCACACGCACGGGCCCGATCGACAGGGTGTGGCTGACCAGCTCGATGCCGAGGCCGGCCAGGAAGGCACGTGCAACGGCGCCGAGCGCGACGCGGGCGGCGGTCTCGCGGGCGCTTGCGCGCTCCAGCACCGGCCGGGCCTCGTCGAAGTCGTACTTCTGCATGCCCACGAGGTCTGCGTGGCCGGGGCGTGGGCGCACCAGGGGTGCACCGCGTCCGCGGGTGAGCAGGGCGGGGTCCACGGGCTCCGGGCTCATCACGTCGGCCCACTTGGGCCATTCGGTGTTGCCGATCCGCAGGGCCACAGGGCCGCCGAGGGTGAGTCCGTGGCGCACGCCGCCGGAAATGTTCAGTTCGTCCTGCTCGAACTTCATGCGGGCGCCCCGGCCGTAGCCGAGTTTGCGGCGCGCAAGGTCGAGGCGGATCGCATCTAGTGTGACCGGGATCCCAGCGGGCAAACCCTCGACAATGGCGAGGAGTTCGGGGCCGTGGGACTCTCCGGCGGTGAGCCAACGAAGCATGGGTACTATCCTTCCACAGCCGGGCCGGGCGGGCGCGCTGGCAGGGCCGCGCGCATCGCGTTCAGCACGGTTGCCTCCTCGGGAAGCGGCTGGAACGGGTCATCGCCCACGAAGATGCGCACCTGGATCAGGGCCTGGTGCAGCAACATGCTCAGTCCGGAATGCGCCGTGCCGCCGGCCGCCGCCCAGGAGGAGGCCAGGGCGCTCGGCCAGGGGGCGTAGCCCACGTCGAACAACGGGATGCTCGCCCGGAGACGCGCGGGGAATTCGGTGGGCAGGGCCGTACCGCCGGGCAGGGTGCTGATCACGAGGTCGCTCTCCCGGTCTGCGGCATCGATGGTGTCGAGACCGGTAACCGTCACAACGAGTCCGAGTCCACGGCCCAGGGTCTCCAGGGTTTCGGCCTTGCCCGGGGAGCGGGCGATCACGTCCACGAACTCGGCGCCGAGCTCGGCTGCGGCCACCAGGGCGGATGCCGCGGTGGCGCCGGCTCCGAGCAGGGTGACCCGGCTCGCGCGGTCGACGCCGGCCTCGGCCAGGGCGCGCACCAGACCTGGAACATCCGTGTTGTACCCGGACAGGGTGTGGCCCTGCCCGGGCGTGTCGCTGAGACGAACGGTGTTGACCGCTCCGGTCAACGCGGCGACCCGGTCGAGGTCGGTGAGGCGGTGCTGGATCTCGTGCTTGAGCGGCATGGTGAGGGACAGGCCCAGCCAGTCGGGGCCGAGGCCGTCCAGGAACGTGTCGAGCTCGCCCGCACCCACGCCGACCGCGGAGTACTCCCAGTCCAGCCCGAGCGCCCGGTAGGCGGCCCGGTGCAGCGCGGGCGAGAGAGAATGCCCGATCGGCGAGCCGAGCACGGCCAGGCGCCGCCGGCCGCTCGGGCTCGGCAGATCAGGGTCGGTTCCGGTGTGATCAGCCATACTCGGGGTGCTCATCCATCCAGGCCAGCCACTTGGCGACGCCGGCGTCGTGCTCTTCCACCGTGGTCGAGAAGATGGTCTCGCCGGTGTCCAGGTTCCACGTCACGAAGAATAGCCAGGTTCCGTCGGCGGGGTGCAAGGCTGCGTCGATGGCGAGGTCGCCGGGGTTGCTGATCGGCCCGACCGGCGGACCAGGGTGCACGTAGGTGTTGTAGGCGTTGTTCGCGTCGGCGCGTTCGGCATCCGTCGTGGTGACCAGGTGGGTATTGCCCGTGCCGTAGGCGACCGTGGCGTCGGACTGCAGCAGCCCGCTCTCCCACTGGGCCTTGTCGAGCCGGTTGTAGAACACCCGCGCCACCTTGTAGTAGTCGTCCTTCAGTCCTGCCTCGCGCTGGATCAGCGACGCCATCACGATGGTCTTCCACCGGTCCTCCGGAGCGACGCCCGCTTCGTCAAGGGCCTGGAACTGGCGGTCGACCAGGGTCTTGATCGCATCGTGAGCCGTCGTGGCCGGCTGGAACGTGTATGTCGCGGGGAACAGGAACCCTTCGAGGCTGGTGGCCTCGGCCGGGAGCCCGAAGCCGGACACGTCGGCCGCAGCCGCCTGCAGATCGGCCAGAGGGATGTCGGTGCCCTCGGAGATCGAGGTGAGCACGTCCACCGCCGCTGTGCCTTCGGGGATCACCACGGTGAGCTCCTGCCGGGTGGCCGGGTCCTGCAGGGCCGTGAGTGCGGCCTGGGCGCTCATCTGCGAGGCCAGTAGGTAGGCGCCGGGCTGGAAGACCGGGTCGGTCGCCTGGGCGAGGAGGAGGTCGTAGAAGGCGTCGTAGCTCTTGATGACGTCCTGGTCGACCAGGGTGTTGGCGATATCGGAGCCGGTCTCGCCGTCGTGGATCATGACGAGCACCTCACCTGAGCCTGAGCCCTCGTAGTCCTCCGGGCCCTGCGTCGCCGCGATCAGCTGGCTGATGGGTCCCTGCAGTGCGAACGCGGCGGCGCCCATCAACGCGAGAAGGACGACGAGGACGATCAGACAGCCCCAGGCTCCCCTGCGCCGGGGCTTCTTCTCGGCGGGCAGGCCGGAGAGCTGGGCCCGGCGGTTGGCCCGTGAGGCCGAGCCTCCGGAGCGGGCGGATGACCCGGACTCGTCGGAAAAGGCTGCCGCCGGTCGATCGCCGGCGTCGGCGGATGCGTCCGGCGCGCTGCTCGGGACCGCGAATCCGAGACCCGCGAACGGGTTGTTCTCCGCTGCCCACGCCGCGGACGAGCTGTCGGCGGGTAGCGGAGCCGACGTGGACGTGTCTGGGCCGGTCTCGTGTGGACCGGTCTCCTCTGCACCTGCGGCGTCCGATTCGTGCTGCTGCCGAGCCGCAGCATCCGCCGCACGGTCCGCCGCACCGGCATCGCTGCCGGCAACGCTGCCCGCGTCGGTGCCGGGCTGGGCCTCCCGCGCCGCCTGCGCTTCCCGGGCCGCCTGGGCCTCACGCAGCGCTCGGCGGCTGGTCGGCGGGCGCTCGCCCTGGGCGCCCGACGGGTTGGTGTCGGGTGTTTCCGGCGGACTAACTGCCACGATTACGGCCTTCCGGTGGTGTCGACAGGCGCGCCGGCCGGTTTGCCCGAGGCCCGTTCCGTATCAAGAGCGTGCTGCAAGATGATAGTCGCGGCGACCTGGTCGACCACTGGACGTTGGGTGCGGGTGCTGCGTCCGCTTGTACGCAGCGCGGCCTGAGCGGACACCGTGGACAGGCGCTCGTCGACGAGACGCACGGGTACCGTCAGAGCACCGGCCAATGCCGCGGCGAAGGCGACGGCGTCCTCCGTGGAGGCGGTGTGACGCCCGGACAGCGCGAGCGGCAGCCCCACGATCACTTCGACGGCGTCGAGCTCGGTCACGATAGCGGTGAGCCGTGCGAGGTCGTCGGGCGCTGCAGTGCCGCGTTGCCGCGGCACTGTCTCGACGGGGGTGGCGAGCATGCCATGGAAATCGCTGCGGGCAACGCCGATTCGCACGGTTCCGACATCGACTCCCACCCGCACACCGGTTCGCATGGGTTAGCGGGCCACCAGCGTGCGAAGCGTGCTGAGCGCCTCGGGGATAGCGGCCACGTTCGTTCCGCCGCCCTGCGCCAGGTCGTCCTTGCCGCCGCCGCCGCCGCCGAGGATGCCGGCCAGCTGCTTGGCCAGGGCGCCGGCCTTCGCACCGGCGTCACGGGCCGCGGCGTTGGTCGCCACGATCACGACGGGCTTGTCGGCCACCGTGGCGGCCAGGGCCACGACAGCCGGCGCGGAGCCGAGGCGTTCCCGGGTGCCGGTGACGAGCATCCGCACGTCGTCGGCCGAGTTGAGCACGCCCAGATCCTCGGCCACCACAGCGAGGTCGCCGATCCGGGTCGCCGCGGACACGAGGGCGGGGACCCGGTCGCTGAGCGCCTTGGCCTCGAATCCGGCGATCTTCTTCTCCGCCGCCTTGAGGCTCTGCATGAGGTCCATGATCTTCGCCGGCAGCTGCTCGCGCGGAGTCTTGAGGTTGCTGGTGAGCGTCGACACGATGGCGCGCTCCGCGGCCAGGTCGCGGAACGCCTCGAGCCCGACGAGGGACTCGACCCGTCGGTTGGTCGAACCGACGGACGCCTCGCTGACCAGGTTGATCATCCCGATCTCGGAGCTGGTGGACACGTGAGTGCCGGCGCAGAGCTCGCGCGACCAGGGGCCGCCGATGTCGACGACACGTACCCGGTCGCCGTACTTCTCGCCGAACAATGCCATCGCCCCGAGGGCCTTGGCCTCGGCCAGTGGCAGCTCGCGGGTGGTGACCTGCAGGTTGTCGCGGATCGCGTTGTTGGAGATCTCCTCGATCTCACTGCGCGTGGCCGGGGAGAGCGCCTGGTTCCAGGAGAAGTCGAGGCGGAAGAAGCCGGCCTTGTTGTAGGAACCGGACTGGTGAGCGTTCGGGCCGAGCACCTGGCGGAGGGCCGCGTGCAGGATGTGCGTGCCCGAGTGCGCCTGCCGGGCGCCGCGGCGCCAATCCGGGTCGACGACGCTCGTGGCGGAGTCTCCCACGCCGACCTCGCCACTGGTGACCTGCACCTTGTGGCTGATCAGTCCCTTGACGGGCTTCTGCACGTCGAGCACCTCGAGCTCGTAGCCCGGGCCCACGATGAGGCCGGCGTCGGCTTCCTGGCCGCCCGATTCGGCGTACAGCGCGGTCTCGGCGAGGATGACCTCGGCGATGTCACCGGCGACGGCCCGGTTCACGGAGGCGCCGTCGACGATCAGGCCCAGGATGCTGGACTCGGTCTGCAGCATGTCGTAGCCGGTGAAGACGGTCTCGCCGTGCGCCCGGAAGGCGCTGTAGACCGACAGGTCGGCCAGGTGGGTCTTCTTGGCCTTGGCGTCCGCCTTGGCCATGGCGCGCTGCTTGGCCATGAGGGTGTCGAACGCTTCGCGGTTGACGCTGAGGCCGGCCTCCTCGGCCATTTCGAGGGTGATCTCGATGGGGAAACCGTAGGTGTCGTGCAGCAGGAACGCGGTGTCGCCGGGCAGCTCTGCCTTCTGGGCGCTCTTGGTCTTCGCCACGGCGAGGTCGAGCACGCTCGAGCCGCTGGCGAGGGTGCGCAGGAAGGTCTCTTCCTCGGCGTACGCGGCCTGGCTGATCCGGTCGAAGTCGGTGGCGACCTCGGGGTAGGCGGCGCTCATGGCGTCGCGGGAGGCGGGGAACAGCTCGGTGAACGACGCGGTATCCACGCCGAGCAGGCGCATGGCGCGCACACTCCGGCGCATCAGGCGGCGCAGGATGTAGCCTCGGCCTTCGTTGGACGGCATCACCCCGTCGCTCATCAGCATGAGGGAGGAGCGCACGTGGTCGGCGACGATGCGCATCCGCACGTCGTCGTCGTGCACGGCGCCGTAACGGCGGCCGGAGAGCGCGGCTGCACGGTCGAGGACCGGGCGCACCTGGTCGATCTCGTACATGTTCTCGACGCCCTGCTTGAGGAACGCGACGCGCTCCAGGCCCATGCCGGTGTCGATGTTCTTCTTGGGCAGGTCGCCGAGGATCTGGAAGTCGTTCTTGCCGGTGCCCTCGCCGCGGAGGTACTGCATGAAGACCAGGTTCCAGATCTCCACGTAGCGGTCGTCGTCGGTGGCTGGGCCACCGTCGATGCCGTAGGCGGGACCGCGGTCGAAGAAGATCTCGCTGCAGGGCCCGGCCGGGCCGGGCTGGCCGGTGGACCAGTAGTTGGTGTCCATACCGAGGCGCTGAATGCGGTGCTCGGGGAGTCCCAGCGCGCGCCAGTAGCCGAAGGCCTCGTCGTCGTTCTCGTAGACCGTCACCCAGAGGTCCTTGTCGGCGAAACCGTAGCCGCCGTCGGCCTCGCTGGAGGTGAGCAGCTCCCAGGCGTAGCTGATCGCCTGTTCCTTGAAGTAGTCGCCGAAGGAGAAGTTGCCGTTCATCTGGAAGAAGGTGCCGTGCCGCGGCGTCTTACCGACTTCCTCGATGTCGTTGGTGCGGATGCACTTCTGCACGCTCGTGGCACGAGGGTACGGTGCGGGCACCAGTCCGGTGAGGTACGGCACGAACGGCACCATGCCGGCGACGGTGAAGAGGAGGGTGGGGTCATCGCTCACGAGCGACGCCGACGGGACAACGGTGTGTCCACGGTCGGCGAAGAAGTCGAGCCAGCGCCCGCGGATGTCGGCAGTCTGCATGGGGTCCGTACTATTGCTGGGGATCGGAGGGGTCCGATCGGGGATGCGGTGGGAGGGAGAAGTGGGGGGAGGTGGCGCGGTGGAACGTGACGCTGTCGCCAGAGAGCGATGGAGCGAGGCTCAGGGCTTGGAGAGCTCTTCGATGGTGTCTTCAGCGTCGCCGAGGGCGGCGTGGAGCTCGGCTTCGCGCTTGCGGTAGCCCTCCGAGATGGCCTCGCCGAACTCGCGGGTCTTGGCGTCCAGATCGGTGAAGAAACGCTTGCCCTGCTGGGTCTTGTTGACCTCGTGGGCGACGACGAAGCCGACGCCGACGCCGACGACCAACCAGATGAAGTTCTTCATGGCATGTGCTCCCTGAATTCGGTGAAGCTGGTGTGTGTTGAGAAACTGTGTGCGCGTGGAAACCGGTGCGCGAGAAGCGGACAGTCTGGTTCCCAGCGTAGTGGACTACTTCCGGGTGCGCCGGGGACGCGCGGCGCGGAAGGCCGCTGTCACACCCGCGGAGAAACCGGCGATCTTGATCAGCGGACCGCCCACGGTGGCGGCCACGAGGGCGACGAGTGCGGACACATTGCCCGTCACCTCGGCCACATTGGTCGTGATGGTGTCTATCGTGGCCAGCTGGTGGTTGGTCTGGGCGATCGTGCTCGTGGTCTCCTCGAGCAGCGGAGTGACGTTCTCGCTGAGATCGCGGATGGCGTGGGTGGTCTCGTCGAAGACCTTCCCCAGCTTGATCAGCGGGATGGCGAGGAACGCCACCAGGACGGCGAACACGCCCGCGGCAATCAGCCCGGCAATATCTCCACCAGTCATTCGACACTTCCATTCGGGTCTCGGGTACGAGAAAAGGGCGGATCACCTAGGTGATCCGCCCTCCAGCGTAGTTCAGTTCCGCACGAGAGAGTCGCGCGTGAGATGACTAGCGTGCTGCGTAGTACTCCACGACGAGCTGGACTTCACAGGTCACGGGAATCTCGATGCGCTTCGGGGCGCGCACGAGGCGGGCCTGGAGCTTGTCGAGTTCGACCTCGAGGTACGGCGGGAGCTTGGGCAGCAGGTCGACGTGACCGCCGGCCGCGGCAACCTGGAAAGGCTCGGTGCCCTCGCTGCGTGCCTTGACGTGGATGAGCTGACCCGGCTTCACGCGGAAGGACGGACGGTCGACCAGCTGGCCGTCGACCAGGATGTGACGGTGCACAACCATCTGACGGGCCTGGGCGGTGGTGCGGGCGATCGCCGAACGCACGAGGAGGGCGTCGAGACGGGTCTCGAGGATCTCGACCAGGTTCTCACCGGTCAGGCCCTGGCGGCGACGCGCTTCTTCGAAGGCGATCTTGAGCTGGGCTTCGCGGATGCCGTACTGGGCGCGTAAGCGCTGCTTTTCGCGGAGGCGCACGGCGTAGTCCGAGTCGGTCTTGCGCTTGGTGCGGCCGTGCTCGCCCGGAGCGTAGGGACGCTTCTCGAGGTACTTGGCGGCCTTCGGGGTCAGGGCGATGCCCAGGGCCCGCGAGAGGCGGGTCTTACTGCGGGTACGTGACTTGGTAGACACAGTGTCCTTTCGGATGGAGCTGAAAAATGGATACCAGGGCGCGGGTCCGGCCGGTGAGGGCCGGCACAGCACGTCATGGGAGATCAGAGGGGTGGGTGCCACGGGCCGCCCGGCTACAGGGCGAATCCACTCCAACACACGTTTCGCGACGCAGCCGCATGACGAAACCAGTTGTAGGCGAGGTCAAGGCTAGCACAACGGGGCTGCGATTCAGCGCTGATTCAGGGGCCGACAGCACTCATCAGGGCGCTGCTACTCGCCGTGGATGATCCGGCGCAGTTTGGCCAGCCGGGCCGACACATCCCGCTCGTTGCCGTGTTCGGTGGGCTGGTAGTACTGCGTACGCCGCAATTGGGTGGGCAGGTAGTCCTGCGCGAGCACGCCGAGCGCGTCGTCGTGCGGGTACTTGTAGCCCTTGCCATGGCCGAGCCGTTTGGCGCCCGGGTAGTGGGCGTCCCGCAGGTGCTTGGGCACCCGGCCGGTGTTGCCGGCCCGCACGTCGGCGATGGCCGCGTCGAGGGCCAGGTACGCGGCGTTGGACTTGGGGGCGCAGGCCAGGTGCACGACGGCCTGGGCGAGCGGGATGCGGCCCTCGGGCATACCGATGTACTGCACAGCGTCGGCGGCCGCGATGGCGATCACAAGTGACTGCGGGTCGGCCATACCGATGTCCTCGGAGGCGAGCACGATGATGCGCCGGCAGATGAATCGCGGGTCCTCACCGGCCTCGATCATGCGGGCCAGGTAGTGCAGGGAGGCGTCGACGTCCGACCCGCGCACGGACTTGATGAAGGCGCTGATCACGTCGTAGTGCTCGTCGCCGTTCCGGTCGTAGCGAAGCAACGCCCGGTCCACCGCAAGGGAGACGATCTCGGTGGTGATGACGGGCTTGTCGCCGGCCACGGTCTCGGTCGTCGCGGCCGACACCGAGGCCGCCTCCAGCGCGGTCAGTGCCCGGCGTGCGTCTCCGGAGGCGAGCCGGATGATCGCACCGCGGGCCTCCGGGTCCAGAACGAACCTGTCGGCCAGTCCCCGGGGGTCGGTGACGGCACGGTCCACCACGATGCCGAGGTCGTCGTCGCTCAGCGTCTCCAGCGTGAGCAGGAGGGACCGCGACAGCAGCGGAGAGATCACCG